>Ga0136652_1001084_pt1 | contig 12002 bp, 4 predicted proteins | sample ConPoolayeEmetaG_FD_94864 | JGI IMG/M metagenome (GOLD analysis project Ga0136652, IMG submission 94864) | Hot spring microbial mat communities from California, USA to study Microbial Dark Matter (Phase II) - Cone Pool mat layer E metaG... ...
CGGTCGGCAACTCCAATCCGTCAACTGAGAGGTCCGCATCCAGCACATCCTCCATGCCCGGACCGATCGCTCCCCGATCATCCGGCCGGCGACTGTGCCCTGCGATCCATTCTCGGATGAACGGCTCGGCCCGGACGCGAAGGCTGAAGCTGGCCGGCGACCCACGGAGCCTTGCATGGCCGGCCAGGCTGACCTGCCCGCCGGCGGCATCGTCCCGGCTGTAGCGTATTGCGGCGTCCAGGTCCGCGAGCAGAAGGTAGTGCTTCTCCCAGCGCTCAGTTCTAGTCGTCGCCCATCCTGCGGACTGCTCTTCCACCGGCAGGACGCAGCGTCCGTCCGTCACGTGGAGTTCAGCCAATCGGACGCCGGACCACAGCGCGGCCAGCCCCGGCTGGACACCGATGGACGGATCGGTCAACGGCCGCTCGCCCGGGCCGGAGCGCCAGACCGGTTTTGCGCTGAGCACCATGCGACCCAGACGCACCCGACCGACCAAAGCCAGCTCGGAAAAGAGCCGAGCTGCCTGCTTCGAAACGATCCGGGTCAGCGTCCGGAGATCAACCCAATCCAGCGTGACTTCCAGCTCCCCGCTGTCCGGCTTCCACTGAGCGGTCAGCAGCGGCTGGTCGGCCGCCGGCCGCCGATCGATGCGCAACCGATAATCTGACTGGGTTGGCCGGCCTTGCCCGCGCCACAGCAGCCGGCTCAGCAACACCGGCCGGTCACGCTCGATGACCATGACTTGCAGGTCGCCGCTGGCCACTGTCAGGCTCGGCCAATTGGGCCCGCCGGCCAGGAGTGGTTCCAGGAGCTGCGGCAGGAAGTCTGGCCCGCCGGACGACTCAGCGGTGGGTTGGTCGGCGCGGTCGAAGACCGCGTTCGCGCTCAGGTGATGGATCTCGATTGCCCGCGGCCGCAGCCAGCCGGTCAGGAGCCCCAGCCAGCCACAGTCCACCCTGGCCGACGCGATGTGCAGCAGCGGCTGGGGTGGGTAGCCGACCAGAGGTCGACCGGGCGGCGGAAAGACGATCAGGTCGGTCAGCTCCAGTCCCCGCCCGGGCAGAAGTGCGATTTGTCCCAATTCGATTTGACCCGGGTAGAAGGTTCGCAAGGCGGCCAGTACCCGGGCACGCAGTCTGGCCGGGCTGGCCAGCGTGCGATAGGTTGCCGCCGACACCAGGCTGCTGGCAAGCAGCAACCAGACCGTCCAGCGGAGGACCGCCTTTTTCCGCTTCGGCATGCGGCCATTCTGGCGAAGGCCGGCGGTTTCGGAAAGTTGCCGGCCCGGAGGTGGGAATTATTGGGGCTGGGGCGGTCCGGCCTTGGGCAAGAGCACGTGGACGGTGGTGCCTTCGCCGGGCTGACTTTCGAGCCATATCCGGCCCCCGTGCGACTCGATGATCCGATAGGCGCGCGGCAAGCCCAGGCCCCGACGACGACCGGCCAGACGCTGCGAGAAGAACGGATCGAAAGCCCGTTGAAAGACACTGGGAGCCATCCCGCAGCCGTTGTCCTCCACAATCACTTCCAGCAGGTCGGGCTGGATCGTGGTTTGCCAGCCGAGCACCACGGTCCCCTCGTTGGTCGCGATCGCGTCCACTGCGTTGCTGACCAGCTCGCTCAGCACGCTTTTCAGCTGCTGGCGATCAGCCAGGACCGCAGGCGAGGCGAAATTCGGCCGCTCCTCGGTGGAACGGAAGTTCTCCAGGCGCAGGCGGGTGGCCGGCAGGCCGGTCCTGGCCAGCCACTCGGCCCGCACCTCGGCCAGCAGCTCGGCCAGGTCCACCGGGGCGAGCTGAGGCGGCCGCGGACGGGCGAAGTCCAGCAACTCGCTGACGATCCCGCTGCATTCGTCCGCCTTGGCCGCGATCGTTTGCAAAACCCGCTGGGTCTCCAAGTCCTCCACCGTCGAGATCAAGCGCTGGGCCCAACCCTTGATGACCGTCAACGGGTTGTTGAGTTCATGAGCGGCACCTGCGGCCATCTCGGCGATCATTGACAGGGTTCGCGAACGGAGCAGCTCCGCCTGCATCTGCTGAAGCCGGCGATTGCTTTCCGCCAGATCCTCGGAGAGGCGGTGGGTGGCCGCCTGGGCATTGGCCCGCCCCAGCGCCAGCCCCAGACTAGTCAGAAACGAACGCAGTTCCTCAGCCTCGTCGGCCAGACGTTGCCGCTCGTCGGAATCCGACAGATACACGATTCCACCGGCAACCGCCCCCTGGTGCAGTATCGGGAGCAGCCAGGCGGTGCTGGCTTCGGTTGCTCCGATCGTGGTGCCCAGCAGGCCGCGCACTGCCGGCGGCGGCTGAGTCACGATCGAATCCAGGCTCTTGACCACCTGGGCCAGCCAGGTTGCAAGGTCCGGCGGGACGGCCCGGGTGAACTGCCGCTCCTGGTCGGCCGTCCGGTCGATCCAGCACAGGTCCACGGCAGAGGCGTTGTCCCGCACACCGAAAGCGGCTAACGGGAGACGTTGCAGAGCTGCGGCGGCGGCTTTGGCCGCGGCTCTCACCACCGCCGGCGGGTCCGCCCAGTCCGATAAGTGCAGTTCGAAATGGCTGATCGCCTTGAAATAGCGGTCAGCCGCCGCCAGCCGCCGATTGCTGGCTTCCAATTCAGCGTTCACCCGACTGAGTTCGGCATTCGCCCGGCGCAGGGCGTCCAAATAAACTCCCTGCGGGGTCTCGTGGTCCAACCCCAGCAGGGTGACGTGCTCGGCCACCTCGCCCGCCAGCGGTTCGATGGCTGCGGCCAAGGCCGTCGGGCCGAAGCCCAGCCGCTCTCCAAGCCTGGCCGAGGTCTCGTAAAAGACGTGATTGCCCGAGTAGCCGATCCGCTGCTCACGGGCGATGGTGTCCGCCAGTTGCACCAGGCTGATCAGAGACGGATTGGCAACCGAGGCCGGCAAGGCGTCCGCCGCCAGGTGATGGAGCCAGATCGTTTCCCGCAACTCGCGGGGTAGTCGCCAACGCTCAGCCAGACGTCTCCCGGCCACGGTATGATCGGCACCGAGAATGGCCCGCTCACTGTCGGCAATGTCACCCCGGGCGTGGTTGGCTTCCAGCGCCACCCGGTCGTAAGCCTTGGGGAAGATTGCGTCCAACGCCACCTTCCCCAGGTCGTGGAGCAGGCCCGCCACAAAGGCCTCCTCCGGCTGGGACACCAGTTCCGGGCGGGCACGGGCCAGCCGGCGTGCGGCACACGCGACCGCCAGAGCGTGCTTCCAGAACTCCACCCGGTCGAAGGCTCGGCCCGCCCCGCCGGAGCGCTTCCCGAAACAATCGAAAATCCCGGCCGCCAGGGCGATGCTGCGTATGGTCGCCAGCCCCAGCAGCGGAATCCCCCGCTCCAGGGTGGTGACCGGCTCGCGCACGCCGTAAGCCGCCGACCGCGCCACCGAGAGAATCTTGGCCGCCAGAGACTGATCGCTGCCGACCAGCCTAACAACATCGCTGGCCGCGCTCCGATCGTCACCCGTGACCTGCAAAACCCGGACCACCACCGCCGGCAACGTCGGCAGACTGTCCAGGTAGGAAAGGACCAGCTCCGGCGAGGTTGCGCTGTGCGCAGTCAAGGCCCGCGACCACCTATGCCCGCTTGTCGACCAGCTCGACAATTCGGTTGACTAGATGCTCGATGTCAAAAGGCTTCTGAATGAAATCGTCCGCCCCGTCGGCGAACAGCCGATCCACCTGCTCCCGATCAATCACCCCGGAGACAATGATGATTCTGACATCCTTCAGCCCTTCGTCACTCCGGATGCTCCGGCAAACCGCGTTCCCGTTGATGTCCGGCAGCATGTAGTCCAGCAGGATCACATCGGGATGAAACTCGCGGGTTCTCAGACCCGCGTCGAAACCGGTGGTCGCGGTTATCACCTCGAACCGGCCGTCGCGTTCTAGCACATCCGTCAGCATCTCGACGATGGCCGGATCATCGTCGACCACCAGCACGCGAATCTTCCCACCCTCCAGCTCATCCAGCGGGATTGGTATATTGTTCTCTTTGAGGAACTTAATTAAGGCATCGCGGGTGATCCGTCGAAACTTCGACCCCGGTACGCGGTAGCCGCCCAATCGTCCGCTGTCGAAGCACCGGATGATCGTCTGCTGGCTGAGGTTGCAGATCTGGGCCACCTCGCCGGTGGTAAATACCGTTTTCACCTTCCCATCCCGTTCGCGTTTGGCCATGGCTAAGAACTCGCCCCGACGAATGTGTCCATCATACAGCCAAACCGCCCGCAGCCGGTCACGCCCGGCATTCGCTATAGCTGGGCGATTTGGCTTTGCCGATCTGCCAAGTTTGCCTCCGCAGGTGATGTACTTTACCCATATTTCCTATGCTGCCAAATATAGCACATCTTGGAACTTTCGACAAACTCAGGTCGCATGAATTACCCCATTTTTATCAGCCTCGGGACCCTTCCTGCGGCTGGTTGCTGAAAGGTAAACCAGGAGCATCGCCACGTCGGTGGGATGTATCCCGCTAACCCGAGAGGCCTGTCCGACACTGCGTGGCTGGACGGCTGACCATCGTTCGACTGCCTCACGCCGAAGATGTGGGATCCGTCCGTAATCGATCCCGGCCGGAATGAGCTGATCCTCGCACTGCCGGAATCGTTCGATCATCCGCTGCTGTCGCTTGATGTAACCGTCGTATTTAACGGCAATTAAGGCACGGCCCCACACGTCGGGCATGGCCGCGTAGGGCTTTAATTCGCGGAATTCGGATGCAAACCGGCTGCCGTCTTCCTCGGGCCGGCAAAGCAGCTCCCATACCGAGTGGCCGCCGCAGGTCAACCGCCGGAAGAGAGCCACCAGTTCTTCCAGGTGGCGCTCGGTGCGCAAGAACTGCGCCCAGCGTCGGTCGTCGACCAGGCCGACCTCGCGGCCCAGTGGCGTCAGCCGGCTGTCGGCATTATCGTAGCGCAGATGCATCCGATGCTCGGCCCGGGAGGTGAACATGCGATACGGCTCAGTCACGCCCCGGGTCACCAGGTCGTCGATCAGGACGCCGATGTAACCCTGGTCCCGGCCTATGGTTATGGTGGGTTTTCCGGCTGCCAGCCGGGCAGCATTGATGCCGGCGACGATACCCTGACCACCAGCTTCCTCGTACCCGCTGGTGCCGTTGATCTGCCCGGCCAAAAACAGGCCGTGGATCTGCTTGGTCATCAAGGTGGCGTCGATCTGCTCGGGCGGCACGAAGTCATACTCGATGGCGTAGCCCCACTGGACGATCCGGGCGTGTTCCAGACCCTCGACCATCCGGACCATTTTCTTTTGCACGTCTATGGGCAATGAGGTGCTCAGGCCATTTATGTAAATCTGGTCGCTCTCGCGTCCCTCCGGTTCGAGGAAAATCTGATGTCGCTGCTTCTCCGGGAACCGCACTACCTTCGTTTCGATGCTGGGGCAGTACCGTGGGCCGGTGGCGCTGATCTGTCCGGTGTACAGCGGAGCGCGGTCGAGGTTGGCGCGGATGAGTTCGTGAAGCTGCGGGTTGGTTGCGGTGATCCAGCAGCAGACCTGGGGCTGGTCAAGCCTTTGGGTCATGAATGAGAACGGTGCCGGTTGCGGGTCGCCCGGCTGCTCGGTCAGGCGGGTGAAATCCACGCTGTCACGAGCCAGGCGGGGGGAGGTGCCGGTCTTGAGCCGGTCGAGGCGAAGGCCCAGAGCGCGAAGCGAGTCGCTCAGCCGGGTTGCCGCGGCCTCGCCGATTCGCCCACCTGGGCACTTTTGCTGGCCGATGTGGATGAGTCCGGCCAGGAATGTTCCGGGGGCGACGACGACTGCGGCGGCTCGCAAGGTTCGGCCGTCACCGAGTTTCAGGCCGACTATTTGGGCCCGCGTCGGGGCGGATTTGCGGGGTTCGGTCAGCAGGTGCTCGACTTCGCCCTCGATGATCGTCAGGTTGGGGCAGTTTTCCAGGTAGCCGCGCAGAATGCGGCTGTAAAGCTCGCGGTCGGCCTGAGCGCGTGGGGCCCAGACTGCCGGCCCTTTGCTCCGGTTGAGCATGCGGAACTGGATGCCAGCCTGGTCGGTGACCAGTCCCATCAATCCGCCCAGCGCGTCGATCTCGCGTACTATCTGGCCCTTGCCGATGCCGCCGACGGCGGGATTGCAGGACATTCGGCCGATGGCTTGTCGCTGGTGAGTGATCAGGCCGGTGCGGGCGCCGAGTTTGGCGGCCGCCCAGGCCGCTTCCGCCCCGGCATGTCCGCCGCCAATGACCAGTACGTCGAAGCCGCTTGCCGCCGCCATGCACGACATTCTAGCGAGCCGCGTGGCCCGGGGGTCTTCCAGGCTGACGACACGGCTGCCGGTTCACGGTACCATTCTCGCGAGCAGCCCGATCAGGCGCGGGCAAATGCAGAACGGAAGGCATGGCGACCACGCTATCCCCCAAACCGGACCATCGACCTGAGCGGGGGTTCGAACCAGCGGTTGGAAAGCACACCTTCACCGACGCCGTCGTGCGGGTGTTCCTGGAGTCGAACCTCTCGGTCATCCTGATTTTGCTGGCGACCCTGCTCGGTGTGGCGGCCCTGATCGTCACGCCTCGCGAGGAAGACCCCCAGATCATCGTTCCGCTGGCGGATGTATACGTCAGTTTTCCCGGCCACTCGGCCGCGGAAGTCGAACAGCTCGTTTCCACGCCGCTGGAGAAGCTGCTGTATCAGATCGACGGCGTCGAGTACGTGTACTCGATGTCCCGCGAGGGACAGGCCATCATCACTGTCCGTTATTACGTGGGCGAGGATCGCGAGCGGAGTCTGGTCAAGCTCTACAAACGCATCGACGAGCATGTGGACCTGGTGCCGCCCGGCGTCACCGGGTGGGTGGTCAAGCCGGTCGAGATCGACGACGTGCCGATCGTCACCCTGACGCTGACCGGGCCGACTGCGGACCAGTATCGGCTGCGTCGGGTGGCCGAGGAGCTGGTCGAGCGGTTGGCCGCGGTCAAGAACGTGTCGCGGGCCTATGTGGTCGGGGGCCAGCCGCGGACGGTCTATGTCTATCTCGACCCGGATCGGATGCAGGCTTATAGCGTCTCGCCGCTGGAGATTCAGCGGGCGGTGGCCGGCGCCAACCTGACGCGGACGGCTGGCGAGCTGGCCCGTCAAGATCGGGTCTACCGGGTCGAAGCCGGGCTGGCCCTGGCGCATCCCGACGAGCTGAAGGAGCTGGTGGTCGGAGTATTTGGCGGTCGGCCGGTGTTCCTCAAGGACGTGGCCGAGGTGCGGGACGGGCCGGCCGAACCGACCAGCTATGTCCGGCACGGCTGGGGGCCGGCCCGCGGATTCATGCATGAGCTCCACTTCCCCGGGGCCCTGGTCGCGGGCCCGCGCCGAGGCACACCGGCGCCCGAGCAGCAAGCGGACGTGTCACAGCCGGCGGTCACCATTGCCCTGGCCAAGAAGAAAGGCACCAACGCGGTCTGGGTGGCCAGGGATTTGCTGGCGGCCGCGGAGCGCCTCAAACGCGATGTGGTCCCCGACGATATGGACCTGGTAATCACCCGCAATTACGGGCTGACGGCCAATGAGAAAGTAAATGAGCTGGTGGAGGCGTTGGCGGTCGCGATCTTCATCGTCATCGCTCTGCTGACGCTCGGTCTGGGCTGGCGGGAAGCCCTGATCGTGGCCGTCGCGGTCCCGGTGGTTTTCGGGTTGACTTTGGCGGTAAACCTGCTGCTGGGCTACACGATCAACCGGGTCACCCTTTTCGCGCTGATCCTCTCGCTGGGACTGCTGGTCGATGACCCGATCGTAGACGTGGAAAACATCACCCGGCATTTCGCGCTTCGCCGCCGGGCCACTCGAAAGCTGGTGCTGGAGGCCGTGGCGGAGATTCGCCCGCCGCTGATCACCGCCACCCTGGCCGTGATCGTCTCCTTTCTGCCGATGTTCTTCATCACTGGCATGATGGGCCCGTACATGCGGCCGATGGCCCTGAATGTGCCGGTGACCATGGCCATGTCCATGCTGGTGGCGCTCACGATTACGCCTTGGCTTTCGTACCACGTGCTCAAGGGGCGCTACCGGGGCGAAAGCGGCCGGCCGCCGGGCGATGAAGTCGCGCAGCCGGCCATCCATGAAGCCGAGTACGCCGAGGACCTGGAGGAACTGCGACGGGGCCGGTTGTATCGGGCATTCTATCCGTTGATGGCCCCGCTGTTGCACTCCCGCAGGGCGGCCTGGGGCTTCTTGGCCGGGATGGTTCTGCTGCTGGTCGGGACGGCCGGGCTGGCCGCGGTGCGGGCCGTCCCGCTCAAGATGCTCCCCTTCGATAACAAGAACGAGCTGCTGCTGGTGCTGGACTTCGACGAGGGAACCACCTTGGAGCGTGCCGATTCGGTGGTCCGCGAGTTCGAACGCTTCCTGGCCGCGGTTCCCGAAGTGACCGACTTCACTGCTTACGTCGGCCTGGCCTCTCCCATGGATTTCAACGGCCTGGTACGCCATTACTACTTGCGTCGCGGCGAGAATGTCGCCGAGTTGCGGGTAAACCTGGTCGGCAAGAAGCACCGGCGGCAACAGAGTCACGCCGTCGGGCTGCGACTGCGTGACGAGCTGACCGCGATCGCGGCCCGCGGAGGGGCAACCCTTAAGCTCGTGGAGGTTCCGCCCGGGCCGCCGGTGATCGCGACGCTGGTGGCCGAAGTCCGCGGCCGCCCGGATCAGACCTACGAGGAACTGATCGCCGCGGCCAAGACTGTCCGGGCCCGGATGGCGATCGAACCGGGTGTGGTGGACATCGACGATTCGGTCGAAGCCGACTGGCACAAGCTGCTATTCGTGACCGACAAGGAGAAGGCCGCTCTCCACGGCATATCCGTGGCGGACGTGGCCCAGACCATCGAGACGGCTTTGCGGGGGACTTCGCCGGGCGCGGTCCAGCTCGCGGGCGAACGGAACCCGCTGCGCATCGAGCTGCGACTGCCACGTAGCCTGCGTTCCAGCCCGGCCGACCTGGCACGTCTGTGCGTCAAGGGGCGCGACGGGACGCTGGTACCGCTGGCGGAACTGGGCCGCTGGGAGACCCGGCCGGTTGACAAGACCATCTACCATAAGAACTTGGAACGGGTGGTACACGTTTTCGCCGACACTGCCGGACGACCGCCCGCAGAATGCGTGGCCGACATCCTGGCCGATCGACGGAACCACGGAGCCGCCCAGCCCCGAAGCCCCGAATCCCGGGCAAGCTCGGCGCTAAGCCAGGTGGAGTCGACCGCCGTCGGCAGCGGGTGGGTGGACGATGCCAGGCCGCGGTCACTGACCTGGCGGACATTCCTCAACAGCGGCAGCGGCGTGGCCTGGTCGGTCCCGGAGGGAATTCAGGTCAAGTTCTCCGGCGAAGGCGAATTGCAGATCACACTGGACGTTTTCCGAGATCTAGGGCTGGCTTTCGCCGCCGCTCTGGTGGGCATCTACATACTGCTGGTTGCCCAAATGGGCTCGTTCGTGATTCCGATCGTAGTCATGATGGCCATCCCACTGACCGTGATCGGCATCATGCCCGGGTTCTGGCTGCTGAACCTGCTGGCCGGTGGGCAGGTCGGGCCCTACGCCGATCCGATCCTGTTCACCGCCACCGGCATGATCGGCATGATCGCGCTGGCCGGGATCGTTACCCGCGACTCGATCATCCTGGTGGACTTCATCCACATTTCACTCCGGCGCGGCCGGCCGCTCTTCGACGCGATCATGGAAAGCCGGGTGGTGCGATTGCGGCCGATTCTGCTGACTGCCGCGGCCGCCATGCTGGGTGCGGCCCCCATCACCATCGATCCGATCTTCTCGGGGCTGGCCTGGGCGCTGATCTTCGGGCTCTTCGCTTCGACCGTGTTCACGTTATTCGTCATTCCAGTCGTGTATTGGCTGCTCTACGAGCGCAAGCCGGGCCACGGCCTGCCAGTGAGGGCCGAGGGCTAGGTTGTCCCTGCCGAGCAGGACCTTCCGGCCTGATGCCACGCCAACCCCCTGACGGTCGGGGTGCTGATAAGTTGGGTTCCCGCCAAACGGCGCCCGTATCGCAGGAATAGTCCACAGCCACTATCAGAACGCGCGGCGTCGGAAAGCGTCCGGATTGCCAGCGCTGCCTGGCGTTTTACGCTCTGATCTTCATTGCCCGTTCGCCGAGGGTCATTCAGGCGTAGCTGTGGACGCTGTTGATGAAGAAGTTCACAAAGAACCAGTTGAAGGCCATCATGCCGCAGCCGGCGATCGACAACCAGGCGGTCCACAGCCCACGGTTGCGTACTACCAGGCGGACATGGATCAGGATGGCGTAAATGATCCAGGTGTTAAGGGCGAAAACTTCCTTCGGATCCCAGCCCCACGGCCGACCCCAGGAATCGTTGGCCCAGATCGCCCCCATCACGATCCCGCCCACAAACAGCATCACAAAGACCAGATTGAGTATTATCAGGTGGCTCCAGTCGATGTTGTTGAGCCATTGGGGCAGACCCGGCGAACTGGCCTCATCCCCCGGCAAAGCCCCGGCCAGAATGGGGCGGCGAGAATCCTCGTGAGGCGCGGCTCCTGGGGAGGCGGTGCCGGGAGCCTCCCTTCGCCAGCGGACCAGATAGTAGCCCACCAGGTAAACCCCGGCCACGACCGCGGCCAGGAAGATCAGGGCGTACGAGAAACTGACCAGCACGGTATGGATACGCAACTGGATATGGTCCAAGATCCCGGGAATGGCGCTGAGTTCGCCGCCGGGAAGCACGTACCCGGCGATGACCAGGGCCAAAAAGCCGGTGGCCGCCGCCCCGACCAGCAAGATGCGGGTGCGATAAAAGAGTTCGATCAGCAGGGCTGCGGCTATGCCCATCCAGGCCGAAGCGACCACGGCCTCGAACATGTTGGCCACCGGAATGCGGCCCAGGATGTACCAGCGTAGTGTCACGCCGTAGCCGTGCCAGCCCAGGCCGGCTACCAGCAGGATCAAAGTGATTACCCAGGGAACGCGCCACTGGGTGACCAAAGCCCACACGCTGACGATCAGGGCCAGGAAATACAGCAGCCACCCGCCGGTGAATTTGCCCAGGGCATAGTAGCGGACCTCGGCCTGGCGCTGCTGACGACCGGGATACGCGCCCGGATCGGCCAGGGTGGGCAGAAGCGTCGCCAGCCGAGTCAGGTAGCTCTGCGCGGCGGCCGGATCGCCGCTCAGCCAGGCGGCCCGCAGGGAGGTCCAGGCTACGCCGACCGCCAGGGCCTGCTCGGCAGTGACGTTCGGCACGGGGCGCTGGAACTCTCGGGGCAGGGCCGCCCGGGTCAGCCCCAGTTGCGACAACTGCTGGTCCGATAGATTGCCCAGGACCTGCGTGGGCGTGAACCAGGGGGCCACCGGGTCAGCCTGCGGCTGCGGTACCACCGCGATCAGCCGGTCCAGGTTCTGAGCCATGGCTAGGGCGGTTCGAAGCCGACTGGCCGCTCGGCGGGTCAGTACCCGGCTTTCCAAGTTCGCCAAGACTCCGTCGATCGCCGGGTCAGCCAGGTCTCGAAGCGTCAGGCGGCGAATGTCCAAAACTCTTTGCCGCCGGTCTTCGCTCAGATGGGCGGTCAAGCGGATCAGCAGCCCGGGCTCTTTTACCCGGACCAGTGGCGTGTCCAAGTACGCCTCGCGATTGAAGAGCCACTCCAGCAGCGAAGCCAGCGGAGTGAGGCCGGGCAGATGCTCGCTACCGGTGATGGCCGAAAACGATTCGCGAGCCAGCGAATCCAAGGTCTTGTAGCGACCGGCATCCTGAACCACGATCAGCCGGGCCTCGGTCCAGTCGACTTGACGATCCATCCAAGCGGCGCGCTGCGAGGCCGGGTAGGGGGCCTCCGTCCGGCTGCACGCCGTCAACCCTGCCAGCAGTGCCAGAGCCATAATCAGACCGGGTACCGCGCCGGCCAGGGGCTGGCCGGCCGGCCGCGTCTGGGGCCCGGCCCGCCGGAGTGATCTCCTCAGCAACACCGGCTTCACGTAGAACGCGTACAGGCAGCC
>Ga0136652_1001085_pt1 | contig 12002 bp, 6 predicted proteins | sample ConPoolayeEmetaG_FD_94864 | JGI IMG/M metagenome (GOLD analysis project Ga0136652, IMG submission 94864) | Hot spring microbial mat communities from California, USA to study Microbial Dark Matter (Phase II) - Cone Pool mat layer E metaG... ...
AGTAGGCAGAAATACGGCTCTGGCGCCAGAAGGTTTCCCCAAGGAAATAGCGGGTCAGACGACACTTCCGACAGCGGTACTGACCGTGGAAAGTTTCAGGTGCAACTCTGGTTACTAATTACCTTAAATTATACAACCCGTAAACCAACTGCTCAGTCTCTCGTTCCCACTGGCTCGTATCTGCCTGCCGGCTATTCCCCTTTCTTGAAAGGGGTGTCCGCAGGACGGGGTATTTTGTTTGAGAGGTTTTTTAAATGGGGATTCTTCCCTAAATTCTGGATGATCAGATAGTTATTGATCTTGGAGGTTAACAAAATGGGACTCTATTTTTGTTTAATTTTAAAATCTTCATTTCCAAGTATTTCTTCAATGTTTTTCTTAAGTTTTGGGATTTCTTGAATTGCCGTTTCTCATACGATTTTATAATTTACTCCAAAATACTCGTGAATAAGTTTATCTCTCATCCCAGCGATTTCTTTCCATGGAATTGAGTTATATTTATCCTTAAAACCAACCGGGATGTTCTTAACTGCTTCACCTATAATCTCAAGACTTCTCACAAACGCCTTCAAAATAACAGAATCTTTAATGAATTTTTTATAATTTTAGGTTTTTCGACTTTTGAATAAGAAAATTACATTCTTCCAGAATATGTTCAAGATATGGCTTTGCTACTTTCATAGGATATTTACCTCTTTAATATATGGTTTGACATAGGGACTTATACCTTCTTCTGTTAAAAGGTCTACTTTTATGTCAAGAAGTTTAGATATTTCTTCTTCTATTCTGATAAGTTCTATAAATGTGGGGATTTTCTCAAACTCTACGATTAAATCAATATCACTTGTTTCTTTTTGTCTTTCTTCCGCATAAGAACCAAAAATCTTTATACTTTTGATATTGTAGTCTCTCAGGAGTTTATCCTCGTTTTTTTTCAGTATCTCTTTAATCTCTTCCAATGTCTTCATAATCAATCACCTTCAATTATTTTTATTTCATCTTCTGTTAAATCATATAACTTATAAACCAACTGATCAATCTCTTTTTCTAAGCTGTTTGTGTCTGCTTGTGGATTTTGTTTCTTGGCGGAAAGGATTTTATCAACAAGGGCTTCTATTTTCCTAACTATGGGCTGGTTTTGGGAGGTGATGGGAGGTAGGGGCAGCCTCAACAAAGGTTCTTTGTCAATTTGGAAATTATTACCTTGCATTTTCCCTTTATGTTTTAACCAGAAAGCAACAAGTTTGGAATTAAGAAGCCCTGTCAAGTATTTTAAATTGAATCTATCCGTTTTAATCACATAAAAAGCAGCAGAAACGTAACAGTCAAAATCTGTATAGGTAAAAGTAGGTTCGGCACACTTACGCACAGCAACTATCTTTTCACCTTCAAAGAAATCTTCATCGCGTGCCCTGTGAAGACCATAGGGTCTATTATCAGAGGTAATTACATTTTTGAATTTATCTAGATGTTTTCTTATATTTGGATAAGGCTTTGTAGCTTCTGGATTTTTAAACCGCGAGTTTGTGTAAATAATCCATTCTGAATTTTTACTATTTGCGTAATATTTCTTCAGTTCTTTTGAAGTGTAATAAGGTTTAATGATTTCAAGCTCTGCGTATGTGAATGGTATCTTTTTCTTTTCACCATCACCCAAAACGAAAATGCCATCTCCTACGTTGAACCCTTCTCCTAGCTTTTTAAGCATGTCTTTACTTAATTTGTCATGATGAGAATGAATCCCATTTGTAATTTCACTTTCATATAATCTCTCTTTACCGTTATCCTCTATTTTGCTAAGAACGGCTTCATCATCTGCTTTGCTAAAAGCGAAAGGCTTATTTAAATATTTGTTTCTTTTAATTGAAGGGCTTAAATATTCATTATTTGGATTTTGATTTCTGTATAACAAGTCAATCACATCTTGAAAAGATGGTTTTCCCCCAATGATTCGCCTTAAATCAAATGTATAATTGTTGATGTTTTGATTTTTCTGAAAAATCATAATCATTGTTTGAATATCTGAACTTTCAAATATACAATAGGAACCAAAATCTAACAGCTGAAGAATGCTACACTCCTTCATAAGTTTATTTCTCATCTTTGAAGCGCCATAGTTCGTAAGCCAATTATTTTGTGCTATAAATGTTAAAATACTCATATCTTTTAACAAATCAATACCTTTGCAAGCAAAGAAATACCATATATCCATTTTCCCTTGGTAATATGGGGAATCCCTTAAACCATCAAATGCTTTTCTATTGGTATATTCCTTGATATACGGCGGGTTTCCTATCACAACATCAAATCCATCCACCACTCCAAACATCCATTCAGGGTCAAACCAGTCAGCGGAAGCATTCTGGTCAAAGAGGTCAAATGAGGCGATTTTACGTGCAGTCGTCTTCTCCCAGCCATCATTTACCAGTAGCCGGGCAATCTCTTCTCTTATTTTCCTATCGTTTTCCTGAAACCTCATCTTTTCAGTCCGGGTCTTCGCCGTAAAGTATCGGTGCCTGAGTTTTCTTAAATCTTCCTCCATGTTCTGTATTTCAAGATTGCGCAATTGAGGTTGTTCTGGTTTTTCTAACCCTATCAGTGTATTTGCTACTACGAACTTTGTCTCAAGGTTTGGCAGAGGTCTTATCCCAAAATTCTCTTTTGTCCTATCAACTTTCTGGTCAAGAACCAGAGATATAAAGAACCTCAACTTACTTATTTGAATTGCTATTGGCTGGATGTCAACGCCATAAATGCAGTTTTCAATCAAATAAAGTTTTCTTGCATAGTCAGGGTAGTTTATGTTTTCATCAAAGGCGTCATTTATCTCTTTGAGCATTTCTTCTCTATATGATTTGCTTTTTTCTTTAAACACCTCTTCTGATGCTCTAAGGGCTTTTTGGTACTGGAGTTCATACCAGTGTTTATTATCAGGGTCTAATTTCTGGAGAATATAAACGAGTTTATGAACTATTCCCATCGGAAAGGCGCCAGAACCGCAGGCTGGGTCAAGAATTTTGATTTTATCAATAGCAGAGATTATCTTTTGTTTTTCCTGTTCGGAAAATTCAGGAATTTCCTCTGAATACGATAGGAGCAATTCCACTTTCTCTTCTTCAATATGCGGTAGCTGTGTTCTAAAGTATTCTCTCAAACTTTCATCTACCATATAATCTACAATCTCTCTTGGAGTGTAATAACTGCCGGTTGCTTTTCTTGCTGTGGTGGCTGTCTCTGGATTATAAGAAGCAAGGAGGTTTTCAAAGACCTTGCCAAGAAGTTCTGGGTCAAGGGCTACTTCCTGGTCAATTGGTGTGTTTTCATCTATGGTGAAGTTGTAACTTTTCAATATTTCAATCAGTCCACGAACAGCCTTGTTTGAACCAATTCCGTACTGAGATAACTCAACTCTTGTTTCATTTTGCTGGAAAAACAAAAAATCAGGAATTATAGCCTGTTTTTTGGGATTCCTTGAAAATCCGTCAATATAGATTACTTTTCCCTGCTCATCCTCCTTGTCAAGGCAGTCAAAAAGACCACCATTTAGAAATGGAATTTCCTTAAAGAGATCAAGAGCCTCTCTTTCGGTCATTAAAAATTTATTTCTATAACGATAAAGTGTCTTCACTCCATATTCTCTTTTGCTGGCGGGATAGCCATCTTCGTTAGCAAATTTTCTCTCCCCCATCTTCTGGTTTAGTGTTGCAAAGAACAGGTTTTGAAGAATGGCATTATAATAGTTATTGCCAGTTTCAAAGTCTTTTACTATCCCTTTGAGAATCTCTCTATTAAATAGAAGTTCAGGAATAAGCCCTTTTTCTTTTATAAACCAGATAAATATAACCCTTGTGATAAGACGAATAAGGTTTGTAGCATTGCGTATTTCCCTGTCTTTTGCCGGGTCGTCGCTATGTTTGTAATCTTCAGGAAATTTGATTTTATCCATTGCCCAGAAGTACCAGTTTGCAATCTCCTGGTAGAATTGTCTTGTAACTGGCCCTACTGAGAATGCCTCTTTTATTTCTTCAAGGGATGAAAAATTACAATCTCCAATCTGTTGAAAAAATGTTTTGTTTGTAAGTGATGGGCTTACAAAATAGGTAAATCTTTTGAAATAACTGAATTTTCGCCTTGTGCCAGTGTATTCCGTATAAATCAAGGAAAACCTGAAATTTCCGCCACTGTCATAGAAAATAAATATACCAGCATCAGAATTGGCTGACTTTAGGATTTTTTTACCAAGTTCATATTGCTTCTTTTTTCCGGAGCGTTCCGTGAGGTCTTTTGTGACAAGGAAGGAATGAACGGAAAGTTTTAGAGTACCACCTTCAAAGGGAATTTCGCCGAGCAATAAACCATCTTTGAAATCCTGCTCATCATCGCAGTAGTCAAGTTCCTGGTCTAATGGCACAAAAAAGGAGTTTTTTTCCTGGAAAAAACGAATAAACTTCCTGACATCAAAATCCCGAATGATATCAATCAGAACTTGCTTTGTCATCTCCGCCCTTTTCCATTCTCCTGTTTTCAATGGCAATGATAATTTCTTTTTTTAATCCCTGTATTTTTTGTTTTTCTTTTTTTAGATAATCTTCGCCCAATTCCTGCCTCAATTTGCTTATATCTTCAACCGCTTTTTTTAGGTCATCGCCCGAAAGTTCAAGACTTCCAATTCTGCGAAGAGTGTAATCAGGTAGAGTGCCGTAGCCGTTAATATCTTCTATCAGAGTTCTTATGAAATCTCTCACTGTCTTTATTATCTCAAAATTTGCTAAAAGTAATGTTTTTAAATTGTTCAATGCCCTGCGTTCCAGACTCTGTTCAGTCAGGGAAGTCGTTTTCTCCTTGAACACCTTTATTTTTTCGTAGGCATCCCAGAAATTTTCACTTAATTCAATCGCCTCTTCATCGTATTTGCAACGGATATCTGGTATAACATCATCAAGCAGAAGATTCTCTGGTTCAGACTCGCTGTTGTTTTGTTTTATTCTCCGTACATAGAAATGTGCTTTTTTTATAAAAACTATCAATTCATTTTCGCTGAAATTTTTCGCAACTTTCACCCTGGGTGGGCAATCTTTTATTCTTTCAATGATGTCTGGGTGGTCATTTTTTATCTTTTCATATTCATTCAGAATTTTTGTATAAAAACTTTCGGCTTCAAGATTATCAGGGTTTTGTTGAATCCGTTGGTATAAATCTGAGGCGGTTGGTTCTTCATCAATATCAAAAATTTTTGAGTCCTCGCCAAGCGCTTTATGAATCAGAAACATTTTCTGAGTGGCTATTTCCCTTGATTTTACAAGTTCTGCGCCCAGTTCCGTTGGGAAAAAGTTTGCAATATAAATCTCATTAAATACCTTTTTGCCGATTCTGTTAATCCTTCCAAGCCTCTGGATTACCCTTACAGGATTCCAGGGGATGTCATAGTTGATAACAAGCCCTGCTCTATTGAGATTAAACCCTTCGGAAATTCTGTCTGTACATAAAAGAATGTCATAATCATTTCTCTGGTTAGGATTTGAGGCATCAAAATTCGCGTTTATCTCTTTAATTTTGCTCGCTGAAAGATCTCCTGCGACAACGAGAACTCTATTGTTAAAAAGGTTATTTAATGGCTTTTGGAGGTACTTAACGGTATCAATGTATTCTGAAAAAATGACAATTCTTCTTTCTGGTTCCTTTTCGCGCCAGGACTTCAGTTTTTCCATCAGGCAGGCTAATTTAGGGTCATTATCCGCAAGGTCCAGCCGGGACAGTTCTCCAAGTATCTTTTCAAACAACCTTAAATCTGACTTAATATCTTCAAGGAATTCCTCTTTATATTCAAACTCGTTTACCTTATAAATCTCGTGGTTTTTGGGATAAACGCCCTGAGTGATTTTTTCTGCGTATTCAGTAAGTTCTTTTTCTATATCATCCAGTTCCATCTGATAAATTTTTTCAAGAAGATTCCGGTCAAGAATAAATTTACCAGTTTTTTCAATAAATTTAATACAATGGTCTGTGACATTCTTAAAGTTTTCTATGCTCTGACGGAATGAACCGAAGGAACTTTCAAATCTCTTGACCAGCAGCCTTCTCATAAAATCATAAAGGTTTCTCTGTTGCTGGTATCTGCGGTTATCTTCAAGTGATAATTTTTCACTCTGGTCAGGCGAAATTTTGTATTCAAAAGGTCTGTATATCGCACCTTTGAAAAGTCCGCCGTCTTCGGGAGTTGCAAAGTATTCCTGAATGACCCTATCATAAAAATTTGATTGTTCGCGGTTAAGTTCAAAAAACAATTCAATAGGGTCAGCGACTTTTGTTAAGTTTTTGACTTCATCCTTATAATGAGGATTTTTCTGTAAATCAATTCGGTTTCTTCTGATCGTCACTGGTTCAATAATATCCCTGATTTGTCGAGCAATATAATGGGAGCGCTTTATTACTTTTGTTAGATCAATTTCCGTTTCCCCAAAAAGTGCCTGATAATATGACTGCGCCTTTGACTTTTTTTCTTCATCTGAGGAATTATGGTACTTCTTGATATAACCGAGTTTATCAAAGGTTGTTTTGAATTCTTTGAATCTATCAACAATGTCGTTCTCGAGAGTGAGAATTGATTTTTTGGGTGTTACAAAAAACTTCAGAAGAGATAGAATATCACCGGGTCTATTATTAAAAGGAGTAGCGGTAAGGAGTATAACCTGTCTATTTCTGCAAATGTTTTTTAGCTGTTCGTATGACTTTGTGTCCTCATTTCTGAATCTGTGAGCTTCATCAATAATTATTACTTCAAGATCTTTCAGTTGATTTATTGATTTTGCTGCCTCTTCATTATCAAGGATTCCAATTGATTCTACTTCCCAATCAAATAGTCCAAAGGATTCCAGATACCATTTCCATCCTGACCGCTCCTCTGTCCTATTTCCAATGATTCCTGGAGGACACAGGACAATGCCTCTTTTTCTCAATTTTTTTGCAGCCAAACATGCGATAATGGTTTTACCAAGTCCAACAACATCTGCGATAATTACACCATTGTTTTTTTCAAGGATATCCAGTGCCTGCTTTACAGCATCTATCTGATACCTGTATGGGATGTAACCACTCCGCTTCATAATATCAACGAGAGAGTCTTCACTTAAATCTCCTGGGGCGAAGGTATCAAGGTAGTTTTTAAGTACCAGTACATATGCCTCAAAAGGCGTGATTTTCTTAATAAGGGTTTCTCTTTCAACGATGTGAATCAGGTTATTTCTTGTTATATCGTCTTCTGTAATTTTAATTGAGTTTTGCCATTGGTCGTCAAAATATCTTTCCGCATCATCAACGCCATAGTCGCTTATCTCAACATTGAATTCCTGCTCTTTTGAAAGTCCTGATGATGTCAGATTACTGCTGCCGGTTATGAAAAGTTTGTTTCTTGCAATCTGTGATGAACCCAGATGAAAAATGTAAAGCTTCGAATGGTTTGGTTGTCTTGTTTTTCTGATTACCAACCTTCCATCCTTTATCAACGTCAGGAAAAAGCTTACCTGTTCATAAAATTCTCTGGTATCAAAACAGTCAGAATTGATAGATTTTTTGATTGATTCAAAAAAACGGTGTTTTATATCTTCATCAGAAACATGGACATTTGAATCTGCATATTCAATAAGACCGTGGTTTGTAATATCAACATTCAAACCAACAAGAATATTTGCGTGGACATTTGGGTTCTGTCTTAGCCCCTGGTATAACTCCTGGAGTCCTGAAAAATAGAAAAACCCAACAAGAAATTTCAGTTTCTCACTCTGGGTTAACAATTCAAGAATTCTTTTTTTAAGCTGCCGTGTGGAACTATTGGTGATAAAGTTGTTCATATATCGGTTGTTTGGAATTTATTCATCTTTTTTTATGCTAATGAATACCACAAATGCACAAATGCTTAAGAAAATCAAAAAAGGAAAATTCATCCCGCCCTGCTTTACCAGTTTTTCACTTCTCCCATTCACAAACAGAAACCAGGAAATTTCCAAAATCTCCCCTTCCCCCTCTTCAGGAAAGAGGGGAAAAAACGGAATGGGGGAATTAAGAGAGAGGGAAAATACGATGTCTTAACTTCCAGTACAGGTAAATTGTGAGGAAATATGGCAAAAGTGTAAACTATCTGTGGGAAAGAAAAGAAGAAGACTGTACTGATGGTTGCGGCTTCAGTGAAGCGTGATGGAGCAAAAACAGCCAAGTGCTTTTCTCAAAACCAGCACGGAGGCAGAAATGGACAAATGGTTCGTGAGGAAAAAAAATGGGAATGTCTGCGGTCCGGTAGAAGAAAACACGTTCAAGATATGGATAAGCCAAGGACAGGTTGGACAGGAGGATGAGGTACGCAGGGAAACAGAGAATGAATGGAAGAAACTCCAGGACTCTGAGCTGGCGACCGCTGATAGCACCACAGGCAAGTCATTCCCTGCTACTGCACCGGCTGACAAAGGTGATTTGAAGACAGGCTGCCTCATCGGATTCGGGATAATCAACACACTTCTGGGCCTTTTCATGTGGTTTGGCGGAATTCTCAGGCAGACAGTGGCAGTGACTGCACTGCCCGGCGACGGCTCTTTTGAACGGTTCCTGAGGGGCGCGGCCGCTGTGGGAAATGTGGTGCTCACTGCGTTCTGGTTTCCACTTGCTGTTTCCGGAGTCCTTATCCTTTTGAGGAAATCTTCAGGAAGGCGCTTTTCCCTTCTATGGGGACAGGTTCTTATCTTTTCCATCCCGATCTCCACAGTCCTTACACGGGGATTCCGGGTATTCCTCTCTCTTGAGGGACTTATCATCATCGTCATATGGGTCTACATTCTGCTGATGATTAGAAACCTTGGAAAGACTGATTTTGACACGTGGTTTGTAAGCTGAGAAGGCAACTGCAGATTAGGTGGCTGGCAGAAGGGACAGTAAAAAAACAGGGCAATTACCAATATTCTAACAGGTTGTTTATAGCCAGGTCTTCCCACCAGGATAATAAAACCAGATGCTTCTGCCTCAATAACTCACCCTGCCTTCGCAATAATTACAAATATCAGGTAAATAACCACTATTTCGACTTATCAGTTTTTCTTGACGCTGGCACACAGCTACTATAAACTTTTGCTCAATACTGAGAAAAGGGGAGAAAAATGGCAGAAAAAATAAACGAGCAGTTTAAAAAATGGACACTGGTAGGTCCTTTTTTTGCTCCACCGGAACAAAGCCTCTGGTTTCCTTTTCCGCTGGATGGTTCCACACAGATACCTTCTCGTTTTTCTTTCCAGGGCAGGGAAATACCGGTGAAAAAAGTGGTTGCTTCTGGATATTTTCTTGATTTAGAAAAAATCCTTTCGCCGATAGTGGATAGAAGTAGCAGGGGTGTACGTAACCAGAGCATGGGGTTTGTCTCCCTGAAAGTTTCAAGACCTGTTACCGTTACTCTTTCCTTTGATGCCTGCTGGCGAACCGTATGGTGGCTGGACGGGAAAGAAATTTTTGCTACCAGAGAAGGAAACAGTTTTCGCCGGGATAAGCTGGAAGGGCATCGGGTGATACTTGCCCTCACACCAGGGAAACATGTTCTGGCAGTGAGAATCATCAGCAGTAACCAGAACTGGAACCTGCAGTTTCAGATAGTCAGCATTCAAGAAGGGATTACTGATGCACTCAGAACTGACCGGCAGGCTTCCTGGAGAGATTATACTTGCTCGGTGGTACGTTTAGAGCAAAGACCAGTACCTGACGGCTGGTGTGGAAAACTGAGAAAAGAAGATTATGAGAGTCTAATGGCGAGGATGGGAGTGCAGGCAAGGTGGATTTCTGTAGTCCATCAGCTGGAAGGATCATGCTATCGTTCTTCTTACCTTGGAATGTGGCAACAGGCAAAACCTGATTATGAAAAACAGCTGAAAGAGTGGGTGAAATTTTTGCACCAGAAGCGCATTGCAGTGATGAGCTGGGTAGCGCTTACCCTGAATAAATCTGCAGCGAGAGAGCATCCTGAGTGGCGGCAGCAGTACCTGGTGATTGACCGGGCAGGCAGGAAACAATTTGAGGAAGCAGCCTGCTGTATCAATTCCGGTTATGGGCAGGCTTTGATTGACTTCTGTATTGAGGCACTGAAGAAGTTTGATTTAGACGGCATCTGGTTTGATGGCGCTTCCTTCAGTCCTGTGTGGCACCGACCAGCAATCATCTCCTGTGTTTGCCCCTGCTGTCGCAAAAAGTTTAAAGAAGAGACAGGCATGGAAATACCTGACCGTTATGACTGGTCACTGCCCCAGTTTCCCGCCTGGGTACAATGGCGTTATGACATGTATGCCAGTTACTGGCAGCATCTGGTGGATTCTGTGCACAAAGCTGTTCCTGAAGCTACCATTGTCTTTAACCATTATCACCGGGAAAATATTGGCTGGCACGGTGCGATACCCTTAAAACCTTTTGGCAGAAATTTTGTCAGTGGCACGGAAGCGGATAGCGAACCATTACGCGGAGCCTTTTATACCCGGTTGATGAGAGCCTATGGTCGAAAACATACTGAAGTCTGGATGGCTCTGGAACAGGGAAGAAAGGGTATCAGAAACGGCACGGAAATTGTTTTCCATCCCGGAGAAGTTTTTGATTTTGTCTTAGCCTGTGCCACTGCCGGGGGTCATGCCAGTGTTGGAGGAGCAGATTTTGATGTGGAAGGACCAGCACTCCGGGATATCGCTGAACTATTGAAACCAAGAGCACCTTATCTTAACCTTCCTTCTGTTCCCTGTATCGCGTTGCATGTCTCCCAGCAGACAGAAACCTTTGTTTTTGGACAGGACCCGGCTTTTATCACTGATGACTGGCAGGATTATTACTGGAATAGCCTCACCGGCTGGCATCATCTACTGGCTTACTCTCAGTTCCACCTTGATGTTTTCTTTGACCAGCATCTTCAACTGTCATTTCTCAGAAGATATCCGGTTATTATTTTACCGTTAGCTTTATCCTTAACCAGTACCCAGTATGAAGTTCTGATGGAATATGTGAAAGCTGGCGGGATTTTATTTGCCGGACCATGGTTTAGCCTTTTTGACCGCTGGGGTAAGGCTTCTACTGGTTATCCCATCGGTGACCGTGACCTTTTCCCTTTTGGTGATAGTTTCCCTTCCTGGGAAGAATTTAGAAATAGACGCAGCATCATCCTGGATGGTTTTTCTGTGAAGCCACTGCATGCACTCGGGCAGAAAAGACAAGCATTTACCTGGCAGGATGTTATCTCGGTGAGAAAATCAGGGAAAGGAAAAATTATCCAGGCAGGTATAGATTTCGGGACATTGTTTCGCTATCATCCCTTCTCCCGGATAGTTCAATCTTTTCGTAGACTTTTCCTCCAGGTAACACAGCACAGGCCTTTGGTGGAGATACCTGATGCTGATAATATAATTTTAGGAATCTTCAGCAAGGATAAGAAAACTTCAGTGGTACACCTGCAACAGTTTCCAGTTCCCTGGAAACCAGAGGATACCACAGTGGAAAAACCACCTGTTCGCTGGAAGACAACCCTTTACTGGAATGGTAAAAAACCTACCTGTGTCAGATGTTGCCTGCCGGAGATAAGCCCGCAGTTACCAGTAAGGAAACACCGGAACAGCTACCTGGTGGAGTTACCACCCTTTGACCGGGGACAGATTCTTTTAATCACCACAGAGGATTGAGATTACCTTTTTACTCTGGCGTTACCTTCCCAGATACTCCAGATTTCTTCTTCATCCAGGGGCTGAGCATAGTCTGTAAGCATCGTAACCACAAGAGCTCCACATGCCCAGGCAAACTGAATCCATTTTTCCTGGGGCCAGCCTTTCAGAATAGCATAAAGGAGACCACCAACAAAACCGTCACCGCCACCAATCCTGTCCAGAACAAAAATTTCCCTTGGTTCTACAACATACCACTGACTGCCAGCAGAAACAATAGCCCCCCAGAGATGTTTCTGGCAGTGCACTACTTCTCTCAGTGTCGTGGCAAAAACGGTGGCG
>Ga0136652_1001087_pt1 | contig 11980 bp, 11 predicted proteins | sample ConPoolayeEmetaG_FD_94864 | JGI IMG/M metagenome (GOLD analysis project Ga0136652, IMG submission 94864) | Hot spring microbial mat communities from California, USA to study Microbial Dark Matter (Phase II) - Cone Pool mat layer E metaG... ...
AGCGCGTCTGCCCTTTCGCCACTTCGGCATAATACGGATGAACGGGCTTACCCGGCTTTCCGCTGACAGAAAGATTGTAGCATTAAAACGGGAAGCCTGTAAACTGGGGGGTGCTCTCCTTGCGCCCGTGAATTTCAGTTGCTACAATGAAAATAGGGTAAGCAGTCTTTTCAGGAAGGGCAGGGGGTGGGGTATGAAGCTTCCCATCTGGCGGGGCAGACTATTCTGGCTGGCGGTTGCCTTTGCTTTGCTCATGGCGCTGGCATCATGTTCTCCGCCGCCTGCACAAGAACCCGGAAAGCCAGAACCTACCTCAGCCTATTGCCCACCCTTTGACCTCAGCCCCCCTCAGACCATCACGCTCACCGCACGCCACCTGGCATTTGACCCGAGTTTTATTGAAATCCCGGCAGGCATCAGGCTCACCATTATCTTCAACAATGAAGATAGCGTGCCGCATAACTTTGCCCTGTACCGCACCCCAGCGGCAGAAGAGCCGGTTTTCATTGGGGAAGTCATCCCCGGTCCAGGCACCACCATTTACGAATTCATCACACCGGACACCGCCAGCAGGCTTTATTTCCGCTGTGATATACACCCGGAGGTGATGCCGGGGACTTTCATGGTCCTGGGCTGAGCACTCATATAGTGGCTGAGGCGTGACCTCAGCATGAGCGGAGAGGGGATAAACACTGCGCCGCGAAGATAGTCCCACTGTCAGCGGTGCTCTCTGCTTCAAAAAGGCGTTCAGAGCCGCGGTGATGCTATCTCAGTAGTTAAGCCACTCGTTTATTTGGCTCTACAGCCAGTGGCGGCAACCGCCAGTACCGGGACTTTAGCATGCCGGATGACCCTGTCTGCGACACTGCCGAAAGCCCAGCGCGAAACCCCGGCGCGACCGTGGGTGCTCATAACAATCAAATCTACCTTGTTCTTATCGGCATAATCCAGTATGGCATCAGCAACCCCGCGGGCAAGTTCGGGCTGAGTGATGACAGTCTTGACCGTCAGCCCCGCTTTTTTCAAGTCAGCAGAGACTCTGGCAAGGTAGTCCTCTGCCCTCTTCCTGGTCTCCTGTCTTTCCTTGTCCCGCTGTTTCGCCATCTCTTCAACCATCTGCTGGCTGGCATATTCCCCGAATGACACGCGTGGTTCCTCAATTACATAAAGCAGGATTACTTCTGAGGTATTGCACCCGGTGGCGATGGCTTTAATGTGCTCCAGAGAGCATTCAGAAAGCTTTGAGCCGTCAAGCGGTCCCAGAATCTTCTGATACATGCCAACCTCCTTCTGGCTAGCCTTTTCTGGCTGAGTTTCACTTTTTATAAACTCTCTATTGACAATTTTAACACCGGTTCGGTGTAGCGTCTAGTGTCAATGGTCAAGGAAAATGAGACAGGTTTAAGAAAGTAGTTACCCGGTGCTTAAAGGCTTGCCGTGATGCCACGCTCAAGGTCATTATCTCACGTGGCATAAACTCTTGTTCTATTTGGTAATCATGATGGTGAATGGTATGGTTGCCAAACCGGTGCCTGCGGTTGACTCTTCATCAATGGAGGCGATGCGCACTTCAGCGTAATGTTTCAGTTTTTCCAGAGCCAGAGCATAGTCAATGATTTTACTGCGGTAGTCCGTCAATCCCAGTATGGCTATTGTTTCAGAATCGGCTTCAATTGCCCGGAGGTTCCCGTAGTGTGTCAGAAGGTCCAGCGCCGGGCGCAGTCTGAGCGCAGTGTCCACCGCAGTCCCCAGGGTCAGCTGGCGTTCATGCTGGAGGCTTTCCGCTTTGGCGAGTAGCTCGCTGATTTCTGCTTCTGTTAACAGTGCCTGGTCAGCGGCGAGGCGCGCCAGACGCAGTTCACGGTTGACCATATTCAGCTCTGTCTGTAACTGTGCGGTTTCATTGACTGCCTGATTTTTCAGGAGGAAAAGCGGCACCAGGAGCAGGGTGAGCACCAGGAAAGTGAATAGGGCGATGCGGCTCCTGCCGGCTTTCTTCGCTTTGATTGCCTCAGCGCGTCTTTTTTCGGTGAGCAGGTTGATAGCGATGTCATGGAAGCGGGCGCCCTCCTTCTGCAGAACAGCCTGGTAGGACGGTCCTCTGATTGCCGCGCCGATGGCGCTGGTGAACTGGCTGACAGGGAAGTCCGGGGGGAATATGACCGGCGGCGTGAGCGGCGCCACAGGATAAACCGTGACCTGCTTCACGAGTCCAATGGTGTTTTCATCGCTGGATAGCGAGCCAGTCAAGAAGAGCGGCGTCTCCGGAGGGAGCGGAGTGCTGGCATGAGTGATGTGATAGAAGTTCACCGTGCGCGAGAGCTCATCTGAGAGACGGTGGACGCTGTCCTCTATTGCTTCGTCTCGGGTCTTTGGCGTGACGGTGCGCAGGATGGCGGGTATGCCGTCAACAACAATGATGATGTCAAAGCAGTCAGGCTCAAAGTTAACAATTATGGCATTCGTCTTCTGCGCCGCCCTCGCCAGCGCCAGCGGTTGCAGGTCTATGCCTGCCAGTTTTATGCCTGCGGAGCCTGCCATTTGGGCGATGTCATCAATGAGCACGCGGGGGACGCCCAGGACAAACACCCTGATTTCATTTCCCTCAGCGCCAATCACCTGGGTGGTGAGGTAAAGCTCGTCCAGCGGAAGGGCAAACTCTTTGCGCGCCGCCCGCATTATCGCCTCAGGCAACTGCGATGGCTTCATTCTGGGCAGGTTGATGATGCGATAGGTGAAAGAAAGGCCATTGACCGTCAGCCACACTCTGTCTGCGGGGACTTTCAGCGACTTAAATAGTGAGCTTATGGTCTCGCCCACTGCGCCGGGTTGCAGTATGTGTCCATCTTTCACCTGTCCTGCCACGAGAGGCACAGCCGCCCACTGCCGTACCTGATTGCCTTCAAGGGCGACCAGCCTGATTTCACTGGAGCTGATATTCAAAGCGACTTGCATCATTGCCTTCTACTTCTTCTCTACGGGTAAGGTATAGATTACCAGCTCAAGGGTTCCTGCCAGCACGGAATTAGCCGGGTCATGACTCCGCTCAACATTCAAACTATCCACCACCAGCGATGGCATCTCCTCCTCTGCCTGCCTGATGAAATCAGTCAGGCTTTCCGGCGCCCCTTCAATCTGGAGGGAGATGCGGAAAATGCGGAAAGTCCTTTCGTCCACTTTTCTTTCTTCCCACGGGTCAGTGGTGAGCAGGGTAACTTTCATCTGACTTTCATCTGCCAGGCTGAGAATATGGTTGATATAAGTGGTGGTGTTGATTGAGCCGGGGAAGACGGCTTCTCCGGTGCTGGTGCTCAATTTACGGGCTTCTGCCAGGCGCTGTTGCAGGTCTGGCGCTGGTCTGGGGACTAACGCCAGCGCACCGGAGACATTATTTATCTGCTCTGAGATTGTCCGCTGTTTCTGGCGCTCCTGAGAGTAGGTGTAGCCGGTATAGGCATAGGCGATAATCAGACAGACTGCCAGCAACAGCGTCAGAACCCTCGTCCGTGACACGGTTCTTCTCCCCGCATATGATACTTTTACAACGATACCGCAATTACTGGGCGCATGCAATAACTATTTATGAGTTAAGACTGCTTTTCCCGGTAAATCCGGTAGAGCAAGAACAGGACAATCAGGTTAATGATGGCGATACAGGCAAGGAACACATTGGAAAGACCCACTGAATTAATTAATAACATTTTTTCCTCCTTCTGCTAATCAGTGCGGTGTTCATCTCTGCACTTCCCATGAGGCGATTTTTATGCCGGTGCCGGTAAGCTGGACTGAGGCGGTAATGGTACAGCCTCCGGCGACCGAGTCTATCTGGTAAGTGGCAACGCCACTGCTGATGCCGATGGTACACAGGAAGCCGTCATTATCGGTGCCGCGGTAGGCGATGGCATAAACATCGCTACCGGTGCTGAGGATAGCCGGTGTATAGCAATTTGCCGTGTCAAACTCCAGGGTATCAATGACTGAATTGCCGATCTGCCCATCGGCGGCGATGGTGACGGTTTTCAGGAAGCCGTCATTATCGGTGCCGCGGTAGGCGATGGCGTAGACCTCGCCGGAGACGTGGACGATAGCCGGTGTATAGCAATTTGCCGTGTCAAACTCCAGGGTGTCAATGACTGAATTGCCGATCTGCCCGTCGGCGGCGATGGTGACGGTTTTCAGGAAGCCGTCATTATCGGTGCCGCGGTAGGCGATGGCATAGACATTGCCGGAGACATGGGTGATATCCGGTTCATAGCCGTTTGCCGTGTCAAACTCCAGGGTATCAATGACTGAATTGCCGATCTGCCCATCGGTGGCGATGGTGACGGTTTTCAGGAAGCCGTCATTATCGGTGCCGCGGTAGGCGATGGCGTAGACCTCGCCGGAGACGTGGACGATAGCCGGTGTATAGCAATCTGCCGTGTCAAACTCCAGGGTATCTATCACAGTATCCGCAATTATCCCGATGGCGCCGCTGAATCCTCCGGTTTTAGTCACGGTGATAAGGGGAGTCAGGCTATTCACCTGATTTGGCAAACTGTAGCTGATGCTATCGTTGATATTGGGGAGTTGAGGTGCCAGGTCACCGTCAAATAAGCGCCAGATGGCATGTTCAACTCCGGCATCGGCGGCATACGTTTCATTGAGAATCACTGCATAGTCACGTGAGCTGATAATGCTTGCCCCGGCGTGGGTGAGAAATGGGGCGGTAACCAGGGTACCAAGCACCAGCGCCGCCAGTGTTATTGGCAGTATCTGGCCGCTTTCTCCGCGCCATATTCTTTTAAGGAGTTGGCCGCATGGTGACACGGTATGTCCCCTGTTCTGTCACTTGAGTTCTGCCCGCTGGTGTTGAGGTGATATCCATGGTAATAGAGCGTCCTGAGACGGAAAAGCTGACAGTGGAAATATTGCGTGCCAGCGTATTCGTCACTGCATCTGTGGTCCTCTGCAGGTTTGTGCCTGACAGTGCATAGGTGATGGTCTCGGCGGTCGGCAGGGTCAGCGTGAGCGTGGCACCGCCGCTGGCGGCGATTGACTTCTGCCCATCGTAATTGAACCAGTAGGCGGCGTTCTGCAGTTCATGCAGGGCGGTCAAGCGGGCATTGCCGTGTTCGCTTACCGTGGTCAGCTGGAAGATGACCGTGCCAATCACAGAAGCAACTACGCCGGTGATGGCGATGACGATGAGCAGTTCCACCAGGGTAAAACCCCGTTCGTTTTTCATCGGTATACCTTGTAGCCCTCCAGAGTTTGTAATATGTCGCCGCTTTTGCTCACGGTAACGGTTACCTTCTGGATGGCGGTGCCGGCATAAATTGTGGAATCAACTTCAAATGCTACCGAGTAATCCGGGGGCGTGCTGATTGAAGGATAAGAAGCGCCGCTCACGTCATAAGGTGCCGCCTTGATGGCCTCCATCTGAGACTGCGCCAGTTGCTGGGCAGTGGTCTGCTGGGTCTGCGCCTTAACAGCGAGGGAGCCAGTGGATAGCATGGTGATGAAAGCTACCACACCCACACCTAGCAAACCAACGGCAACTATTGATTCCGCCAGCCCGATGCCGTGTTCATGGCGCAGGATATTACGGCTTTTTCTCAGCCATTCTGTCAAAGTCATCGCCATTGGTATCTACCGCAATGCCCCCAGAACGGAATAAAGAGGCAGAATAATGGCTACCAGCATGAAGGCAACGCCCAGGCCGATAAGCACGGTCACTACCGGTTCAATCATACTGACAAGAGACTGCAGACGCTGGCTCATCTGCGCTTCATAGTAATCTGCCAGGGTCGCCAGAGAGGTATCCACACTGCCCGTCTGCTCTCCCATGGCGACCATTTTGACCATTTCTTCCGGGAAGAGCGGGTTTTCTGACAGTGGCGCAGAGAAGCCTTTTCCCTCCAACATTTTCTCTTTGACCTCGGACAGGGCTTGATGGATGACGCTGTTAGTGCTGACTGTCCGTAGCGCCACGTCTATTACCTGAGGAAGCTGTAACCCGGCGCGCAGGAGCATTGCCGCTGTGCGGCAGAACTGCCCCATGAGGCGGATGATGGTGATGGCGCCCCATACCGGCAGGCGCAGAGTCAGCTTATCCAGCGCTCTTTTTCCTGCCGGGAGGCGGCTGTAGATAAGCAAGCCCAGCGTTGCCAGTAAGACCGCTAATAGCAGCTGGAGTCCATAAGCGGTGAAAAAGCCAGTAAAACCAATCATGGCGCGGGTGGCCCAGGGGAGCGGTACATTGAAGGAGCGGTAAAGCAGTACCATCGGCGGCAGGACCACCGTTACCAGCAGGACAAATATGGCAATCGCCAGTAGGGAAATAAAGCTGGGGTAGACCAGCGCCCGCCTTGCCTTATTGCGGACCGCTGCCTGCCTCTCCATGTAGTCCGCCATCTGTTTCAAACCGATTTCCAGCTCGCCTGCCAGTTCACTGGCTTTCATGACTCGGCAATAGGTATAAGAGAATACCTCCGGGTATCGGCTCAGAGCCTGGGAAAAAGAGCTACCGCCCTCAATCTCTTTGATTAGCCCGGAGATGACTGTGCGCAGGGCAGGGCGGGTTGCCTGTCTTTCCAGAAGGCGGAGTGACGCCAGCAAAGAAATGCCGGATGCGATAAATGTTGCTAGTTGCCGTGAGAAAAGGATGATGTCAGCGGGCCTGATGCCGAAGAGCGTGGGGAGCAGACGCTGTATGGTCATGCCGGGGGCGCTTGCCCGCAGGCTGAGGATGTATTTGAACCCCGCCTGGTAAAGGGACTCTTCAGCGTTGCTTTCTGAGCTTGCCTCTACCGTCCCTTCTACAATTTCCTTGCTCTGAGTGTAAGCTCTGTAGTGATAGGTCATGTCATTAGCGGCTTAAGCAATTGATGAAACATTGCGGATTACTTCTTTGATGGTGGTGATGCCATCTTTAACTTTAGTCATGCCGTCCCGGCGCATGGTTATCATGCCCTCCTTAAGTGCCTGAGCTTTGATATCAACGGCGCTCTTGCCACAGAGGAACATGTGCCGGATTGCCTCTGTCATCAGCAGGACCTCAAATACGCCGGTCCTGCCCCGGTAGCCGGTGCCGGCGCACAGGTTACAACCATCGCCAGGAGAATAGAAGACTGATGGCCGCTCCGCTAGCTCCGCATCATAGTAATCAAGCTCTTCAGGAGGCGGCGTATAGCGGACCCGGCAGTCAAGGCAGAGGCGGCGCACCATGCGCTGGGTTGAAATCCCCAGCAGTGTGGAAGTAACCAGATACGGCTCAATTCCCAGGTCCACCAGGCGGAAAAGCACGCCCACGGCATCATTGGCATGGATAGAAGAGAGCACCAGATGGCCGGTAAGTGCCGCCTGCACCGCAATGCTCGCCGTTTCTTTATCACGTATTTCCCCCACGAGGATGATATCAGGGTTATGGCGCATGATTGACCGTAAGCCGCTGGCGAAGGTAATGCCTGCTTTGGGGTTTACCTGGGTCTGGTTAATGTCCCGGAAGCGGTACTCAATGGGGTCTTCAATGGTCATGATATTGCGTCCCGCGCGGTCCAGGGTATTGATGGCGGCGTAAAGCGTGGTGGTCTTGCCCGCGCCGGTGGGACCGCCGACGAGGATAAGCCCAAACGGATTGGCAATCATGGCTTCAAACCTCTTCAGGCTATCCGGCAGTAAGCCAAGCTGGGAAAGGTTCATGACCGATAGTGATTTGTCCAGAATGCGGAGCGTGACTCTTTCTCCATATACGGTCGCCATGCTGGCAACGCGGATGTCCACCTGCCGGTCGCCCGTGTTAACGGTCATTTGCCCGTCCTGCGGGCGTCTCTGTTCTGCGATGTTCATTTCCGCCAGGACCTTTATACGTGAGATAAGAGGGACATGCGCGCCGCGCGGGAGAGAGAACATGTCATGCAGAACGCCATCAATCCTGAAACGGACCCTTAACCTATCCTCTTGAGGTTCAATGTGAATATCAGAAGCGCGGTCTTTTACTGCCTGGGAGATGATAAGGTTGACCGTCTGGGCGATAGGCGACCTGGCGACAAGCTCCTGAGTTACCGCTGTCTCCTCAGCCACCCGGGGAGCGAACTCGCGGACCTGTTTTTCAATCTCAGCAACGGAGCGGTAGTTAAGGTCAATAGCACGCTCAATGTCAGCCGGGATGCCGAGGGCGACTTCTACCCTCATTTTCGCCCTTGTTTTTATATCTTCAATGGTCTGGATGTCCTCGGGGTCAGCCATCACCACCACGAGGGAGTCACCGACCACGTCCAGCGGAATCAGCAGGTGCTTGCGGGCGATGTCTTCCGGGATGAGGCGGAGGGCTTCCGGCTGGACTTTATGTCTCTGTAAATCAATGACGGGGATATTGAGATGGACACTGAGGATGGTCGCCAGGTCCTCCGGCTTCACCAGCCCTGAGGCGCGCAGGATTTGGCTCAGCCTGCCGCCCTGCTTCTGCTGGAGTTTAACTGCCATTTCCAGTTGTTCAGGGGTGATGAGCTTTTCTTCTAGGAGAAGCTCTCCCAGGCTCTTTTTAACACTGAATGACTCCGCGGTGTTATCAACCATACCTTATATGTCCCCGTCCTGGGTGTGAGAAAGAATCTCCCTGGTATACTGAGCCCTCCCTGTGGAACAGGCTATCGCTGGCACGGAGTTGTCTGGAGACCGGGTTGAACCGGGTGCCTAATAACCGGTGGTGACCTGGGTTATCAGCCCGCTGGTGGTGCAGGTATAGGTGCCTTTGGTGGTGGACATACGCAGGTAATTGGGGTAAAGGGGGTGAGTAGCATCCGGGAAGCTAGCCATGTTATTGGTTGCCACGGTTACCGCCGTCACGGTGCTGAGTCCCTCTTTCGCCATCATGGTATCCATGGCAGTCTGGAGGGTAGCCAGCTCTGCCGCCGCCGCCTCTGTTTTGCCGGTGCCAGCCAGACCGGCGACATTGGGGAGAATAAGCGCCGCCAGCACACCCAGGATAGCGACGACAATAAGCAGTTCCACCAGAGTAAAACCAGCCGCATTGCCCCTCAGTTTTGATATGATTTTGTTCATAGCTCTCATTGCCCTCCTTATTTAGTCTTCTGCGAATCTGCCCTATTGAAAGGTATCTACTATTATTGTAAAGTATAATATCTCATAGTGTTCAGAGTGTCAATACTGCTTCAGAGGGGCACGGTGCTCACTGAGATAGCGGGGCAGGTGGAAGGCAAGTAGGATGTGCCAGTACTATCATGCCTGGCGGAGCAGACATAGGAAAAAAGTGTGATGGAAAGCAGTAAAAAAGTACTTATTGTGGATGATGAGCCGCACTTGGTCAAGTCTCTCAGCTTTGTGCTGAGCAAGGAAGGCTATGAGGTATCATCAGCTTCAGATGGTGAAGAGGCGCTCCAGAAGATCCACCAGTCCAGACCAGCGCTTATCTTTCTTGATGTCATGATGCCGAAGAAGAACGGTTATGAAGTCTGTCAGGAAATCAAGAGTTCTCCTGAGCTAAAAGACATCCATGTCATCATGCTGACTGCCAAAGGACAGTCAGCTGACCGCGCACAAGGGCTGAGTATCGGCGCGGATGATTTCATTACCAAACCTTTCAGCACACTGGATGTCTTAGCCAGAGTAAAGAACATTCTGGGATAGTATTGATGAGAGACCAGGATGGGACTCCGGGCTCAAACAGCATGGGCTGTTTATAGGCCGGTGGCTCAGAAAGCAAAGTGCGTAATATGAAGAAGCAAATGCCGTCATATTTTGAAACAGTTTTCGCCGCTCTGCCCTTGCCGGCGCTCCTGCTTGATAGTCAGGGTATCGTGTTCAGCGCTAACCCGCCATTCCTGAAATTCATCGGCTTGGCAGAGAAAAGCATAATCGGCAGAGCATTTGCTGATTTCATCGCAGAGAATGATGAGCTTAAGCAGGAAATCACGGCTGATTTCAGGACCGGCGCAGTGAATAGAAAGACGCGGCAGGCGGAGTTTGCGCTTACTGATGGAAAGGGGGCGTTGCGCTGGGTAGAGGCAACCTTAAGCTTCCCGGATTTTGAAGGGGAAGCCCTCTGCCTGGCTATTTTCCAGGATATCTCCAGGCTGAAGCGAGCAGAGGAAAAACTGAAAAGCAGTGAAAGAGCATGCCATTTCCTGATGAACAATTCCCATGACTTGATGCAGAAGGTGGGTCTGGATGGGGCAATACTTGACGCAAACAGGAAGTGGCTGACGACTCTGGGATACCGCCGTGAAGAGCTTTCAGCTTTGAACTTGAAGCAGGTAGTACGCCCGGGTCAGCTTTCTTTCTGGATGGAGATGCTGGAAAAGGTAGGCGAAGGGAGAAAATTTGAAAGCGTAGCTACCGTCCTGTTGCCGAAGAGGAGTAAGACCCGCTCCGGTGAGGTGTATGCCGTGGGCACCGTGGCGCCGCTGATTGAAGGCGGAAAAGTGACTGCCGCTATTTGCATCTTTCATGACGTTACCGAACAGAAAGCGGCAGAGCAGATATGTGATACTCTGGTGGATTGTTCACCGGTCGGCTTGCATCTCGGCATCTATATCGTCCAGGATGGTGTTTTCAAGTTTGCCAATCTTCGTTTTCAATCTCTAACCGGCTATTCATTACCTGAGTTGATTGGCAAAGACCCCCTGAGCATTGTCCATCCTGATGACCGGCAGAGAGTGAGAGACAGCGCAGTGCGGATGTTAAAGGAGATGGACCCTAAACCCTGTGAATTCCGCATCGTTAAGAAAAGTGGCGAGTTAGTATGGGTTATGGAGACAGTAATACCCACCACCCTCTACGGCAAAAGAGCGGTGCTGGGAAATATCATGGACATCACGGAGCGCAAAAAAGCGGAAGAGACTCTGCGTGAATCAGAGGAGAGATACCGCGCTCTGGTGGAGCTGGGGACGCGCACCGGCGAGGCAATCGTGATGCTGCAGGACACGGAAAATGGTACCGGCATGCATGTCTTCTTTAATGACGTGTGGGTACAGATGAGCGGGTATTCGCGGGAAGAATTGCTTGCCCGTTCCATGGTAAGCCTTATTCATCCCAGAGACCGTGAGGCGGCGCTTGAGCGGCACCGCCGCCGCATGAAAGGTGAGGTATTGACCGGGCTTTATGAAGTAACCATCTTGCGGAAAGACGGCACAGAACTGCCCGTTGAGGTTACCTATGCTCCCACCACATATCGTGGCAAACCGGCAAACGTGGGTTTCATCCGTGATATTACGGAAAGAAAGAAGACGGAAGAGTTACTCAGGCAATCGGAAGAAAAGTTCAAGGCGTTATTTGAGCTTGCACCGGATGCTTTCTATTTGAATGACCTTAAAGGTAATCTTATTGATGGCAATAGAGCCGCTGAGGAAATCACTGGCTATAGAAGAGAAGAGCTTATCGGTAAGAGTTTTCTAAAGTTGAAACTGCTTCCCCGCGGGCAAATGCCTAAAGCGGCAAAGCTTCTGGCTATGAATGTCATGGGAAAACCTACCGGTCCTGATGAGTTTGTTCTCAGGAGAAAAGATGGCAGTCAAGTTCCGGTAGAGATAAAAACTTTTCCTGTGAAGCTGAGAGGCAAGGTTATTGTACTGGGCACTGCCCGGGACATCACCGAGCGTAAAAAGGCAGAACAGGCAGTAAAAGAGTCAGAGGAGAAATACCGCACTCTGGTGAATAGCCTGAGACTGGGCATCTGCCGCACCACACCGGGACCTGAGGGCCGGTACCTTGAGGTCAATCCGGCAATGACGCAGATTACCGGCTACTCGCGGGAGGAACTGCTCACTATGAAGGTAGCTGACCTTTACGCGTATCCGGAAGATAGAGACAAGATAATGAAGCAGATAGAGCTGGCAAGTGGTCCGCTGAAGGTGGAGTTTCTCTTGCGCAAAAAAGACGGCAGTCTGATTACGGTGGAAGGTAACCCGGCGCCGGTCAAAGACGCCCAGGGCAAAATTGTTTATATTGACAGTGTTATTGAAGATGTCACTGAGCGCAA
>Ga0136652_1001091_pt1 | contig 11949 bp, 11 predicted proteins | sample ConPoolayeEmetaG_FD_94864 | JGI IMG/M metagenome (GOLD analysis project Ga0136652, IMG submission 94864) | Hot spring microbial mat communities from California, USA to study Microbial Dark Matter (Phase II) - Cone Pool mat layer E metaG... ...
GAGTCGTTCGTGGCCCCGCCCATGCGCAACGAGGTGTTGGAGATCAGCGGGGTCACTATCGTCAACGACGCTTACAACGCCAATCCGCAAAGTACCGCGGCCGCGATCGACGTCCTGGAGCAGATGCCCTGCCGCGGGCGGCGGATTGCGGTGCTGGGCGAAATGCGAGAGTTGGGGGCCGTGTCGGCGGACATGCACCGTCGGGTCGCCCGGCGCCTGCGGGACGGGAACGTCCAACGCGTCGTTCTGGTGGGTCAGAGCTGGGCGGGAGCCAGCCAGGTTCTGACCGAGGGTGGGCTGTTCGGGCCCAGCGTGGAACGCTGCCGAGACGTGGACGAGTGTCTGGAGCGGCTGGCGGGCAGCTTGCAGCCGGGGGATGTGGTGCTGTTGAAGGCTTCGCGGGCGGTTGAACTGGATCGGCTCATCGAGCCCCTGCGCCGGCGGCTGGAGACCGCGCCGGTCGGTTGACATGCTCTACCTGTGGTACCTCTGGAACGTCGGGTGGAGGCTGAGAGGCTACGCACCCGAGAGCCCGCTCTTCCGGGCCACTCTGGCCATGCTGCTGAGCTTCTTCATCGTCTGGGCCCTGGGACCCTGGATGATCCGCAAGCTGGTGCAGATGAAGATCGGCGACCAGCCGGAATTCGACCATGAAGCTCTCAACCGGGCCACGCGCAGCAAGGTCAATACGCCGACCATGGGCGGAATCCTGATCGCCCTGGCCATTCTGCTCACCGCGCTGCTCCTGGCCGACCTGCGCAACTTCTACATCACGCTGGGGCTGTTCTGCCTGATCTGGCTGGCGGTGCTGGGGGGAGTGGACGATTGGCTGAAACTCACCGCCAGCCGCCGATCGGGTACCCGCTCGGGCCTGAGAACCTGGGAGAAACTGGTCTTCCAGATCGGCCTGGGTGCCATGCTCGCGGTCTTCATCTACCGGTTCGGGGAGGCCAACCTGGCTGAGGCGCGTTGGGGGGACCTGGAGGCCCGGGTCAGTGCCTTCTACAACGTGCTCAGCCTCCCGTTCTACAAGCATCCGTTGCCCCTCAGCAGCACCGCGTTCGTGCTGATCGCGGTCCTGGTCATTGCCGGCACTTCCAACGCGGTCAACCTGACCGACGGAATGGATGGGCTGGCCAGCGGGTGCATGGTGCTCACCGCGGTCGCTTTCATGGTGTTCGCGGTCGTGGTGGGCAGCGAGGAGCTTTCGCGGCAGCTACTTTTCTATCATATTCCAGGCAGCGCCGAACTGGCGGTTCTTTGCGGGGCGGTAGTCGGGGCCTGTTTGGGCTTCCTGTGGTACAACGCGTACCCGGCTCAGGTCTTCATGGGCGATACCGGCGCCTTGCCGCTGGGTGGGCTCGTGGGATACGTGGCGATCGTCACCCGGCTGGAGCTGATGCTGCTGATCGTCGGCGGTGTGTTCGTCATCGAGGCCGCCTCGGTGCTGATCCAGGTTTGCGTCTACAAGGCCACCGGCGGCCGCCGAGTCTTCCGTTGCGCTCCGCTCCATCACCACTACCACCTGGGCGGTCTGACCGAGACCCAGGTCGTCATTCGTTTCTGGCTGCTGGCGGCCCTCTTCGCGGCCTTCGCTTTGGCCACCATTAAACTGAGGTAGTCCGATGCGTGCCGACTGTGCCGCCGGCTCCGCCCATTCCTGTCCCCGGTTCGGCCCGCGACTGTACGACCCGACCGTTATCCTGGTGGCCGGCGGGCTGATGACCTTGGGCGTGGCGATGGTCTATTCCGCGTCGGCCACCCTGGACCAGGTCGGCCTGAACTGGCGGTCCTGGTGGGAATCGCCGCTCAAGCAGGGCGTTTTCGCCTTTCTGGGCTTCCTGGCAATGCTGATCGCGGCCCACGTGGACTACCGTGTGCTGGCCTGGCAGCGCCGCAAGGACGGCTGGCGAGCCGGGCTTCTGCTGGCTCTGGCATTGGCGCTGTTGGTCGCGGTCTTCATCCCGGGGATTGGGCACCAGTCTCTCGGAGCACGGCGGGCTATTCTGGTCTATGGCGGGCCCCCCATCATCCAATTCCAACCTTCCGAGCTGGCCAAGGTGGTCCTGGTAATCTGGCTGGCGGCGCTGCTCACCCGGCCGGGGCCGGCCGGGGCGGGTCCGGGCTCGCCTGGGACCCCGGCAAGCCGGGATCTTCGACGGGGCTTTCTGCCGGCGATGCTCACCGGTGGTGCCCTGGTCGGCCTTACCGGGATTGAAGATTATGGGACTGCGGCCCTCATGGGACTGGTTATGCTCGTCCTGTTATGTGTCGGCGGGGCGCGCTGGACTCATCTGGCCCTGCTGGTCGCCCTGGCCGGAGTCGCCGGTGCCGGCCTGGTCGTGATAAAGCCCCATCGGATCGAACGTATCCAGACGTTTCTCTCCAGCGCTCCCGATCCGGCCGGGGCCGGGTATCAAGTGAAGCAGGCTTTGCTGGCGATCGGGTCGGGGGGGTGGTTGGGTCGAGGGCTGGGTGCCGGCGTGCAAAAGTACGGCTACCTGCCGCAGGACAACAATGACTTTATCCTGGCGATTATCTGCGAGGAACTGGGAGTGGTAGGGGGGATCGCGGTGGTGATCCTGTTCGTGCTCTTGCTGGGCTGCGGCTGGCGGATTGCCGCCCACACGCCGGATCCCTTCGGCCGCTTGCTGGCTCTGGGCCTCACGCTCACCATCTGCCTTCAGGCGGCCATGAACGTGGGGGTGGTCACTAACAGCATTCCCACCAAGGGGATATCACTGCCGTTCGTGTCGGCCGGTGGGTCGGGGGTGGTTTTTCTGGGTGTGGCCGCCGGCTTGCTGGCAGCGGTTGGTCGGAGGGTCGGGTGATTGGATTAGCCTGGCGCAGCGGTACGGGCTACCGCTCCGGTGTGCGGCTGGGCGTTGACCGGTTTAGCTCCCCCGCATTCAGGCGTTGTTGGAAATGGGAATCACCGACACGCACCGCCCGTGGAACTGGACCACGCCGTCGACCAGGGCGAACAAAGTGTCATCGCGGCCGCGGCCGACGTGTCTTCCCGGCTTAAACGGGGTGCCGCATTGTCGGACCAGGATGCTTCCGACTCGAGCGATCTGGCCGCCGTGAAGCTTCACGCCCCGGAACTGGGGGTTGCTGTCGCGCCCGTTGCGCGTCGAACCTTGCCCTTTCTTGTGTGCCATCTGCGTCTCTCAGTCCTAACGGCCCTGATAAGGCCCTCCGCACGGCAGCAACCGGATGCTACCGCATAATCCACTCTACCAGGCCGCGCTGCGGCAGGGCGGTCGCCCGGGCGTGCGGCGAACCGGGAATAGTATAGTGGATCGCCAGCGTTTTGCGAAGGGTGAAGTGCCGCGGATTGACTTCGACTACCTGCTGACGGCCGTCCGGGGCGGTGAGGGTTTGGGTTTGGGGCCGGTCCGGGTCATAGCGCGGGTTGGGGATCAACCGGCTCTCTCCGCTCAGGCCCGCGATGTAAATGCAGAAATTATTTTGGGTTAGGTCAATCTGCCGCCAGATAGCCACCGATTCCCGGGCGTTGTCGTCGCCCGATAACAACGCCCCGATCACCTTGCTCGGCTCGACCAGGTATTTGTGGGTGGTCCGGTGGCGCTCGGCGATCGCGTCGAAGACCAGCGGACTGATGCCCAGGTCGGTATCCAGGACGCGCAGGTCTTCCGTCACGATCTGGAAGATTGGGAAAAAGCGTTGGCTCCGCGGCCCGGGGTTCACGACCGTATACACCATGTACCAGTAGACTTCCGGCTGCGACGAGCCGGGCAACTGAACCTCGATCGGCCGGGGGTCGAGGAACTTGAACTCCAATTCCCAGGCAACCGGCTTTGGGGAAGGTCGTCGGTCGGAGGCCATGGTCGTTTCGGCCGCCTGAGTCAGCGCTGTCAGCACTAGAATGGGCAACAAACCGGCCAACATAGGCCACTCCTAGCCCTGGTATTGATTGCGAACAATCGCGCTGCCCGGCTCTCCCGGTAGGTTCAGCGCTCCCAGCGCGCAGGATGCGGCTTGACGAATAATCAGGTTGGGTTCGCCTTCGGCGATTTTCACGATCTGCTGGACCTGCTCAGCGGCCAGCAGATTGCCCCGTCGCTTGGCAGCCTCCGCCAACGCCAGAAACATCTTGACCCGCATTTCCTCGGGCTGCCCGGGATCCAAGGCGAGGGAGGCGATGGCCCCTTGGGCCTTGCCCGAGCCCAGGTACCCCAGGGTTTCGGCGATCACCAGTCGCAGGTCGACGTTGTGGGTCTTGAACGCATCGAGCAGAGCGGCTTCGGCGTCGGATACGTTAAAGACGGGGTTGTCGGTGAGCGCCAGTTGGCGGAGCGCCTCGGCCGCCTCCATCGCCAACCCAGCGCCGAGTTCGGGGGTGATTGGCTTGGCGCCGACGGCCCGGGAGACCAGGGCGATGGCCCGCTCCAGATCGGCAGGTTCGGGGCTGGCGGACACTGCGGCCAGGCGGTGGTCGGCTCCCCGCAAGTCACGGATCAGGCTGGCGTGCCCCGGTTTGGTGATCAGGACCACCGGAGTGGCGGCAAAGCGGAACTCGCCGCGCAGGGCGCTGAGTCCTTCGGTCAGACCGGGCTTCTGGATGTCGGAAGCGATCAGAATGACGTCGATGGCCGGGAGCTGGTCGCGGACCTTTTGCAGGCCGTCATACAGGGAGGCGTCGGAGAGAACCTCGTAGCCCTGGCCCCGCAGGGCAGCGACGAGGGCCGTGGCGGAAGCCGAGTCGGGGTCCACCACCAAGGCGTTGTGGACGCCGGCGTGGATGCTCAGGGCTTCACACAAGACCGGCATCAGGTTCTGGTAGTTGAAGAACGGCCGGGTGGGCCGGGCATAGGCTAATGCCAAGGCGGCTTGGATTCGGACCATCCGGTCGGGAAAAGAGAGCGCCTCGGCCAATGGCAAGCGTTGCTGGACGTCGCCGACCAGGCTGGCCGGGCCGGCGGTCTTGCGCAGGGCTTCGATAGCGCCCAGCGCGACCGCCGGATCACGGGTCTGGATGGCCCGCTCCAGAGTCGCCAGACAAACCTGCGGCCCGGCTGACTGGGCGAAGTACGCGGCGGGGGGGTAACCTGCGGGCCGCGTGGGATCCACCTGATCGGGGCGCAGCTCGGCTTCGCGTCGGAAGTTGGCGGCCAGCCACAAGGCCAGCGCTGGCCTGAGCCCGGGATCCAGCCGCAAAGCCTCCTCACAGCAGCGCATGCACATGATCTCGTTGAAGATCGCGGTCGGCACCGGCACGTTCTGCACCAGGTTGTCCCGCCAATACCACACATTGGCGGTTTCCAAGCGGCTGTCGGCCGCCAGGGATGGCTTGTCTGCGTAGTACTCCTGAGCCAGTTCGAAGAAGGCGGACGCGGCCGGCATCTGGCGATCTACCGCGACGCCGCGCTGCTGCAACGCATCCAGGGCTTCATCGACCGCGCTGCGAACCACCTCCGGGGTGTGGGAGTCTTGGCGGAGCTGGAGCAGGTAGGGGACCGCCTGGGCATATCCGATCTTGCCCAGGGCCTCGACGATGTACCGCTTGGTGCTTGGGTCGTCCATGCGGAGCGCCATCACCAGCGGATTGACTGCCGGACGGTCGATCAGCGGCAAGCATCGCACGATCGGCCGGAGGAGGTCTTTCTTGGCCGGGTCCCGCAGGTACTGGACTAGGAACGGGATGGCGTGTTCGCCCGAGTCCTTAAGCGCCTCGACGGCATTCTCGAATCCGCGCGGCGGCCCGCCGAGTCGTTCGATGTTCTCCTTGATGCGGACCAGGTCGGCCTTGACGGCGAGCTCGCCACGAGCCAGCAGTCGGAGAATGGCTCGCACCGATTCGCCGACCGTGGGGTGGTCGGTGAGCTGGATGAGTATTTCACGGCGTTTGGGAACCCGCTCGGCCAGCTCCAGGAGTGCGACTGGGTCAGGGTCGGATGCCAGCAGGGCCCGGAAGTTGGCGTCGGCCACGTCGAAGCGGCCGATCTGACAGAAGTACCAGCCGTCGTCGGCTTCATTCATTTGCTCGCGGCCCAGTTCGAGCCGCTGGCCGATGGCCTGGCCGTTGGGGCCGGCCGCGCCCGCCTCGAGGTCCTGTTCCAGCAGCAAAATTGCGCCGCCGGCCGCGGTTCGCTGTACGGTGTGGTCGGCCAGCAGCGCGATCCGCAAAGGTGAGGGGTCTTCAGCCAGAAGCTGGCCGAAAAGAGTTTCGGCCTGCTGGGGGTTGTGGTCCAGGATGGCCTGCATGGCGGCCTGCCAGGTTTCCCAGGCCAGGGCGGCAGCCCCGGTGACGAAGCCTTCAGCGGGTGTCTGAACCTGGGCAGCCCCCGGAGCGGCTATCAGCAACAGCGATGCTAAGAAAGCCCCCGCGCAGCGAGCAGATGCGCCGGACCCGAGCATAGCTACCTCCACCTGGCGCAGGCACTGGCCTGAGCTTGCTGCGCCGCAGGTTGGCTCAAATTCAGGTCGCGATTATAGGGCCGGGCAAGTCACTGTCAAACCGGGCCCCAGCCGGCCGGCATTCGGTTGACCGCCCTGGCCGCCGGCGGGTAGCCTAGGCTTATGACCACGATCACTCAGAGCGTCGGCCGCCGCTCGGTCTGGCTGGGGCGGATGCGGTTTGCCGCCGCGACTGCGGCGTTTCTCGTGCCGCTCCACTTGGCCATTGCGGCGGTGCTGCCGCGCGGCGTTGAGCGACCAATCGTGCTTTCGCCTTCCCCATACGGGCCGGCGGCCGGCCTGCTTCTGGTTGTCGCGATCTGGGCGGGGGCAGGCATAGCCACGTTGATCGACCAGGAGCGGAGCCATCGGCGACTGCTCCTGGCGATCGGCTTGGCCCTGGTGCTGGTGGCGGCCGAACGTGGTCGGACCGGGGGCACGATGGATGACTGGCTGATCCTGTGCAACGAGCGTCCCGGCCCGCCGGTGGGAGGCCCATACTGGAGACTGCTCCCCGACTACGCGTATTTGATCGCGGGTGTGGCTGGCGCCATGGTGATTGCCGGCCTGGTTCGGGAAGGTCGGCAGCCTGGAACTCCGCTGCGGGGGAAGCTGATGCGAGCGTTGATCGGCGTGGGGCGCGGCGCCTGGCGGGAGGGAGTGGTTGCTCTGTTGGTGACCGCCGTCCTGGGCGGGGTGGCGATCTGCATTCTGATGGGGCCGGCGATGGCGAGGACCTACCGCGGCCAAGTTTGCTTCGCGGTGCTGGTTGGCTCGCTGGCCGGCAGCCTGGCAGGTCGAAAACTCGCCAGCCTTGGAGTGGTCGGCGGGTCAGGCGGGGGTTCGTCGCGGGGCGGACCGCCGCCGAATGATGCCGGGGCGGCCGACCAGACCGTCCTGCTGTGGTGTGCGGGTGCCCCCTTCGTGCTGGGCGTGGTGGGCCTGGTGGCGGCCGCGATCCGCCCGGGCTTGGCACTGCCGCCCGGATGCCAGCTCAATATCATTCCGGCCTGGGCGCTGAGCCGGGCGTTGCCGGTGGAGATGGTCGGCCTCGGACTGGTCGGGACGCTCTGGTTCTACCGCGGCCGAAACGGAGATGCCGCGGGAGGCGGCGCAGAGTGACGAGGCTCCGTCATGGACCTGCGTCGATTCAAGCTACATTTCGAGACCTGGGAGGAAATGCGGGTGCGCCTGGTCGCAGAGACATCCGCCTACCTCACCGAGGCCCTGCGCCATCCCGAACTGGCGGTGCGGATACCGATGATTCCTGCCGAAAGTGCCCGCTTCCCGCCCTCGTTTACGCGGTCATTCTGGGAGCCGATCCTGTTTGGGGATTGAGCGGGGCGGCGCGGGCAGTCGAACTGAGCGGTTGCGGTCGGCCTGCGAATAGCGTTGCGAGCGGGTCTCGCCGTCGGCGGTCACATAAATCGCTCGGCGGTCGCCGGCCACTGGACACTCGCGCTCGCACAACCCGCAGCCGATGCACAGGCTCAGATCTACCCTGGGCACCGGGAATTGCCGACCGGGCAGGGTCTCGACCCGGATCGCCTTGGGGCTGGTGGGGCAGACCTCCTCGCATACCTGGCAGGCGATCCCCGCGCTGTACGGCAGGCACCGGCCCGGATCGACATGAGCAGTCCCCAGACGGATCGGCCCGGCTTCGGTCATCTCTCCCAGCCCCAACTTCTGCGCGACCGTGATCGGCCGGATCGCGCCGGTCGGGCACACCTGCCCGCAAGCCGTGCAGTTCAATTGGCAATGGCCGATCCGGAAGTTCAGCACCGGCGTCCAAAGCCCTTCCAGCCCCGCCTCGAACCATCCCGGCTGGATGACGTTAGTGGGACAGACGCGGATGCACTGGTCGCATTTGATGCACCGTCTGAGAAACTCCAGCTCTTCGAGCGCGCCTGGGGGGCGGATCAGTCGGCTGGAGAAGTCCCGGGTGACCCGCCCGCTGCCGCGCGCCAGCGGGTAGAAGACCAGCCCGGCCAGCCCGGCCAGCACGAGCTGACGACGCGAGAGGTCCGGTCCGGCTCGTTCACCTTGCCGGGACGGCAGGCAGCCGAATCTCAGGGCACCTTCCGGGCAATCCTCGATGCAGTTGAAGCACACCAGGCACTCGGCCCGGCGGAGCCGCGTATGCGGATCACAAGCCCCCTCGCAATGTGCCAGACAAAGGCCGCATCCGGTGCACCGGGTCGGGTCGCGCTGGATGCGCCACCAGGCCAGGCGGCTCAGCAGGCCCAGCAACGCCCCCAGCGGGCAGAGCACGCGGCAGAAGAACCGCGGATAGAACAGGTTGGCGGCCAACAGGGCCAGCAGCAGGAATCCGATCAACCAGGCCCCCTGGTGCAGGCGCGGGTCTTCCAGCAGGTTCGGGGCCGACATCTGAGCGACCGGCAACACCGCTGCCGTCAGCGACCGGTAGATCAGGCAGATGGGGTCCAGCAGGCCGGTTTGCAGCGTGCCCACTAGAGCCGCCGCCACCAGAGCGATCAGCACGTAATACTTGGTCGCCTGGCTGCGGCGGTAACGGTTCGGGCTGGCTGACGGCCCCTCGACCGACGGTCTTTGGCCCGCCCGGGCGGAGGAGGACAGCCAACCGACAAACTGGTTGAGAGTGCCCAGCGGACATATCCAGTTGCAGAAGAACCGCCCCAGAAACAGGGTCGGAATCAGGATGACCAGCGACCAGATCAGGGCCTTGTAGAGCCGATGAGTGGTGATCGTCGTGGCCAGCGCCGCCAGGGGATCGACTTCCAGCAGCTTGCCCACCCAGTGTCGCAGTGCCGGCAGTCGGTCCAGGCTGGAGGAAGTGGTCAGCAGGACGAACGAGACCAGCAGCCCCAAGGTGACAGTCTGAACGACGATCCGGACCGAGGTCACCCGCAGCGCGTTGCGGCAAGCGTGAAGCAGCCGCGGCGGGCGATCGGCGGGCAGCCCGGTCTGTGCGTCGCGCATCATGGTCACCGCAGGTGCTCTGGCCGCCGCTCTGGCGGACTTACACGCTGATCGTGGCGATTCTCCCTTCGGACCCGTACACGCGCCAATCGCTCTGGCCGAAACGTCGCCGCCCGGCCCGGATTTGGCTTTGGATTTTGCGGGCCGCCAACTCCAGGTAGGGCAGCCCGGCCGGATCCCGGTCCAGCAGGTTCTGGTAGCACCAGGAATCGCAGGCCACCGGGTCCACTGAGGCGACCAGCACCGGTCGACCCAACTTGCCGCCCGGGGAGACGTCGCTGAGGCGGCCACCAGTGGGACCGCTTCGCATCATGACCCGAGTTGCGTCGGCGATCACCAGGGTCGGGCTGAGCAGCAGGGCCAGATCGCTGATCGCCTCATGGATGGCCTGGTGAAGCTGGCTTCGTCGACCGCCGAGGAAACCATACCAGTTCTTCAACGCCATCGACCCGCCCGCGAGGTTGTGATCTTTGACCGGAGCCAGGCCGATCAGCCGGGTGGCCTGGTCCAGAGGTTCCCACAGCAGGGGCCAGCGCTGCCAGTCGATGCTTGCGGCCGTCGCCTGCTGTCCGGCGGGATCCGGCCATGGGGCGAGCACTCGGAACCGCCCGCTGGCCGGCAGCACCAGCTCCGCCCCTTCGGCCTGCACTACTGGGCCGATGCCGGACTTGGCGAAGCAGGCCTGTGGCGATTCGATCGGATTGTCGGTGACCATCACCCGGCTGGCGCCGGCTTCCCGGCAAAGCCGGATCACCCAGCGCAGCACTTCGGGGTGGGTTGTGGCCCCCAAATGCGGCGGACGATCGAAGCCAACGTTCGGCTTTATAAGGACCACATCGCCACGGCCGACGAACCGCTTCAAGCCCAGCTCCGGGTCCAATGCGGCTAGTGCGGCCTGGACCATCTGCCGGATCCGTTGCTCATGACCGACGACCACCGCGATCCGCGGACTGCCGGCCGGAAAGTCGATGCCCGCGAAGAAATCCCTCAGTCCGCCGGCGCTTGGCAGATCGGTGGCCGGGTCGCGGCCCTCACGGTCGTGCAGCAGGAATCCACCGGCGGCCGCCAGGCCGGCAGCGACCGCTGCCCCGGCTCCCCGGGCCAGGCACTCGCGGCGAGTGATTGGTCGATCAGTCATGGTCGCGGACCAGGGTTGGCGGCGCTGGTCGGTCCATCAGCGCTCTGGTAGCTGATCCGGTCGGCCAGAAGCTCGGCAATCCGGCGGGCAGCCTGGCCGTCGGCAGGGTCCAGGCCGCTGGGTACCACCTGCACGTAGGACGCACCTTTCCGGAAGAAGACGGCTGTCCCGCTTTGATAGCCGGCGTCGCCGATCGGGACAGGGTCGGGCTGAGCTGGTCGCTCCGTTTCATAGACCGCTTGAGCGCTCTGCGGTCGTCCCATGTTAAACCAGTACACGTCAATCGTCCGGCCGGTCTGGGTTTGGTGGCAATAGCTCCCGAAGGTCAACCCGGCCACCTGATGCTGCAAGTAGACTTCCGCTCGGCCATTGATCTTCTCGAAGAGGTTGTCGGCGGTGAAGTGCTCGGTCTGCCGGCAGGGGATCCAATCGGGCAGGCCGGGGTCGGGGAGGCGATCACCGGGGGCGGTCGGGGCCGCCTCCCACGCCCCTACCGGGGAGCCTGGGTGGGTGGCCAGGTCGAGCAGGTAGGCCGTGAGGATGCCGGCCAGCGCCAGCAGGATGACGGCTCCCACGGCCTGCTCGGTTCGCCCGACGGCCTCCAGCCGCCTCGCATAATGCCGTCGAAAAAAAGTTGGCATCGCACACCTCGGTGGACGATCGCCATATCATAAGCCTCTGGCGGAAGATGTGGCATTCAAGCTCTGCCCGGGTGGACGCAGGTCGTTTATGGCTCAGCTTGGTTGTGCTGGCCTGGGGGGCACAGGCCATCGTCGGGCAGGCCCTGCTGCTGCGGGAAGCCACCGTCCTGATGTCCGGCAGCGAGTTGGCCTGGGGGGTGGTGTTGTTCGCCTGGCTGCTCGGCGTGGCGGTGGGAGCTTTGGTTGGAGGCCGGATAGCCGAGTCGGCGGTGGTCTGCTCCCGGGCGGGCGCGGGGCTGGTGGCGGTGCTGCTGACGCTGAGTGCGGCAATCTGCGTCGAACTGTACCTTTTTCGCGGGGCTCGGGCGTGGTTGGGGGTCGGACCGGGGGAGCTGCTGCCGCTGCCGGCGACGATTCTGGCTGCGATGTTGCTGATTTCGCCGGCCAGCACGCTGGTGGGCATGGCTTTTCCGCTGGCCTGCCGGATTGGTCCGTCCGAGGCCCGGAGCGGACGGCTGTCAACAGCGGAAACTTCGCTGGGCTTCAACCAGGTGTACGCGCTGGAGTCTGCGGGCAGCCTGATGGGCGGGGCGGCCTTCAGCTTCTGGGCCGTCGAGCATCTGGCCCCGATCCAGGCGGCGTTGCTCTGCGGGGCTGCCGTCGCCGTCGCCTCAAGTGGGCTTGTCGGCAGCGGCCAGGCCGGCAGGGGGGGACCCGGGCTGGCCGCTGCCGACAAGCCCACTTGAGGCGACGGCGACGGCAGCCCCGCAGAGCAACGCCGCCTGGATC
>Ga0136652_1001093_pt1 | contig 11937 bp, 9 predicted proteins | sample ConPoolayeEmetaG_FD_94864 | JGI IMG/M metagenome (GOLD analysis project Ga0136652, IMG submission 94864) | Hot spring microbial mat communities from California, USA to study Microbial Dark Matter (Phase II) - Cone Pool mat layer E metaG... ...
CCCTTTCCCTCTTCCCTCTCCTTTTAGATTCTCAGGATTCTCTCAATGGAGTTGAGGTTATGTCGAAATTTCTTCCAAAAGAAATTTTTTCCTCTCCTATTTCTTTCTATCTAAATTTGAAGGAAGAGCTGAAAGAAAAAATAAAAAATTGTGGAGAAGGAATATTCTATTTTGATTCCCTCGAAGAGCCCGCTCTTTTCATTAATCAGGATGTTGAGAAAATCGAGTTTAAAAAGGAGTTCGATTTTCAGGTTGTTGAATTTAGCACAAATGGGAAAAAGACTTCATTGAGAATCGGGAATGGAAGTTCATTTTTCGAAAACTACGATGGAACATTGATGATTTCAAGACCTTGCAAATTGGTTTTAGTGAACGGAGAAATCAAATCAATTGTTTCTTCTGAAGATAATGTCCTCATTTCAGGCTTAGACCTAACCATAATTTCTTCGGGTCCTTTAAAAATTGAAAAATCCATTGATGGAGGAAATTCCCTTTTGGGTATATGCTCTACTGGATTGGATATATTAAATGGTGAAGAAAGGGAGGGTTCTATAAAGATTTCTCCAGAAGTTAATTCTATTCGTGCCTCCCTTTTTTCAGCTGGAACAATTGAAATTGAAAGAGGGATTACTCTAAAGGGTAGCCTCCAGGCAAAAAATTTGAGATGCGAAAATCTTAGAATCTTTGTTCAGGATTATCTTGTTTCAGGTTTAAACCCAACTTTCTACCCTTTAACCATGGAAGATTCAATCTTCATTGGGAAATTAAATATAGAGGAATGGAGGGAAAAATGAAAAGAAATGGATTTAATCTCGTTGAGACAACTGTTTCCCTTTCCCTTATTTCTTTTCTAATGCTATTTTCAATTCCATCCTTTAAAAGTTTAATTTCAAAGCTCAATTTCAGATCCGCTCAATCTCAGGTTATAAATTCTCTCTATCTTTGCAGATACAAGTCTGCGTTTACAGGTGATAGTTATCGCTGGAAAGCTCTCGGAGACTCTATTGCCATTGAGAGGGAATCTATGGGGGAATGGATTCTTGAGAAAAAGATTAAGTTAGATTACGGCATTTTATCCGCAAATAACACTCCAGTATTCCATCCTGAAGGTCTTGTAACAAACATGGCTACAATATATCTTAAAAGTAAAAATCTTTCATCAAAAATAACAATTGCAATAACAGGAAGGATAAAGGTTGAGGATGGGAATTGAATTTTATCCTAAAATTTATATAAAATTAAAGGGATGAAGATAATGATTGTAGAGGACAGAAATGAGATGAGGGATTTTCTATCCCTTGCCCTACAAAAGGGAGGTTACGAAACTGAGGGATTCTCCTCTGCTGAGGATGCTCTGAGAAATTTAAGAGCCAAAAGATACCTTCTCCTTCTCACTGATCTTCTTCTTCCAGGAATGGACGGATATGAACTTATGAAGAAGGCAAAGGAAATTGATCCATATATTCCAGTAATTATAATAACTGCCTTCGGAACCGTTGAGAAAGCTGTTCAAGCTATTAAAGATGGTGCTTTCGATTTTCTTACAAAACCCATTGATCCTGAGCATCTCCTCCATGTTGTGGGGAAGGCAGTGGAGAGGGAAAGAATATTTAGAGAAAATTTAATTTTAAAAGAGGAGTGGAGGGAAAAGTTTGGGCTTCCTGAAATAATTGGAATAAGTACTTTAATTAAAGATGCTATTATGAAGCTTCAGAAAGTTGCTCCAACAGATACAACAGTTCTCTTATTGGGAGAAAGTGGTACCGGGAAGGAACTTTTTGCAAGGGCATTGCATCAACTCAGCCCTCGAAGGAATTTCTCTTTTGTTCCGATGAATTCTGCTTCTGTTCCTGAAACTCTAATTGAAAACGAGCTCTTCGGGCATGAAAAGGGAGCTTACACGGGAGCTTATAGCAGAAAAATTGGAAAACTCGAATTAGCCCATAAAGGAACTTTCTTCCTTGACGAAATCGGTGATCTGAATCCATCCCTTCAAGCAAAACTTTTAAGAGTTATAGAGGAAAAGCAATTTGAAAGGGTAGGTGGAACTCAGAGAATAGAGGTTGATGTTAGATTTGTTCTTGCAACAAACAAGGATCTTAAAAGAATGGTTGAGGAAGGAAAGTTTAGGGAAGATTTATACTATAGAATCTCTGTTTTCCCAATCCAATTACCTCCTTTAAGGGAAAGAAAGGAGGACATCCCTCTACTTGTCAATCATTTCATAAAAAAGTTTTCCATTGAGACAAAGAAACAAATTGATTCTATTTCTCCTTCAGCCTTAGAGAAAATAATGAATTACTCCTGGCCAGGTAATGTCCGAGAACTCCAGAATTGTATAGAGAGAGCAATAATTTTATGTGATGGGAAAGAAATTCAAGCTCATCACATAACAATTCCTGACAAAACCATGGATGAAAGTTATATCGATTTGAAAGGGAATTTGAGGGATGTAACCAAATCGGCTATTTCAGCCATTGAAAGGAAAAAGATTGAGCTTGCAATAAAGGAGAGTAATGGAGATATTAAAGAAGCGTCGAAAATACTTGGAATTAGCGAAAAAACTTTGAGAAAGAAAATTAAAGAGTATGGGATATGGAAAGAGTAAAGCTTTGGTTAATGGCATTTTTTACAAGATTGGTTATTAATATTTTGTGCAGACTTGTTAAAATAAAGGTTTTAGGAGAAGAATTCTATCTTAATGCAAAAAAAAATGGAGAAAAAATAATTTATATCCTCTGGCATGGAAGACTTTTAATTCCAATATTTTTCCATAGGAAAAGAGGGATTAGACCCCTTGTGAGTTTAAGTAAAGATGGTGAATTTGCTTCCATGGTTCTGAAGGGATTTGGATATGAACCCATAAGGGGTTCGAGTTCAAAGGGTGGAAAGGAAGCCTTCTATAAAATGAAGGAAGCTCTTGATAACTCCGAAGTAGCAATAATTCCCGATGGTCCAAGGGGTCCTGGAAGGGTTCTTAAACCAGGTTGCATATATCTCGCCCAGCAAACAGGTGCGGTCTTGATTCCAGTCAGTTTTTCGTGTAAGAAAAAGAAAATTCTCAAGGGATGGGATAAACATCTTATTTTCCCTCCCTTTAATAGGTGTGTGATGTTATACGGAGAGCCAATAAAAATCTCCGAAAATTTAGCCCAGGAAGAATTAGAAAATATGAGAAAGGATTTGGAGAGAAGGCTGAATGAACTCGATGAGGAGGCAGATAGATTGGCTTCTGAATTAGAAAAAAACATTTGAAATTAAATGGAAAATTTGAAAGAATAAAAAAGGAGATAAAAAATGCAAAAAGAAGATGCATCTTTAAAAGAGAAACAGAAGGCAATGGAGTCTGCCATCTCTCAAATAGAGAAGCAGTTTGGGAAAGGCTCCATAATGAGACTTGGGCAAAAGGAGGTTTCAGAGGTAGTGCCTGTTATTCCTACTGGCTCAATGGCTTTTGACATAGCCCTTGGTATTGGCGGGGTTCCGAAGGGAAGGGTCGTTGAAATATATGGCCAGGAAGCCTCTGGGAAAACCACATTAGCTCTTCACATTATTGCTGAGGCTCAAAGGCAGGGCGGAATTGCTGCCTTTATAGATGCAGAGCATGCCCTTGACCCTGAGTATGCAAGAAGGCTTGGAGTAGATGTTGAGAATCTTTTAATTTCCCAGCCCGACTATGGAGAGCAGGCTCTCGAGATTGCTGAGATTCTTGTTAGAAGTGGAACAGTAGATATTGTGGTGGTAGATTCAGTTGCAGCCCTTGTTCCAAAAGCAGAGCTTGAGGGTGAAATGGGAGATTCCCACATGGGACTTCAGGCAAGACTAATGTCCCAGGCTTTGAGAAAACTGACAGGGATTGTGAGTAGGTCAAAAACATGTTTCATATTCATCAATCAGGTAAGGGAAAGAATTGGGATTATAATGGGAAATCCTGAAACAACAACAGGAGGTAGGGCACTGAAATTCTATGCCTCGGTTAGGGTGGAGGTGAAGAAAATTCTCTCCATAAAAGATGGTGAAAATACTATAGGAAATAGGGTGAAGGTCAAAGTTGTAAAGAATAAGCTTGCTCCTCCCTTTAAAGAGGCTGAATTTGACATTATTTACGGAGAGGGAATATCTGTTGAAGGAGATTTAATTGACACAGGTGTCGCCTATGGAGTCATTGAGAAAGCAGGAACATGGTATTCTTACAAAGGAGAAAGACTTGGTCAGGGAAGGGATAATGTAAAGAATCTACTTAAACAAAATAAAGAGCTTGCAGAAAAAATAAGAGAGGAAATCAGAATCAAGGCAGGACTCTCAGCTCCTCAGCAGGCTCGATGAAGAGGATAATATTTCTTATAATATTTGCTATATCCTTCGCTTATATTGAAGCATCTGTAGTGGTCTATCTGAGAGATATCCTTTATCCTGAAGGCTTCTCCTTTCCCCTCAGATACATTTCCCCTTTAAGGGCTATTATTGAGATAGGAAGAGAGTTTTTCTCTATTGTTCTTATTTTTTCTGTTTCCTTTCTCAGCTCAAAGGATTGTTGGAAGAGATTTGGCGCCTTTTGTTTTTTGTTTGGTGTTTGGGACATATTCTTTTACATATGGCTTAAAATATTCCTCAATTGGCCATCGAGCCTTCTCGAATGGGACATTTTATTCCTTATTCCAGCTCCCTGGACAGGTCCTGTAATTGCTCCCATAATTGTATCTTTAACTTTGATTTTTATCTTTATTCTTATAGAGCTTTACAAGGATAAACCTTTCAAGCTTTCTACTTTCCATGTAATCCTTTCAATTTTAGGTTTCCTCGTTATTTTTGTCTCCTTCATCTGGAATGCAGTTCCTGTTGCAAGGGGTGAAATCCCCCAAAATTATCCATGGTATCTACTTGCTATTGGGGAGATTTTTTTGCTTTATGTGATTATCAAAAATTTTCTTAATCAAAAAAGGGCTAAAAACCCTAACTGCTTAGAGGAACTTGAAAAAGCTCGATGATTAAGGAGTCAAAGGCAATAGTATGAAAGTCAAAGAGTCATCAGCCATTTACTCTTTGTGTAATAAGAGCATGCTTTTTTTTCAAACTGATGATATTGCTATTCTCAATGATGACTTTTTGACAACTGAATGTATTGAGGAAAACTCGATTGACTTAATTGTTACATCCCCTCCTTATAATGTTGATATTAGATATAATTCATACAACGATAAAATCCCCTATGAAATTTATATAGAATTCACTCAAAAATGGCTTGAGAAAGCATATAGACTTGCCAAAGAAGATGGACGACTCTGCCTTAATATTCCCCTTGATAAAAATAAAGGAGGACAACAAAGCGTTTATGCTGATATTGTAACAATCGCTAAAAAAATAGGTTGGAAATATCATTCTACTATAGTCTGGAATGAGCAAAATATCTCAAGAAGAACTGCTTGGGGTTCATGGCTCTCTGCAACAGCTCCTTATGTTATTGCACCAGTAGAAATGATTGCTATCCTTTATAAAAAAAGGTGGAAAAAAACCAGTGGAAGTAAAAAATCTGACATTACAAAAAATGAGTTTATAGAGTGGACTAATGGAGTCTGGAGTTTTATGGGCGAAAGCCGAACCAAAATTGGACATCCAGCTCCTTTCCCTGTAGAGCTTCCCAAAAGATGTATAAAACTTTTTTCCTTTGTTGGTGATACTGTTTTGGATCCATTCTTAGGAAGCGGTTCTACTTTGATTGCTTGCGTCCTTACCGGCAGAAAAGGAATAGGAGTTGAAATTGACAGAAATTATTGTGAAATTGCAAAAAAAAGATTGTTAGATGAAGCAAAAATAACACAACTCAAATTGGATTTCTCAAAAGGAGAAAGTTCTTATGAAGAAAACAAAAAAGACCATAAATGATTTAATAATGGAATATTTCATGAACCATCCAAAACAAGACTTGACCCATAGTCCTGTTGTTGATTGGGTCGAGGAGAAATATTTAAAACTTTATAATAGGAAACCTCGAGATACATGGCGTGGAATACGCAGACTTCATCAACAAGGATTGTTGATAAAGATTAAAAAAGGTGTTTATCGATATGATCCTGATCTTATACAGATAAAGGATTTATACGAATTTCCTCCTGAAATTAAAGAAGAAGTATTCAAAAGAGATGGTTATAAATGTGTAATATGTGGTAGAGGGAAAAAAGATGGCTGGGAAATACATGTTGACCATATAAAGCCTATAGATAAAGGAGGAACAAATACTGTTGAAAATGGTCAAACTCTGTGCTCAGAGCATAATCTCTTGAAAAAAAATTATTCCCAAACAGAATTTGGCAAAAGACTTTTTATAAGATTATACCATCAGGCTATAGAAAAAGGAGACGAGAAAATTAAAAACTTCTGCGAATGTGTTCTTGATTGTTATGACAACTATGGAATTAATCACCATATCGAAAGACCCAATTTTAAAAGGAAAATTAAAAGGAAAGAATAGTGATAAACTTTTATAGTTAATAAAAAATGAATTATGATTCCATTCTCGGAGGTATAAATGTATAAAAAATTTTCAGGATTCTTTGCAATCCTTCTATCCTTATCAATCTTGATTTACGCTGAGTCTCAGCAGAAGCTCGATATCAAAACAATCTTCGATCCTCAAATTATGTCTCAGCTAAGTGTCCCTCAGTATATATGGCTAAACAATGGGAAAGTTCTAATGTTGGATATGAAAACTCCTTCTGAGGAGAGAACTCTCGAAATTTTTGATCCTGAGAAAGGAAAGAGGGAAAAAGCAATTGATGCTAAAAAAGTTCTCTCTTCATTAAAGGAACTCCTGGGAAACTCAGCTCCAAAAAATTTGAGATTCCCTGATGCAGTTGATCTGAATGGTAATGCGATCGCTTACCTTTTAAATGGAGATATTTTTGTAGTTGATCTTATTAACTCATCAGTTAAAAGACTTACAAAAACTCAGGAAGTAGAGGATTCCATCACTTTCTCTCCTGATGGAAAATGGATTTCATTCATTAGAGGGAACGAAATATTTGTTATTGACTGGAGAACAGGGCAAGAAAAGAGACTAACCTTTGATGCCTCGGAAACCGTTCTAAATGGAACCCTTTCATGGGTTTACTGGGAAGAGATTTATGACCATATCAATGTTCCATATTCATGGTCTCCTGATTCAAAGGCAATTGCCTACCTTCAAACTGATGAATCAGAAGTGCCAACTTCAACCTTTGTAAATTTTGAACCAGTAAATCAGGGAGTTGTGAGGCAGAGGTATCCAAAGGCAGGTCAGAAAAATCCAAAAGTAAAGCTGGGGATTGTAGAGATAGATTCAGCAAAGACAACATGGGTTGATTGCGGAGAATATGAATATTTAGCTCGATTCAACTGGCTTCCCAACTCTAAAGAGATCGCAGTTCAAACTCTAAATAGAAAGCAAAATGAATTAAAGCTTTTCTTTTCTGAAAGATTCTCGGGAAAAAGCAGAATAATATTAACTGAAACTCAGCCAGCCTGGATTAATCTCAATGACTCCCTCTACTTCTTCAAGGATGGGAAAAAATTTATATGGATGTCAGAAAGGGATGGTTATCAGCATCTCTATTTATATGTCATAAATGGAAAACTTATAAATCAGATCACCAAAGGTGATTACATGGTTATTCCTTCCTTTGGAGGGATAGTTAGCAGAAATGGAGGAATTGTGGGAGTTGATGAAAGAAAAGGACTGGTTTATTTTACCGCCAATAAAGAAGCTCTCAAGGAAAGGCACCTTTATAGAATTGAGCTAAATGGGAAAAACCTCAAAAGGCTAACTACTGGGAATGGTGTCCATGGAGTTTCCTTCTCTCCTGATTTGAAATACTATCTTGATAACTTCTCAAACATTTCCACGCCACCTGATCTTTCTCTTTACAGAAATGATGGGAAAAAGATATTAACAATTTCTCCTTCTGCAAAGGAATTTTTAGAGAGATTTAACTTGAACTATCCAGAATTTCACTTTTTTAAAACAGAAGATGGGATTGAGCTTCCAGCAACAATGATAAAACCAAAGAATTTTGATCCTTCAAAAAAATACCCTGCTATCATCTATGTTTATGGAGGACCAGGTGCTCAGCAGGTTATAGATAGTTGGAACAGTAGAATTTTCTGGGCAAACCTTCTCGCCCAGGAAGGTTATTTCTATTTTGTCTTTGAGGTTAGAGCAGGTATGGGGAAGTCAAAAGCTACAGAGACCTCTGTTTACAAGCAAGCTTACGGAATTCAGAATTTGAAAGATATCTTAGATGGGGTTAAATGGCTCAAGAGTTTTCCCTTTATCGATGAGAAAAGATTGGGAATTTGGGGTGGAAGTGGAGGAGGGTGCACAACCCTTTTTGTTATGACCCATTCCGATGCTTTTAAAGCTGGAATTTCTCTATATCCAGTCTCAGACTGGCACTATTACGATACAGTCTATACAGAAAGATACCAGAGCACACCTGATGATAATCCTGAAGGATATAAGGCAACATCCTCAGTTCTTTCTGCAAAGAATTTGAAAGGAAGACTTTTGATTGTCCATGGAACCTTTGATGACAATGTTCACCCCCAGAATACAGAGGCTTTTATAAATGAGCTTATAAGAAATAATATCCAGTTCGAGCTAATGATTTATCCCTGGAGAAAACACGGAATCTCAGATCCTCCTGCAAGAATTCACCTCTACACCCTGATGTTAGATTTCTGGAAAAGAAATCTTTAAGAAGGAAAACTACTGAACATAAATTCTCACTTTATCCTCATATTTACCATCTTCTAATCTTGCAATTATTTCGTGGGTTCCTCTCTCTATCTGCCATCTTTCTTTAAATGGAAATGAAGAAACAGCAAGGATTTTATCATCCACATACCAGATAACTTTTTTTGATGTTATATCAGTTCTCAATTCAAGTCTTATACTCTGATAATTTTCAGGAAGATCTGGAAGAGTCTGAAATATAGAGCCATCCACAGGATTAACAATTTTAAAATCATGCTCTTTTAAATTTGAAATTCTCTTTGGTGGAATAACCCCTTTGCTTATTGCCCATTCAGTGAAAAGGGGGGGAGGAAAAATAAAAATTTTTTCTTTTACAAATTTTTTAGGAGTCCACTCTCCAGCAATTAATCCATTCCTAATGTCAATCTTTTCAGCCCTATGCCAGTTACACAATTCCTTAGGCTCAGTTCCTTCAATAAAGTATTCACTAATCCTCCCCTCACAATTCAATGATGGAAGCATACCAGAAAGATTGCAAACCTCAAGTTTAACAATTCCTTTGGGAATTTCTTCAAAAATCTTTTCTCCATAAGGAATTTTCCCATATTTTCTTTTTTGGAGAAGATCCATGATTGAATGGAAAATAGGACCAGCACCTGTAACTCCAGCTACATTCTTCATGCTATCTCCTTCAAAGTTACCAACCCAAACACCAACTGTCCAATCCCTTGTATAACCAATGCAAAAGTTATCCCTGAAACCCTCAGATGTTCCAGTTTTAACTGCCACCTGGTAAGGAAAATTTAATGGAGAGTTTTCTCTAAACCCAAGCCCCCTTGAGTAATTGTCAGAAAGAATTGAGGTTATCAAAAAACAGACTTTTTCATCAAAAATTCTCCTCCCTTTAATCTCTTTAGGTAATTCTATACTCCCATCCCCCCTTTTATAGCTTATAACTTTTTTCTCCCTCATTAGAATCCCTCTCCTTGCAAAAGCTGAATAACCCCTTACCAGTTCAAGGAGGGTAACCTCTCCACTACCCAAAGCCAATCCAAGACCGTAAAATCTATCACCTCTTTCAAGGCTTTCAAATCCACATGATAGAAGCTCTTTATAAAATAGAGGTCTCCCAACTTTTGAAAGGACATAAACAGCAGGAACATTTAAGGATGAGGCAAGGGCAACCCTCAATCTAACTGGTCCTGAGAAATCATAGGTATAATTTCTTGGCACATAAAGCTTATTCCCTTCTTTAAAGGAGGTTGGAATATCGGGAAGGATTGTTGAAGGAGTGAATCCTTTTTCAAAGGAAACCGCATAAAGAAAAGGTTTTAAGGCTGATCCAGGTTGTCTTTTTATTATGCATCCATCAATTTGCCCTGATGATTCTTCATCCCAGAAATCCTTTGAGCCACTCCAAACAAGGATTTCTCCTGTTTTATTCTCCATTACAATAATTGCTCCCTGACTCACTCCCTTTTCCTTGAGGTTTTTAAGATGCATCTTTAAAATATTCTGAGCCTCTTTTTGTAAATAATAATCAATTGTTGTTTTAATCTCTGAATAATTGTAGAGATTTTCCTCTTCCTCTTTTAAAATCCTAAAAACAAAATGGGGAGCAAGCAAAGGATTAAATGGTTTTTTTATCTCAATCCTCTCAGCCATTGCAATCTCATAATCTTCTCTACTTATCCATCCCTTCAAATACATCTCTTTAATGAGAGATTTTGCCTTTTTTTCTAACTTGGATAAATTTTTATAAGGATTTAAACTGGATGGAGAGGAAGGAATTACTGAAAGGAAAGCTGACTGAGCAAGGGTTAGTTCCTTTGCACTCTTTCCAAAATAGAACTGGGATGCTGACTCACAACCAAAAAGCTGATTGCCATAGTAAACCCTATTGAGATAATAAGAGATTATATTCTTTTTTGACCAGAGTATTTCAAGCTTTATTGCCAGTAAAATCTCTTTTATCTTTTTCAAAATATTTTTCCCCTTTCTACCTTCCATTATTTTTGCCACCTGCATTGTAATTGTGGAGCCACCGAGCATAAACTTTCTATTTTTGAGATTTACAGTCCCTGCTCTTAAAAGGGAAAGGGGATTAACCCCAAAATGTTTATAGAAATATCTATCCTCACGGAAAATTGTTGTTTTTAAAAGCCATGGAGATATTTCTTCAAAGGAAAGCCATTGGAAATGTGCTTTCTCCTTGCCTAAAAACTCATAAAGCTCCATTCCATTTCTATCAAGGACTTTAAGGGAATTTTTACAATTTTTCTCTGGAATAGGAATGAGATAAATTGAAAGGAAAAAAACGAGGATAAGAAGAAAAATGAGAAATGCATTTTTTTTCATTCTTACTAAGACCTAAAGGCTAAAACCTAATATATTCTAACATATTTTAAATAATTCAAAAACTTAAAGAAGCTTATGAAAGAAGGTATTTAAAAGAAATCGGGTCATGTCCACCAAGCCAAACAATCCCTTAATAATCTTTGCGGCTCTATTTCAAAAAGTGTGCAGGTAATATAGAAGAAATGGTGGTAGGAAGCCGAGAAGCATCTTTTTAACATATACCTCAACATTCCTAAATCCATAACTTATCCTCTTTAAAAGCTTTATCTTGGTGTGAACCCCTTCTGTGTATGCATTGGTTGTCTCACTTTTGAAGTGATTAAGGATGTATGGTCTCCACCTTCTAAGAGTCTTCGCCCATAATCCCATCTCCACATCCTCGCTCTCTTCAGCTATGGCAATTATAAAAGATAGCTTCCTTTCCGCCTCTTCCATCTTCCCCATCTTATACATTTCCCTCAACCTCTCCTTTGTCTCATAAAACTCCTTTATGGTCGGATACCTCTTCAGCCAATACTCTAATGCCTCCCTACTTTTCACCTTCTCCTTCCCTATCAAAAATATCCTCTTCGGTATCCTCTCCTTAACCCCTTCCTGCTCTATCTTCCTCGCCTCATCAACCCTTCTATTCGCATCTTCAATTACATGAAAAGGATCTACTACTACAGAAGCTGATGGTAGCTCCTCCTTTATCGCTTCTAAATATCCTGCCTTCATATCTATGCATACTTCCTTTATCCTTTCTTTTGCATAAGATGGTATCTTACATAGAAACTCCTTCAGTGTCTTCTTCCTGTCATCAGGAAGTATTTGCAAAAGTTTCCTCTGCTTTAATTCTGTCACTGTTATTA
>Ga0136652_1001094_pt1 | contig 11933 bp, 13 predicted proteins | sample ConPoolayeEmetaG_FD_94864 | JGI IMG/M metagenome (GOLD analysis project Ga0136652, IMG submission 94864) | Hot spring microbial mat communities from California, USA to study Microbial Dark Matter (Phase II) - Cone Pool mat layer E metaG... ...
ATAATAAAGTGAAGGGATTTGTCTTAAGGATTGGTGCCATTGATAACCATTTAATATTGTGGTTCTTGCTTCTAACCCAATCTGGCTTCTCAGCGATCTTGAAAATACAAGATCTAAACTTCTTCTCACAAATGCATCAGGATCATTGTGGGGAACGACAAATGCATTTTCCCCATGGCGGACAATATCTTTTACAATACCGACTGAGGTCGTGATAACAGGAATCCCACAACTCATTGCTTCCAAAAGTGTAATTGGCCCTCCCTCAATCCTTGAGGTGATCCAATAGCAATCAAGTGAACCAAAAAGCTTTGGCATATCTCTCTCAGGTGCAAATTGTATGTAGGCTGTTTGGATTCTAAAATTACGGAACTCTTTCATTAGACTATCCCATCCAGGCCCGACGATCAAAACAGCTATGTTATTATAAACTCCCTTGAGCGATACAATGGCAGATAAAAAAATATCAACCCCTTTCCTATCTGAATCGTTGCTGGTTGACTTGGCAAAAAAACCTATCAGAAATAAATGGGGAGCTATATTCAACTTATTTCTTATTCGTATCCTCTCTCTTCCCTCAACGGGTTTAAAGAGATCGGTGTCCACACCAGAGGAAACAATGGTGATTTTTGACTCAACGACACCCTTACTTATAAGGTATTTCTTCCATTCGTTAGAGACCACCATGATCGCATCACTTTGAGTATTTATCTCGATTTTACTCCAATCAACGACATGATGAATTGAGGTAACAACGCAAGCCTCATTTCCAACAATTCTTGAAACGGACAGATATGCATGAGGACTCAAATAATGGATAAGATCATAGCCTGCAGAAATACCGTTGAATTGGCTTGGGTATTTTTCTATAACTCCTTGTGATAATACTGTAAAATCGAATTGCGGATGATACTTGACAATATTTTTCGCAATGGTTCCTAAGACCCACTGCATCCGATCCGGAATGAGCAATACCCTAAGCCTTTTATTCATGGTCTTGGTTACTTAGCCTGTTCGACGCCTCACAGTAAATATATATACTCTTCGGTAAAACCTGGTTACACACCCTTATGACAGTTTGACAAATCCTATACGACTTAAAGAGATCCCAAAATGCAAACAGTATCTTGGTTAACCAGAAATTGTGAGAGGGGCGTCCAGTTCCATCATGGGGTGTCCTGAATAAGCAATGAAAAAACCAAAAATAGGTATAGAAAAAACGCTCCCTTTTAATTTGAATAACGTCGAAACCCGATTGCCTAATCATTGCTTTTATCTCGTTTAGTGAAAATACACTTCGATGCTGAGACATCGACAACCAGGACGGATTTAATTTACTAAAAAGGTATTCGGTTATATAATAGGGTATCGTTATACACAAACGGCCGTGGGGTTTCAGAACCTTTCGGAACTCACGCAAGGCTTCGAGCGGATTTAATAAATGTTCCATGACTTCTCTGCATATGATTACTTCGAACGACTTATTTTTAAAAGATAGTTGTTCTGCAGAACATTGCAAAAGCAAGCCTTCCGACCCGAAGGGATGACGAGCCTTCATCTGCACCAGACAATTCTTATCTTTATCAATTCCCACTGCGAAGAGCCTACACTTCCATAAGGGTAAAAGGATGGATCCACGCCCACACCCAACATCAAGAATGCGGCTATCAGGCGTCAAACAAAGTAAATCAAAGTCCACATCTTCTATCTGCACTAATCAGACTCCAACAGTGAGGCATATAAAACATACCAGCGCCAAAGTTCCCTTCCTTAACCTTCAAACAAGCAATATTCCTGCGGTCGTCGTATATGCCCATATTCTTGTCGTGGATCGCGACCCTAATACTGTAAAGACCGGGATATAATGATAAGCTCTGGAGTTTAAAAAAAATACTTCCCGGTCCCTCTATGCTTTCAATTTCATATCCACTTATTCTTGTATTTGTGCCTGAATAACAAATATTGTCATAGCCATGGATTGCTACACCGAAAACAGGCTGCTCCGCCCGGACATGTGCAAAATAATCAATTTTGATGACCAATGGCTGACCAGTCTGAAACTCCTCTTTTTCTGTTAAGTATTCATCTAATAAGGTCACTTTTGTAATATTCACTCCAGTAAGGTCTCCCGCCCCCCCTTTTATTCCCTGCCGATCTTCGTTTATCCTGTGATATTTGTCCTCAGAAATTGAATAAAGATAACTTGATATTACGTCGTTGGTGTTACCTATTTTTTCGATCCTCCCGTTCTTTAAAAAAATAGCCCGGTGAGCCTGGTTCCGGACGGTCCCAAGATCATGCGAAACAAGAACCCATGGTATCCCCTTATTTCTAAGAGCGTTCAATTTTTCAAAACAACTTCTTTTGAAAGAAGTATCTCCTACCGCCAGCACTTCATCAACCAGTAGAATGTCAGGTTCACAATGCACTGCAATAGCGAAACCTAATCTGACAAACATTCCTGAAGAATAAAATTTCACTGGAGTATCTAAAAAATCACCAATATCAGCAAATTCAACTATTTCATCGAACCTTTTGTCTACTTCTATTTTTGTCATTCCTAATATGGCCGCATTAATATAAATATTTTCTCTGCCCGTGAGCATTGGATGAAATCCGGCACCTAATTCAATAAGTGCACCGACTTTGCCTTTGATTGTGATCTTGCCCTTGTCGGGCCAAAAAATACCATTAAGAAGTTTGAGCAGGGTTGTCTTGCCTGATCCATTGGGGCCTATAATTCCAATCGTTTCGCCTTTCTTCACCTCAAGGGAGATATCGTCGAGTGCCCAAAACTCGTCCTTTCGTAATACGTCGGGTCTGGAGCTTCTGCCAAGGAGGTTTCGGCCGATATCCATCATGCCGTAAAACATCGATCGTTTGAGAGACTTACAGTATTTTTTTGAAACGTGCTCAACGCTGATAACCACGTCATTATTCATATCAAATTCGCTCAGCGACTCGGGTTTCAGTGAGATGAAATCCAAGCAAACATACCAAAAATAAGAGAATCGAGCCAAAGGATACGATGGCATACCCTTGCCATTCGGAAAAGCTTCCGTTCAATACAAGATCCCGAGGAATGGCAACCAAATAGTAAAGGGGGTTATATTCTGTTAAGACGGCTAAAAGACCACTTCGAGGCTTTGCGTATAGCACGGGAGTGAAAAACATTAAGAACATCAAAAGGATTGAAATCATGTTTCCGACATCTCTCACGACCCCGTTCAAAAGGGATGTAAAAAACCCTAATCCGATTGTAAATAGAATCAAAGGCACAACCAAAACAGGGGCCAGTAGCCCTAAAATGCTCGGAGTTCTTCCGTAGCCGATAAACAGTATACAAATCATCACCATGTGAACGATAAATGGCACGAGGGCTTTGCCAATAGCAGCAATGACAAGGGATTTCTTTGAGAAATTAATCTTCAAGATCATGGAGCCTGCGTTGATCAACGAATTGGAGCAAGCCACCAGGCCATTGGCAAACAATTGCCAAAATGCAATACCTAACAAGGCGTAAATTGTGTAGGGTACCCCAATGTCGCCTATGTTGAGTATGCCCGATCGATTTAACACAACAAAAATGGCTATGGTGGCGAGCGGCATAATGATGGCCCAGAGAATCCCCAAAAAGGATTGCTTATACGTCGATAAAAAATCCCTCTTGAGCAATTGGTATGTCAACCATTTATTCTTATAGATTTCAGCGAGGATATCACTGAGAATAGTTCGGTACCCCTTGCGAAGGCAATTATCGGGTTCATACGTTGTTATCCATTCCGGCATATCAAGTCACTCCTTCCAGAGAAAACCCTTCAGTTACAATTTGAGAAACCTTATCCTTCCAATCGAAAGCGAACCTTTTCGCCCTCTCCTCACACTGATTCTTGACATCAACATAAGAATCGGAGGTTGACAAAATGTGAGCTATTCTTTCGGCCAATGCTTGTTCATCTGATGGCTTGAACAAGAGTTCCTCGTCCCTAAGAATATCGACAACCCCAGGCACCTTACTGCCGATGCAAGGCAAGCCTGAACCCAATGCTTCAAGCATTGCATTCGGCATGCCTTCGCCTTCTGAAGGATGTACATAAAGGTCGGAGGCAGAAAAAAGGGACCATAATTCCCTTTGGGAAAGCCAACCAAGAAAAAAGACCCGGTTCCCCAGTTCCCATTTTCTTGCCATCTCTTCAAGGGTTGCCTTGCTTGGACCATCGCCAGCGACGATGAGTAGGAGTTCGTTACTATCAAGTATTCGAAGCGCTTTCAGTAAAATTTCGACGTTCTTTCCTCGGTTCAGTATCCCTGCTGTTATCAATACCTTTGCAGTCTCTGGGATGCCATATCGCCTCCGGATCGCCCCTCGGTCCAACACTTCGCCACTCAAGGATAGCACATTGTTCGGGAGTAAGATCACTCGGCCCTCTTTTTTTGTCCCGAGGATGTCTCGAACGGCTCTTCCCAAGCCTTCGTTTACCACGGCAACTCGATCGGAAGCTAAAAGTCCAACATAACTCATTACCCGAATTATCCTTTTAGAAAGAGGCAGTATGGGGATTTCCCGAAACGAAGTGATGAAATCGCCTCGAACGAAGGTGACCATGGGACTTCGGAGTGTGCATTTCGCCATCGCAAAGAGGAAGGCATAAAGAATCCCAAAGGCAATGAAAACATCGATCTTTTGACGCCATCCAAGGAGAAGAGAGACCCACGGAAAAAACAAAAACACCGCTCCCTTCGCCATAGCGCCATCAGGTCTTGTCCCCGGGAAAAACACCCTATGCGAATGAAAACATGGGTGGTCTATTGGCATGGGCGAAAGAGAAAGACAATGGACCTCCACCCCTCGTTCGAGCAAGGCTTCAACCATCATGATGAACCTATCGTAGGCTCCGCCTTTTCTCATGGTGTACATGGCTGTTAAAACTCTCATAATAAGGAATCCAGGAACTCAGGAAGAATTCCTAAACTCAAAACCTTCGTTCCTAATAAGGAAGGCAAGAATCCAGGAGGTTATGGGTTAGTTCTTTTTCCTGTATTCCTGACTTCCTCATAAACAAATGTCCTTGATGCAAATCGAGTTGGGTCCAAAGATCTCCTGAAGCCTTTCCCTTTTCTTTCCATTTTCCGTTAACGAGGTAATTAATACGCAGTCGGGTTTAAGTTCTTTGACACGGCTCACCGGCTCAACTTCAAATCCGAATAGAATTTGGGGTTTGAATTTCCCGTCATCCTCCACAATGCCTACCAATCTTAGATTCACCCCCTGGAGAGTGACGAAGGCGACTTCCATCTCGTCGCTGAGACCATAGAAGACCACCCGGTTTAGCCCGTTTCGTTCCATCTCCAAAAATCTTTCGCCAATCATCTTTTTAAGAGAGGCATAATGCTGCACCGTCGAAGAGATCAGGCGAAAGGTCAATCTCGCTTTCTCCTCGAATCCTTTCGGTGTCAGGCAATACTCGATCTTGCGACGATTGAGGTCCCTGATCCGGATCCATCCCTTTCGAGCCATTCTTTTTAAACAAGCATTCGTCACCCCGAGAGCAATTCCAAACCGGTGGCTTAGCTCGCGCTGCGACACGGCAGGATTCTTTTCAAGCTCTTCGAGAAGGTGAAGGTCCCTCATCTCTTCCGAAGGCTTGAAGACGTTTGAATCACCGGTTATCCGATCCATCTCAGAATCAACCCAGACTCTTCCGAATTCACGGTTCTGGTCTTCTCTCCCTTTTCAAAGGAAGAAAGGAATTGAAAGACAACTTTTGTAAATCAAAGGACAATTTTTGATCATCGTTCATGCTTTGAACGTAAAATTGAAAAAAAATAAAAAACGAGATAAATAGTTGAATTTAAAGACTATAAACGATTTTCCTATTAATTATGTTCAAAATACACCTCAATTTTTATTTAAATTAGCAATCTTTATGCCACAAGGAGGCCAAGAATATAGAAAAGTAATAAGTCAGTAGGCGAGAAGGCCGGTTTCGTCTACAGGTCCAGTGATGGTTTTCACTCAACTGCCACAACTTCATACATTTTCATTTATTCAAACCGGCTTTATAGCCTCACAACTTTGCCATCTTTTCATATCTTCCCTTGTCTGAAGGCTTCCTGGATTTCGATTGTATTTTGGGGAAGATACTTTCTCATCTTGTTAGCAAAAAAGAGCCATTTCAGGCGCCGTTCAATCGGCCAAAAACGATATTCCTCTATTTGTTCTTTTGTTAAGATATAAGAGAAGCCTTTTTTTTCTTCCATTATTTTTCTATGATGATTTTGAGATACTCAACATCTGAGAGATCCTGCTTTCTCCCTGCATGAAGTTTTAATTCGATAAGGTCATGTATCGAGACAACAGGAATCGTAATTTCCTTTAAATGAATCCTTACGGCCCTTTCTTTCAACTTCTCATAAGAAATCGGGAAATTAATGATGATATCAATTTCTCCCACGGGCTGGCTTTCGCTAAAGAAATTAAATGCCTTCATTCCCTTTTCGTAAATCCATAAATGCCTTTTCGATGGATCCGCAAGTTCCATAGGATCGACTGGAATCTTTGGCCTGTAACCCCATTGTGTTAGTTTTGAAATCAATTTCTCAATATTTTTAGGGTCAAGATGGATCATAAGGTCAATATCATAGGTTAATCTCGGGATGCCAAATAAATTTACTGCCAGGCCTCCCACCACCAAATAATCTATTTCAAGTTTATTAAATTCTCTAAAGATTTCTAAATAATCTAATTCCATACTCTTAAAGAATTTTTGACTTTGTTCAAAAGTTACATATCAGATTAAAGGCTCCAACCACGAAATTCTATATATCCCAATCTTTGAAATCATTAATAATTACAACTAATTCCTTATGTTCTAACTGCCTTCTTTAAATGATGACAAACGTATTCCACCTTTTCCTTTCTCATTTCAGGATAGATGGGTAAACTCAGAATTTCCTTAGATAATGCGGTAGCAATGGGAAAGTCTCTCGATGAATACCCCAAGTATCTATAAGCAGGAAGGTTGGGTAAGGCAGTGGGATAATGGATTCCTGTTGTAATTCCTTTCTTTGTCAATCGGGCTTGAACAGCATCACGATTCTTCACCCTTACCACATAGAGATGATAGACATGTCTTATCCCGTTCTTCTCTTTTGGAGTAATTACTCCGGAATCTTTCAAAAGCCCATTATAAAGGTGAGCAATGGACCGTCGTTTTTCTGTCCATTTTTCAAGATATTTAAGTTTAACGCTGAGAATGGCTGATTGTATTCCATCGAGCCTGCTGTTTATTCCTTCAAATTCATGTTCATACTTTTTTAGCCGACCATGGTCTGAAATCTTTCTACATTTTATGGCTAAATCTTTATTATTTGTCACAATGGCTCCCCCGTCTCCGTAGGCTCCAAGGTTTTTAGCAGGATAAAAACTAAAACAAGCAAGATCCCCTAAACTTCCAACACTTTTCCCCTTGATCTCCGCACCATGAGCCTGACAGGCGTCTTCGATTAGATAGAGACCTTTCTCTTGGGCTAACTTCTTCAGGGCTATCATATCTGCAGGATGACCATAGAGATGGACAGGTATAATCGCCTTTGTATGTGGACTGATGACTGATTTGACCTTTTCGACATCAATGGTGTAAGTTTCTGGGTCGCAGTCGACAAAAACAACTTTTGCTCCTGTCATTGTGATTGCTTCTGAAGTGCCAATAAAAGAGTTAGCAACTGTGATGACTTCGTCACCCTTCCCTATTCCCAAAGATCGAAGGGCAATATATAAGGCATCTGTTCCATTCCCAACCCCAATGCAATACCTCGTCCTACAGAATCTGGCAAACTCTCTCTCGAATTTTTTTAGATATTTCCCTCCAACAAATGCTGAATCAAGGATTACGCTTTTAATAGCCTGATCAATTTCTTTGCGGATGGTTTCATACTGCGCTTTAAGATCAATCAATGGGACTTTCATCATAAAACCTTTTCATAAACCTTCTTTAACTCTTGAATCTGATTCTGCCAAAAGGCTTTTTTCTCTATAATACTTAAATTTTTTTCAATCGCACTGGCCATTAATTCTTTATTGCGGATGGCATCGATAATTCTTTTTGCAAGAAATACCTCGTTTTGGGGAGGGATTAAGAATCCATTTTTACCATCTTCGATCCATTCCTGATTTGACGAAATGTTGGTCACCACTGGGAAGAGACCTGTAGCCATTGCTTCAAGCAATGATACAGAGGTCCCATCATATAAAGAAGTAGACACATATATATCTGAGTTACCAAGGAATTCGGGCATTTGATCATGGGGGATTAGACCCAAGAACTGGACAAATGAATTTACATTTAAATCCTTCGCTTCTTTCTCCAAATTCTCCTTCTCGGGTCCATCTCCAGCAATAAGAAACCTCACCCCTGGTTCTTCTTGAATAACTAAAGGAATTGCCCGGATTAGAAGAGAGACATTATAAATTGGCAATAAGTTTCGATTGCTCACAATGGTAAGTACCTTATCTTTTACTTCCCCCTTTCTATTTTTACCTATCTCTAAAAATCTATTATCTACCCCCATAGGGAATACGGATATCTCTTTTCCACGAAGTGCTAAATCTCCCATCTCTCTTCTCTGGATTTCTGAAACGCAGGTGAGTTGAATCGCCCTATTACATACATAAAGGAACAGTTTCTGAATCAGCCCAGGCCTATCCACAGCCATTCTTAAATCAGATCCATGAATAGTGACAATGACTGGTTTCATTAACAATCTCCCTACAAAAACTCCTATCAACCCTGTTGGAATTGCCCAGTGGATATGGATTATTCTACAACGAGATTTGAGAACGACAAAGATTGTTAGAAGGGATCCAGAGATGAAATAGAGAAGAAGACGAAAGTAGGGAATCGTTTTGTATTGAATTAAGGGCTTGTTTCCTGAAAAGAATGGAAATCGGTAGACCTTGATCCCCTCCTGGTTTTCGAAAAGTCGGCTTCTACGGTAAATCCTCGGTGTTACTACATCAATTTGATATCCCTCATTTCTTAGAAGAGTTGCCATTTGTTTGATAAAGATCCCCCGATAGGAGGATTCAAAATCAGGATAAGCATTTGTCAAAAACAGGACGGATAACTTAAAGTTCATCAGCAATCTCAACTTCTAATGAACAAATTCTGAGGTCTTGAAATCTAAACTTTAGCGGTCATCAGACTCCATACCCTTTGCTCTTTGCCCTATGCTTAAAATTCCTTTTCTCAATTCAAGATTCTCTTTCTGGATACGAAGGATTTCTCTTCGAAGGGAAACAATCTGAAGAGCAATAAATCCAAAAGAAAGAATCTGAATTCCTCCTAAGATTAATAAAAGGGCGAAAGTAATCAGGGGCCTTCCAGGGGTTAGGGATCCAGACACCCTTAAGTAAGCGATATAGAGTCCAATCAGAATGCCAATCCCGAGGGTCAAAAGACCAATTCCCCCAAAAATCATCATTGGTTTTTCAAAAACTGAAAATACCAAATGCGAGATAGCGGTTTTTTTAAACTTAAATTTCGACTTTCCTTTCTCTCTACCCTGTAAGATCAGCGGGATTTCCTTACCCCGGAATCCTAAGGCAATTGCTTTTGAGAGGATTTCAAGATGGATCTCCTTACCATCGGATTCAAGTTCAAGAGAATCGAGAACCTTTTTTCTATAGGCACGAAAGATGCTTGTGGAGGTATAAATTCGATTGGGCATTGCAAATCGGAGGATTTTATTTCCTAATTTACTGATCCACAATCGTAGAAAGGGAACACCCTTGACCCCACCCCCAGGCATATAGGGAGATGCGAGAACTAAATCGATATCGGCCTCTTGTCTTAATACTTCAACAAAATCGATTATGTATTTAGGATCGTAACTCAAATCCGCATCAATCGATACAATAATATCCCCTTTTGATTCTTTAAAACCCCTTCTAAGAGCCATCCCCCTGCCCATATTCTTCGTGTAGGAAACTATTCTTAAGTTTTCGTTCTGTTTGGCCACCTCTTTTAAAATCTCAAGAGTTCGATCGAGGCTCCCATCATTGACTGCAATGATTTCATGAGTTCCGTTAAAGGAAGTCATGGCCTCTTCAACCCTGCTCAGAGTTGCCCTCACATTTTCTGCCTCATTAAACATCGGAATGACAATTGAAAGGTCCATATCTCTTTCATCTTATTGGTTTTGTTCGAGTTTCCTTATCAAATAATCTGTTTAATTATTTTCCAAGATATTCCTTTTTGCCAAGTAGAAAGAGTAAGTCTTCTTTATCTTTCGGTCTTACCCCCTTTTTTGTTTCAATAAGTGTGTTGAGTCCACAAATAGGAATTTTTATTCCTTCAAGTTCAATCTCTTCAATATCTTGGGAAGCAATTTGGAAATCGATCTTTCCTATCTTTCCTATCAAATCAATTACTATTTCTTCGGATTCAGGGGCGACCCTGACAACAGCGTATTCTTCTATATCAACATCCCGAATTTCGGATATTTCTTCAGATTTAAAAATCGTCTTCAATGCCTTCTTCAATTTCTTTATGTTTTCTACGGAAGGATCAACGAGAAGGTCAATATCATGGGTTGTCCTATAATACCCATGAAGGATGAGAGCGCATCCTCCGACTACAACATATTTTGCGTCTTCTTTATTAAGGGCCTCACACACCCTTATGATCTCTTTTTGTAACTCCACCTTTGATCCACCATTCCCTTTCCCAAATTTCAGCTTCTTCAAAAGTTCTAAATTTGTAAACTCCAGGGGGAAATGGAATTTTTAATTTAAAGCGTAGAGCCTTTCTAAAATAAGCCTGATCGGGTCTAAAATTCCAGTTTATACCTTTCCCCTCTTTTTCAAACTGTTCCAAGGCCTCAAATGTTTTAAATTTCAACACAGCCATTTATTTTTACCATTGCAATTTATTATACCCTTTAAACAAAAAAAGCAAGATAAATCATTATCTTGCTTTAAATTTTCTCTAAAAACATTGAATTTTTTATCAAATCATTCCATTCTTCCACCATTCCAATTTCTTATCATGACTATCACTTTGCCCATTTCTCAGCAGGCCATTTTGTTCCACTATTATTGATAAATAAACTGCCATCACTTAATTGCCTTGCGGTATTTGGGGTGGCTTCGGCGGTAAAAGAATTCCGGTTTGTCAATGTAAAATTTATCACATAGTCTCCAACTGGATTGGTTGGGACTCCCCAGCTATTCTGGAGAAGAAGCAGTGCATTTCCATCGTCTCCGTCATTAGCATATCTTCCCCTTTCCGCTCTAAACGCCTCTTGAGACGCCCTCACCTGTTCGAGGGCAGTCTTGGCATCAGCCCTACGGGCTCTCTGCATATAGGCATTGTATCCAGGAATGGCAATGGCAGCAAGGATTCCAACAATGATCACTACAATAAGAAGTTCAATTAGAGTAAGCCCCTTTTTTGATTTAACCCATTTAATTTTATTTATTGCCATTATTAATACCCCATTTGGGTTTTAGTAAAAAAATTACTTTTTGGGTATATATATAGCAGGGAATCCTGCAGTAGCGCTCCAACTCCAAGTAATAGCACCTTGTTGTCCAATAGAAGGGATCAGAATCAGACTCTCAGAATTTAATGCTGGGTCTCCCGTATTTTGGGGAGTAAACTGAATTATTCCTGTCCCTCCATGAATTGTTACAGTAGAAATATAACCTGTTCCAACAGGTAAAGCCAAATTTAATGTAGTCTGAATGGCCGAAGCAGTAGTCAAATCGTTTGAAGGCCATGCATCATTATCTTGGCGGTAGTGGGCAAGGGCTGTGGCCACATGACTCATACTTTGAGTAACTTCTGAAAGTCTTGCCTTTACCACCTGAATACGGTAAATCGGGACAGCGATTGCCGCCAAAATTCCAATAATTGCGATAACTATTAGAA
>Ga0136652_1001096_pt1 | contig 11922 bp, 14 predicted proteins | sample ConPoolayeEmetaG_FD_94864 | JGI IMG/M metagenome (GOLD analysis project Ga0136652, IMG submission 94864) | Hot spring microbial mat communities from California, USA to study Microbial Dark Matter (Phase II) - Cone Pool mat layer E metaG... ...
ATTCCATTCCGTGCCTCCGTTTTAAAATACAATTTCATTTTTATAGAGTCAATGGTAAGTCCTAAAGAGAGGATTTGCTTTTTTAAGACATTTCTTTTAAGTTGATTTTTAAGGAGGTCTGCAATGAATCTAAGAAGGGAAGGGATTGGAGACTTATACCATCAGGAAACGAAATATCGAAGGGAGACAATGCCACGGGGAGGATTTCAATGGGTGCGTCAACCTTCTCCCTATAAGGAGTTTACCTATGCCTTACAACATTTTCCCCTTCACCCTCCTATGGAGAAGGGCGGAAAACCCGTTTGGGAGGTTATGGCCAAAAGACGGTCGATTAGAGAATTTTCCAATGAGCCAATCACTTTCTTAGAACTCTCCCAACTGATCTGGGCCACCCAAGGGATTACCACAAGAGAATGGGGAATTGAATTCAGGGCAACTCCTTCCGCAGGTGCACTCTATCCAATTGAAACCTATATTATAGCCAACCGAGTTGAAGCGATCCCCGCTGGTCTTTACCACTATCATCCTAAGAAAGCTCAGATGATCCTTTTGAAGGAGGGATTTATAGGGTCTGACCTTCAATACGCAGCGATGGGGCAGGAGATGCTTGAGGGAGCAGCCTGCGTCTTTATTTGGACTGCAATAGTGGACCGATCCAAGTGGAAATATCGGGAGAGGGCCTATCGTTATATCTATATGGATGTGGGGCATATTGGTCAAAGCCTTTATTTAGCCGCTACAGCCTTAAACCTTGGCTGTTGCACTGTGGGGGCCTTCTTTGACGATGAGATAGACCGAATTCTTGGCATTGACGGAAGAGAAGAGATCTCGGTTTACTTGGGAGCCATTGGTAGGATAGCACAAGACATTTAATTTTATCTTCTCAGGTCTCACAAAAAAGGAAGAAAGATTGTCGGAATCACTTTTATGAGTTAAAATAATTTTAAAATATTTAAACGGGGGAAAAAGAGGTGGCTAAAAAGAAAATTTTCTTATCCATTTTCCTTCCCATTTTCCTCTTTGGGTGTGCAGGGATTCCCGTTCGAGAGGCGGTTAAAATTGATCTTACCCTTCCCGTAGGGAAGATGGAAGGAGATCAGTTTATAGGGATACGGTATCCATTTAGAATCTCCGTTCCATCCCATTGGAAAGTGACCACTGAGATACCAAATTTTATGGAAGAATTAGGATATGGCAAGGAAGGGTTAGAAGAATCAGAAGTGTTTATCTTTAACCCTTTGACTCAATCCTGCATTCAAATTGATTTCACACCAGCAGGCCGATATTCAAAATTTAGCCAGAGTTTTATTGAAAGACTAACTACCCTCGCTACAGGAAGCTTTAAGGAAGAATTGGAAGAAGATTATGGGAAGGGGATTGAGGTTGAAATCGGTCCCACCGAACCCCTTTCTCTTCGAGGGGTACAATTCGCTGCGAGAAAACATGCCCGGTATACATTGAAAGGCACCCTACGAGAACAGGGATGGATCTATGGTTTTTCAGAACCCTATCAGCTGTTCATCCTCTATATGATCCTGGAAAAAGAAGGGGCCAATGACCGTGAGGATATAAAGAAGATCTTAAGTTCTTTTGAGGTCACATTGAAAAAATAGTGGTTTATATTCTGACCATTTCATTTTCTGATCCCATCAACCCCTGGGTTTGATGGGATTTTTTCTGAAACCATAGATTTTTAGAAAATCATTCTTTGTCTTAAAATAACGTTAAATCGCAATTTACGAAAAACGGTTGCAGATTCTCTCAGGAGGGAGGACGATAATGGAGATTGTGGAACTGAAGAAAGGGATTTATTGGGTCGGAGCCATTGATTGGAATGTGAGAGATTTTCACGGATATTCAACCTCTTTGGGAACTACCTATAACGCCTATTTGATCTTGGATGAGAAGAATGTTTTGGTGGATACGGTGAAGGCTCCTTTTTACTCTGAGATGTTAAGACGCATTTCAGAAATTATTGATCCCTCCAAGATTAGCGTAATCGTCTCAAATCATGTGGAAATGGACCACTCCAGTTCTCTCCCACTGATTGTGGAAAGAATTGGAGATCCGCTTGTCATCACTTCAGAAAGAGGGCAGAAAGGTCTGGAGAAACATTACAAGAGGCCAATGAATTTTAAAGTGGTAAAGACAGGGGATACCTTCTCCATTGGCAAAAGAACCCTCACCTTTGTAGAGGCCCCCATGCTTCACTGGCCGGATAGTATGTTTACCTATGTGAATGAAGAAAGGATTTTATTGCCCAACGACGCTTTTGGTCAACATATCGCCACCTCTCAGAGGTTTGAGGATGAGGTGAACGATGATGTCATGAGACATGCAAGAAAATATTTTGCAAATATCCTCTGGCCAATGGCCCCCCTTATCCTTAAAAAAATAGACGAGGTGGTGAAGATGGGGATCCCTATTGATATGATCGGCCCCAGCCATGGCCTTATCTGGAGAAAGAATCCTGGCCGAATCATTGAGGCCTATGTCAACTGGAGCCAAGGGAAGGTGGGGGAGAAAGTCCTTGTGGTTTATGACACCATGTGGGGAAGTACAGAAACGTTGGCCAAGGCAATATTAAAGGGTTTAATGGAAGAGAAAGTGGAAGCGAGGCTTCTCCATCTCCGGTCCAATCATCGAAGTGACATCATAGAGGAGATGCTGGAGGCAAAGGCGATTCTGTTAGGTTCTCCAACCTTAAACAATGGAATGTTTCCCACGATGGGGGATTTCTTAACTTATATGAAGGGGTTGAAACCAAATGGGAAGATTTTTGCTCTTTTTGGATCCCACGGATGGGGAGGAGGGGCTGTTCGAGAGATGAGGAGGATTCTGGAACAGGAGAAATTTGAGGTCTGGGAAAATGAGATCTCTGTTCAATTTATTCCAGATTCAGAAGAGATAAAAAAGGCCATCGAGTTCGGAAAGGGATTTGCCAAGAAAGTTAAAGGAATATCGTAGGGCAGAGGGCATTGGGTTTCTATCTTTTTAAGTTTAAAAGTGTTTTGCCCTTCCTTTTACACTCTGCCTTTTGCGATTTGGTAAAGGAATGGAAGAGTTCAAGGGTCCTTACAACCCGATCGTGATGGATCATTTTACGAATCCAAGGAATAAGGGGGAGATGGAGAATCCTGATGGAGTGGGAGAGGCCCAAAATCTTGTCTGCGGTGACACAGTGAGGCTCTTCATAAAAGTAGAGTTAGATCGAATCATTGACGCAACATTTCTTACCTTTGGATGCAGTGCAGCCATTGCCTCATCAAGCATCATAACAGAATTGATAAAAGGGAAAAGTGTCAAAGAGGTCCTTAAGATTTCAAATCAAGTGATCAACGAAGCCTTAGGTGGTCTCCCTCCAACCAAGCTCCATGCCACCGTGCTTGTGGAGAAAGCGATCCGATCTGCGATAGAAAATTATCGAAAAAAGTGTGCTTAAATGACTTACGTTGAAAGGGGTTAAAATTTTTGAATTCAAACCTCAGGCCTTTAAAAAATTTGCAACGTAGGCCTTTAGAAACTTAGGAGTGGGTGAGAGTGAAAGAATGATTCAAAGAGATTGTGGCTTCCATTTGCTAAAAGAGTTGATTCAGAATTCTCCTGCCGATCAAACCGAGGCCGTTCTTCTCAGTGAAAGGTCTTCTCTCACAAGGTTTTCAAAATCATCCATCCATCAGCATGTGGCTGAAAAAAATGTCACCCTAACCCTCAGGGTTGTGAAGGGAAAGAGGATTTCAGTTCTATCCACAAACCGATTGGATAAGATTTCGTTGAAAGAATTATTAAAAAAGGCAATCTTCCTAACAGAAGTTCAACAACCCAATGAGGACTTTGTATCCCTTCCAACTCCGAAACCCATCCCCTCAATCAATACTTTCTATAAGGAGATTCGATTTTTAACTCCGACTCGAAAGGTGAACCTGGTAAAAGACCTCCTAAAAATTGTAAGAGAAAAAGGATATCGTGCTTCCGGCGCTTTCTCAAATGGAGAGGTTGAACTGGCCGTCGTCAACTCCCTTGGGATAGAGGCCTACCAATCATTTTCTGACCTATTCATCCATTTGATTGTGGAAAATGAAAAAAGTTCTGGCTATTCAAGTTTAGTCTCCAGATCCCTGGATCGTTTGGATGTCGAGTCTATAGCCCAGGAGGCAATGGAAAAGGTATCAGAGAAAGAACCGCTTCAGATTGAACCAGGGGAATACGAAGTCGTCTTAGAGCCTTATGCAGTGAGCGACCTTCTCTCATTTCTTGGTGATTTGGGGTTTCATGCATTGGCTGTGCAAGAAGGGCGGAGTTTCTTTTGTAATCGGTTCGGAGAAAAGATGGTGGACAAGAAGGTGACGATTTATGATGACGGGCTTGATCCAGAAGGGCTACAGATTCCTTTTGACTTCGAAGGCACCCCCAAAAAGAGAGTGGTCTTTTTTGAAAGGGGGGTTGCAAAGGAAGTGACCCATGATTCTTTTACAGCAGGCAGGGAGGGGAAAGAGTCCACAGGTCATGGATTGATTGCACCAAACACATCAGGCCCTATTCCTATCAATTTATTTATGGAGGCAGGGGAATCTTCACTTAAAGAGATGATTCAATCTGTTAAGAAGGGAATCTATATCACTCGGTTTCATTACACCAATGTAGTTGAACCAATGGCGGCGGTGATTACAGGAATGACAAGGGATGGAACTTTTCTCATTGAAGAAGGCGAGCTTAAAGCTCCTCTTAAAAATCTTCGGTTTACTGAGTCGATCTTAAGGGCCCTCTCCAGAGTCAGTGCCATTTCCAAGGAAAGAAAGGTTTGTTCAGAAGGGGCGATTTATTCCAGGCGGTTTGTTACCGGGACAGTAGCACCAGCCATCAAAGTGGATGGGTTTCGCTTTTCAGGAATCTCATCCCTTTAGCCCAAAGGGGTTAAGGAATCCTTCTACCCTTCTACCCTTTTACTCTTTTATTTTGGTGTAGGCAATGAAAAATCTGATTCAAAACACCCTTGATCTGGCTAAACTCGAAAAGGTAGACTATGCGGATATCCGTGTGGTACGCCGTCAAAATGAAGAGATCAAGTTGAAGAATGGAAAGCTGGAAGCCTTCACCCACGATGAGGATTTTGGTTTTGGGATCAGGGTGTTGGCTCAGGGGGCATGGGGATTTGCCTGTAGTTTCCGCATGAATAAAAGGGAGATGGAGGCCGTTTTTAAGAAGGCTCTGAGGATTGCCAAGGCAAGTTCAAAGGCAAGGGGAGGGGAGATCGTTTTTCAAAAGGGGGCTCCGAAGATCGACCAATACAAAACCCCTATCTTGATCGATCCTTTTCAAGTTTCCCCTGATGAAAAAATAAGCCTTCTCCTTCATGCGGAAGGGATTATCCGCCGAAATCAGAAGGTCAAAATCTCAAAGGCCTTTATGGGGTCTTATAAGACGGTGAAGATCTTCGCTTCTACTGAGGGCTCATATATCGAACAGGAAGTTGTCGCATGTGGGGCTGGCATCTCAGCCACAGCCATTGAAGGGGGTGAGGTTCAGGTTCGTTCCTACCCGAACTCCTTCCGAGGGAATTTTGCAACAAAGGGCTACGAATGGATTAAAGGACTTGGTCTTTCAGATCATGCAGAAAGAATAGCCAGTGAGGCCGAACAATTGCTTTCTGCAAAACCTTGCCCATCCAAAGTAACTACGATCATCTTAGATAGTTCCCAATTGGCACTCCAGATTCATGAATCGATTGGACATCCCATTGAACTGGATCGAATTTTGGGAACAGAGACCAGTTATGCTGGGACCAGTTTTATAACCCCTAAAATGTTGGGTTCTTTTCAATATGGGTCGGAGATCGTTAACGTTACGGCCGATGCTACGGTTTTGGGAGGATTGGGAACCTTTGGCTACGATGATGAGGGAGTCCCTGCACAAAAGGTTCCAATTATCTCCAACGGGATTTTAATTAACCTTTTAACATCAAGAGAGACAGCCCATCATTTAGGAAAAGAGAGTAATGGGACGATGAGAGCAGATGGTTGGAATCGAATCCCCCTAATTCGGATGACCAATATCAACCTTGAACCTGGAGAGTGGACTTTAGAAGGCATGATTGCGGATACGGAGGAGGGCTTCCTTTTAAGCACGAATCGAAGTTGGTCCATTGACGATAAAAGAATAAATTTTCAATTCGGCACTGAAATTGGTTGGGAGATCAAGGGTGGGAAATTGGGTGAAATAGTTAAGAACCCTACCTATACAGGAATCACCCCAATGTTTTGGAAATCGTGTGACGCCATTGCTAATCAGGATCATTGGATGATGTGGGGGACCCCTAACTGCGGAAAAGGAGAGCCAGGTCAGATCGCTCATGTTGGGCATGGTGTGGCACCAGCGCGGTTTAGAAATGTTCAAATAGGAGTTACGAAGAATCCTTAGGGCATTAAGCAGAGCGCTTCGCCTCAATCCATAAACGAGATGACCAATAAGTTTAAAGGAGATAGAATTGAAACCTAAAGAAACTTAGGAGGGTGGTTTAATTAAATTCCATGGAGTTTTGATTTTAAATTTTTTCGCTTTGCCCTATTCTAAGTGTCATTTTTCATCTTTAGTAACATCTTTAGCATAACCTTCTCGGAAACCCTCCACGACCTTCTCGGTCACCTTTTTAGTTGCTTGAAAAATCTTCTTTAACCCTTCCTTAAATAAATCTTTTGCTTCTTGGAGTTCATCTTCGTTGTTAGAATTTATCACGACCCTTCACCCCTTTCCCCCTTTACTATATTAATAATATTATCATGAAATTGAAGGGAAGCAAAGAGAGAACGATTCTTTGATTTTTAATCCTTGGTATGCTAAGTTGATAGTATTAGTTATAAAGTTATAAAGGGAGGAACGGCAATGAAGTGCTATATCTGTGCGAAACAGGGGGTGGATCAGGAGGCGGTGGCCATCTGTATCGTTTGTGGGATGGGGCTTTGTCTTGGCCATGCCTTTAAAGAGGAATTGTTGGTTAGGGATATTATTGATTGGGGATTTGGTGAGGAGAAGATCGAATATCCCCATAAATTACCTCGATTTATCTGTGCGGAATGCAAATTGGCCATTGAGCAGAGAAAGAAGGTTGAACGAAGGTAATTTATTCGGGGTTAGAGGTCTGTCAACAAACTCTTAAGAAAGAAGGATGGGGTAAGAAGGAGATAATTATTTTATGAAGAAAAAACTCCTGGTGGTTGAAGATGAAGAGGGGTTAAGGCTTCTCTACGAAGAGGAGTTGAAGGCCGAAGGGTATCAGGTCCTCACCGCCCGAAATGGGAGAGAGGCCATTGAAAGACTGGAGAAGGAAAGGCCCGATCTCGTGATCCTTGATATCGTCATGCCTGTCATGGACGGGATGGAAACCTTGGGAAGAATTTTAGGAAAAGACCGAAAAATTCCGATTATCCTTAATACCTCCTATTCTGGCTATCAACAGGATTTTATGAGTTGGGCAGCGGATGCCTACATCACAAAATCTTCTGATCTCAGTGAATTAAAGAAAAAAATAAAAGAACTTCTGGAGAGGGGTAGGGGCCATTGAAGATTTTAGCCATGATTTTAGCAGGAGGCAGAGGGGAAAGACTCTACCCTCTCACCCGTGATCGGGCCAAACCTGCTGTTCCATTTGGTGGGATTTATCGGATTATAGATTTTACTCTTTCAAATTGTCTCCATTCAGATATCCGACGCATTTTTGTACTGACGCAATACAAATCAACCTCCCTTCACCGCCATATTCAATTTGGTTGGAGTATTCTCTCAGCCCCCTTGGGAGAGTTCATTGAGGCGATCCCTGCCCAACAAAGGATTAATGAACACTGGTATCAAGGCACCGCTGATGCGATCTTTCAGAATATTTATACCCTTCAGCAGGAAAAACCCGACCTTGTTCTCATTCTCTCAGGTGATCACATCTATAAGATGGATTATCGGAAGATGATTACTTACCATGTCGAGAAAGGAGCGGATCTAACGGTTGGAGCAATCCGGATGGATCGTAAACAATCCAAAGAGTTTGGAGTCATTGAAGTGGATAATGAGTGGCAGATCATTGGTTTCCAGGAGAAACCTGAGATACCCAGAACCATCCCCGGAGATCCTGAGGGCATCTTGGCCTCCATGGGGATTTATGTTTTTAAAACAGAGATATTGGTTAGACGTTTGATTGAGGATGCTCGATCTGAATCAACCCATGATTTTGGAAGAGATATCATTCCTGCGATGATCGGGAAAGACCGGGTCTTTGCCTTCGATTTTAGAATCGGAGATCAAGGCGGAAATGGATATTGGAGAGATGTTGGGACGATCGATGCCTATTTTGAGGCGAACATGGATCTGGTCTCGGTTACTCCTCAACTTAATCTCTACGATTCTCAATGGCCAATCCTTACTTACCAATCCCCAAACCCACCTGCTAAGACCGTGCTCTTGGAGGAGGGGAGAGTGGGGACAGCCCTTAACTCAGTGATATCAAATGGCTGTATCATTAGTGGTGGGAGCGTAATCAGGTCAATCCTTTCTCCCAGGGTGATGATTCATAGTTATGCCGAGGTTGAGGATTCCATTCTTATGGAGGGAGTGGATGTTGGAAGATATGCGAGGGTTCGGAGAAGCATTATTGATAAGGAGGTTCATATTCCCCAAGGGATGAAGATAGGGTTTAATTTAGATGAGGATGTGAAACGGTTTACAGTGACTGGATCTGGAATTGTGGTAGTGCCAAAGGGGATCCGATTATAAATCCAAATTTCAAGTAGATTCCCGTTATCCAAAGACCTACTAACCAAGCACCAAGTCTATATTCTAACTCAAGGCGTAATGTCGAGGATATCTGAGAGGTTGATCTCGAGCATCTTCACCGAGGCGAGGATACGACTGGCATTTCGATCGATCGCCTGGATCCCCTCGGAGAGCTCTTTCAATTCCTCGGCCGCCTTCCTGATCTTCTTGATGCGAGCATCCATCTTTTTTAGTTTTGTTGGACTCATGGTTCACCTTCTGCCCATAAACTTAAATTCGTTTAAACTCTAAACACTAAACTCTAAATCCTAAATAAATCCAAAATCTAAAACTCAAAAAATTATTTCGATTTCTCAACAATTGAACCGAATATCTTCGTGAGTTCTGTTGCTTCCATGATTAAACTCTGTTTTTCAACAATTTGCTCTTCTTTGGGCTCGGTTAATTCAAGCCAGTACCAACTCTCTTTTGCTTCTTTTCTCGATATTTTTATTCTCAATACAAAATCTTTTCGGCTTAATGCTTCTTCAGCCTCAATATAGTTGGCACCCACCGAGCCAGAGGCTTTGATAAGCTGTTTTGCGTCTTCAATATTGCCTAAATTCTTGGGTAGATGCTTTACATAGTTTCTCACTTCTTTTGCGAACCGAAGAGTTCTTTCCCTTAAATCATACGGTTTTGAATTTTGTGTTTTGACCATTTGAGTTTGTTTAGAGTTTAGGGTTTTGAGTTTAGAGTTTGAAAGTGTATTAACTATCCAAGTTTCCTCAGATCTTTAAACCGTTTGGCCTTGACTTCATAACGGGGTAAAGAGTTATAGGGATGGACTTCGATATTATAGCCTAAATTTGTTTTTAGCCTTAATTGATCCTTCAGCTGGGTAAGGATCGCCTCACGATTATGTTCCGCTTCGGGCAAGATTTCGATCTTTAGAGTGATGTCATCCAGGTCCCCTTTTTTAGTGACTAAAACCTCAAACTCATTGCTTAACCCATTGATGGAGCGGACGACCTCTTCAATTGCAGAGGGAGCAAGTAAAACCCCCTTTACCTTGGTGATATCATCAGCCCTTCCGATCACTCCTCCCTTGATGATGCGGAAGGTTCTTCCACAGGGGCAGGGTTCGCTGGACCATTCGGCTACATCTTTAGAATCGAACTGAATGCAGGGCTGTGCAATTCGGTCAAGGGCGGTGATGATGATTTTCCCTTTTCTTCCAGGCGTTTCAATAATCTCTCCTGTTTCAATATCCTCCAATTGCATTAAAAAGAGGGCTTCATTTACATGGAGGCCTCCAGGTTGAGCAGTGCATTCAAACCCCCATGCCCCAATCTCTGTCGCTCCCACATGGTCATAGACCTTTGCTCCCCATGCCTCCTCCATTCTCTGTTTGGTGGAGGGGATACTTGCACCTGGTTCTCCTGCACAGGTAATCTTCCGAATGGTGAGATCTTTTGCTGGGTCAATCCCCAATTTCTTTTTAGCGGTATCGGCCATCCCCAATACATAGGTAGGGGTAGCCATCATGGCCGTGGCCCTGAGTTCCTGGATTTTGAGTATGCGTGCTTCTGTGTCGAGGACCCCTCCTGGAACGACCTCACATCCTATCTTTTCAGCGGCATAATGGCCAGCCCAGAAGGCAACAAAAATATTGTATCCAAACGGAAGGAAAACCCTATCTGTTTTTCGATAACCCTGGGCATAGAGGAGATAGGCCCAGGCCTCGGACCACCACTCCCAGTCCTGCCATGTATCGGGTTGATAGACTGGAGTGCCAGTCGTCCCGCTGGTCTGTCGAAATTCAGTCACCTCCTCCAAAGGCACACAAAGCGCATCTCCATAAGGAAAAGGATCTTTTCTCTGGATATCCCTCATCATGGCCTTTTCGACCCTGGGAACTTTGGCAATATCTTCGTAGGTTTTGATATCCCCGGGTTCAAGACCTGCCTCCTGGTAGAGCCTCCTGTGAAATTTCGACCTTTTGTAGGCCCACTGGAGGATGTTCTTAAACTTTTTGAACTGAAGGGCCCTCAATCTTTCCTGGGGTAATGTCTCAACAATAGGGTTCCAATAAAGATCTTTATTTTGAGTTGCCATATTTTTTCTCCATTTTTACTTATTTTTAAATCCTGTCTTAGAGTATTGTTTAAATTTAATGAAGTTAATAAGGTTTTGTCAACTTCATTTTCTTCCTAAAATTTTTCTTGACAAATTTTACAGAGGAGGTATTATCATTAAATGAAAATAAATTCCATTTAATGGAATTTCAAGTGTCATTAAAATCTCCCCAAAAAAAATTTCAAAATACATCTTTAGAAAGGGCAATGCAGATTCTTTGCAGTTTTACCTTCGAGAAAAGGGAGATGACCCTGGCAGAGATCTCAAACCATCTTAACCTCCCAAAATCAACTACTTATAGGCTTGTTTCGACCTTAAACGATTATGGGTTCTTAAAGAGGAACAATTCTACAAGATGTTTCTCCTTAGGGTTAAAACTTCTCGAATTAGGCGGAATCGTCTATAATTCGATCTCTTTGAGAAAGATCGCCTCCCCTTATTTGGACCAATTGAAAGACAGATTGGGTAAGACGATATTCTTGGGAATCCTACAAGAGGATGAGGTTGTTTATATTGATAAGAAAGAAGATACCAAAAATCCCATTAGATTTTCTTCAGAGATAGGAAGACGACGTCCTCCATTCTTTGGGATGCTGGGACAACTTCTGTTGGCTTACCTCCCTGAAATAGAAGTTGATCGGATTTTAGAAAAGCATCCACTTCAGCCGATTACAAAGAAGTCAATTACCGATAAAACTGAGTTTAAAAAGAAGCTTTCGACTATCCGCAAGCAAGGTTTTGTCATTGATAAAGAGGAGGCGTTGGATGGGATTACAGGAATAGCCGCTCCCATTAGGGACTATTCTGGCAAGGTAGTGGGTGGGGTGGGTGTAGGGTTTATCACCTCTTCGGAGGATGGGAAAGGGGTAAAAATGGTGATTGGAGAGGTGTGCAAGACGGCGAAGGCCATTTCTCAGGAACTTGGATATTTGAGAGAGGATGGAGTTAGAATTTTTGGATCTTCTCCAATTTAGTTGATAGAAAATATGGTTAAGTAGTGGACATCGGTATCTTTTCTGGTTAAATCATTTTTTTCATTCAAAATAA
>Ga0136652_1001099_pt1 | contig 11916 bp, 12 predicted proteins | sample ConPoolayeEmetaG_FD_94864 | JGI IMG/M metagenome (GOLD analysis project Ga0136652, IMG submission 94864) | Hot spring microbial mat communities from California, USA to study Microbial Dark Matter (Phase II) - Cone Pool mat layer E metaG... ...
GTATTTCTATTTGTTCGAAGATGAGACGGGGTTGCTCGAAGGGGTAGGGGAGGAGCGCTGCCTGAGTTTCGGCTCGCCGCCCCTCTGCTGCCTCCGGGGCGAAGTCCGCCGCGACGGCTCCGGCACGGTCAAAATTCATAACTGTTCGTTCTGGAAAGCGTTTTAGGCGGAAGCATAAATGCTCAAGATAAGAGTATCAAAAGAGCGCGCGTCATCCCTCTGCCTGGATGGGACAGGGTCTGGGCGAGGGAGCTCAAGAAAAAGCGCCTGAAGCGGAATGAGGCACAAAAAAGACTGCATGAATAATGGAGAACGGCGATGGAAGATTATCGATTCTCCGTGGTGATCGGCAAAAACGGCAAGGGCTGGGTGGCAGTTTGTCCGGAGTTCGGGGATTGCGAAGCGCTCGGTCAAAACTACGAAGAGGCCCTAGCGAATATCCGCGAGGCGATTCAGGTGCGGATCGAGGACAGCCTTGGCGACGACGAAGACGTCCTCCAGACCGAGACGGTCAATTTCGCCATAATTCGCCTGAGCCTATAACACTCCGGGCCGGCAAGCTTCTCCTGTCTTCCTCCGACGAGCGCGAACTGCGTCTAGGCGCCGGAATTGTTCATCAATCATCACGATCGAACATAGAAAGATGGTCAGGATGCTGAAGGACATCAAGAACAAAGCGATTGATTTGAAACCGGTCCATAATGATAGAATGGTTCGAAGGAATTCTTCGTGTTTATGGGCAAGGGTCTGCGGATGGACAGCGGCCAAGAAATGAAGCGCTCCTTTCGCTTACTTTTAATCTTTTCTCTTCTTCTGTTCGTGATTTGCCGGCCTAAAACAGAAGAAGACCGCATTCACGAGCTCCTGGCCACGCTTATCCGGATGGCCGAGGAAAAAGACCTGGCCTCGATGATGACCTATTTTGCCGAGGACTTTACCGATTTCGAGGGTCGGACAAAGACGGGGATAGAAAATTTTCTCGCCGGGTATTTCTCCGGCCGGACGGGAATCGTCGTCCATGAGCTGAGCACGCGCATCGAAAATATCCAGGCAGATCGAGCGGCCTTCCAGACGGAAGTCGCCCTCTCTTCCGGCGCGGCCAGGGCGCTTCGCCGACTGATCAAGCTCTCTCCTGAGAATTACCGCATCAAAGTCGAACTGGTTAGAGAAAAAGAAGGATGGCTCATTCGTTACGCCGAATGGGCGGAGATCGCTCTCGGCGAGCTTTTCCCGGAATCGCTGGTCAGCTTCAAGAAGCTCTTTTCCGATAAGACTCGATAAAACCACCCAAAAAGGCTATGAAAGTCCGCTCCCCAAGCCCGCGGCACAGCTCCTTGAAGATCATGACGTCGGAAGCTTTTCCATGGATAGATCCCCGTCATGAGGGAAAAGCCGTGCCCCTGGGTGACGTCCACCGTGGCGCTAAAGGAGCGTGCGGACCCGGCTGTCTTTGAATCCGGCTGTCGATTTTTCGTTCCACAGAACGAAGATGTCCCGAACAACGTTGTTCAGAATTGTCAAGAGAAGAGCGCTTTCTATCGGATTGATTTTTCTGGGGAGTGACAAAAGAATTGCTTTGGGTGTAATATTTTTAGAGTAAATTCAGGTCGTTTGACATCTCAGCAACTGATTTTTAATATGACTTAGCGTGAAGTCTGTATCGATTTTTAATGATGTTATCGGACCGGTCATGCGGGGGCCTTCCTCCTCACATACGGCCGCCTCATATCGGCTCGGTCGTGCGGCCAGAAGGCTGCTGGGTGAGGAACCAGCCTCGGCCCGGATCGTTTTTGATCGGGATGGTTCCTTTGACCGGGTCTTCCGGCAACAGAATTCCGACCTGGGCTTTGCCGCCGGTCTCTTGGGCTGGGAGATCACAGACCCCCGCTTTTTTCAGGCGCTTCGCCTTGCTTCTTCCCAGGGATATCAATTTGATTTTGTCGTTGAACCCCTTCCGGGTGCCGATCACCCCAACACCGTAAAGATTGAAGTTGCATCATCCTCAGGTCAGAGATCGATATTGGTCGCCAAATCCGTGGGAGGAGGGGCTATTGAAATCACAGAATTGAACGGTTGGCCGGTTCTGCTTTCAGGAGATTATTTCGAAACATTGATTGAAGCTCGAAAAGAATCCGAATCGTTCCTTACAGGTATTTTTCAAGAAACCCGCAGTCAGACAGCGAAATTTGAAATCGTCAGGTCGGAGAAAAAACCGGATAAAATTCTTCTGCGGGCAGCGAGTGTTCGACCTCTTGCCGCGGATTCGCGGTCAAAACTTAAAAAAATTGAAGGAATCAGACTTTGGGAGTGCGATCCGGTTTCCTTTGTGGTCAGCGGCCAGCCGCTCTTTGCTTCGGCTGAAGAAATCATGACTCTCTCATCAAACTTTGGACTTTCCTTGGGGAAAGCAGCTTTGGCATATGAGGCCAAGCTCTTGGGATGGACGGAAGAAAAAGTCCTTTCGGAAATGGACCGACGCCTGGAGATCATGCTCAAATCTGTTCAGGAAGGACTTAAATCCGAAGCCCTAAATTTGAGGCTCATCGAACCCGCGGCCGGCCTGATTTTTCAGGCAGAAAGGGAAAGCCGGCTGACAGGTGGCCGCCTCACTCGCGCCGCTATTCGAGCCATGGCCGCAGAGCACTTGGCTGCTTCCGGCGGCGTGGTCTGTGCGGCCCCCACGGGCGGGTCAGCCGGAACCATCCCTGGAGTCATGGCTACCTTGATGGAAGAGATGGACCTGAACCGGGACAAGGCTTTATTGGCTCTTCTGGCCGCCGGAGCCATCGGGGTCGTTGTCGCTCGCCGGGCGACTTTTGCGGCTGAGATTGCCGGATGCCAGGTTGAAATTGGAGCTGCCGGAGCCATGGCTGCTGCGGCGGTGATAGAGGCCGCGAGCGGCCGTGCGGCTCAAGCTTGCGACGCGGCGGCCATCTCTTTTCAAAACACCATGGGCCTTGTCTGCGACCTAGTTCAAGGAATCTGTGAGATTCCCTGCCATACGCGCAATGCGGTCGCTGCGGCGAATGCTTTTATCTGTGCCGACCTTGTTCTTGGTGGTTACAAGAATCCCATCCCCCTCGATGAAACCATTGACGCGGTTTTCGAAGTCGGTAAAACCATGCCGGCAGAACTTCGAGTCACTTCTCTTGGTGGATTGGCCGTTTGTCCTTCGGCCCTGGCCCTGAAGAAAAAAGAAAGAGAAGATTTTTAGCAGTCGAAAGGCGCTGAACCTTAAAAATTTCGCTTCACAAAATCGAGCATCGTCCGGTAAAGATGAAGAAGGGTGTTTTGACCTTCATGAATGCCGTGGAAGCGATTGGGGTAGATCATCTGAGAGAAGAGTTCATCGTTGGCAATAAGCGCGTTCGTCAGCTTTTCGAAGCTCAGAAAGTGCACATTATCATCGCCTGTCCCGTGAATGAGGAGGAGTCTTTCTTTTCCCCCGAAAATAAATAATCATCAATGGGCAGGGAGTTATCCCGGCGCTGGGGAACAAGGAGCGCAGATGAAACCAGCACTTTGCGGACGCCGGTTCAATCCCGAGTCAATCGCTGGGGTGAGACATGTCAGGAATATCAGCCCCATAAGGCAATTCTTATATTGGACCATTTTTCCTCCAGATTGATATTCTTCTTTATATCCCTTGCCTTATGTTCAGGAATTTTCAAAGACGTCAATTTATTTTCGAAGGAGACAGACATGGGATGGAGAACGAGCCAAGCCGTCATTCTGATCAGCCTCCTGACCGTGGTTGTATCCACCGTGACGCTGGCCGGGCCGAATGCTCGTCCCTGCCCCAAGGTTTAATCCCACCACGGTGATCTGGTATGAGCATCCGGCGGAAAAATGGGAGAATGCCTTTCCCGTTGGCAATGGACGCTTAGGGGCAATGGTTTTTGGTCGCAGCGACGAAGAAAGAATCCAGGTGAACGAGGAAACTTATTGGACGGGTGGCCCTTACAACCAGACCAAGAAGGGCGGGAAGAACCATCTGGCGGAAATAAGAAAGCTCATTTTTGATGGAGATTATCGAAGAGCCCATTATCTTTTCGGCCACCATCTGATGGGTTATCCGGTTGAACAGCAAAAATATCAGTCGCTGGCCAATCTTATTCTTAACTTTGAAGCTCAAGGGGAGGTCCAAAACTATCGGCATCAGCTGGATCTCGATTCCGCCCTGATCACTACCTCTTATGAACAAAACGGGGTCCTTTATAAGAGAGAAGTTTTTTCATCTCCTGCCTGCTTAAAACGGCGCCTGAAGAGGGAGAGGTCGAAACGGGCTATAATCACCTGGCCATCAAAAGAGCCAGCACGGTCACGCTTTTTCTTTCGGCCGCCACTAATTTTTTTTCTTATAAGGACTTAAGCGCCGATCCTTTGAAAAAGGCCCAGGATGCCATCGAGGCAGCCCGGAAAAAGAATTATCAGAAGATTAAGGACGATCACATCGCGGCCCATCGCCAGCTTTTCCGGCGCGTTTCTCTTGACCTTGGTGCGACCGAAAATTCTTTTCAGCCTACAGATCAGAGAATCAAGAGTTTCGATGGCCGGAATGACCCTGCCCTGGCGGCGCTTGCCTTTCAGTTCGGCCGCTATCTTCTTATTTCGTCATCCAGGCCGGGAAGTCAGCCGGCGAATCTTCAGGGCATCTGGAATGAAAGCATGAATCCACCCTGGGATTCAAAATATACCACCAACATCAACCTGGAAATGAATTACTGGCCGGCCGAGGTAACGAATCTTTCGGAGTGTGCTTGGCCGCTTTTTCAGATGATCAAAGAGCTCACCGACCAGGGAACGGAAGTGGCCAGGGAGCACTATGGCTGCCGAGGCTGGGTTTTTCATCAAAACACTGACCTCTGGCGGGTAGCGGCGCCAATGGATGGTCCAGATTGGGGCGCTTTTACCACCGGCGGGGCCTGGCTCTGCACACATCTCTGGGAACACTATCTGTTTGTCAGGGACAAAAATTTCCTGGCCGAATATTACCCGATAATGAAAGGCAGTGTTGAATTTTTTCTCGATTACCTGATCTCTCATCCGCAGCATGGTTGGCTGGTGACGAATCCCTCGACTTCGCCCGAGAATTTCCCGGATCGTCCCGGCAACATGGCCTTTTTTGATGAAGTGACGGGTTGGATGAGCCCCGGCACAACGCTGTGCGCGGGTTCAGCCATATTACCTCAAGCACTGCACCTTCGACAATCTTTTCGCGATTTGCGCCAGTGCTCTTCAAGGGGATGGAAGTTTTGGCGTAACCGCGGCCCTGGCTGAAATGCTCATTCAGTCCCACGAAGGATTTCTGGACTTTCTTCCCGCTCTACCGGCTTCTTGGACGGACGGCAAGGTCAGTAAACTCGTCGCCCGGGGCGGGTTTGAAGTGAACCTGAAATGGGAAAATGGGAAATTAAGCCTGGCCGAGGTGATTTCCAAAAAAGGCGAGAATTGCCGGATAAAAATTCCGGCCGGTGGCAAGCTCAAAATCAGCTGCTTGAAAGGAACCGTCGGGCATAAAAAAATCAGCCAAGAGATGATCGAATTCAAAACCAGGCCGGGAGAAAAATACAAACTATTTTTTTGAGTTTTTAGAAAAAGAAGAAAAACATTCGGTCGAGTTGTCGGCGGCCATCAGAACCTGAGGGGCGAAATGCGACGGGGGCTACCTGTCCGCGACAAACGTCCGCTTCAAGCTGGATTGACAGCGATTCCTTGCCGATGATATGTTTTCATCGGGATGACGGGCCGCTAATGACTTCGCACCCGAGGAATTCAAGGTTGTTGACCTCGGAAATGTAATTTTTTTTCAGGAATTCCGGCTGAGCGAGCTTAAGAAACCGTCGTCGTTGAGGAGGGAGAGATGGATGCTTCCCGGAGAAAAGCATGTCTTCTTATTTTCCTCTTCTGGATCCTTGTCCCCTTGTCTTTCAGCCAGGTCGGCAAAGAGAGAATCCTGGATATGACTTATCCTTTTGATGAAAAGACGATTTATTGGCCGACGGCCAAACCGTTTGTCCTGAACAAGGTCTCTTGGGGAGTCTCCCCGGGCGGCTGGTGGTATGCGTCCAATGAATTCAGCGCTTCGGAGCACGGCGGCACTCATGCCGATGCGCCCATTCATTTTGCCGCGAACGGCCGGACGATCGATCAAATTCCTCTTGAGGAATGGATCGGACCCGCGGTGAAGGTTGATGTTGTCCAAAAATGCAGTCGGAATCGGGACTACCTGCTTTCCGTGGAGGACCTGGAAACATGGGAAGACAAGCACGGTCGGATCCCAGATGGCGCTTGGGTGATCATGTATACCGGAATCGGTACCAAGGCCTATCCTGATAAAGAGAAAGTCCTGGGAACAGAAAAGACGGGTGAGGCCGCCATCCCAGAGCTCAGTTTTCCTGGATTTTCTCCCCAGGCCGTCGGTTTCCTCCTCAAGCAAAGAAATATCAAAGGAATCGCCATCGACACTCCCAGCATTGATTACGGAAAATCCAGGGACTTCAAGGTTCATCAAATCCTCTTTGCTGCGGATAAGCTTGCCCTGGAAAATATCGCCAACTTGGACAAGCTCCCGGCTGTGGGAGCGACGCTTTATGTCAACCCCATGCTGATCCGATACGGGACCGGCGCTCCGGCGCGGGTCTTCGCGGTGTTCCGGGAAAAGTGAGGGTCAGGCTTCGCCGCAAGCTCCGGATATCCCCATGAGCTGTTGATTCCGATAAATCGCCGAGATGAGGCTGTCATTGCGAGCGGAGCGAAGCAATCTCGGTTTATTTTGACGTAATCTCGACGCACCCATAGGGTGCTGACGATGACAGGCATAGCGTTTTTCTAACGGCTATTTTGGGTGAAATTCAGAAATTTGACTTCCCTGGCCTGATTGAGAAAAAATGGCCACTGACGATAAGCATTCAATCTTTCTTCTAAAGAGAGGTCAGCGATGAAAAAGCGCTTGTCCGTTTTCCTGGTCTTCATGGCGGTCGCCGCCTCGGGCCCGGCCTTTGCGTTCGAGGAAGGCCGGTTTTTCCGCTACCCGACGATCCATCAGGACAAAATCGTCTTCACCTATGAGGGCGACTTGTGGCTGGCGAGCGCTCAGGGCGGGAAAGCCTGCCGGATCACGACCTTCCCCGGCTACGAGTCCTTTGCCAAATTCTCGCCCGACGGAAAATGGATCGCTTTTTCGGCCACCTACGACGGTGCTCAGGCGGTCTATGTCATGCCTGCCGAAGGCGGCCCGCCGGTCCGCTTAACCTATCAGCCAGGCTCCGCCCAGGTCGTCGCTTGGTCTCCCGACGGCAGCCGAGTCGTTTTCCGTTCGATGTTTGAGAATGTCGTCGGCCGCGATCCGAATCTCTATTCTGTCTCTGTGCGCGGCGGCGCGCCCGAGCGCATGCCGCTCGACCGCGGCGTTCTGGCGAGCTTTTCTCCCGACGGACGGAGCTTTCTCTTCTGCCGCCGCGGCGACGAAGAATATTACTGGAAACGGTATAAAGGCGGCCGCTATCAGGATATCTGGATGTATGAGGGCGCGACCAAACAGTATTCACCCGTCACCGATTATGTCGGCAAAAACAGCTATCCGATGTGGATCGGCGACACGATGTACTTCGTCTCGGACCGGGGGAACGGGATCGCCAACATCTACGCCCAGAAAATCGGCGCCGAGACCAAAGAAGCTCGCCCCGTCACCAACTACGCCGACTTCGACGTCATGATGCCCAATACGGACGGCCGGACGATCGTCTATCTTCAGAACGGATATCTTCATCTTCTCGACGTCCAATCGGGCCAATCTCAGAAGATCACGGTTCTTATTCCTTCCGACCGCTGGGCACTCCGCGACCGGGTGATCAACCCGCGCGATTACATCCATCATGTCAGGGTCTCGAACGACGGGAAAACCGTCGTCCTCGAAGCGCGGGGCGACGTCTTCGCCGTGCCCACGGCGACAAACGCCGCCGCGAACCTCTCCCAGACTCCCGGCACGCGGGAAATGTATCCGGCCCCCTCTCCGGACGGCAAATGGATCGCTTTTTTCTCGGACAAGACCGGCGATTACCAGCTCTATTTGCAAAAAGCCGAGGGCGGAGACTGGACGGCCCTGACCACCGACCTCGACCGGACGGTCTATCATCTCCTTTGGTCGCCGGACGGGAAGAAAATCCTCTTCGGCAACAAGGATTTCTCGATCTTTGTCATTGATGTGGCCACCAAAAAATTGACCAAGGTCGACACTTCAAACCAAATGAAGAACGACGAGTTCTACTGGGAGATCAGTGATTACGCCTGGTCGCCCGACTCGCGCTGGGTCGCCTACAGCCTCGTCCAGTACAACCGGAACAGCCGGATTTTTCTTTACGACACCGAGACCGGGAAGCGCTGTCCGGTGACGGACGATTTCTACGATAACCTCTACCCGTCGTTCGACGTCGAGGGCCGGTATCTCTTTTTCGTTTCCAGCCGGAATTTCAACGTCCAGATGGATTTTTACGAGGACAACCACGTCATCGCGACCCCGCAGCAGGTGATGGCCGTCCAGCTCCGCTCAGGCGAGAAGCCGCCCTTCGGCGGCGATGCCGCGGCCGAGAAAGAGGAAGAGAAAGGGCCGGCCGAGCCGTTCCGCATCGACCTCGAGGGTCTCTCAGAGCGCATTTTCCCAGTCCCCGTTCCGCCCGGGAATTATTTCCATCTTAAGGCCGGAAAGGGGAAGGTCCTCTGGACATCCGTCGACCGGTTCTCCGACGATGAGTACGAAGAAATCTTCGCCCCCCGGGGAGCGACGAAGTGGGACCTCCACATCTTCGACCTCCAGAGCAAAAGGGAGGTCGTCCTCGGCGAAAAGATCCGCCAGTTTGACCTCTCGACAAACGGTGAGCAGCTCGTCGTCCGGAAAGAAAACGACATCTTCGTCACGACGGCCGACAAGGCCTACCAAAGCAAAGGGTTGGGGGAGAAGCTCAACCTGGCGACGCTCGTTTACCGGGTCGACCTCCAGAAGGAATGGAACCAGATTTTCAACGACTGCTGGCGCTGGTACAGGGATTTCTTCTACGACGCCGATTTCCACGGCCACGACTGGAAAGCGATGGGCGAGAAATACCGGGCCTATATTCCCCATCTCTCATCCCGAGAAGAGCTGAACTGGGTCATGTCCCAGATGGTGGGCGAGCTCTGCGTCTCCCATACTTACATCAGCGGCGGCGATTTCGGCCCGGCAGGAACCCCGACCTCGCCCGTTTTCACCGGCCTTCTGGGCGCCGACTTCGTCCCCGACCCGGCTGCCGGTCTCTACCGGCTGGCGAAAATCTACGGGCCGACGGAAATCAACCGCAGCCTCATCGGGCCCCTCGTCCGGCCCGATATCGCCGTCGAGGAGGGAGACTACCTCCTGGCCATCAATGGGACTCCGCTCAAAGCGGGCGACGACTATTTCCGACTCCTTCAAACGACGGCGGGACAGAAAATCAAAGTCACGATAAACGCGAAACCGAACATGGACGGGGCGAAAACCTATGAGGTCGAGCCCATCCGCAGCGACCAGCAGCTCCGCTATTTCCGCTGGATCGAGGAGAATATCCGCAAGATCGATCAGGCGACAAACGGTCGTGTCGGTTATATGCACATCACGGCGATGGGACCGGGCGGCATCGGCGAATTCGACAAATACTGGCGCGCTTTCCGCTACAAGGACGGGATTATCCTCGACCTGCGCCGCAATTCGGGCGGCTGGACCGAATACTTCCTCATCGACAAGCTCGAGCGGCAGATGGTGGCCTTCAATGTTCTGCGGGGCATGGTTCCCTTCCGCTACCCCGGGTCGGTCGGCGTCGGCAATTACGTCGTCATCTCGAACGAGAACAACGGCTCGGACGGCGAGGCCTTCGTCGAGCATTTCAAAGCCCGGAAACTCGGAACGGTTGTCGGCGTTCCTTCTTGGGGCGGTCTGGTCGGCATTCTCAACGGTCAGACGACGATCGACAACGGCCGGGTCGAGCAGTCGAACAACGCGTTTTACGGCCGCGAGGGGAAATGGCTCGTCGAGAACCACGGCGCCGACCCGGACATTTTTGTGGACAACGACCCCGGTTCGGCAGCGGCGGGCCGCGACCTGCAGATGGAGAAGGCGATCGAAGTCATCCTCGAGAAAATCGAGAAGAATCCCTTCCGCTTTCCGCCCCGGCCGCCTTATCCAAAAAGATAGCCTGCAAGTCGGGCGGCGAGATCCTAAGGCCGGGTTTCTCTCAGTTCAAAGAAGCCATCGCCATGCTTTTCCGCCAGATCAAGGATATCCTTTTCCTGATCCCGGAAAGGGAGATTTTCACCGCCGCTGAGGACAAAGAAACGTCAGCCCGAGAGGCCGTGGACTTCCTGGATCATTCCGTCCATGAGATTTCATTCCAGTTTTTCAGGACTCCGACTAAAGTCCATATAGCATCACTCGCAGGCTAGGTTGCAGGTCTTTCTCGGGCTGATCGGGAGAATTTCCGGCGGCCGGACCTTGAGTCGATGTTAAAGATAGCCCCTATCGATCCTTCAAATAATCTCCAGATAGTCCTTGTCGGGGAGTTTGGGAAATGGAGCATGCGGTTCCTGCTGATACCAGTAGGCGACGGACGAGATATCGTCCTGAAGCGGGAGATACCGTCCGCCTGACCTCCATCCCAGAGCCTGAATTGTCACCCTCAGGTCTCGCTCAAACCGGATCGGGTCCATGATGTGCCAGCGGTAAAGCCCGAAACGCTGCTGGACGTCGTAATGACCGTCTCCCCGGATGACCTGGGCCAAGCCGCTATACGGAGTCGTGTGCTCCGTATACTGGACCGTCCCGTCCGGCCTTTTCGAGTCGAAATCATAGCTGCCGCAGAAATAATCTTCCGTGCCGGTCCCGCAGATGGTCGGAAATTCCTTGTCTCCGTCGATGTAGAACTTGATTTCGCCCTCACCCCACCAGCCGTTGTTATGGACTCCCCAGGCCATGTAAGTGCCGACGTAATGTCCCCAGCCTTTGATTCCGTCAACGATCGTGTAGACGCTCTTGTAAGGCAGCGGGTTGACCCGCCGGAACTGGGCGTGAAAATAGGCTGCGTCCTCCGGCACTTTGGTCAGCGTGTAGTTGATCTGATAGTATATGGTGAAGACATCATCGGCGATATTTTCGAGAGTGATTCTGAACCCCTTGCGGAAGGGCATCTGCCAGTAGCAATTCAGAGCGCTGCCGGGATTGACGCAAACGGCCAGAGATGAGATCTGGGCATAGCGTCCCCAGCCGCAGGCAAAAAAATCGCCGATCGGGCATTCGACCGACGGTTCTGTTTCCCCGTCCCAGTAGAAACGGATAATGGCGAAGCGCCAGTTTCCGGCCGGCGTCAGCCAGATCTGCTGGATCGCCCCTTCTCCCTTGACATCGGCCATGACGAAGGTCTCCTTCGGGTTTATTCTGACGTAAGGAGAGACTTTCCATCCCTGGCCCAAATCGCGGGCCGCTTTCATCGCCGGCCCATCGATCGACATTCCCCCTTTCCCCTTCTCGCCGGTGAGGTTTTCCGGGCTGATGGACCGGGTTTGGGCGTGGGAGAGGCGAGAGAGATTGCCGAGGTTGAGAAACAGCCCGTCGAAAGCCGTTTTCTCTTCGGCGAAAATGAGAAGCGCTGCTCCGACCAAAAGAGCCGTCATCCAGATGAGAGATTTTTTCATTCTGCCTCCTTTTTGTGAAAGCTTCGAGGAATTTATATGGTGAACGGTTTTCCAAGTCAAGCCGGAATCGAAATCGCGGGCATGATTGATGGAAGCCTTGTTTTTTATTGACAGAGTTGCAATAATGAAAACCATACCGGTCGATTTCCCGAACCGGATATCCGACCATGAAAGACAAGATCAGAATTGGACTCGATATTGGTTCGGTCGCTATCGGAA
>Ga0136652_1001101_pt1 | contig 11893 bp, 12 predicted proteins | sample ConPoolayeEmetaG_FD_94864 | JGI IMG/M metagenome (GOLD analysis project Ga0136652, IMG submission 94864) | Hot spring microbial mat communities from California, USA to study Microbial Dark Matter (Phase II) - Cone Pool mat layer E metaG... ...
TAGGAAATCTCTTGAGGTCATAAAAAATGGAGAAGAAGTCTTTATAGATGTTGGTAAAATGGATAACATATACTTTTTTAATGTTGCAGGATTTGGATTTGATGCAAAAATAGCGAGGGATTTCAATTCATACTCTCCTCAAACAAGAGGAATAGCAAAATATGTTTACTGTGGATTAAAGGAGTATTCCTATTTTAAACCTTTCAAAGTTACAGCAAATGGAAAAGATTTTTTTTATGAGGACGAGGTTATGATAGTAGCGATAGCAAACTTCAAAGAGTATGGTGGAAGGGCTATAATTGCTCCCTTTGCTTCACCCAAAGATGGTAAATTGGAAGTTTGCTTTCTTCGTAAAATTCCTTTCCTCGAAGCTCTGACAAAACTCGGTATTCTATTCTCAGGACAAATCCACACTCTATCCATATATAGATCTTTTTCAGTAGAGAAGGCTCATCTTAAATTCTCAAGACCTATCCCCTCCCATTATGATGGAGAAACAGGAAAAGACTTCGAAGAAGTAGAAATAACTATTTTCCCAAATTATCTTAAAGTCCTTGTAAACAAAAGCTTTTTTAAAGCATAAGAAAGGATTTTATTAAAAAATATATAAAGGGGCTCTTTTTAAGAGCCCCTCTTCTTTTTTTAATTTTAAAAATTTACTCAGTGGAAGCAGCTTTTTTCTCTGTAACTATTCCAATTATCTCAATACCAGCTTCCCTAACTATATTGATCAGAGGGAGAATCTCTCCATATTCAAGTTCAATATCAGCCTTTAGATAGAGAGTCCTGTCAGTTCTGTTTTCAAAAGCTTCTTCAATCTTCTGCTTAAGATTATCCTTTGTAACTCTATCCTGATTCAGATAAATATCCCTGTTATACTTTATTGCCAAAACAACCTGGTTTGCAGGATCTGGTTGATTAACAGTGTTGAAAGCCTCTGGAAGTCTAACATCAACGCCCTTTTGAAGCATTGGAGTAACAACCATAAAAATTATAAGAAGGACAAGAAGGACATCACAGAGGGGAACCACATTGGGTTCAGATTTAAAATCTTTGGTTCCACCTACTTCAACGCCCATTGACTAAACTCCCTCTTTCTGAATGAAAAATCCAACAAGTTCTGATGAAGCATTGTTCATTTCTGCAGTGAAGACATCAATCTGATTGAGAAGGAAGTTGAAGAACCAGACAGCTATTACTGCAACTCCAATTCCTGTTCCTGTTGTAATTAAAGCCTCAGCAATACCAGCAGCAACTGCTCCTATTCCTCCTGATCCTGTAACAGACATACCGTGGAATGCATTGATAATACCAAAAACTGTCCCAAATAGACCAATAAAGGGTGCTGTTGAACCAATGGTTGCGAGAGGATTGAGTCCTTTTCTGAAATCCTGGACTGTAATCGCAATCTGTCTCTCAATTGCTCTCTTTGAAGCCTCTATTTTCTCTTCAGGCTTTACACTGCCCTGATTCTGATTGAGATACTCCTGAAGACCAGCAAATATAACCTTTGCAAGGTGGGAACCTCTGTAGTCCTTCTTTGTAGTAAGGGTGACAGCTTCTGATAATTTCCCTTCTTTGAGAAGCTTTGCAACAAGGGGTGCAAGCTTACTGGACTGCTTTCTTGCTCTCATGTAAACAATTATTCTCTCGATCCCTACTCCAATTGTCCAGACAGAAAGAGTTAAAAGAATTATAACAACAATCCTCGCCAACCATCCTGAATGTTGCCACAGTTCAATAATTCCGAACTGCATATTTATTTACCTCCTTTTCTATATTTTAAATGTTTTTTCATTTCTGAAGCTTAAAGGTCACAGTTACTGTAAATATAACTGGCCTTGGTCTTCCACCAATAATCAGCGGTTCATATACCCATTGCCTCACAGCATCTATTGCTGCCTGATCAAGAAGAGGAATCGATCTAAGAACTTTTATGTTCTGAACTCTTCCGTAAATATCAGTTGTTGCTTCAAGAATCACAACTCCTTCTACTCTTGCTTGAACAGCAATAGGTGGGTATACTGGCTCAACTTTCTTTATCAGCTTTGGTGGTTTAATCTCTCCTCCAGCTCTTATTGGTGGCTCAACTTCGCCTCCAACAACTCCTCCTATTACTCCTCCAACAACTCCTCCTATTACTCCTCCAATAACTCCTCCTTCAACTCCTCCCTCAACTCCTCCCTCAACAGCTATATCTGAAATATCTTCTTCAGAAATTACATCAGGAATTTCAACAGGGGCAACAAATTTTCCTGGCTCAAGGGGTTTTGTCTCCTTTACTTCCTCCGTCTTTGTTTCCTGTTTTGCTTTCTTTGCCGGGGGCGGGGGTGGTGGAGGTGGTGGTGGAGGTGGTGCGAGAAATGCGGTTGTAACTGCTATTACAGGGAGATTCTGAGTAGTAATTAATGGGACTATTATAGCAACTCCTATGAGGATTATATGAAGTAACAGTGCTATTGGAAATGTTATCCATCTATTTTTCGTCCCTCCCTTTTTCTTTCCTGATACAATCAACCATTCTTCAAACATATCAAACCTCCACAAAAATTATATGATAATTTTTTCTCATTTTCAACATAATCTATTTCCTTCCATAATGCTTTTTCCCAAAAAAATATTCCCAGAGAAGGATATAAGGACAGGATTGATATATTGTTGAATAGGAACCTTCTATAACTCCTACAAATAGGGTAAAAGCAAAGTCATTTATTGCTCTTCCTCCAAATAGGAAGAGTATTAATACCACAAAGAATACAGTTAATGAGGTCAAAATCGTTCTTGAAAGAGTTTGATTTATGGATGTATTAAGAATATTTTCCAGATCTGTTTTCTTCATTAATTTTAAGTTATCTCTAACCCTGTCAAATATCACTATCGTATCGTTGATGGAATAACCTACTATAGTCAAAAGAGCTGCAATTACTTCAAGGGAAATCTCCCTGTTGAAAAAAAGGAGGAAGGATAAAGTTATAAGAACATCGTGGGTTAAAGTCAAAACAGCAGATAAACCGTATTGAAATTTAAATCTAACTGCGATGTATACAAGCATTGCAAGAAGTGACCAAAGAATAGCAAGGGAAGCTCTCTTCCTAAGTTCCTTTCCAACCCTTGGACCAACTGCTTCAAGCCTCGTCTGGGCAACAGAACCAAGGAATGTTTTGCTTTTAAGAAATTCAACAATATTTTTGTCTATTCCAATACCTTCAAACTCAGAGAAATCAGTTATTATTCCTTTATGCTTATTTTTATATTCCACTATTTTGTCCGCAACCTTTTCAGACTCTTCATCAGATAATTTTTCCCTTAATAAAGCTTTTAAATCAGAAATTGAAATCGCATTTAAATTAACAAAACCCTCTGTAAACTTCTTCCTATCTTCTGCACTCATTAGAACATTCATTATTTTCCTTGCAATCTCATTCTGCTCCTCTGTTCCTACTTCAAGCTCTCCCCTTTTCCTTTCAGGTAATGGAACCTTAACTATGTATTCATTCCTCTCTCCGAATCTCTGAATTGTGCAGTCTCCAAGACCTGCATCCGCAAGTAGGGCTCTAACTTTGCCCGTGCTAATATTCTCTTTAAAAGATACCTGGACAAGGATTCCACCCGTAAAATCAACAGAGTAATTGAAGCCACCTCTAATAAAATATGTTATCAGGCCACATATAATTATTATTCCACTGAGGGCAAAGGCATGGTACTTGTATTTAAGGAAATTTATGTTGGGAGTTTTAAAAAGTTCTATCATCTCTACTCCTATATACTAAGCTTTTCAACTTTTTTCTTACTTGAAAGGACAAAATCAAATATCATTCTTGAAACAAAAACAGCAGTGAAAAGAGAAGCTACTATACCAATTATTAAAGTAACAGCAAAACCTTTAACAGGTCCAGTTCCGAACTGAAGGAGGAATATTGCAGCTACAATTGTTGTTAAGTTTGAATCAAGAATTGTGACCCAAGCTTTTCTAAAACCTTCTGGAACAGATGCTCTAACGGATTTCCCAAGTCTTAAATTCTCTCTTATCCTTTCAAATATCAAAACATTGGCATCAACTGCCATACCAATTGTTAAAACAACACCTGCAATTCCAGGAAGAGTAAGAGTTGCTTTAAAGTATGACATGACTCCAAGAAGAATTATCATGTTCAAAATTAGAGCAATTACTGCATTGAGACCAGAAAGTCTGTAATAAAAAACCATAAAAGCCATAACTATAATCAAAGAAATAACCGATGCTCTCAATCCTTTTGTGATTGAGTCCATTCCAAGGGAAGGACCAATTGTCCTCTCTTCAAGATATTTTATCCCAGCAGGAAGAGCTCCTGAACGAAGAACAATGGCTAAATCCTCGGCTTCCTGAGGTGTAAAACGTCCTGTTATTCTTCCTGCATCCCTTATAACAGCTTCTATTATAGGAGCTGAAATAACTCTTCCATCCAGAATGATTGCGAGGGGCTTTCCAATATTTTCTGATGTAACCTTTTCAAAAATCTTCCCACCCTGATTTGATAGGGTAAAATTAACAACAGGTTGATTGAACTCATCCTTTCCGACCCTTGCATTTCTAATATCCTTTCCAGTTATAGCAGCAACCTTTTTCACAAGGTAGTATCCTTGAACTCTGCTTTTGGCGGGATCAGATTTAACAATTTCCATATCTGGAGGCTCAACACCATTATAATCTTTAAGAAGCTCATCTTTGCTTTCAACAGGTCCTTTTACAACAAGTTTTAGCTCGAGTAAAGCAGTATTTTGAATAATATTTTTTACCCTTTCAGGGTTATCAACCCCAGGAAGTTGAACAAGGATTCTATCTGCACCATGCTTTTGAATTACAGGTTCTGCAACACCAAGTTCATCAACCCTACCTCTTATTGTCTCTATTGCCTGATTTACTGCCATCTCCTTTAAATAAAGCGCAACATTTGGTTTCAAAGTAAGCCTTATCCTCTCCCCGGTTATTGAGTAATCCCATTCATTTGCAAACTGCTCTATTGCATCTTTGATTGCACTCTCTTGAGATAAATCTACTCCCTCAATCATTATTGTTTTTGGATCTTCCCTTGTAATTCTCGAAAATTTTACCAATTTCTCTTTAAAAATGTCCTGCAATCTGAGAATTACATGGTCAGCTTCCATTCTTAATGCATCATCTGTGACTACCTCGAGTAAAAGATGCATTCCTCCTCTAAGATCAAGTCCAAGTCTTATCTTCTCCTTCGGAGGATAGGCTAAGTATATTGCTCCTATCACTACAATCAAAGTGAGTATCCATTTCCATGTATCCTTCCCCATATTACTCCTCCTTGCCAATCATCGCTGCTACCGAGCCTTTTGTTATTTCAATTTTGACATTTGGAGCAATCTTTATCTCTATCCTATCTTCTTTTACTCCTGTTACAACTCCATATATTCCTCCCGCAGTAATGATCTTGTCTCCTGGTTTTAAACTCTCAACCATTCTTTGATGTTGTTTCTGTCTCTTCTTTGCAGGAAGTATAACTATGAGATAAAAAACTGCAAAAATGAGAATAAAGGGGATCAACATTCCAAAAAGGCTTTGCTGTCCCTGACCAGCACCTTGCGCATATAAATTCGATATCATTTTTCTCTCTCCTTCAGTCCATTAAGGACTTCCTTTTTAAAGTTTTCAAAACTGTCAAATAAAATACTTTGCCTTATTTTTTGCATTATGTCAAGATAAAAATAAAGATTGTGAATTGTATTGAGAATAAAGGAATTCAACTCATCCGCCTTAAAAAGATGTCTTAGGTATGCTCGCGAGAAATTTCTGCATGTATAACACTGACAATCTGGATCAATTGGTTCAGGATCTTCTGCATAACGAGCCTGCTTTATTAGAACTTTTCCTTTGTAGGTAAATAGTGTCCCTGTCCTTGCATTCCTTGTTGGAAGAACACAATCAAATAGATCAATCCCCATTTCAACTGCTAAAAATATATCCTCTGGAGTTCCAGAACCCATTAAATATCTTGGATATTTATCAGGGATTGAGGAGGAAAGATAATCTATTACCTCCATAGAATCTTCCTTCGGCTCACCCACAAACAACCCTCCAAGGGCATAACCTGAAAAATCAAGTTTCATAAGCTCCTCAAGACATTTAAGCCTAAAATCTTTTTCTGTTCCTCCCTGAATTATTCCAAAAATTCCCCTTTTTTCATTTACTGTTTCTCTCCATACCTTCATTGATCTTTCAGCCCATTTTATTGTCAAATCAACCCCTTTTTTAATCGCTTCTTTTGGAGCGGGATAGGGAATTAGACAGTCGAGAACCATAATTATATCAGAGCCAAGTTTAAGCTGAATGTTTACAACATCTTCAGGACTCAAAAGAAACTTCTTTCCATCAGTGTGGGACGAAAATCTAACACCACTCTCGTCTATTTTTCTTAAGGCAGACAAGCTGTAGGTTTGAAAGCCTCCACTATCAGTCATTATTGCCCTTTTCCAGGAGATGAAATTATGAAGCCCGCCCATTCTCTCAATTATTTCTATTCCTGGACGCACGAAAAGATGATAAACATTACTAACTATTATCTCCACATTCAAATTCTCGAGTTCTTTGTGAATAATCGCCTTAACAGCCCCTTGAGATGCAACAGGAGCAAAGGCAGGAGTATGAATATCTCCGTGGGGAGTCTTTATAATACCAAGTCTTGCTTTTGATTTTTTGTCTTTTTTAATGACATTAAAAGTAAATTTATCTTCCAACTTATGAATTTCCTCCCTTTCACGATGTAAATCTTATGTAAATTATGTCACCATCTTTAACCAAATAATCTTTTCCTTCAATTCTAATAAGTCCATGTTCCTTTGCTTCTTTTAAAGAACCTATTTTCATAAGTTCCTCAAAGGAAATAACTTCAGCCCTTATGAAACCTTTTTCCATGTCTGTGTGGATTGCTCCAGCAGCTTTTATAGCTTTCGTCCCTGAAGGTATTAACCAGCCTCTTATCTCATCCTTTCCAATTGTATAAAAGATTATCATATCCATACATTCAATTATTGAACTCTCTATCCTCTCCTTTGCAAAATCTTTCAAACCCCATTCCTTCAAAAATTCTTCTCTACTTTCAGCATCCAGCTGGGAAATTTCAAGCTCAAGCCTTCCAGAAAAGGAGACTGTTATCAAGCCCTTTCTTTTTATTTTCAAATTTTCATCGTATATTTTATCAGTTTCACCCTCACTAACATTAATAGCATAAAGAACTGGTTTGAAGGAAAGAAAAGCAAACCCCTTTATAAATCTTATCTCCTCAGATGTAAGAAGAGATTCCCTCACAGGTCTTCCAGCATCAATTTCATTCTTAATTTTTAACAAGAGCTCATGCTCCCTTTCCTTTTCTGGACTTTTCATTTTTTTCAAATCTTTTTCAAGATTCTGTATTGAGTTTTCAAGAACTGCAAGGTCAGAAATTCTTAATTCTTCCTCAAACATATCTATTTTTCTTAAGGGTTCATCACCATTGAAATTCTTCACAACATAAATAATTAAATCTGCAATTTTTAGAGAATCTAAGTATTGCGAAAGAGGTTTTCCTCCCTCAGGAATAGGAGGTAAGTCCTGATATTCAAACTTAATTTTTGTGACTTTCTTATCAGGATAAAGTCCATGGAGGGTCAGTATTCTTTTATCCTCAACTTCAGAGATCCATGAATTTGAACCCTCTTCAGCAGAGGTAAGTATTCTGAAAAGGGTTGATTTACCCGATCCTTGAACTCCTGTTATAAAAATCTTCATTTTAAACTTAAAAATTCAACTATTGCTTTTGCAGATCTCGACATAGCCCCTTCCTCACCAAGGGTGTCCTTTATCCTTTTAAATTCATTTTTGATCCTTTCTCTTTCTTCTTCCGAAAATAGCAAAAATTGAATTTTTTTCACAATGTTATTCTTATTGAAATTTGATTGTAAAAGTTCCGGCACTATTTCTCTTCCAGCAAGAATATTAACAATACTTGCATGTTTGACCTTTACAAGAATCTTGGCAATTAAATAGCTCAATCTTGAAATTTTATAGAAAGCAATAAATGGAACACCTAAAAGAAGGAGTTCGAGATTTGAAGTTCCACAGGAAGCAATGGCTATGTCAGAGCATGCCATTTTTTTGAATCGTTCATTATCAACAATTTCTATTTCAAAACCATTCAGGTACTCTCTTATTAAATTCTCTGAAATTCCGGGAGCCTTTATTAGAAAAGCTTTAAAATCATTATTTTTTCTGAGCTCTTTCAATGAATCAACTAAAATCGGTAAATGATTTGTTATCTCTGTTTTTCTTGAACCAGGAAGAATTGAGATTACAGGCTTTAAATTTTCTATTCCCAAATCTTTTCTCAATCTATCCCTATCAGTATCAATTTTAACTCTATCTTTAAGGGGATGACCAACAAAAATATGTGGAACGCCTGCCTTTTCATAAATTTCCCTTTCAAATGGGAAAATTAGTAAAAGCAATGAAACATATTTCTTTATCTTCTTTATCCTTCCCTTTCTCCATGCCCAAACAGTAGGGCTTATAAAATAAATTACAGGAATACCAGCTCTCTTTAGCTCTTCTGCAAGCCTCAAATTAAAATCGGGTGCATCGATTAAAATTGCACATACTGGTTTTCTCTTTTTTGATTCAATAACAATTTCCCTTTTAATCTTTAATAATTTAAAGATATGGGGTATGGCTTCAAATATACCAATTATCGATAGTTTCTCTATATGGCAAATTAACTCCACCCCTTCCTTCGCCATCTCCTCACCGCCAACACCGAAAAATCGCACATCTGGAATGAGCCTTTTTATTTCTCTTGTCAACTCTGCACCGTAAGATTCGCCAGAGCTTTCTCCTGCTACAACAAGAATCTCTCTCATTTTGGTTTAAAATACTCGTAGGATGGAATTATCTCACATTTTCTACCATAATAAAAGAACCATTTATTATATTTTTCTCCCCCACAGTAAATCTTATAAGATTTCTCAGAGGATGAGCTAACAACTCCAATTATCTGAATAGGTTGTGGGTATTTTTCTATTAATTTTTTGGGAATTATAACAATTTTTTGAATTCCACCTCTCTCAGTCCCAGGTGCAATCTGCAACGATGGAACTATTATATCCCATTCCCCATCCTGTGAAATTGGATCCTTGTAAAGCTTTCTTATGCATTTTTTCTCGAGAAGCTCCTCAAGTTTTGATGGAAATCTCCCTGGATTCTTCATCTGATATATTCTTATTGCCTCCACATACTGATTACCTCTGAAAATTAATTCCTTCTCCAGTTCCCTTTTTATAACTGTCTTCCAGGGAATGTATGAAATCAAAAGAAAAATCTCCATTACTGAAAGAGAAATAAGGAGTATAAGAAGTGTTAATCCTTTTGAGTTTATGTATTTATCTTTCATTTTAAAAAGCTTAATTGTATGCTAATTACCAGGATGAGTAGGGAGTTCCTTCTGAAGATATTCTGTCAGATCCACTCTTCACATCAATGATACCCCTCTCCTCTTCTAAAAGAAATTCATTTTCCTTCGGCTCTTCCCTTATTAGAACCCATGTATCCTTCGATTTTGTTATTGGATCCTCTGGTATTGTTCTCAAATATCCCTCATCAACAAGCTCTTGTAAGGATTTAGGATACCGTTTTTTATCAACATAAAATTGATCAATAACCCTTCTAATCTGATATAAATTCTCTTTTAGAACGACTTCCCTTGCCCTTTTAGTGGTTCCCTTAAACTGGGGGAGAGCGATAGAGGCAATAATACCAATCAGAGCCATAACAACAAGGAGCTCAATTAAGGTAAATCCTTTAAAGTTTCTGCTAAATTTATCTTTCATTTTCTATTTTAGAGTAAATATTTTACCATGTTTTATATTTAGTTCCATCCAGGGCAATATCCTCACTCTTTGTGTAAACATCCCAAACATTCTTCCCTCCCCATACTGTAGATTCTGGAGGATCCTGATATGCTCTCAGTCCCCAATCCGTTGAATTTGTCATTGGATCTAAGGGAATTTTTCTCAGAAATTTCACTTTCTTCCCTTTCTCTCCTATAAGTTCCACACCCTCAACAAGAATTTTTAAATTGGGAGGATAACCTTCTGTGTCAGGATCGACCTTTATCTTACCTTGATCCGCAAGTCTTTTATACTCGTCAATTGCTTCCCTTATTGTCCTGAGAGCTTCTCTAAGCTCAATTTCTTTTTCCCTTTTTACAGCAGCTTTCCCCATTGGGTACACAGCAGCTAAAAGTATTGCAAGGATTGCAAGGGTAACAAGTAACTCAACAAGAGTAAGTCCCTTCACTCCTCTTAACAAATTCATAACTTGGAAAATGGAGAATAATTTTTTCTTTTTCTTTCCTGATTCCCCCTGTTGTAAGGTCTCTCGGACTTTTGGGGAGGGGATGGCTGAAGAGCTTTTCTGCTCAGTTTTATCCTTCCAAACTCATCAATGTCAATAACTTTTACCTCAAGTTCCTGTCCTTCCTTTATAACATCTCTTACATTCTTAATTCTGTAATTTGCAATCTCTGATATGTGAAGAAGTCCAACTACATTAGGTCTTATTTCAAGAAAAGCTCCATAATCTTCAATTCTCTTCACTTTACCTGTGTATATTTTTCCAACCTCAACTTCCTCAACCATTATGATTTCCTTTATAAGAGCTATTGCTTCTTCGAGGGATTTTGGATCAGGAGCTGCAATTGTAACCTTCCCATCATTTTCGACATTGATTTTAACCCCTGTTTTTTCTATTATTCCTTTTATAGTCTTTCCAGCTGGACCTATCAAATCCTTTATTTTGTCAGGATTTATCTCAATAATACCAATTCTTGGAGCATAGGGAGAAATTTCCTTCCTTGGCTCAGGAATAACTTCAAGCATTTTATCCAAGACTTGAAGTCTTGCTTCCTTTGCCTGCATTAAAGCAGATTCGATTATATCAAATGTTACATTTTCCACTTTTATGTCCATCTGAAGTGCTGTAATTCCATTCCTTGTCCCTGCAACTTTGAAATCCATATCTCCGTAATGGTCTTCAAGTCCTGCAATATCTGTGAGAGTAACCCAGTTGCCATCTTCAATGATTAAGCCCATTGCTATACCAGCAACTATCATTTTAAGGGGGACACCTGCATCCATTAAAGCAAGGGTTGCTCCACAAACTGTAGCCATTGAGGATGAGCCATTGGATTCGAGAATATCGGAGACAATTCTTATTGTATATGGAAAAACATCTTCATCAGGAATTGCTGGAACAAGAGCTCTTTCAGCAAGAGCTCCATGCCCGATCTCCCTTCTCCCAGGTGCTCTCAAAAATGAAACCTCACCCACACAGAAAGGTGGAAAATTGTAGTGAACCATGAATCTCTTCACAGCATTCTCATCTTCCAAAATATCAAGCCTCTGAACATCTTCGAAAGTTCCAAGGGTTGCAGTCACAAGAGCCTGAGTTTCACCTCTTGTAAAAAGAGAGGAGCCATGAGTTCTTGGTAAGTGTCCAACTTTTATCGAAATTGGCCTTATATCCTTAAAACCTCTTCCGTCAGGCCTTCTTCTATTTATTAACACATCCTCTCTAAAGATTCTCTTCTTCAATTCATTAAAGTATCTCTCTGTATCTCTTCTTTTTTCTTTATCTTCCTCTGGAACTTCAGATAATAGTTCCTTCAAAATTTCATTTATGTTTTTTTCCCTCTCCTTTTTTTGAGGAGTCCTTACAGCCAAAAGGAGCCTTTCTCCAATCCTATTTCTCAATTCAGCCAGTTTATCTTCATCAAAGGTTAGGGGCATAAAAGATTTTTTAACTGGATTTACCTTTCTCCAAAGCTCCTTTTCAATTTCGATAATTTGCTTTATATATGGA
>Ga0136652_1001105_pt1 | contig 11863 bp, 5 predicted proteins | sample ConPoolayeEmetaG_FD_94864 | JGI IMG/M metagenome (GOLD analysis project Ga0136652, IMG submission 94864) | Hot spring microbial mat communities from California, USA to study Microbial Dark Matter (Phase II) - Cone Pool mat layer E metaG... ...
CAGGGTTTGAAGTCGCGAGGGAACTTGGATTTGGGGAGAGGATAACCGATTGGAACCACATCATAAGCAGTCCAATTTATCGATAATTTCCCCGAACGGGTTTTTGTTCCTCTATTCTTACAAGGAAATCGTGTAGCTTGCCCCTAATCCATATCTCCTCATCCAGTCCTATTGCTCCGGTGATGCAGGTTGCAGTGAGCAATTTGCTGTCCTCGCGTATAAATGTGCCAAAATCAGTTCCCAGCCTTTTCAGACCACCAACCCTCATCTCCTCTAGGAACGTTTTAATTGCAGACATGAAGCCTGAAATTAGTGTCACGTCCTGCTGCATAGAAATGAAATCAAGGGACCACAGCGTGGCTCCTGTAGGGTTATGGTCAACAATAATGCTCTCCAAGTTTCTCATGGCATTTAGGGGAACTTTTCTCCTCCTATAAGCTGTATAGCCCGAAGCGCCGGCAACAGAAACAGCACCAATTACACCAATGATTAGAAAGTTGCGGAATCGCTCCTGGTTCTGAACCAAAATTGTGAAAGCATAGATTTGGGAGAACCTCGCAATTAAAAGACTCATAAAAAGACTGGTGCCCTGAACATCGATGACCAAACTAAAAGTGACAGGGTCAAACCATGAGGAATTAAAAGAAAAGGACAAAACATCTGTGGAGCCCACATTACTAATATTACAAAAACCACTATTCTCACCCGCATCCTCCACATTAAAAATACCGTTATCACTAATAACTTGTAAGCCTATCTGGGAAGGACGAGGATGCTCCGGAGTTCCATCCACACAGGCACTCACATATAATCTCATAGAAAAATCTACACTCAAAGGTTCCAAAATCAATGGTGAAATAGAGGTTAAGTTGTAAGCGGGCCCAAAATCTTCTTCCTCAGAATCATTGCGGTACATCCAGAATAACTCTTTGTAAGTTGAATCTTGTTTTAAGACTAGGAAAAAGGTGGCATTATCAGTCTGGCTCACATTTAAGGCAACAGTGCCTCCAAATATTGTTAAAATGTCTATTTTTTTCCATCCAATCTCCCTAATTACATCATACCCATTTATCCATTCAGTGATGCTTTGGCTTGGTTCAACTCTTTCCTCTGTGGGATTCCAGCTAGCGTTATAAATGGCGAAATCAATCTTTTTTGCGGGTACACCACCAATCAGGTATACGCTAATATTGTATAGGTAACATGTTTGGCTCAGGTTGAAGGACATAGCATATGTTTGGCCCTTCAAAGATAAGCCATCGCTTGGAGTCTCCGCAGTACGTATAGTATAATTTCTAGCTTGAACATTTGATATGTTAAAAGTTACATTGTCAACCTGTGAGAGGCTCGGCAACCTAATAGTTAATATGGTTCCAGTTGTTACACTGGGATACTCCACATGGTATAATTGGTCTTTGGAAATCAGAGAGTAATCCTGACAATTTTGGCCCGCAATCCAGTAAAAGTTTGAAAGCTGAGGTGGCATCAGAGCGTCGCGAAAACAAGTTAGGGGAAAAGCTAAGGCGCACACAAAAAGCAACGCAAAAGAGATTAAAACTATTTTTCTAGCCCAAAAGTTGTTCGCCCTAAAAGTCAATCCGCATACCCCGCCACGCCGTCGTTTTTACTATAAATTAAACAAAAAAGCATTATAAAAGTTATCCAAAAGATGTACAAAATATCCGGGGAGATAAACTATGTTTTTTGGAACCCTTTACGTGGGAAAAACAAAATAAGGGCGTAAAAATTTTTAATGATGATTAGAAGGGAAAAATTGGGAAAAACTTTCTCCCCTCATCTCATACGCGGTTAAAAAAGAAAAGTGTTTGATGGGGATGGGTTTTGCTGTCCTTTCTACTCTTCTGGTTCTTCCTCACTCTTTTTTGGGAATACGGATTTTTCTGTTTCCTCTGTTCCCTTTTCTTCCTCTGATGGTTCTTGTGGTTCGGGTTTTTGTAAATCTTCGGGTTCTGTTTTTTCTGTTTCTTCTTCTGCTGTTGTTTCTTCTGTTTCTTTTGGTTCTTCTAGTTGTTTTATAGGTTTCTTTAGGGCTTCCCTTCTTTCTTCGTCTTCCTCAATCATTTGTAATACTTTGGCGCTGATTTCGCCTGGTACGCCTACTGTTTCGAGAAGTTTTTCGCGTTCTGTGGGTGTGGCTTTTTTCAATTCTAGGATTAATGCGTGTGCTTCGTCGGGATTCATTCCTGATTCAACTAGTAGGGGTGTTATTAATTGCTCCAATTCTACTGTGACGTAGCGTTCCTCTTTGGGTTCGATGCCGACAATAGCTAATTCCTGGCGGAGAACAGCTTCTACCACTTGGATTCTGGGTATGAGTTTAACTGTGATCTTCTCTCCGCGGCTGATTTTTGTTATAAGTTCGTCTATTCTTTTTATAATGGCAGGTATTCTAGCCCTCTTAATGTATGCATAGGTTGTGAAGGAGATTGTAGGTATAGCGACAGCTGAAACCACAAGTAGGAATGTGGTCTTTGGAATTCGAACATTAAGTAGGGGTATAAATATTGAGGTCTCCCCTACTGAGAGGAATATAGGGGATTGCTGTGTCTGGTAATTGTTGTAGCTGGCGGTAATTACTCCAAACAGGTTTCCTGGTGGAAGATTGTATGTTGGAATGAAGGTTAAGTAGACTCCCGGCATAACTTCAACTAGAGTGAATATCATTGAGCCGAACTGCAATGTCACATTGGCACCAGTTAGTGGCGAGTGGGGACCGGGTGTGTGGTAGTAGAAGATGATGGGGGTTAGAGGAACAGAGTTTTCAACCTGGATGTACGGTCCAAGGTATACTATTGCGGATGAGGCGATTGGTGGAATGAGAAAAGCATCTCCCAGAATGGTTGGAGCACCAAGAACACTGAGGATCGTGCTTTCCTCCTTAAACTGGTAGTTGGGTTTACTTGCTGAAATTTCAAGCGTGTAGCTAGTCGCAGTCAGAACAGTGGTGTTTATCTGAGCAGTATAGTTACCACTTCCAATATATGTCATAGAACCGGCATACTCGGTGCCCTTAATACTCCAAGTGAGAACTGCGCCATCCACCGGCCCCTCGGGGGAGATTTGGGTATAAACAGCGTATATTGTTAGGTTCTCGCCCCAATAAATTTGGAACGTTAAGGAAGTTTCAAGCTTTGTCTGAACGTATTCGATCTCCAAGCTGATGGCGACTGAACCAGCAGTGTGGTTATCCCAGGAGAGACCAATTGTAACAGTGTAGCTACCAGCTGACAACTGTCTTAAGAATTCGTAGGAAATCTCATAGTTCCCACCGGTCTCATTCATAGTGCCAGAAAAGCCTCCGGGCGAGATGGTAAAGCTTAGAGGCGCTCCACTAACAGGCAGATTGTTATGTGTATCATTTAGGCGGGCTTGAATGCTGAAACTTGTATTCCAAGTTACAGTAATGTTTGTGCTGCTTGGCAATATTTCCAACGGAAGGTTATTCAACGGACTAATATACAGTGTTAAAGGCGTAGGATAAGTGTAATTGGCAGTTTCACTGGGTTCTGCAGTTATCACAATGAAATAGTTCTGTCCACCATAAATTGTTCCGAAGTCGAATGTTATGCTCCATTTGCCAGTAGTTGAAGGATCCTTCGTCATTTTTGCAGGTCCGTAGAGGACATGTTCGGTGGTGTTTTTCAACGTGAAGTTCATCCAGTTTGCATCTATGCCTTGACCATTAGGATGCTTTATCCAAAACACGAAGGTAACGCTGTCATTCCAGTAAATGTTAGTGAAGAAAGTACCGTTACTACATTCAAGACGCGGAGTAACTTGACCTATCGACCTATTCAGCGTTGCCAGGAAGAACTTGGAGCTACTCATATCCACTAAGCGACCCAAACCACTAAGTGTCCCCTCAGGTTTGCTCTCGTTTACGTTCCACAGGGAGAAGTTTTCAGGATTAGGTGGATAACTGTAGGTGGTGTTAATAGTAATGTTTACTTCCTCGTTGGCGTAAACATAAAGGGTTATTTGTGCTAAGTACTGGTCTACTGATTGGTCAGAAATGTTGTAGTCTGAAAGGCTGGGGTTCGTGTAGTTCACTGAAACTTGTGCCTTCTGCACATAGGTCCCATAAAAGTCCTGAACCAGTAAATATAGTTTGGTAACATTCATCTCAATGTCAAAAGTCGAGCTATTAACCCCGGGAACCCATGCATAATCCCACCGCCAAACATAAGTCCTATAGGGAGTGGTGAGATTAGCCTCAATCCAGTACCCATCGGTTTTCTCAAAAAGTTGGAAGTTGCACCTCCCACTGGAGTCTGTAGACCCGGAAGCATTCACACCGTCCCACGGCGTATTATAAATTGTGACGGTAACATTTTCCGTGAGAGGATTGTCAAATGGGTCAGTAACTGTGATGTTAAGATCGAAGAAAACCTTTTCCTGAGTAGCGTTAACACTGACGGTGAGGGCGTGGTTTCTCTGCATCATTTCTGCAAAGGTTTCAAACTCGTCTATCCCGTTAGCTCCGTTCCACATGTAGTTTGCAAACTTTTCATAGATTAAGCTCCCAACGTCCACAGCAGTACTTGGCCACTGTCTATCCCAGTACTCATAGTATGTGTAAGAGGGCTGGTGTACTAGATAGGACCATCCAGAAGTACTAACCACACTGTACACGGGACTTATTAGATCCACTGTTCCCATTGCTTCTTTATCGCTGGTGTCGTAGAATGCAAACCATAACGCTTTCCCAATATCTCTATTTTGGAACTGAGTCCACCAGTTGGTATAAGTGATTTTTTGTCCCGCTTCTGTCTTGTAGGTTAAGGTGGGCATGATTTTGTCATTAAAGACCCACTCATTGTTCCTGTATAGGGCGCTTCCATATGCTTGGTAAAACGTGGAGTTTGTTTCACAGATCCATCCCCACTCGAAAAATCTGTAGGTTATGTTGGTTGTGGCGTTAACCGTACCTCCCAGTCTTGCCAGTGTTGTGTATGTAACAAATAGGGGGCCATCGCTTAGTATTCCATAAGATAGTGGAGGATACTTTGAGGTAGAATCATAGTTGGGATAGTCGGGGTTCCAGTGGAAACCATAGCTTGTAGCGGGTTGTGATGTCCACCATGTTCCAGATATTTTGTTGTAGCTGTTGTATAGTTTTCCACCCTTGGCGGTGAGTGAGCAGTAGGCAAGATAGTTTGATGTATTAAATATGTAGTTGTTGCCATCGGTGGTGTAGTTTACGGTGTCTGTGTAGCTGGGCATCCAGACTGGGGCTGAATCATTATAGTAAATGTAATAGGTGGCTGTGCTACTTGCTGTGACGTTAACGTAAAACGTTATGGTTGCGGACTGTAAATAGTTTGTTTGGGGGTAGAGTGTGGTGTTCCAGACCTGGCATGGTATGGGGCCAGTCATCCAGCCTCCAGTCTCATTGTAGCGGTACTGTGGAACCAGTATTGAGCCATTATAGCACGTGCCTGGCTCAAAGGTTAAATATACGTCAACCAGATTATTTATTCGATTAATACCGTTTGTCTCTGTAAAGTTGACCTGCGTTCTATAACGGAATGAAGTATTCCACCATGAGGGCTCATAAGGGCTTTTTGTAGATATGGGCTGAGAATATGCAGAGGAGGGAAAAGTGTAGGGTGAACCAAGAAGAGGCGGCGTTATGAACAGTGGGATCACCGTGGCTAGTAGTAGAGCGAGAAGAATGACTGTTGCGGTAAGGGGAAGAAGTCGCCTTCTCAGAAACATTAAACAGCTTCCTCCAAACAGTGTTTGGGAACACTTTTGTGTAATCGCTTTCCACTAAATTAAAACAACTATTTACATTACTTAATTATATAGTCTGAAGGCGAATATAAGTCTTACTTATGAGCTTTTTGACCTCGTATTAGCTATGTGGTTTGCCTTTTAATCGGCGTAGAGTATGCCTAAATTACCTGTTTTTTAGGCTTCAAAATAGGGAAGGAGTCCTAAATAAGAGCTCCCTTTTTTTGAGACGACCAAACATTTGGCTACACAGAACCACATAGTGGATACAATGTCTCGAACTTTTGGAGAGCAGTATTTCTTAGGTTTATTTGGTTTTACTTAATAAGGGGAAACGCGTTTTTGAGTTCTAAAAGCGCGCTTAAAACAAGAGGTGGAACAAAACAAATTATGGGGGATCGGCTCTGCGGATATGTGAGAGTTTCATTTCACTTCTATTCCATAAAGATTTTCCATGATTATTAAAGTCTAGTTCATTTTTATGCCTCAAAAATAGTGGGTTGAAAAAAGTGGGGGGAGGGGATAGAGATTTTATTTTTGAAGTTTGTCCAGTTTTTCAATGAGTTTCATTAATTCCTTGTAAAGCTTGTCTCTGCGTTTAATGTCCTGTGAGGTTATGGTGCCATCCAATTCTTTTCTGCGTAGTTCCTCTATTTCCATTCGAATTTTAAGAAATCTGTCCTGGATTTTTTCCACTTCTCTTGTAACTTCTGGTGTGGGCTTCCCCGCTTCCAGTCTTGGTGGTACTCTTGAGAGGCAGAGGCTTGTGTGAATGTACTCCTTCTGAACCTCGTCATATTTTGGTTCAATCTTGGCTCTTGCAGTCTCATACTTTGACTCACTAATTTTTCCCGACTCCGCCTGCTGAGTCAAATCTTCAAGCTGGGAACCAAGCTTGTTAAGTTCCATTTGAAGTTTCTCTTTGCTCCTTTGCAGCTTTGAGATTCTTTTCCGAACCAACCTCTCAGCCTTATCCAAATCAATCACCGAAGCAAGAATTAAGGGAAGCGACTCCCTGAAAGTTTGAACGTCACCCCTCCAATTTTGGAGCAGGTCCAAGTGTTGCGACTCAGCTTCGGCTAAGAAGCTCCGTAGCTTCCTTCTAATCCACTCCTCCTCTTGAGGGGTGTTGCCACAAGTAATGCAGGTTGCCGTTAAAAAGTCTCCGTCTTCCCTTATGAAGGTACCAAGCTCAGTTTCCAGTTTTCTTAGACCACCCTTTTGCATCTCACCCATAAATGACTTAACCGCCGACATAAAACCAGAAACCAGCGTCACATCCTGCTCCATCTTCAAAAAGTCAAACGACCACAAGGTAGCACCAGTAGCAATATGATCCACAATAATGTTCTCAAGACTGGCCAAAGCCTTCAGAGGAACCAGCCGCCTCCTACGCACCCTACTCGCCACCACACCAGCCGCAACCACAGAAGCCAACAAGGCCCCAACCAAAATATAGAAGGTTAAATTCTGGTTCTGCCGCGCAACTGTAAGGAACATGTAGGAAAACAAGCCCATAAACAGCGGGTTAACCATCTCACTGGTTAGAGTAACACTATTTGTGGAACTCACCACACCCAAAACAGTGCTTGTACCATTGTAGAAGGCTGAAACATTCAGCTCAACAGTGTCCAGGGGCACCACGATGGAGGCTTCAGCCCTCCCCTCGTAATTGGTTAAACTGTTACGCTGAATAACTATGATTGTGCCATTGGTGAATCTCAAAGAAAAATTAAAGTTAACAGTCTGATTGGCGAACGCAGAATTATTGGTTGCATAACGCAGCATAACAGCAGCCACTAAGGGGGTGTTGAGAACCACACTCGGAGGCGTATTCAAAATAATGTTGACCAAAACCTTGGTATAGTTAATTTGAATTTGGCTGGAAACACCTGGTTCGAAGAGGCGTTTACTGGCGTTGAAGTACACTCTGTGAACATCAAAGGCTGTGCCGAAGTTTAACTCCACCCTGTAAGAGCCGTTTCCATAATCGGTAGGAGACGGAATAGTTATAGGTGTATTATTCTCAAAATAAGCAGAAATGTTTGCTCCAGCTATCCCCTGACCAGAATCAGTCCTATTATAGTGGAGGAGTACTGGAACAGGCCCCGGATACTCATAATGTGGCGGAGACCAAGTCACAGCAAGCTGAGTGCCCACAAGAGACACAACGCTGAGTTGCGATTCATTATAGCCAACAACAAAACCATCATGGAAACTCACAGTAACATTATAGGTTCCAGTGGAGCTAGCCGTGCTGCCAACATCCCAGCTGAACGAAGTATTAGTAGCCTGATTCACTGTTTTTTCGTCAGTATGATTCATGATTTGGCCCGGATCATAAATTGTGATGTTGACAGTTCCAGTAACATTGCTTCTCAGGGAAGTGTTGAAAAGCACATTAATGTCGAGAAGGTCGTAGAGAGTTGCGTTTTCAACTGGTTCCCCGTCAACCCCAAAAGAAATTCCCGAAACATAGTTGGGAGCAGTACAATTCACAACCCAAGTACCATTACTAGCAATGAAACTAATAGTGTCAGGCGGATGGCTAAGCAGCTCAACCCAACTATCACCAGTTTGATTGTAAGCCATCGAGCTTGAGTCTCCCCAGTCCTGAGGAATCCCAGTAATATTAATGTGGTTAACACCATTATCCGTCAAGGGAAAAGCATCAGAAGCATCAACCGTCACATTCCAAAAAGAAGCACTATCATAACTGACAACAAAATTGGTATTAGCACTAGCATCCTTACCATAAGTAACATTCCAGACATAAGAGAAACTCACATCAGTCATCCAAGTCGAATTCACATCAAAGAAAATGTAACCCGTTGAAACAGGGGATACAGTATCATTAATCCACTCACCATTACCCTTACTAACATCTGAAACCTGTGAACCGTTAATAGTCAAGTTAATATCCGAGGGCCAAGCGCTCTCAGCCGGCGCCAACTGACTTGCACTAACATTCACCCTAAGTTTACAATCATAGTCTTGTAACGTCCAGGTTGCCTCCCTCTTGTACACGTATCCAGCACCTGGTGGAGGACTATCCGATAAAGCTCTCCAGTATCCATCAAGTTCCCCTTGACCTTCGATGGCAATGAAAAAGGTATTATCAAAAGTTTCTGAGATATTCAAAAACTCATGTCCGAAATCAACATCCAACCAGTAATTGGTTCCATTATTGAGAAAAACGTCACTGATTCTCTTCTGGTAAGTACTCGGTATAGGCACTCCATTATTATTAGTCGCTCTGTAAACATAAAAGGTTGCATAATCATCATTGTTTACTCTAAGCATCACGCTGACTTTATCCAAGTATGCGTTACTTGTTAAACGGAATGACATTGCATAAAAACCTAATTTTACACTATCGTCAGGGGTGCTAGCATTTGGTTCTATGGTAACGTTTGGTGCGTTAATGTTTGAAATTGTTATGTTTGTCCAGATGATTTTCCAGCCGTTGGGACATGGGATGTATATGTTGTCGCTTGTGCTTGTAGCGTTTGGTGTAGTGATGGTGTTGTTTGTTATGTAGAGTAGGGCGTTTAGTTGGTCTCCGCTTCCGGTGTAAGATTTTGCGGTGGGGTTTAGATAGTTTTGGGATGAGTTCAGTGGTAGTGTTAGCTGGGTGTTTCCTGCTAAAATTACTACGAGCATTGAGAGTGTCAGTAGTAGGATAAGTATGATTGGAAGGAGACTCTTTTTCTTCATTCTCTACATTCTTCCTTCAGTTAGAATTCTAAGGTTTAGTAATATTGACCTTATTATGTATTTACTACTTTTTAATATTTCAACTTTTTTCGCGTTTTTTATCTGAAGTTTTTGGGAAATTTTTGGTTCTTTTTATCTTGACAATGTTAGATTTGTTTAGAGGTTTTTGCCCTGTTTTTTCTCCCTTTTTCGTTGGAGGGAATTGTGGCTTTTTGGGTGTTTATGGCGATTCTGGGAGGGAAAACAACCTAACCTAACCTAACATTTTCGAGGGGTTTTTGGGTGGTTTTCTCTTGGTTTTGGTGTTTTTGTGTTTTTTTGGGGTCTGGTTCTGGATCGATTTTGTTTTTTTCCTTTAACTTTTTCTATTTGTGGTTGCTTTTGTTTTTTCTAAGTTTTTTGTTGGTGTGTTGGCGAGGTTAACTCTGCGTTACTTCGTGTGGGTAGGTTCGTGGGGAGTAAAAATGTCTAAGTCTAAGATGGGCTTTTAAGTGTGGAAAAGACCTAGGTTTACATTAGTAAAGTGTGAGTTCCGTATGTTCAATGTTGGCTCCGATTGTTTGGCTTATTTATGGTTATTGTTGGCTTGCTTTTTTTCATATTTCAAAAATTTTTACACGAATACTTAATATGATAAATATTTGAGGTGAAAATGAAACGTCGCCTTCAGCCGTCAAGCAAGAAATGTCCAAAAATCAAGAGGCCTTATTTAAAATAGGAGTTAGTGAAAAACTGCGAAACAAATACATATGGTTGCGATGCCTAAGTGGGATGTAGGCATATTTGGTTTATGATGCTTGTTTGGGGGTCTCTGTTTTTTTGGGGGGTTTTTGCGAAATTTTCAAAGAGGGGTATGGTGGTGCAGAGGTTCGGAATAGAAATCTGCATAATTGTGGAGTTTTTGTGTTGATTATGCAATTGTCGTAATGGTTGGATTCCTTGGCGATAAAGCTTATAAAGGAAAAATAGGAAAATAGAAAAGTATAGAATAATTCGCTTTAGGTAAAAACCCCCCCCAATCAAGCTGGGGAGAATGTAGGAGGAAAAACTCTTGGCAGAAGAAAAGGCTTGGGCAATTTTAGGCATCTTGGGTGGACTCTACGGAATCCTCTCCGGAATAGCCATTGCCATAGCAGGAGTAGGCGCAGCTAACACAATCAACAATGTTCTACTGTTGAGTTACCTCTATCCCGAATACCTTTCACAGATTCTCGCGATTATTCAGTACGTCTCTCCGACTCTGGCCGCCTTCACCTTCGGTCCGCTTGCCCCACTTTTAGGTTTACAGGCGAGCTCAGCTCTATCCATCCTCGGAATCATTGTCATAATTCACGGTTTACTCATACTCCTTGGTGCATTCGTCGCAATGCGTGGACAGATGTGGGGCGCAATTCTAATGGCGATTATAGGATTCATTGGTTTCCTCATCTTCAACCTTGGAGGACTACTGGCACTCATCGCTGGCCTTGTACTCTACTACAAAGGCAAGTAAACAACGAGCCCTCACAGACAAACCACCCCTAAAAAACCTTCTCCTTTTTCTTTGTTTTGCTCTCCTTTTTTTAATCTTGAAATAGAGGCTTAGCATGTTCCGCTTGAGATTGGGAGTAGTATTTTTAAGTGTGGAATCCAAATAGTGGTAGTTGAATGATAGAGTTGAGGGCTACTGTATGGGCTCTGGTTCGCAGAAGGCGTTTGTTTTGTTGGGGTGTATTGGTGGTTTATATGGAGTGTTGAGTGGGCTTGTGATAATGCTAGTGGGTGTTAGTATGAGGGGAAACATTCTACTTTTGATGGGGCTTTCTATTCTCTTTCCACAGTTTTTGGAGCAGCTTATGACATATTTCTCCACATTCTTTTTTTCCTTCATCAATTCAATTTCCCTGGGACCGTTGGGAGGCTACTATGTGGGCGCAATTATTTGGGACCTGTACACCTTCGGAGTCATAGTTGCGGTTCACGGTTTCGTCATGCTTCTAAGTTCCATAGGTATATGGACAGGCAACAAGTGGTACGCAGTAACTTTAACCATATTCGGATTAATGGGATTCTTCGCCTTCTTTAACTTCGGAGGCTTACTTGGACTCATAAGCGGAGCCATACTTTGGGAACACATGAAATAGCCTTTCCCTCGCCTTAAACCCTCTACGATGATGTCCGGGCGAGGAAAGCTCCACACTATGTGGGGAAGTGCCAAAACTGGTGTTACTTAAACCCTTACTAATATTTGGTTTTATTAACGAAAAGTTTTAAAAAAATGACATCATTTTTAAGGCATAAGCTTTATGAGATACTTAACAGTTCAAGTTAGAAAATTTGTTTAGGGGTTACCAGATTTGGAGGATGTATATGAGAGATTAAGAAGGAAGCTTGACGAGTGGCCGATAGG
>Ga0136652_1001106_pt1 | contig 11850 bp, 13 predicted proteins | sample ConPoolayeEmetaG_FD_94864 | JGI IMG/M metagenome (GOLD analysis project Ga0136652, IMG submission 94864) | Hot spring microbial mat communities from California, USA to study Microbial Dark Matter (Phase II) - Cone Pool mat layer E metaG... ...
AAGAAGGAGGAAAGATGAAAGTAAGAATTGATGAAGAACTTTGCACTGGATGCGGACTTTGTGTTGATATTTGCCCTGAAGTTTTTGAGATGGGAGAAACTGTCTCAACAGTAAAACTTACAAACATTCCTGCTGAACTTGAGGAAAAAGTTAAAGAAGCAGCAGAAAGTTGTCCTGTTGAGGCAATAATAATTGAATGAAAAAGTTTTAATGAAGAGAAAAAATTTCCTTTTCATTCTTTGTGTTTTCTTTTTTTTATTGGTTAAAGTAAGTGAGCCATTTTTAATATCAAAACCAGAAGAAAAGGCAAGAAAGTATATTAAACTGTCTCTTGAGGAATATAAAAAGGCAATAAAACAAAATCCAAATAATAATGAGATAATAGAAGAATACTTAAAGATTTTGGAAGGCCTAATCGGAAAAACAGAAGCAAAAATAGAACTTGCTCTTATTTTTAAAGAAATAGATTTACAGGTGAGAGTTTCAGAAATTTTACTTGAAGTTTCATTATCTGACAGAAAAAATGCTCTCTCTTATATAGAAAAAAGGATAGAAAAAAGTCAGAATATTAAAGAAAAGATTAATCTTTATTATATTGCAACAGAACTTTCTCCACAAAATCCTATTTACTGGTATAATCTTGGTAAATTACTTTTAGGAATTAATAAAGAAGAAGAAGGAATTTTAGCACTTGAAAAGGCATATAATTATAATTTTAAGGATGTATCTCTTTTTTATTATCTTTCTCTTTATGCATTAAATAAAGGCGATTATAAAAAGGCAAAACAATATATTGAGGAAGGACTTGCAATTTCTGATGATATTTCTCTCCATAAAATACTTCTGAGAATATATCTTTTAGAAAAAAATAAAGAAATGGCTATGCTTGAAAGAGAAAAAATAAACAATTTACTGACAAAGAAAGAAGAAAAAAAGGTTGCTGAAGAAAAAGAAATAAAAATTCCAAAAAGAGAAAAAATTGAAGGTTTAAATTCATATAATTTTATAAGTGTATCAAAGGATGAGCAGAAGTTATATATTGTTTCATTTGATGGTTACGGTTTTAAAAAAATAAAAGAATTTAAATGCACAACAGGAGTAGAAAAAGGAGATAAAGAGAAAAAAGGGGATAAAAGGACGCCTGAAGGAACTTATCTTTTAACATCAAAGATAGAACCACCAAATTTGCCTTCAAAATGTGGTATTGCTGCTTTTCCTTTAAATTTCCCAAATCCAATAGATAAAAGATTGAATAAAGATGGAAATGGAATATGGCTTCATGCAACTCCAATAGAAAGGCCTCCTTATAACAGTGAAGGTTGTGTTGTTGTAAACGATAAAGATATGAAAGAAATAATGGAGTATATCAAACAGGGTGAAAGTTTCATTTGTATTTCAGAAGATAAAATGTTTGATAAATTTGGATATATTAAGGAGATAAAAGAAACTGTTGAAAAATGGAAGGATGCATGGGAAAGTAAAGATATAGAAAGATATATTAAATTTTATGACGATGCGTTTTTAACAGGAGGGAAAAATAAAAATCAATGGAAAGCATATAAGGAAAGGATAAATAAAAGTAAAAAATATATAAAGATTGAATTGTCTGATTTGCAGATTTTACCTTATGGAGGAAAGAAATTTGGAACAATGGCTATTGCTTTCTTTAACCAGAAATATACTTCAGACAATTTTTCTTCTCAAACAAGAAAAATTCTGTATCTCGTTAATAGAAATGGAAACTGGAAAATAATTTGTGAACAGACACTTTAAAAAATGGAAATATATCCTGATTTTGAAGAATTTAAAAAATTGAGTAAAAAGTTTAATGTAATTCCTTTTTATTATTCATCCCTTTCCGATTTTGAAACCCCTGTCTCTGCTTTTTTAAAAATAGCAAAAGGTAGTTATAATTTCCTTCTTGAAAGTGCTGAACAGGAAGAAAAAGTTGGAAGATATTCATTTGTTGGTTCATATCCAGAAATAATAGTTAAGGGAGAAAAAGATACAGTTGAGATTATAAATTATAAAACAGGAGAAAAAGAAAAAATTAGAAAAAAAATGTCTTTAAAGGTTATGGAAAAATTTTTCAAAAACTATAAAACAATCAAAATTAAAAATTTACCATCTTTTACAGGTGGATTTGTAGGTTTTATTTCTTATGATTATATAAGGCAAATAGAGAAAATCCCAGATTTTATAAAAGAAAACCCTTTTTCACCTGACTTTATTTTTTTCTTCTCTAAAAAACTTATAATATTTGACCATTTTAAAAGGAAAATTTTTTTGATAACGAATATCTTTATTGAAAAAGGTATCTCACTGGATAAAAAATATCAGGAGGGGAAAGAAACTTTATTAAATTTTATTAATGAATTTCAAAAACCATTAAAAATAGTAGAAAGGACTTCTGAAGATAAAGGAGATGATTTTAAATCCAATTTTAAAAAAGAGGAATTTATAAAAAGTGTGAAAAGAGTTAAAAAATATATATATGAAGGAGATATAATACAGGCAGTAATATCTCAGAGGTGGGAAAAGGAAATAGATGTTGAACCATTTAAAATATACAGAGCATTGAGAAGTTTAAACCCTTCTCCTTATATGTTTTTTCTTGAAATAGGTGATTTAAAATTGATCGGTTCTTCTCCTGAAATACTTGTAAAACTTGAAAATGGAATTGCATGTGTAAGACCAATAGCAGGAACAAGACCAAGAGGGAAAAATGAAATTGAAGAAAAAAAACTTGAAAATGAATTATTAAATGATGAAAAGGAAAAAGCAGAACACATAATGCTTGTTGACCTTGGAAGAAATGACCTTGGAAGAATATGTATTCATGGTTCAGTAAAAGTAACAGAATTAATGAAAACTGAAAAATATTCACATGTTATGCATATTGTTTCAAATGTTGAGGGTAAATTGATGAAAAATAAAACCCCTGTTGATTTATTACATTCAACTTTTCCAGCAGGAACAGTAACAGGAGCGCCAAAAATAAGGGCAATGGAAATAATAGAGGAAATAGAAAAAACAAAAAGAGGCCCTTATGCAGGAGCAGTAGGTTATTTTAGTTTACAGAAGAGTATGGATTTCTGTATAACTATAAGAACATTTATAGTTAAGGGCAAAAAATTATACATTCAAGCAGGCGCAGGAATTGTAGCAGATTCTATACCTGAAAATGAATATGAGGAAACAAAAAATAAAGCAAAGGGATTAATTGAAGCATATAAATTTTCAAAAAGGATATAAAAATGATACTTATGATAGATAATTATGACTCTTTTGTTTATAATCTTGTCCAGTATTTTGGAGAACTTGGAGAAAAAATCATAGTTTATAGGAATGACCAAATATCAATAAAAAAAATTGGAAAATTAAAATTTGATAGAATTGTTATTTCACCAGGACCAAAAAGACCTGAAGATGCAGGGATTTCCTGCGAGATAATAGAAAAATTTAAGGATAGATTTCCCATACTTGGTGTTTGTTTAGGACATCAATGTATAGGTTATGTTTTCGGTGGCAAAATTACTTATGCTAAAAAACTTATGCACGGAAAAACCTCATTGATTTACCATAATGGAAAAGATATATTTAAAAATATTGAAAATCCTTTTATAGCAACAAGATATCATTCCCTTGTTGTGGAAAGAGAGAGTTTGCCTGAATGTCTTGAAATAACTGCATGGACAGACGATAATGAGATAATGGGAATAAGGCATAAAAAATATAAAATTTTTGGAGTTCAATTTCATCCAGAATCAATACTTACAAAAGAAGGCAAAAAGATATTAAAAAATTTTCTTAAAATTAAGTAATCTTTTCAATATATTTTTCAGCAAAATAACCAGCAATCATTCCTTCACTGGCAGCAGTTATTATCTGATAAAGATTTTTTTTAATTACATCTCCACAGGCAAAAATTCCAGGAATATTTGTTTCCATTTTTTCATTAACAATTATAAATCCGTTTTCAGTAGTATCAATAATGCCATTTAAAAATTCTGTATTTGGTTTCTGTCCTGCTGAGACAAATACACCATCAACCTTTAACTCCTTTATTTCATCCTTTAATAAATCCTGTAAAACTAATCCTTCAACCCTTTCTTTACCCTTAATTTCTTTAACTGTTGTGGAAAGTAATAATTTTATATTTTCATTCTTTTTAACCTCATCCTGTAAATATTTTTTAGCCCTGAATTTATCTCTTCTGTGAATAAGATAAACAGATTTTGAAAATCTTGTTAAATAAATCGCTTCTTCTAAAGCAGAATCTCCTCCACCAATTACAGCAACTTCTTTCCCTTTAAAAAATGCTCCATCACAAATTGCACAATAAGAAACGCCCTTACCAACCAAAAAATCCTCTCCTTTAACTCCTAATTTTCTTCTTGATGAACCTGAAGCAATTATTAAAACTTCACTTTCAAAAATTTCTCCATTTTTAAGTTTTACCAATTTTTTATTGTCCCTCAGTTCAATCTTTTCTACTTCTCCCTCCTTAATTTCTCCCCCAAATTTTAAAAACTGTTTTTTCATATTTTCTGCAAGTTCAAATCCAGTAATTCCTTCAGGAAAACCGGGATAATTTTCTATAAGTTCTGTTAAAACCATATTACCTCCAACAGAAAACTTTTCAATTATAATGGATGGTATTTTGTCTCTTGATAAAAAAATCCCTGCTGACAGCCCTGCGGGACCAGCACCTATTATTATGACTTTATCCATTTTAAAAATTAAGGAGGGGGAAAACCCCTCCTTTTTAATTACTCAACTTCAATTTTAACTTCCTTTGCTTTTTCCTTCTCTGATTTGGGAAGGACTATCTCAAGGATGCCATTTTTATATGTTGCCTTCACTTTATCCTTATCCACAGCACAGGGAAGAGTAAAACTTCTGGAAAAACTTCCAGTTCTTATCTCTTTTCTGTAATAATTTTCCTTTTCTATTTTCTTCTCTTCTGCTTTCTTTCCAGAGATTGTAACTGTATCCTCGGTGAGAGAAACAGAAATATCTTCTTTATTTATTCCAGGGAGTTCTGCCTTAATTACTACATTTTCTGCATCTTCATAGATGTCAACATCAAATGCTCTCGGTCCTTCCCAAATATCAAAATCTCTTGAGAAAAATCTGTCAATTAATCTATCAAAATCGTCTTTTAAATCAAGCATTTCTTTTACAGGATCCCATCTTGCAAGTTTTGCCATTTTTCATCACCTCCTTTCTTTGTTTTTTTCATTTTATTAGATGATAGAGAAAGGAGGTGGGTTTCACCTTTTATACTTTTTTCTTATGTGATAATAAAGTACCTTTTCTACTTTCTTTGGAATTTTTTTATTCCTATAAATTTTTCTTGAGAAAACAATTGTTTTTACAGTTGTATTTAAGAAGGACTCACATCTTTTACAAATTTTAATATGTTCTTCAAATATTTCCTTTTTTGCCTCTTCTATTTCTCTGTCAATGTAATCAGATATAAGTTTTATTATTTCTCTGCAATCCATCTTCAATTCCCCTTTTTCTTAAAATATTCTGATAGTTTCTCCCTTAAATATAATCTTGCCCTGTGAATCCTTGTTTTAACAGTTGAAATGGACAATGATAAAATTTCTGATATTTCTGGAATTGAAAGCCCTTCAACATCATGAAGTATAAAAATTGTTTTGTATTTTGGTGGTAAAGAATTTATTGCCTCATTCAAAATTTCTTTCAGTTCTTCATTCCTATAGTGAAAATAAGGATTATTTGACCAGTCAGAAATTTCTATTTTATAATTGCCATCAGATGTTTTTTTTATTTCATCTAAAGATATCTTCTTATATTTTTCTTTTCTCAGTTTCATAAGTGCAAAATTAGTAGCAATTCTGTAAAGCCATGTAGAAAAAGAAGAACGACCTTCAAAATTTGGTAATGATTCATATGCTTTTATAAATGTTTCCTGAAGGAGGTCTGCTGCATCCTCTTTATTTCCAAGAATTTTAATTCCAAGATTATATATTTTATCCTTTGTTCTTTTTACAAGTTCTTCAAATGCTTCTGTATCTCCATTTTTCGCTTTTTCAACAAGTTCAATTTCTTTCATCTATAAACCCCTTATTTTAAATAAGTTTATCCTATCTTATAAAAAAAATCCAAAATTTTTTGAAAAATTCTAAAAAATGGATTAAATTATTGTTAACTCAAGGAAAAAAATGAAATCAGAGGAAATATTTAAAAAAGGAGGGCAAAATGAATTTGGGAAATTTGTTTTTTGATTTAGCAAGAATAAAAAATGCAAAAACAAAAAGGATGTCAAGTTATGATGTAGAAGGAAGAAATAGGGATTTCTGGATGATAGAACCAGGAGAAAAGAAGGTCCTTGCAGAAATTGATGGCCCTGGATGTATAACTCATATATGGATGACACAGGGAGGTTCTTTATTTTTATATAGAGAAGTTGTTTTGAAATTTTACTGGGATGGCGAAGAAAACCCGAGTATTCTTGTTCCTCTTGGAGATTTCTTCTGTCTTGGCCATTCACTTGTAAATTCATTTTGTTCATTGCCATTTACTGCCTCTACTTCAAATCCATATAAATTCGGTGCTGGATGTGCCTTAAACTGTTATCTACCAATGCCTTTCAGAAAACACGCAAAAATAGAAATCGTAAATGAAGGAAGCCATCCATATAAACAATACTTTTATATTGATTATGAAACTTATCAGGATAACCTTCCAGAAGATATTGCTTATCTCCATTCACTTTGGAGAAGAGAAAATCCTACCCCTGGCTGGGGACCTGAAATTCCTGTAGATTCACCTAAAACAAATATAGTAAATAAAGAAGAAATAGCATATAAAAATAATTATGTAATTCTTGAAGCAGAAGGGATGGGTCATTATATTGGCTGTAACATTTCAGTCACAAACTTTCATGGAACATGGTGGGGAGAAGGAGATGATATGATATGGGTTGACGGATATAAATGGCCACCAGATTTACATGGAACAGGTAGTGAAGATTATTTCAATCAGGCATGGGGAATGCAAAATAATGCATTTTTATTCAATGGCTCATCAATTTTTGAAGGATTTTCTGTTTTTGGACATAACTTATATGATGGACAATTTCAGGGTGGTTATCAAACATCTTATATTTTTCATCTCTTAAATCCAGTCCATTTCAAAAAATCTATAAAGGTTACAATAGAACATGGACATGGAAACCATACAGCAAATGATTATTCCTCAACCGCTTACTGGTATCAAATTGAACCACATAAAAAATTTGATATTTTACCAGTTGAAAAGAGATATCCTGTTTTATTTTCTTTTCAAAATCCACAATCATTACAGACAGAAAAAAGAGAAATTATAATAACCCCTGAAATGATGAGAAAAAAACTTGACAAAATTTAAAATATGTTGTAAATTCAATAAAAAACAAAAGAAAGGAGGTGAGAAGGTATGAATAAAGCAGATTTAATTGAAGCAGTAGCAAAGGTTGTATGCACGAAAAAAGAGGCAGCTGCTGCAGTTGATGCGGTATTAGATGCAATAAAAGGTGCTCTCAAAAAAGGAGAAGCAGTTACACTCGTCGGATTTGGAACATTCAAAGTTGCAGAAAGAAAAGCAAGAAAGGGAAGAAATCCAAGGACTGGCGAAGAAATTAAGATTCCGAAAAAGAAAGTTCCAGTATTTAGAGCAGGCAGTGAATTAAAGAAAGCAGTCAAATAATTTTAAGTTTTTAAAGGCGGACCTTAATTGGGTCCGCCTTTATTATTTTTAAATTTTACCCTTTGATGAAAAAATTTTTCCTCTTTTTTCTTTTTATTTCTTGCCTTTTTGGAGAAATAGATATTTTTTTTACACCTCAGAAAAAGACATACCTTGAATTTATTAAAATTTTAAAAAATGCTAAAAAATCAATTTATATCTCAACTTTTTCAATCAGTTCTGATTTTCTTCAATTTTTAGAAGATAAGAAAATTGATATTAAGATTGTTTGTGAATATGGTGATATAAAAAATGGTAAAATAAAAAAGATTGAAAATAAAGGATTATTCCATGCAAAATTTTTGATAATTGATGAAGAAACAGTTATTATAACCTCTGCAAATTTAACAAAAAGCAATTTTTATAAAAACCATAACAATTTAATCATTATAAGGGATAAAAAAATTGCCAGATATTTTTTAAAAAAATTTGATTCATTTTGGAATAATTACAGATATACAGCAAGATGGAAAGAAGGAAATATTGAAATATGGTTTTCTCCTGAAAATGATTGCGAGGATTTAATATTAAAAGAAATTAAAAATTCACACAAATCAATATATTTTGCAACATACATTTTTTCAAATGAGAAAATCGCTCATCAAATTGCGGGAAAAAAGAAAAACAGCGTTGAAATAAGTGGTATTATTGAAAATTTTAATATTTATCATTCTGTTTTTTATTATCTTTTAAGTTATGGATGTAAAATGAGAAAAAGTTGTATGGCTGGATTTCTCCACGATAAATTTTTTATAATTGACATGAAAAAAGTTATAACTGGCTCATTCAATCCGACAGAACAGGCAAAAGAAAATGTTGAAATCGCCTGTGTTATTGAGGATGATAAAATTGCTGAAATTTTTTACAGAGAATGGAGGAATTTATACTTTTTTAAATCAACAGAAGAAAAATTTTGATTTTTTATTTTACTGAAGATTAAAATAGATAAAAAGGAGGGGGAATGGTAAAGAAAAAAGAAAAAATGGAAATAGAAGAAAGAGAAAAAATGAGAGATGGAGAGGGAGTTATTAAAATTTTACATTTTTTTAAGAAAGAAGAGTTTAAAGCAAATGTAAGATTATGTGCAAAATTAATTATCAATCCTTCCTGTTCAATTGGACTTCATCAGCATCTTGATGAGGATGAAGTATTTATAATATTGAAAGGGAAAGGACTTTTGTTTGATGGGAAAAAAGAAATTATAGTTGAAGAAGGAGATGCTATTTTAACAGGAAATGGTGAGAGTCATTCAATAAAAAATATAGGCAAAGAAGAACTTGAAATTATAGCATTTATTTCAAAATATTAAAAAAAGGAGAAAAAATGAAAAAATTAAAGAGTAAAGTTAAAAAAGAATTTGTAGTCAGACCCTATCAACTTTTATGTTTAATCTGCTCTATTGGTGAAGGGAATAAAGAACCAGAAAATAAAAAGTTAAAAAAAATATTTAATGAAATAAGAAAAAACCCTGATTTACCAATTACTTTAAAATGTAACATAGGTGGTGTCTTTTCATATCAAGATTGTGGTAATCAAGATGACACTTCAGAAGGGTTTGAATTCAATTTAAAAAGAGATTTAGATATTTTAAGAAAAATTGATATGCCACCCGGTATTACATTACCTGCAAGAATAATTTTATACAGAATATGGAATAGAATTAAAACAGTTTCAGGAATATGTGGTTACGATGAAATAACTTCAGATGCATGGAAAGGTTGTCCTAAAGCAAAAACTGGTTTTTACGAAAAAGGACATAAAAATAGTATAGAGATTCTTATTCCTCCAAGAGATAAAAAAGAAATGAAACTTGAAAAAGAAAAATCATTAGAAACAATGTATAAAAACAAAGTTATAAAAGTTCGCCCCCATCTTTTATTATGTGCAGTATGTCAGTATGGCGGAGGGATAAGACCACCATTTAAAGAAGATAACCTACCTGAGATGATACAATTTTTAATAAAAAATCCTGATGCAAAAATTCAACTTTTACCAAAGGCGGTGTGGATGATGTGTGCACCATGTCCATATTATACTATACAACATAATGATTGTGTTGGTAATATGGGTTGTTGTAGTTTATACTGCGATTTAAAAGATTTAAATGTTCTCCAGAGATTAGGTTTGAAATATGGAACTATAATGAATGCTCGCAAACTTTATTATATGATTTTTGAAAAAATACCAACTGTTGCTGGTGTATGTGCAATAGAAAATCTTCCTTTTGCCTGGTTATGGCATAATGCCTGTGGTGAAAATTTGTTTCAACAGGTTAGAAGATATGAGAAAGGGAGAGAGATGTTGATTAAAGAGTTTGGATTTAAATAAAAGAAAAAATATTACAAAAGAAGAATTTTTGCAGTTTAAATAAACTAAAAAGTATACTTAATATAAAGTAAAAAATGTATTTGCATTAAGAAGAAAAATTTCTGAACTTGAAATAGATTTTGAAGATATATATCAGGTTATACTTGAATATGAAAATGGAATTATCGGAAATATTATTATAGATGTAATTTCTCAACCATCCGGAAGATATCTAAAACTTATTGGTGATAAAGGGTATATTTTTTGGAATTCAGAAGAAGAAAGATTAAAATTTTATAATATTTCTGAAGGGAAAGAAGAAGAGATAAAGATAGAAAGAAAAATAAAAGAAAATGGTTATTCAGTAAAAATTTATGAGGAAATGTATATTGAGGAAATGAGAGATTTTTTGAAAGCAATAAAAAAAGAAAAAAATTATCCATATTCTTTCAAAAAAGAAAAAAAGATAATAGAGATACTCAAATATATTGAAAAAAGCGCTGATGAAGGGAGATTGACGGAGGTTATATATGAAAATTAAAAAGGGCCAAAAACTCTGGGAAAAAGCAAAAAATTTTATTCCAATGGGGACATGTTTATTTTCAAAAAAAAGTGAAATTTTCTTACCAGAAATTTGGCCCTCTTATTTCAGTAAAGCAAAAGGAATTAAAGTATGGGATTTGGATGGAAATGAATATTTTGATTTTTCAATTATGGGAGTTGGAACATGTATTCTTGGATATTCTGACCCTGATGTCAATAGAGCAGTAAAAAATGTTATTGATAAAGGTAATATGTGCACTCTAAATAGCCCTGAAGAAGTTGAACTTGCTGAATTATTTTTAAAAATAGACCCATGGGCTGGTATGGTAAGATATGCAAGAACAGGTGGAGAAGCAATGGCTATTGCTGTAAGGATAGCAAGAACATATACTGGAAAAGAAAAGGTGGCATTTTGTGGTTATCATGGATGGCATGACTGGTATTTATCTGCAAATATCGCAGACGATAGAAATCTTGACGGTCATTTACTTCCTGGACTTAAACCTCTTGGAGTTCCAAGGGTTTTAAAAGGGACTTCAATTCCATTTAATTATAATAAAATTGAAGAACTGGAAGAAATTGTGAAAAATAATGATATAGGTGTAATTGTAATTGAAACTGTAAGAAATTATTATCCTGAAAATAATTTTTTAAAAAGAGTAAGAGATATTGCAACAAAAATAAAAGCAGTTATGATAATGGATGAAATAACATCTGGATTCAGATTGACAATTGGAGGTGCTTATAAAATTTTTGGAATAGAACCAGATATTGTAGTTTATGGAAAGGCAATAAGTAATGGATATCCTATGGCTGCAATTGTTGGAAAAAAAGAGATAATGAAAAAGGCAGAAGAAAGTTTTATAAGTAGCACATACTGGACTGAAAGAATAGGACCAACTGCTTCAATATCAACAATAAAAAAAATGAAAGAAAAAAATGTTCCAGATTATCTTATAAAAACAGGAGAAAAAATAAAGAAATACTGGCAGGATATTGCTGATGAATATAAATTGAAAATAAAGATAATGGGGATATCCTCTTTGCCAAATTTTAAATTTGATTATGAAAATTCAAATGAATTGATGACATTATTTACTTATGAGATGCTAAAAAGAAATTTTCTTGCAAAAAATTGTGTTTATGTATCCTATTCTCATAAAGAAGAATTTGTTGAAAAATATTTGAAAGCATGCAGTGAGGTCTTTAAATTGATAAAAATTGGGATAGAAGAAAATA
>Ga0136652_1001108_pt1 | contig 11839 bp, 10 predicted proteins | sample ConPoolayeEmetaG_FD_94864 | JGI IMG/M metagenome (GOLD analysis project Ga0136652, IMG submission 94864) | Hot spring microbial mat communities from California, USA to study Microbial Dark Matter (Phase II) - Cone Pool mat layer E metaG... ...
CGATTCGGTTTGCGCTTGCCGGGCTTGAAGGCGGCTTTCGGCCTCGGTTACCGCCAGCTCGCGCTGCGCAAGCTCACGCCGCTGTTGTTCAAGCTCCTGTCGCTGTCGCTGGATGTCGGCATGTGCCAGCGCGATCCGCCGCTCAAGCTCCTGTTCGTGGCGGCGGATCGTGGCGATGCGGTTGCGCAGTGTCTGCTGATCGCTGCGACGCAGGGCGCGGAGGTTCTCGGTTCGGCGGCGCAGGTGTTCAAGCTGAGCGGTCAAGTCACGCCGGCTGGCTTCCAGCTCGGCTTCATGCTGTGCCAGTCGCTCCTCCAGGTCCCGCAGCCGCGCGGCCCGGGCCGCCAGCTCGACGGCCTGGGCGTCCAGCTCTTGGCTGCGCTGCTGGAGGCGTTGCTGAGCCTGTTCCCACTCGCGGCGCGCAGCGCGGCGGGCCTCCAGTTGCAGCCGGCGAAGCTGCTGATCCAGCTCCTGCTCGCGCTGGCGGACCGCCAGCTCGCGGGCTGCCAGCTCTGCCAGTCTGGCGCGAACTTCGGCAACCAGGGGGCGCGCCGTATCGGTCAGGTCGGGCCCAGGGGGCGCGGCCGCGGGAGGCGTTTGGGCGGGTTGTTCGGGAACGGCTTCCACTTTAGCGGCGCGACTCTATCTCAGGTGGCAACCCTCGCGGTCATTCTATCGTCCTGCGAGCATTTCTGTCCGCGAGGCCCGAGCCTGAGGCCTGTCTTTTCAGGCAAAGCGTGCCAGTTGGCGCACGGTGGCGCGCAGGTCGCGCGGCATAGGGGCCTCAACGGTTATCTGCTGGCCGCTGCGTGGGTGCTCGAAGGTGATTCGGGCTGCGTGCAGCGTGAGTCGCGAGATGAGGGGGCGTTCCTGGCCGCTGCGGTTCGGCTTGTAGTCGGGCTTGTACTGGGAAAGCAGGATTTCGTGCCCGCCGCCATAAAGCGGGTCAACGCTCAGGGGGTGTCCGATAGCGGCTAGGTGTGCGCGGATCTGGTGGCGACGTCCGGTAACCGGCCGGCATTCCAGTAGGGTGTGGCCAGCGACACGCTCGACCACGCGGAAGTACGTCAGCGCCGGCTTGCCCCGCCGGGGGCTCACGATCGCCCGCTGCGAACGGCGGTCGAACTGCAGCGGCAGGTCAATCTGCCCGTCCGGGGAGGCGACGTATCCGCAGACCAGCGCGTAGTAGACCTTCTGCACGCGATGATCCAGGAATTGCGCGGCAAGGTGACGCTGGGCGTCAAGCGTAGCCGCATAAAGCTGGACGCCGCTGGCGTCACGGTCGAGCCGATGGACGACGCGCCACGGGCTTTTTCGAGGGCCGACGTCGCTGACCTTCGCCGCCGAGGTATCTTCCGCACCGGGCGGCGGTGGAAGCAAGTCCAGGGCGCAGGGGGCGTCGCCCCGCCCGGGAGCCGACAGCATCCTGGGGCGCTTATCAATCGCCAACACATCGTGGTCAACGTACAAGATCTTCGGCGGCAGCGTCGCGGGGTGATGTCCGCCAGGGTAAATTCGCTTGTGTGCGAACCGGCTCATGGCACCAGCTCCTCGTGGCGCATCAGCCGCAGTTGCACGAAACGTTTCTTGCCGACAACGCGTACGCCTTCGGGGGTGTCGAACCGGACCTCGCACGAGAGCTCGGGTGTGCTGGAGATCATGTCGCTGGTGACCGGGACATAGGCCCGGACGTCGGAGGCAGCAAGAGATTCTATGCGGGTCTGGTCGCCCTCGATCTCGACGTCGATCAGCCATTCCTGTGGGTCGACCCGCTCGATCTGGTAGCGTTCCAGCAGCTCGGGGCTGACCACGACCCATACCGGGAGGCGCGAGAGGCGCCGCAGCGTTTGCAGTTCGGCAACCCGCAGCCAGACGCGGACCTCGCGCGGCTCACGTGAGACGACCGGAAAGCCGCCGACCTGATTCGGGACCGGGACGATCTCGCTGATCAGTTCGCCCGCGGCCGCGCGGCGCAGGCGCTCTTCCAGTGGCAGTACTACCTGCCAGGCGCTTTCGGGCAAGCCACCGGCCTGGGGGTTCAGGTGGCGCCGGCGCATAGTGATGCGCACTTGGGCGGGCTCAAAGCGCTGGTCGCTGACGCGGATGTTGCCGGTCGCAGCGGTCACGCCCATGGTGACTGTTCGCAGCTCGTCAGCTTCAAAAACGAGCTGTTCGGGGCGGGCTTCAACGGCGCTGACGCGCAGGCGCTCCACCTCGGGCAGGCGGTTGATCAGATCGATCACCCGGCGTTCCCGCGGTCCGGCAAGTTCGCGCTCCGACAGTTCCCAGGACAGCCGCAGCGGCTGCGTCAGTGTCCGGTCGCGGAGTCGCTCGATCGCGCGGAAGCTGCCCTGGAACTTCACCTTGAATCGGCCCTGCGATGGCTGGACGATGTCGACCACGCTGCCGGGCACGTTCAATCGCAATGACAGTTCGACGTCGACGCCGTCGATGTCGGTAAGGCTGGCTTGGTTGGCGGCGAGCCAGATGACCAGTGTCAGGGGGATGACGACCGCCAGCCGTCGCAGGCCGCGCCAGATGCGGTCGGTTGGGATTAATTTTTTGGTCTTTTCCCCGTGGTCTTTCGTCCGGACGCCGAGGCGGGCGGCCAGCTCGTCGGCCAGCTCATCCAGCGAAAGGAACCGGGTGAGTTTTCCCGCGTCCGCGAGCGAGATCGTGCCGGTTTCCTCGGAAACGACCAGGACCAGGGCGTCGGTTTCATAGCTCATGCCGACTGCGGCCAGATGCCGACTGCCCAGGGCGGCTCCCACCTCGTCGCTTTCGGCCACCGGAAACTGGCAGTTGGCCGCCAGGATCCGGTTGCCCGCGATGATGACGCCCAGATCATGCAGCGCAGTGTTAGGGAAGAAAATGGTATTCAGCAGGCTCGCCGAGATATCCGCATTGAGGATCGTCCCCTTTTCCGCGTAGGGCGTAAGGTCGACGGTACGCTGCAGTGCGATCAGCCCGCCGTACCGGTTGCGCGAAAGGTACCGGGCGGACTGGACCAAAGCGGCGATGACGCGGGATTGCGGCGTGCCACGGCGCAAAAGGCGCACGTCGCCGGCGCGGATGACGGCGCGGCGCAGCTCCGGTTGAAACGCGACCAGGGCGATCAGCGCCAGTCCGATCAGGAAGTACCCGTACAGAAGCGAGAGGCGTTCCCAGCCGGCTCTTTCTGCCAGGACGTTGACGACTAGGGCGACGACCACCAGGACGGTCAGCAGGCCGCGAAGCGGCCGCGTTCCGCGGGTGCCCTGGAGGACGCTGGCGCACCAGTTGACCGATAGCCCGATCAGCAGCAGCTCGATCAGGACTACCAGCGGCTCACTGCGGATGTCCCGCAGTCCGCCGATTGATTTGAACAGTGCGCTGTCCAGCATGCGGCCACAGTATAAAATGCCGGGCGCGCCGGCTCCAACGCGCCTGCTGCTTTTAACACGAGCTGGGGGCCGAGCTGATGGATGAGGCGGAGCTTGTCGCCCGGCTGGCGGGCAACCTCTTTCGGGTGCGGCAGAGGATTGCGGAGGCCTGCGCCCGGGCAGGTCGGGATCCGGCCGAGGTGACCATGGTTGCCGTGACGAAGTACCTAGACTTGCCGATGATTCGGGCGCTGGTTGCGGCGGGGGTTGGTGAGCTCGGCGAAAACCGCGTCCAGCAGCTTGTGGCGCGGGCGGCAGCTCTTGGTTCGCGGATTGAGGAGTGGCGCGAGCCGCGGGAGATTTCACAATCTCCGGCCCCCGTAATTCCGCGGTGGCACATGGTCGGTCACCTTCAGCGCAACAAGGTGAAGATGTTGCTGCCGCAGGTCCGCGTGCTGCACGCCCTTGACTCCCTGCGCCTGGCCCAGGAGGTGCAGCGGGTGGCCGAGCTGCTCGACGCGAAGGTCGATGCCTTCATTGAGGTAAACGTTTCGGGAGAAAGTACCAAGTTCGGTGTGTCGCCTGCCGAACTGCCGGGGCTGGCCGAAGCAGTTCAGAAGCGCTCGCGGATCACGTTGCGGGGGCTGATGACCATGGCGCCACTGAGCCCCGATGTGGAGCAGGCCCGGCCGTTTTTTGCGCAGTTGCGCGAGCTGTTGCGCGGGCTGCAACAGAGCGGAACTGTGGGGCCGCAGTGCGTGCATCTTTCCATGGGTATGAGTCAGGATTATGCCGTGGCGGTCGAAGAGGGGGCGACTTTCGTGCGCATCGGGACTGCTCTGTACGAGGATTTGCCGATAGCGCCCCAGTGAAACGTGTGACCGCGTTGTGGGTCTGAGCTCGGGTATAAGTCGTCGCGCCAAAACGAGCGGGAGAGCAGCCGACATGCCGATGCGTCATCTCGACCAGCACGGGCGGATGGTGGTGAATCTGGCCAATGAGATTGCGCGCCAGGAAGGGCTGGATTACGTCGGTACTGAGCACGTGCTCTTGGGCATACTGCGCCATAATGAAGGGATCGGGTCGCGGGTGCTCCGGCGGCTGGGCGTGACCGAAGAGCGCGCCCGGCAGGTGATCGCGCAGATCGTGCAGCGCGACAAGGAGGATACCTGGGTATTCGGGCGGCTGCCCGGCACCCCCAACTACCGCCGCGTGATCGAGCTGGCAATTGAGGAGGCCGCACGGCTGAATGCACGTCAGATCGGCAGCGAGCACCTGCTGCTGGCGCTGTTGCGGGAGAAGGACAGCACCGCACGCCGCGCGCTGGCGGCGCTGGGCGTGGCTGCGAAAAAATGTCGCCAGGAAATTCTTCGGGAGCTTCAGCCGCCTTCCGAGTAAGCGCGTGGGCGTTGGAGCCCCGTCCATCTGCTTGAGGTCAGTTCGTCTCGCGCAGCTTTTCGATCACCTGATCGACGATGGCAAACATACGCTTTAGCGCGCCGGCGGTGCGGGCGGCGATGTGGGGAGTGATCAGGCAGTTCGGGCAGGAAAACAGCGGATGGTCCGGCGGCAGCGGCTCTGGGTCGGTAACGTCTAGAGCGGCTCCCCCCAGCCTCCCTTCCTGCAAGGCCTCCACCAGCGCCGAAGTGTCGACCACCGCGCCGCGGGCAGTGTTTATCAGCAGCGCCCCAGCGCGGAAGCAGCGCAGTACGTCGGCGTTAACCATGCGGTAAGTCAGCGGCGTCAGCGGGACGTGCAGGCTGATGATATCGCAGCGCGACCAGATGGTGGGCTTGTCGACCGGCTCGGCGGGAAAGGCAAACGGGCCAACCTCCACAATGTCGTTGTACAGCACGTGCGCACCATACCCGGCCGCGCAGATCCGTCCCACGCGCGAGCCGATCCGACCCATCCCGACGATGCCGACGGTCAGCTCACGCAGCTCACGCCCGCAGGGCTGGTCGCGCAGCTCATGAAAAGCCCCGGCGGCATACTGCCGGGAAAGCGCCTCGACGGGCCGCAGCAGCCGCAGTATCTGGCGTACGGTGAACTCCGCGACGGCATCCGATGAGGCTGCCGCGGTATTCAGCACCGCTATCCCCCGTTCGGCAGCGGCACCGGTGTCGACATTATCGGTGCCGACGCCGGCAACTCCGACCACGCGCAGCCGCCGGCCCGCAGCGAGCACTTCCCGCGAGACGCGCACGTGCGTCCGCACCACCAGACCATCGCACGAGGCCACCTCGCGACAGAGGCTCTGCTCATCCGGCTGAAGAAGCTGGACCACTTGCGCGGCAGCAGAGAGTCTGGCCAGAGCGTCCTGGGGCAGCGCCCCAGCAACCAGCACGCGATACATGCCGCCGATTATACGGTCTTGGCGTTGCAGCTAGCCCGGCCCGGCGTTGTCCGACTGCGGTGCTGATATCTGGGGCAGGCTTTCGTCAGTTCGGCGACGGAGCTGGCCGCAGGCGGCTTGAATATCGCTGCCACGGCTGGTGCGCAGGTGCACGTTGACGCCGTTTTGGCGCAGGCGCTGCTGGAACCGGTAGGCGGCTTTGGCGCTGGGGCGCCGGTAGGCGATTCCGGGGACCGGGTTGTAGCGCAGCAGATTGACGTTGGCCCGCAGGCGTTTTGCGATCGCAGCCAGCTTGTCCGCTTGGTCGGGAGTGTCGTTCACGTCGGAAAGCAGTACATATTCCAACGTGATTTCGCGGCCGGTGCGCTCGAAATAGTAGCGGCAGGCCTCCAGAAGTTCGGCAAGCCGGGCGCAGCCCCGGGGAATCAGCTCGCGCCGAAGTTTTTCATCCGCAGCATGCAGTGAAAGCGCCAGGTTAATCTGGAGATCCTCTTCCGCCAACCGGCGGATCTGGCCGGGCAGGCCCACGGTGCTTACCGTGATCTTTCGGGCGCCGATTCCCATGCCCCAGGAAGCGTTGAGGATTCTCAGCGCGGCAATGAAGGCCGCGTAGTTGGCCAGCGGCTCGCCCATTCCCATAAAGACCACGTTGGTCAGTCGGGCTTGCGGGTCCGAAAGTGCCCGGCGCAGCAGGGCGCGAACGTGCAGCGCCTGCTCGACAATCTCGCCGGCAGACAGATTCCGCTCCAGGCCGCCCAGGCCGCTCGCGCAGAAGCGGCAGCCCATCGCGCAGCCAACCTGCGTCGAAAGGCAGACCGTCTGGCGCGCGGGTTCGGGGATCCAGACCGTTTCCACTGCCGCTTGGTCGGGGAAACGCAGCAGCAGCTTCTGCGTACCGTCGGCGGACTGTTGCACGCAGGCCTGCTTGCCACTGTATATGACGCAGGCCGCTTCCAGGCGCCGGCGCAGTAGCTGGCTGAGGTTGGTCATCTGTTCAAAGGATGTAGCGCCGTGACGGTAAATCCAGTCGAGTACCTGGTTCGCCCGATAGGCCAGCTCGCCCTGCGCTGCGAACCATTGGCGCAGCTCTTGCAGTTGCAGGCCCGGAAGGTGCAGGCGCGGTGCGCGGTCGGCGGCGGGCTGGGCAGGCTGCTCTTCGTGCCGAGGGTTTGTGTCGGGGTTCATAGAGCTACGCCGCGTTGTATCTGAAAGTCTACGTGCGCTGGTCGACCCGGACAAACAGCGCGGCAAGTCAGGATAGCGCCGGAGCAGGTGCGAGTCGGCCGTCGGACAGCAGCAGAATGCGGTCGGCGTAGCGGGCGATCGAGGGGTCGTGCGTGACCATTACGATTGTCTGGCCCTCACGGTGCAGATCGGACAGAAGCTCCATGAGCTTTGTGCCGGCCTCGGCATCGAGATTCCCGGTCGGCTCGTCGGCAAAGAGCACCTGCGGATGGTGCACCAGCGCGCGGGCCATCGCTACCCGCTGGCGTTCACCCCCGGAAAGCTCATTGGGCCGGTGCTTCAGCCGGTCAGATAATCCCAGGCGCGCCAGAATATTAATGGCGTCCTGGCGTGCCCGTCGCCTTTGGCGGCGCCAGGTCCAGGTGGACGCCCCGACCATTCGCGTGATCAGCACGTTCTCCAGCACGTTGAGTTCCGGCAGCAGGTGGTAGAACTGGAAGACGAAGCCGAACGCGCGGCGGCGCAGCCCGATTCGGCGGCGTTCAGAGGCAGAAAAGACATCCGTCAGGCCCGTCCGGATTCGGCGTTGCGTTGGCGGTGCGAACACCGGCTGGCCCTCGAAGAAAACCTGACCTTCTTGCGGCACATCCAGCGCACCCAAAATATGCAGCAGGGTGCTCTTGCCGCTGCCGGACTTGCCCATGATCGCAACGAACTCGCCTTTTTCGACGCGCAGGTGGCAGCCGCGGAGCACGCGCAGGTCGACGTGGCCCATCCGGTAGGACCGGTGCACATTGTCGGCAACCAGCAGGGGCTCACTCATAGCGGATGGCCTCCACGGGCTGCATGGTTCCGGCCCGCCACGCCGCCGCCAGCGACCCGGCAGTAGCCGCCACCACGGCGCAAAGCGCGACAACCAGAGCGTCGACCGGATTTACCTCGTTGGGGATGCGGTCGAAGGCGTAGACCGAAAGATCCCAGACGCGCCAGGCCGGGTTGAGCTTCACCAGAAAGTCCTGGATCTCGTTTATGTAGGTGACGACCAGCGTGCCCAGTGCGGTTCCCAGCACCGCCCCGGTCACGCCGACCGCCGCACCGTAGATGATGAAAATTCCCGCCACGCCGCCGGAGGAACCGCCGATGGCCTTGATGATTCCGATGTCGCGCGTCTTCTGGAGGACGATCATGTAGAGGATGCACAGGATCAGCGCGACGGCAACCAGAGAGATGATGCCGAACAGAATCGTCACCAGGATTTTTTCCTTTTCGACCGGGGCGATGATGTGGGCCTGTGATTCCTGCCAGGTCAGGGCTTCGATCCGGCTGATCAGCCGGCGGTCGGTCAGGTCCAGGTCGAAGCGCGGGTCGTCGAGGTAGGAAAGATACTTGTCGCGAAGTCTGGACGTCAGGGCCTTCGCGTCCACGCCCGGCGCAACGCGGATCTGAATCTGGGCGCAACGGGCGGGAGCCACGCCGATGACGTTGCCGTTCTCATCGACACGCTGGGTTGCATCCATCTGAAGCAGCTTTTGTAGCAGCTCGAAATCGCAGTAGACGTGCTGCGAATCGATGTCGTAGATCCCGGTCCGCGAGTCATCGGCGTAGCGGAAGGCGCGCTTGATCGGGATGGGGTCGACCTGTCCGCGGGCAGAGGTGGCCCACAGCGTGAGCGTTACCACTTCTCCTTTCGGGTAGTAGCGTTCGTAGCGCCCGTCGGAATGCCGTTTGGCCACGAGGTCGCGACCGAGAATGAGCCCTGGATAGGGATCGCCAATCAGTCCGGGCTCGTCGGCTTCTTCATACCAGCCGGGGATGGGAGGCAGGCCGGCCTTAGCGAGCAGCTCATTCAGCGGGCGTTCGAACTCCTCCGAGGCCGGGTTGCCACCGCCGTGGTGCTGACGAAAGCGCTCCAGCGCCTGCTGGTACGGCTCGGGCAGCTTCGGGCGGTACAACAGCGCGACCGGATGGCCCTGCTCGTCTTGCAACGTAAGCGGCTCGGCATCGGGATCAGGCCCCAGCACCGGCTGACGCTGCTCGGCGAGCGTGGTCGTGCCAGGATAGTGTCTCTCGTAGAAAAGGCTGCTCTTGAAAGCGTTGACCTCATACACCTCCTGTAGGCGGATGCCCACCACGCGGACGGCCCCCGTCTGATCGGTCGAGCGGAAGTGGAACAGGCCGTAGGTGTACAGCACCGGGGTAGCCTTGACGATCTCCGGCCACTGGCTGATTTCGTCGATGAATTCCTGATACAGCGGGAAGCCGGCATACGCCCGATTGTCGACAATGATGTCCCCCAGCAGCCCGCGCGCCTGGCGCTTCACCATCTCCAGCCACCCGCCCATTACTGAAAGCACGATCAGCACCATCGCGACGCACAGCATTACCGCCGCGATCGCAAAGTACGCGATCCGTCGTTTGTGGAGGTAGCGGAGGGTCAGAAACAGCTTGTACACGATGTCATCCCGGGCCGCCTGCGGCCGCAGCAGAAGCGATGCGCCGGCGCCACCTGTTGCGGTATACTTGTTTCTCGGAACTCCGGCAAGCGTGCGTGCGAGGCCGCAGCAGCTTACGAGGTGCGCTGCGGGCGCTGTAGCGGGAATAGCAGCACGTCGCGGATGCTCGCGCTTGCCGTCAGAAGCATCGCCAGCCGGTCGATCCCGATGCCCAGGCCGCCCGCTGGGGGCATTCCGTACTCCAGAGCCTCGATGAAGTCCTCATCGAGCACTCGCATGGTCTCGTCGCCCTCGCCGCGCACCTGGGTTTGCAGGTTCTGGCGCTGCGCATCGGGGTCGTTCAGCTCGGTATAGGCGTTAGCCAGCTCCATGCCCTCGGCGTACAGCTCGAAGCGCAGGGCGATCTGGGGGTTCTGCGGGTCGCGGCGCGTCAGCGGGCACAGTTCGGCGGGCCAGTCGAGCACAAACGTCGGCTGAATCAGACGATCTTCTACGTAGTGTTCAAACAGTGCGTGAATTACCAAGGCGTGATCCAGATCGGCTTCGTCGGGGAAGTCGGGGAATTCTGCTCGAACCTTCCGTGCTTCGTCTCTTATTGCGGCCATGTCGCTCATCGGCAGCCCAACGTGCTGCTCGAACAGGTCGGCGTACTTGAGGCGCGGCCAGGGGGGCGTGAAGTCCAGATATTCCGGGCCATCGCCCGCGGCGGATGCCAGCCTGTGCCGGGCGACTCGGTAACTCCCGCCAAGCTCGCATGCCGCCCCGGCGACCAGCGCCTCGCAAAGCTCCATCATGTCGTGGTAGTCACCGCAGGCCTGATACAGCTCGAGCATCGTAAATTCGGGGTTGTGGCGCGGGCTGATACCTTCGTTCCGGAAGCAGCGGGCAAACTCGAAGACACGCTCCAGCCCCCCGACTAGGCAGCGCTTGAGGTACAGCTCCGGCGAAATCCGCAGATAAAGCTGCAAATCAAGTGCCCGGTGATGCGTGACGAACGGGCGCGCCGCCGCCCCGCCGTAGATCGGCTGCAACACCGGTGTCTCGACCTCGACGAACCCGCGATCCACCAGCTCGCGGCGTAAGAAGTTGATTAGGCGGGCCCGCTTGAGAAAGATTTCGCGGCTTTCGGGGTTGGCGAATAGGTCCACATAGCGTCGCCGGTAGCGCAGCTCGACGTCGGTCAGGCCGTGCCACTTCTCTGGTGGCGGGCGCAGGGCTTTGGCCAGAAGCGTCAGGCTGGTCAGCCACAGAGTGAGCTCGCCGGTCTTGGTTCGGCCCAGATAGCCAACTCCGCCGAGGATGTCGCCCAGGTCAAGCAGTTTGGCGACCTGCCAGGGGGTCGGGCCGCTGGGTCCGGCGCTGATCATGCCCTTGCTGATTCCGTACTGAAGATCGCCGCTGCGATCGCGCACCGTGAGGAAAATCAGACTGCCGATGTCGCGGTAGAGGACCACGCGGCCTGCGGCCCGCCGCAGCGCCTCGGGTCTTTCCAGAACCTCACCCGGTGGGATGGAAAGCTTCTCGGCCTCGGCACGGATCGCCGCGTGCGGAATGGTATCTGGGAAGCGCGTCCCCCATGGATCAACCCCGAGAGCACGCAGTTTTTCAAGCTTGGCCCTTCGGTCGGCGATCTGGTCGCTCATATGACGGCAGGCGGTCGTTGTGACCCCGATCGGTCGCGACAGCTTAACCCTGTGGGCCCGTTGGCGGTCTGGCCTTGGGCGGGTACTCGAACTCGTATTCGTCCTGCAGGTGTTTTTCGCCTGGGATAATGAGCCGAACCAGGAGAATGTAGCGACCGGGCGCTAGCGGCGGCTCAGGCAACTGTAGCTCGAATCGGTAAAAGCGCGCCAGCGAATCCCAGTGCCGCATGAGAGCTTCCTTTGAATCCAGCGCGACCGTCCAGAATCCGATGCGGCGTTCCAGCCGGTCGGAACTGGCCGGCCGGCGCGTGTAGAGCTCGAAGTTGAGCTTGCCCACCAGCTTGGTGCTGTCGCCGACGGAGTCGTACGCTGAAACAATGACCTCCAGGGCGTCCGGGGCGCCGCTGCCGGCCAAATTCACCGGACGCGTCCAGTAGCGCTGGATTTCGATCCGGGCCGGCAGGACGAGCTGAACAAAAGCAGCCAGCTCGGGCTGGTCGGTCGAGATCGCGGTCGGTTTTGGGCCACAGGCAGTAAGCAGAGTGGCCAGCAGCAAGACAAAGGCGATTGCGGTTTGGCAAAAAACCTTCATGGCATGACCTCGCCGGCGGCCGGATCTTTGGCTTATAGCACAATTCCGGATCCACGGCTACGGGCGCGCCTGCCGGGCGCCCAGCGTCTGGTACAACTCTTCAAGCTGACTGACCATCCGCCGCCAGTCGAAAAGCGGCAGGCAATGTTCGCGACCGGCTTGGCCCATCTGCCGGCGCAGTTCCATTTCCGCAGCCAGCTCCAGCAACGCCTCCGCGAAAGCCTTCAGATCGTTCAGCGGTACCAGCC
>Ga0136652_1001109_pt1 | contig 11830 bp, 7 predicted proteins | sample ConPoolayeEmetaG_FD_94864 | JGI IMG/M metagenome (GOLD analysis project Ga0136652, IMG submission 94864) | Hot spring microbial mat communities from California, USA to study Microbial Dark Matter (Phase II) - Cone Pool mat layer E metaG... ...
CCCGCGACGTGTGCATTCACGACTCGAACACGAGGCCGACGCCGATCACAGCCGGGACCCTCAGACTCACCGCCGCGTAGCGAAATGGCCGTTCTTCAACGGGCTGCTAAGTCCAGCTACCCGACGGGCCGAAAGCGGGCAGAGAAGACTGGTCCTTGGCAAACCGTCGGGCGGTTTCGACTGTGATCTTGCCGGCCTTCACCAGCCGCTGCAAATCCTCGTCCAGGGTGATCATGCCGTCGCGCTTGCCGGTCTGGATCGCGGACTCGATCATCTCGATCTTCCCGCTGCGGATCGCGACCTGGACCGGCTGATTGACGTGCAACACCTCCAGAGCCAGCACGCGTTTCTCACCCTCCGCAGCCGGCAGCAGATGCTGGCAAACCACCGACCGCAGGCTCATGGCCAGTTGAGAGCGGATGTCGTCTTGGGCTTCCTGGGGGAATATGTCGACCAGTCGCGTGAGGGCGCCCTTGGCGTCGCGGGTGTGGAGCGTGGAGAAGATCAGGTGACCGGTTTCGGCAGCGCTGAGCGCCATCTGGGCCGTTTCCCGGTCCCGGATCTCACCGACCAGAATCACGTCCGGATCCTGTCGCAGGCCGTGCTTGAGCCCGTCGGCGAACGAGTCCACGTCACGGCCGACCTCGCGCTGCGTAACGATGCCGCCGGCGCCCGGCACATGCAGATACTCGATCGGCTCCTCCACCGTCAGCACGCGCTTGTTGGCGTTCTGTCGCAGCAAGTGAATCAACGCCGCCAGGCTGGACGTCTTGCCGGAGCCGGTGACGCCGGTGAGAACCACCAGCCCGTTGGTGTGGCAGATCAGCCGCTGAGCCAGCTCCTCGGGAAATCCGAGCCATTCCAACGATGGAATCTGATCCGGCACATGCCGCAGACACACACACCAGTTGCCCTGGGCCAGGTAGACGCTGGCCCGAAACCGATGCTCGGCGCCCACGAACGGCACGGTCACCGAGCAATCCAGGTTCTTGGTGCGCTCCAACCGGCCCCGGCACCGTTCGGGCACCACCGACTCGACCATCCGTCGGGTCTGATCCGCAGTCAGCAGACGCTGGTCTACAGCGTGAAGCTGCCCGTGAATGCGAAAGGTAGCCGGGTAGCCGGGTACCAGATGCACGTCGGACGCCTGGCGCTGAATGGCCAGTTCCAGCAGCCTGATCAACCCGGTCTCCGGCATCGGACCGCCTCGAACGCTGTTCTTTGTCATCTGCTCCGGCGGGTCGGGCGTGATTCCCGGACCGGCGACGCTCAAATCCACGTCCAGCATGGCGCCCAGGGCCCGTTTGGTCATCAGGCGAGGCGAGCAACTGGACCGACGTCCGCCCCGATAACCCAGGGAAGCCGGTCGCCCCGCCATGCGCAGTTTCTACACGGCTCTGGCAGGCAGGTTGCACCGGGAGGGCGCGGCCGCCGCCGGCCCGTCAGGTGTCCCGCTTGTCGGCCGGCTGCTCCTGGAGCACTTCCTTGATCGCGGTGCGATTGAAGCGGATCTTGACGTTATTGGCCTCGTCGACTTTCAAGACCACCTCTCGGTCCCGCACATCGACCACCGTACCCAGAATGCCGCCGATGGTCTGCACGCGGTCGTTCTTCTTGAGTGAGGCCAACATTTGCTCATAGCGCCGGCGCTCCTTGCTGCGACCACGAGACATGATCCACCACAGCAGGACCATCGCCAGGACCAGCGGGACCACCGGGGTCCGCAGGATATCCCACCCCCCGGCAGGCGCCGTCGTTGGGCCGGTCTGGGCCAGCAAAAGAAGTAGTTGGGTCATTCGTTTTCCTCTATCTCGGAGGCAGCCGGGCTGGCCGCGAACCAGCGGTACCAGGCGTCGAAGCTTCCGGCCGCGATGGCCTGACGCATCTGCCGCATCAGCGACTGGTAGAAGGTGATATTATGCAGCGACACCAGCGTCCCTCCAAGCACCTCCTGCGACATGAACAGATGTCGCAGATAGCCCCGGCAGAACGTCCGGCAGGTGTAGCAGTCGCACCGGGGATCCAGCGGATCGGACGATAGCTTGTGGCCGGCGTTGCGCAGCCGTACCGGACCCTGACTCGTAAAAGCGTAACCCTTCCGACCGTTCCGGGTTGGCAGAACGCAGTCGAACTGGTCCAGACCGGCCGCCACCGCCCGGGCCAGGTCGCCCGGGGTGCCCACGCCCATCAGATACCGGGGACAGTCCGGCGGAAGCCGGTGGCCGAACAACTCCAGAAACTCGTGGGTCTGCTCCGGCGGCTCGCCGACCGCCAGTCCGCCTAGAGCGTACCCGTCGAACCCGATTTCCAGAAGCTGTTCCAAACAGGCCTGTCGCAGATCCAAATCCAGGCCGCCCTGGACGATCCCGTAGAGGGCCTGATCTTCCCTCTGGTGCGCGGCCCGGCACCGACGGGCCCAAGCCACCGTCCGACGCACGGCTTCCTGCAACCGGGACCGGTCACAGGGCAATGGCGGGCATTCGTCCAGCGGCATGATGAGGTCGGCGCCCAGGCGGTTCTGCACTTGGACAGCCAGCTCGGGCGTGAGCCGCACCAGAGTGCCATCCAGCGGGGAGCGGAACTCCACCCCGTCGTCATCGACCCGCCGCAACTCGGCCAGCGAAAACACCTGGAATCCACCGCTGTCGGTAAGCAGCACGCGCGGCCAGCTCATGAAGCGGTGCAGGCCGCCCAGCCGCTCGATCACTTCCGGGCCGGGCCGCAGGATGAGGTGGTAGGTGTTGGCCAGCAGGACCTGGGATCCGGTTTCGGCCAGTTGGGCTGGCGACAACCCTTTCACCGCCCCCCGGGTTCCGATGGGCATGAAGGCGGGCGTTTCGACCGTCCCATGTCGGGTGTGGATGACGCCGCAGCGGGCCGGCCCGCATACCGCCTGGACTGCAAACCCAAACCCGCCGCTGGCCATCGTCCCGGCTGCCACAATTTACGCCCTGGAGCGCGAGCCCGCGGCGCCATCCCGAGGCAGCAACCCTGATCGCCGGCCGGATCGGCGGGCTGGGCTGGCGGTTGGTGCCCTGACCTGCACTCCCTGGCGTCGCACGATCACTTAGCTGGGCTTCTTGGGGGCCAGTTGCAGCCCGTGTTCGGCCAGTCGCGCCTTAACCTCGTTCAGGGAAGTCACGCCGAAGTTGCGGGTGGCCAGCAGGTCGGCCTCACTGTACTGAATCAGGTCGCCCAGGGTCACCACGTTGAGGCGCTGGAGGCAACGCCGGGCTCGCACGGACAGCTCCAGTTCCGAGACCGGCTTGGACAGAACCGCCTCCTGGCCCGCGGGGACCGGCGGTCTGGCGGCGGCCTGCTCCTCGATCGCGGTCAGATCGATCTCCTCCGGGCTCTGCCCCAGCCGCAGACCTTTGCGAGCCAGTAGAGCCTTGATTTCGCTGAGGGAGGTCTCGCCGAAGTTCTTATAGGCCAGGAGCTCCGCCTCGGTCAGCCGGATCAGATCGCCCAGCGTCCGGATGTTCATCCGCTTGAGGCAGTTCTGCGACCGGACGGACAGCTCGAATTCCGAGAGGGGCATATCCAGCAGTCGCGTCCGGGCATCGACCCGTTCCTCGACGCCCTCCTGGATGACCATTTGCCGGCAGCTTTCGACATCCTTGAGGAACAGCCGGGCCCGGGTATGGTTCGGGTAGACCCGCAGCACTCGCCGCAGGCAGTTGATCGCTTCGTCATAGTTGCCCAGGTCCTCGTAGATGACCGCCGCGTTGAGCAGGGCGTTGACGTAGGCCCGGGGCTGGAGCGCCAGGCGGCGGTACAAGGCCAGGGCCTGTTCATCCGAGCCGCACAGATCGTAGAGTCGGGCACAATGGAACATCGACTCGGTGTGGTCCGGGTTGAGCACCAGGGCCCGCTCCAGCGCTTCCAGGGCCTGCTCCCGCTGGTCGGCGGCCTCGGCCAGCAGAGCCCGCGCCAGGTGCCATTCCACCCGGTCAGGCCCGTCCCGCTCGTGCTTGCGGATCAGTTTCTCGGCCGCGCCGGCGTCGCCGGCCCGGAGGTGGACGATGGCGCAGCGCATGTCGATCTCCAGCGGGTCCCATCCGTGCTCGCCGGCCTGACGCAGTTCGGCCAGGGCCTGGTCGAATCGGCGCAAGGCCAGGGCGGCCTGAGCAGCGTAGTAATGCCGCTCCTTGCAGGCCGACGCCCGCTGGAACCACTCCCAGGCCTGCTCGAACCTGCCCAGCAGCAGTAATCCCAGGGCCAGCTTCAGGGGGTCGCCCTGTCGGGCCTCGACCCGCTGCTGATAATCCCTGACCAGGGCCTCAAACTGATCGCGGGCGGCAAGTGAGGCGTAGGCCGCATCCGCGTAGCGTTCATAGCTCTCGGGGGTGTAGTCGCTTTGCTCAAAGAACGATGAAAGCTCGGTCGCTTCGGCCGTCATTATCATCTGGCTCCACCTGGCAGTCCTGGCGGACAGGCAGCCGCCCGTGAACCTCCTATAATATGCCCGCGGCCCCAACTGGCAAGCACGCCGGGGTGGCCGCTGTGATCCCGCCCGGCCGCCGACTGAGCCCGGGTAGACCAAATGGATGCATCTTTCTTGCAATGCCTTAGCCAGCGGGTGCTGGTCTTTGACGGGGCCATGGGTACCAACCTGCATGCCCTGAATCTGCCCCTGGCCGACTATGACGGACATGAAAACTGTTCGGAAATCCTGGTCCAGACCCGGCCCGACGTGGTCGAGCAGATTCACCGCAGCTTCCTGGAAGTGGGCTGTGACGCGGTCGAGACCAACAGCTTCGGAGCCAACCCGGTGGTGCTGGCCGAATTCGGCCTGGCCGATCGGGTCTACGAGCTGAACTTCCGGGCCGCTCAGATCGCAGGTCGGGCCTGTCGGGCCTTTGCCACCCCCGACCGGCCCCGGTTCGTGGCCGGCTCGATCGGTCCGGGCACAAAATTGATCTCGCTCCGCCAGATCGGCTATGACGAATTGGTGAGCGGCTATCTGGAGCAGGCCCGCGGGCTGTTGGACGGGGGGGTAGACGTGCTATTGATCGAGACCTGTCAGGACATTTTGCAAGCCAAGGCCGCCATCCATGCCGCCCGGCTGGCCTTCGAGGCCTGCGGTCGGCAGGTGCCGCTGATGTGCCAGATCACCGTCGAGGCCACCGGAACCATGCTGATGGGGACCGAAACCGCCGCCGCCGTGGTGATTCTGGAGGCCTTTCCCGAGGTCGGGGTAATCGGGCTGAATTGTGCTTTGGGGCCGCGGGAGATGGCCGAGCACGTCCGTTGTCTGTCCCGGCACTGCTCCCGATATCTCAGCGTCCTGCCCAACGCCGGCCTGCCGGAAATCGTTGATGGACGGCCCCGCTTCCCGCTTACGCCAAGTGAGCTAGCCGACTGGCTGCGGCAGTTCGTGCTGCGGGAGGGAGTTAACATCGTGGGCGGCTGCTGTGGCACCACTCCAGCTCACTTGCAGGCGGTAGTGCAGGCCGTGAGCGGCCTGCGACCCGGGCCACGTCAAATCACCCACGAGCCGGCCGTCAGCAGCCTGTATCGAACCGTCCCCGTTCGTCAGGAAACCAGCTTCCTGATCGTCGGCGAACGCTGCAACGTCAACGGCTCCCGACAATTCAAGCGTTACCTGGCCGAGAGCGACCTGGACGCCGTGGTCGCCCTGGCCCGCGAGCAACTCGAAGAGGGAGCTCATGTGCTGGACGTGTGTGTGGACGCCGTGGGCCGGGACGCGGCGGCCGACATGCGGCAGGTTGTCCAGCGGCTGGGAAGCGACCTGGACGCTCCGCTGATGCTGGACAGCACCGACCCCGGGGTGATCGAGGCCGCGCTGAAACTGGCCGGCGGCAAGTGCATCGTCAACTCGGTCAGCCTCGAAGGCGGGGGGCAGAAGCTCGACCGCGTCTGCCGGTTGCTGCGCCAATACGGAGCCGCGGTCGTCGCTCTGACCATCGACGATGACCCGCAGGAAGCCATGGCCAAGACCGAGGCCCGGAAGCTCGCCGTGGCCACAAGGCTGCATGACCTGCTGACCGGTCACTACGGCATACGAGAAGAGGACATCTTCTTCGACTGCCTGACCTTCCCCATCACCACCGGCAACCCTGAAGACCGGCGGCTGGCCCTGGAAACCCTGGACGGACTGGAACGGGTCGGCAAGCGTTTTCCCAACTGCCAGACCATCCTGGGCATCAGCAACGTCAGCTTCGGGTTGCAGCCCGGGGCCCGGGTGGTGCTGAATTCGGCGTTCCTGTACGAGGCCTGCCAACGCGGCCTGACCGCGGCCATCGTTCATGCCGGAAAAATCCTGCCCCGCAACCAGATCCCCCAGGAACACTGGCAGGCCGCGCTGGACCTGATCTACGACCGCCGGAGCGACGGGGACCCGCTCGAACGATTCGTCAGCCTGCTGGCCGACCGCCGGCCGACCCGGACCCGCGTTCAAGCCAGCTCTCTGCCGATCGAAGACCGCCTCCGGCAGCGAATCATCGACGGTCAGAAAGCCGGACTTCATGCCGACCTGGAGGAAGCCCTGCGCAAATACCCGGCGGTTGCCATCCTCAACGACCTGCTGCTGGAGGGCATGCGGGAAGTCGGTCAGCTTTTCGGCTCCGGCCAGATGCAGCTTCCGTTCGTACTCCGCTCGGCCGAAACGATGAAGGCCGCGGTCGCCTACCTCCAGCCCCACCTGCCGCGCCAGATCGGCCAGTCCCGAGGGAAGATCATCCTGGCAACCGTGCGGGGCGACGTTCACGACATCGGCAAGAACCTGGTCGACATCCTCCTGACCAACAATGGCTACACGGTCTACAACCTGGGCATCCGCCAGCCGATCGGCAACGTCATTCACGCTCTCCACGAGCATCAGGCCGACGCGATCGGCCTGAGCGGCCTGCTGGTCAGGTCCACCCAGGTCATGCGGGAGGACCTGGAAGTGCTCAACCAGCGCGGGATCCGCGTCCCGGTGATCTTGGGGGGCGCGGCTCTCACCCGGCAGTACGTCGAGGATGAGTTGCGGACCGTTTATCGCGGCCCGCTCTTCTATGCCCGGGATGCCTTCGAGGGGCTGCGATTGATGGAACGGGTGGGGGCGAGCCGGCCGGTGGAAGTCGAGGCTCGGCCACCGATTGAAATCCGAACGCCGGAGCAGGTCCAACTGCTGGCCGAGCAGCGGTACGGACTCAAGCCGCTGGATACGAAGGCCGCCCGACGGGCAAGGTTGGCCGAAGCCCAGATCGCACAGCCCGATGCGGGCCTGGCCGGCCCGGAGCTTGCCAGGCCGGCCGCAGCACGCACCCTGCCCGTAGGTCCAAGGCCCGCCCGCTCCGACATCGGCCACGATCACCCCGTCCCACGCCCCCCCTTCTGGGGCTCGCGGGTCCTGGAAAGGATCGACCTGGACGCCGCTTTGGCCTATCTCAATGAGCGAATGCTTTTCCAGGTGCACTGGGGATTCCGTCGAGAGCAACGAACCGCCGGCCAGTGGAAAGAGTATCTGGAGGCCCACGTCCGCCCGATCTACCGGGACCTGGTTGAACGGTGCCGGCAGCAAGGGCTCGCCGCCCCGCAGGCGGTCTACGGATACTGGCCCGGAAACTCGGACCACGATGAACTGCTGATCTTCGGTCCCCCCAGCGGCACGATCGACCGCCCGGAACACCATCGCGAGGTGATCGCCCGTTTCCGCTTTCCCCGACAGCGCAAGCACCCGTACTGGTGCCTGGCCGATTTCTGGCGACCGATCCAGGACGGGATCGTCGATGTGGTCGCCGCGTCGCTGGTGACCGTCGGCAGTCATTTCGGCGCGGCAGCCCGCCAACTGTTCCAGCAGGGTCAGTACCAGCAGTACGTCTTCATGCACGGCCTGGGCGCCGAACTGGCCGAAGCCCTGGCCGAGTACACACACAGGCGCGTCCGCCTGGAACTGGGCGTGGCCGGCCTGGACGCCCCCGAACCGGCCAAGCTCTTCCGACAGGGGTATCAAGGCAGCCGGTACAGCTTCGGCTACCCCGCCTGCCCTGACCTGGAGGATCAGGCTCACCTGCTGCGAATGCTCGGTGCCGAGCGAGTCGGCGTCAGGCTGACCGAGACCTGCCAGCTCGATCCCGAGTACTCCACGACCGCACTCATAACGTACCACCCGGCCGCCCGGTACTTCAGCGTCTAGCAGGGACCGCCCGGCGGCACCAAACGCTTATCGGGCCGGCATTCGTGCTCCGCAGCGATGCGGATTCGATCCTCGTGCGAATCATGCTAAGATAGTGTTGTGGCTTTTTGGCTGCCGCCGCCCGTCAACCGACGGGGCTGCCTCCAATGGGTCCATTCAGGAGTGCCCATCATGCCGGTCCACCCTCAAAACTTTAACCGAAACTGGCCGGAACCGAGTCGGATCGCCACGGGGGGTGGTCTTACGCAGGCCGAGGCTGCTGCTCGGGGAGTTTTTGCCTGGCGGGCCTCATCGGCCGGCCGATACAGCCGCCAACTGGCGGCGTGGCTGTCAGTCCTGGTCTGTTGTGGCTGGCTGGTTTCCAGCTCGCCTGCCGACGTGGTACTGGGCAAGGTCCTGCCGCTGCGCCAGCCGGATGGTCAGTTGCTTCAAGTCCGGATATGGGGTGATGAGTTCTATTCGGTGGTCGAAACGCTGGATGGTTACACCCTGGTTCGCGATCCGGTCAGCCGCTACATCTGCTATGCCCAATTGTCAGAGGACGGCGACCTGCTTCTGTCCACCGGCGTACTGGCCGACCAGCCTCCGCCGGCCGGACTGGAGAAGCATCTACGCATAAATGCTGCCGCCGCTCGGGCCCAGGCCGCAGCCGCTCGGGCGGACTTCGAGCGCCGCCAATGGGAAGGCCCCCACGCCCCGCCCCGTGGGCTGCCCGATCGCGGCCCAACCACCGGCCAGGTGCTCGGCCTCTGCCTGCTGATAGACTTTTCCGACGATCCCGGAACCATCCCGCCGGCGGAGGTAGAGAAGTACTGCAACAAGGTCGGCTATGTCGGTTATGGCAACAATGGATCGGTGCGCGATTACTTCTATGACGTTTCCGATAACCTGTTGACCTATACCAACTATGTGCCCGCGTCGTATTATCGCGCCCTTCACCCCAAGTCCTATTACACCGACCCAAACGTGCCCTTTGGCGAGCGCGCCCGCGAGCTGATTCTGGAAGCCCTTAACTACCTTGAAGCCAACGGTCTGGATTACGCGCAGTTCGACGCGGACGCCGACGGCACGGTTGACGCCTTGAACTGCTTTTACGCCGGATACAGCGAGAGCGCCTGGGCCGAGGGGCTGTGGCCGCACGCGGGCCATGTCTACTTTTGCGCCGACGGCGTGTGCACACGCCGCTACCAGATGACCGACATGCAGAACATGCTGCGTTTGCAGACTTTCTGCCATGAGAACGGCCACATGCTGATGGGCTGGCCGGACCTTTACGACTATGATTATGACTCCACCGGGGTGGGACAATTCTGCCTGATGTGCTACGGCACTGTCGACACCAATCCTTGTCAGCCCTGCGCATACATGAAGTACATCGCCGGCTGGGCCAATACCATTCTGCTGACGTCATTCCAATGCAATCTGCCGGTCCCTTCGGACAGCAACACGATCTACAAGTTCCCGCATCCGACCGCGGAGAACGAATACTACCTGATCGAGAACCGTCAGCGCGTGGGGCGCGATGCGCAGTTACCGGACGACGGGCTTGCGATCTGGCACGTGGATACGCTGGGAAGCAACAACCACCAGCAGCAAACGCCGGAATTGCACTACCGCGTCACTCTGGTGCAGGCGGACGGGAAATGGGATCTGGAGCGCAACCGGAACTACGGGGACAGCACGGACTTGTGGCCATCGCTGGGGCGCACACAGTGTACGCCGGAAACCAGCCCCAATACCAACTGGTGGAGCGGAGAGGTATCCAACCTTCACATTCTGATGATCAGCCCATCCGCCCCGACCATGAGCTTCTGCTTTTTGGACGGACCGGACTGCAACTACAACTATATTCCTGACTACGTTGATATGGCCGATTGCGACGGCAGCTTCTGGTGCCTGGACTGTAATGCCAACGGGCAGATCGACGAGTGCGATGTGAACGGGGGCTGGAGTTACGACTGCAACGGCAACGGCATTCCGGACGAGTGCGAGGCGGGCACCACTTCACCCGATGACAACCACGACGGCGTCCCGGACGAGTGCGAGTGGATGCCGGCCGACCTCAACTGCGACGGTCTGGTCGATAAACGCGACATAAATCCCTTTGTGCTTTTGCTACAGTCGGAGCAGCTTTATCTGGCGGCCCTTCCGGATTGCGTCCGGATCAATGGCGACATCAATGGCGACGGGAGCGTGAACTTCGGGGACATTCGCCCGTTCATCGATGTGCTGCTGGGACGGGGTTGAAAGAGGCAGGGGCTGTACGCCGGTCCGCTTGCTGCCGGCACCGGATAACCGCCGGCCTTGACAATCCGATACTGGAAACAAGCCCGTGGTGCCCCCTCGGCTTAGCAGGGGCTGAACCCCGCGGGAGTGCGGCAAAACGCCGGCTCTGGGCTCGGCCGATGGTATCTGGGGCCGTGCCGGTCGGCCGGAGGCGACTTGGAGCGTAAGCCGCTGCCAGTCAGTGCGTTGCAAAAAGTTGAGCTGAGGAGGTTGATTTGGCCCGCCGATCTTCCTAAGCTAATCGGGCGCAGTGAGTTGGGGATTAGTGTAACGGTAGCACGACTGACTCTGGATCAGTTAGTTCAGGTTCGAATCCTGGATCCCCAGTTGACGGACAGCCGAGCGGTTTATAGACTACCTGCATGGCGGCCAATGAGTGACGCGAGACTCTAGACTCTTGGCCGGGCAGGTTGCGAGCTAGCGCCGGAGACGATAATATCGGAGCTCGGCGGTAAGCCAAGCTTTCGAACCCCGGGCCGGACTGCGTCGGCGTACGTGTCCCCCCCCGCACGTCCCGACCGCCGGCCCACTTTATTGCGCCCCGCCGGCTCAAACACTTCCCCGGGCTCTGCAAGGCCCACGAAACCTAGGGAACTTGCGGATAACCCCTGAGCTTGCGACCGTCGACGTCGTATCGCGTGAGATCAACGTCCCTGAACACTTTGGTCATGTGAACGATCTGGGCGACGTGGCCCGAAAAATGCTCGACCACGTGAAAAACCGCCACCAGTCCGCTGATTTCGTAGCCCTGGATGCTGTGCCGCCTAGTCAGGGCTGATGCATCCAGCCGCCGCAGTATCGCTGTGGCCCGGCTGACCGCGTTCTGAAGCTGGGCCAGCAGGTCCGCGGTCGGCACCGGGCCAGGCTCGGCGAATTCGGCCCGTCGATCGCGAACCACGGGCTCCCCACCCAGACCGCCCAGAATCCACTGGCGCACATTGCCGGTCAAGTGGAGGACCAGGTTGCCGATGCTGTTAGTGTGGCGGTTGTGACGGTTCCAGATTTCCTCTTCGGTCAGCAACCCAACGCACCGGACAAGCTGCTCGCGTAGCTCGTCCAGTTTGACTGCGGCGTACTCAACGAACTGCCGGGCCAGGTCCGAGTCGGACATCAGGTTGCTCCTGCAACGGGTGCTGAGCTGATCGCGGAGGGAAGCTTAACAAGGGCCGCTCGAATAAGGTACCTCGGCTCGCAGGCGGGCACCGGCCGCCAGCCGCCGCCACTGGGTGAATGGTGTGCGGGAATAATAGGGACCTTGCAGGCCTGGCTTGGGGCCCGGCGGTAACGTCAATTCCCGTGTGTAATTGTTGCGGGTTAAGAAGGGCATTTCAGGCCACACCGCGGACCTCCCGGAATTCTTTGCAGACCCGCGTGGCGTACTTGGCGTTGTAGTACGCC
>Ga0136652_1001114_pt1 | contig 11793 bp, 11 predicted proteins | sample ConPoolayeEmetaG_FD_94864 | JGI IMG/M metagenome (GOLD analysis project Ga0136652, IMG submission 94864) | Hot spring microbial mat communities from California, USA to study Microbial Dark Matter (Phase II) - Cone Pool mat layer E metaG... ...
AGTATGCCTTTGTTTTTACCAAATGGTTCGGTGGTATCTACCTGAATTTCTTCTCCGGGATAACCTTTAGTGTATTTCCCAGGGTGAGGGTTAATTTTTTCTGCCTTTTTCTTAAACAATAATTTTCTTCTTACCGCTCTTCTGTAGATTAAAGAACAGGATAATTCTTTAGATTGAAGAACAGAATAATTCTGTAAGATTAGAGAACAGGATAATTCAGCTAGGTAAATTGATTTATGTTAATAATAATCTTCAATTTCATCTGCCCTGAATTCATCACAAATTTTTGCGATCGCAAGATTTTGTGATGAAATAAATTGTGCTATGCTAACTCTACTAAATGGACTAACTAAGTTATAAATAACTAAACTAACACTACCTCTACCACTCTCGCTTATACTTCCGCTAAATATGGTATAGTCACCTCTGCTATCAACTAGCTACGTTCCCACTAACTATGTTACAATTGGTTTAGTGATGAAAAAGTTTAGCCTCTTTATCATTTTAATCCTTTTATTTTTTCTGGCCGACTCCCCGGTCTTGGCTGCTAAAAAAAGAGTGAGTAAAACCACAGTCAAAAGGACAACAAGCGCAGTAACCTCTAGCCAAGGCGTCAAAGCTTGGGTAAGACTGCGGGCTGACCGGCAGGCACTCCTCATCGATTTTAGTGGTTTTAACAATCTCAAATCTGGCTCTTATGAACTCACTTATACCGCCAATGGTATTCCGCAGGGCGTTAGCGGCACCGTTATTTTGGGCGACACTTCGACCAAAACTTTGCTTTTTGGTACCTGCTCTGCCGGTGTCTGCAGTTACCATCGCCACATCACCAACGCCCGCCTGAAAATTACCTCTTTTCTTAACTCCGGCCAGAAAGTCATCAAAATCTACCGCATCAAAGTTTGACGCTTACCAGGCAAACTTTAGGGTGTTATGGGATTGCAACAAGTTGACCCAAGCAAATTTCCTTAAAAAACCATAAGCAAGGAAATCTCCTGCAGCCAATAATTAAGGGTCTAGATGGCACTTTAACAATTTGCCAAAGATTTTGTTCAAGTTGTGGTGGCGTTTTCTCCAAGACCACTCGCACTCTTTAAGGTGAAAGTGGAAGTTTTTTTTAATTCCCTTGAACTTGACCCAACGGTATTTCGTAAAAGCCCAAAATGACTCAATGTCATTGATATGGATCCCATTTCTGGAAAAGATATCCTTACAGTGGTTGACCCGATAATGTTTCTCAAAATCGGTATTAACAAACCATTGTATCCTCTCCAATTGTCAGAATAAACAGTACTGCCAGGTTTAATTTTACCAGAAATGATTTTCCTCAAGGTTCTTAGACCGCAACAGGAATAATTTCTGTGTAAACTCGGCGATTTCTTTCAAAAATACCAAACACCGGTTGTTTATGGGTACTTCTGCCTTTTTTGTTTATTTTACCGGCTATCCTTCTTGGTCCAAAGTAGGATTCATCAATCTAAAGCTTGCCAATAACAGTTTCTTCTGGGATAACTGATACTGGTAAATGACTTTACGGCATATGTTAAAGTACTTATTAATTTAATCGTGTTCCTATTTAGGCCTAACAATTTACTTGTTTGGGTAGCTGTTAAGTCTAAACAGAAACAAGAAATGATTTTTCGTTTCATAATTAGTAATTGGTCTATTATGACAAGACATTTAGCTATTTTAACATGCTAAGTGCTAGTCGGGTCCTATTAAAAATTAAAATGAAACGCTTAAAACTCATCTTTTTGATTTTCCTTAACCTTCTGCTGCTGGGAAGTGGTTTTCTATATTACTACTATGCTTATGAACCATATCTACCCCGCCGCAGCGCCGTCCAAGAATCACCACCATGGCAAAAAATGAGCTGTTCGCCACCTTCACTCAAAATTGCTTTCTTAAGCGACGTCCACCACAGTTGGCAAAATCTGGAAAAAGCCGTCAACTTAATCAATCAAGACAATTTTAGTCTGGTCATTTTTCTGGGTGATCTCACCAATGTCGGAGAGCCAGAAGAACTTTTGGCAGGAAAAAAAATCCTTGATCAAATTATCGCTCCATTTTATTTTCTGCCGGGAAATCATGATGTTTGGTATAGTCGACACTTAGGTTTAGCCCCTAATAATTCTTGGCAGGAGGTTTTTAAGAAAGAGTCTTTACCAGCATGCTTGACCTTAAACAATTTTAATTTTATTTTTATCAATAATGCTGATGAAAAAGAAGGTTTAACGGCTTCGGCCTGGCAAGAAATCCTTGATTGTCTGAAAATCGAGCAGCCGGCGCTGGTTTTTAGCCATGAACCTTTGTTTCATCCGCTAAGCGAGCGGCTCATGGGTCAACACAGCCAGCGAGTTGCCCAACAAGCGACGCAATTAAGAGATTGGCTTTGTCGAAAGCGGGTTCGACTCGCCGTCGCCGGTCATCTGCACAGCTTCTCCAAATATTATTATGATTGCCCTGATGGTTATCAGGTACCAATGCTAGTCAGCGGTGCACTCGCTGCCGAACGCAACTTCCAATCGCCCCGGTTTTTGGAAGTCACCCTCTTTAAAGACGGCAGTTTTGAGGAAAAGGAAAGGCTAACCCTTTAAATTAAAGGGGTAACCCCTAGTTAGGGGTTACCCCTCAAGGAGAAGCTCACCTAAATCATATTCCTCTTTATAACCTTCTACAAAAGACTGGTAAGAAAAATAATCAAAAACTTTGCTTCTCTTCTTCTTAAAGAATGAAAGAATTTGCTCTGGATGTACCCATTCACTCTTCCTCACTCCCAAATAATCACCATAGCTGGAATAAGGATAATCTATTAATTTTCCCACTTTGTCCTGTGGGTTAAGATGAATATAACGAGAAAGGTGTAAAAGTTGCTCGTCGCTCTCCACTATGACTGCTTTATAAACACTCTGAAATAAACTGCCCACCCGCTTATAGCGTTTATTAAAATACATAGCATAATTAGTACCGAGACGATTCATAAGATTGGTAATCCCTTCTTTAACATTTTGCTTTACTAAAAGATGAAAGTGATTGGGCATAAGGCAATAACTCAAGAGCTCTATTTGGTTGATTAAATTTTTCTTTTTTTGAAAAATGACTGGTTCTTCACTGGGTGAAAGATATTTTTTCAAAAAATATAGAAAGACTTTATAGTCTTTATCATCAAGAAAAATTTCTCTTTTTTCTACCCCACGATTATAAAGATGATAATAGCCACCCTCTACATATATCTTTAAAGAGTTTTTTCTTGGCATATCTTTATACTACCCTTAGGGGTTACCCCTGTCAAGGGGTTACCCCTTCAAGTATAGTATAATAAGTTTGTGGGAGGGTTGGCCGAGTGGTTTATGGCGCAGGTCTTGAAAACCTGTGGGCGCAAGCCCTCAGAGGTTCGAATCCTCTACCCTCCGCCAGTTGGAAAATGTTGAGGCTGGCTCGCCTGAAGCTAAGGCTCGCCAGCCGATTTTAGGCGCAAAATTTAATTTTTTGTCTTTGTTTTGCGAAGCAAGACGCCAGAAGCATGTTTTCCCTTTTTTGATTAAGTTCATTTTATTTTGGTAGCATAGAAATGAAAGCAAATATCATTTTAATTTTATGCTATTAAAACTTTGAAGATGTGTTGAGTGATAAAAATATAATGGGGTATAAGATCAAAAACTACGAGCCAAGCTCAATTTAACGCAGGACGATTTAGCAAGAAAATCAGGTTTAAATACACAACGCTTTCAAAAATTGAAGCCGGTGTCGTTACCAAGCCAACTGTGCATATTATGGCAAAAATTGCTAAAGCACTGGATGTTTCAATAGAGGATTTAATAAAATAAGGTAATTAGTGCGTTTCGTAACCATATGGTATTAAAATATCCATATGGCACAAGGGCGAAATAATGTTTTCAGTTGTGCGGCCAACTTTTTGAAGGGCAGAAAGTGCGTTTTTTGCGGTTTGTTCAAGGTTTCCAGGACACGCCGCGGATATATCCAGTGCCGGAACAAACCCTGGGGAAAACAAAAATCGCTGAAAAGGATCCTTAAGGAAATTGCAATCGTGCAAGGATTCTATCAACAGCAGCCGGCATATCGTCTCTCGCACGATCTCGGACTTGATTACCAGATGATCACCCGCGTTTATCAGAAGCTCCGCGAAGCGATCTATTATGTGGCGGAATTGGAAGGCGGCAGACTGAACGATGAAGTTGAGATGGACGAAAGCTACTTTGGCAGCAGACGCAAAGGAAGACGTGGACGAGGTGCAAAGGGTAAAACATTGTTTTTGGCCTTCTGGAGCGTGATGGAAAGGTTTATACGAGAGTTGTGGAGCATGTGTCCAAAGAAGAGCTTATGGCAATTATCAGGAAGAAGACCAGAAAGGGCACGGTCTATTACACCGACACTTTCCGGAGTTACAACTCGTTGAAGCGATTAGGTAAGCACCGCAAGATTGATCATTCTAAAAACATGGTCAATACGAAAACCAGGAATTATATCAATGGCATCGAGGGGTTTTGGAGTTTTGCGAAGCATATTTTGTATAATTATCGGGGAATTTCCAAATATCATTTCCCGATGTATCTTAAAGAGGCGGAGTATCGCTTTAATCATCGGAAGGACAATTTATTCAAACTGTTTTTATCAACCTATTTTAGTTACGTTTCACACTAATTACCTAAAATAATTTTAAACAATATGGAAAATTTTGAAGGACCGCTACAATTTACCTCCCTACAAGAAACTCCAAAAGTGGAGAAACCGGAAACAGAAATCACGCCGGAACAAAAAGAAATTTTAGAATCGGCAACGAAATTTGCAGAGTACTTAACTAGTCGTTGGCCACAAGTTGATACTGGCAGAAAACCAGTTGTAGAAATTGACGACAAAGGCACAACAGTTGAATTGCCGAAACTACCTGAAAGCATAGAGACAAGAATAAATTATTATCTTTCTGGTTCTTTGGCCTCTATGCTCTTATCTCGTGCGGAAAGTTTTACTGAAATGGACGAAACCCAAATTCCAGCTTTAGCCGAAGTTCGCACTAGAGAAATACCTGAATCAGCGAGAAAAATTTTGGCTTCTTTTGCTCGCCAAATTGGTGATTTAGATTATGTCCCTACGGACCACTACAAAGCAAATCCTACAAGATTAAAAAGGGGTGGCGGCGGACCATCTTTTGACGAAGTACCTGAAGCGGGACGCAAAGTTTTGAAACGGGGCGAAAATCAAATTAAGGTAATGTGCGATCCTGTTGAAGCATACGGAGCAAGAAGAATCGCGAAAGTAAATGTAGAGGGGCAAGACTATTACGTTGCAAGACCTGATACTATTCTTGCATACAAAGTCTTGCATCTGCTTCAAAGCTATGAACAGAAGCCGGAAAAGTTTAATACTGATTTCAGGAAACTTCACGGGGCATTACGAACAATGTATAGCGAGGAAGAGTTATTACAAATCACTCAGCAAGTACTTACGGATTATGAGGACGCAATGGAAGGATTGCATATTCGTATGAACGAGGGAAAAGAAAATCCACCCGCATACGAAAGGAAAGTTCCTAAATTTATTGAAAGGGTATTGGCTAATCAGCAAGTCTCGCCAGAAATTCGAGCTACGCTCGAAAAATTAGTGGAACAAAAATAAAGAATCTGCCGCCAAGCTCGGTAGAGCCGAGCAGTCCAGCAGAGCGGGATTAGAAAAACTTGAAATCGTCCTTTCCGCTTCCGCTTTTTGGCGAGGCGGGCGGAAGGGGGGTTTGGTCCTTGCCCTTCCGCCCGCCGAGCCTATTAATAAAATCGGTTCGGATTTTTTTCAAATACCCTCCGCCAGCTGGTAAATGCTAATTTGAACTTAATGAGTTTTCTTTTGAAAATCTTTAAATGAATCTTTAAATGTGTTAAAATATTTTTATGTCCAGGTTCAAGGCTCACCCAAAGCAAAAAAGTTATTATCCGGGAATTTGCAGCCGAGCCGAACTTTTAAGAAAGGGTTTTAAGGGTCTTAAAAATCCGCCGATAAACATAAAAACCAAGTCTTTAAATGCCAAGATGTTACAGCGCTTTTCCGGAAAACTGGGTAAGTAAAATTCTTAAGTTTTTTTGCCTAAGATGATTAACCGGTTGAATAAAAAAGGCATTTAATTTAAATTTTTATCATTCTAAACTAAGAAGCGGGCCCATAGCTCAGTTGGTAGAGCGTTCGCATGGCATGCGAAAGGTCGCCGGTTCGAATCCGACTGGGTCCACCAGCTTGAATTAACCGCTTTGATCGGATTTTACTCTCCATTTAGCAACCAGATTTTAATCATTTAAGACTAATCTTCTCTCTTTTAAGCCTGTAAATAGCTAACAAAAGTTGAAAACGAAGATTTTTAGGTCCTCTAAAAAGACTGGTGAGAAATAATGAAAAATTTATGAAAAAACACAGAAACATATTGGACTCTAGGTAAACGATTGTTAAGATGGAGATTTCTTTTTAGGTTTGTAAAATCGGCTATGCTTCCTTTATGAAACATAAATGCTCAATTAACAAGTTTAATAGTTGAGTCGGCTAACTCCGAAGAAAATTTAAAGATAATTGGAAATATGCCAATTCAGTTATAAAAGATACTCTGGAAAATCTAGAATATTCTTTTTACTATAAGGCTTACTATAAGGCAAAGATACTAAGCCTCTGGGTCATAACTCAGAGAAAGAGCTTTTGATATTTTCAAAATTCCTGTTTCTAATACCTTACATAGGTTTAAAAACAGTTTGTCAATACCACTACCACTCAGATTGCAGGTGAAATTATCAAAACCCCTTTAATACACGTCCTCTACAGGAGGACTTAGAATCCAAAAGGTACTGGACTTATACATTCTCCAAATTTTACCTCCTATGATTATGATATAATACAGTAATTCGGTTAAACTTCGCATATACGCGAAACTTAGGCAACATAATTAAAAACAAATATTGGGGGTTATTTTTATAAGAATCACCTAGAAAGGAGTTGAGAACCATGAGTGAAATACCAAAAACACCAGAGCCACTGCTTAACCTTGAAAATCTTAAACCGGGAACGTGGACTTACCTACTACCTTTGTTTAATCCTAGGTCTGGATATCCAGAAGAACTTTCTGCCGAGGAAGTTGCCGCCCAACTCAATAATTTTTGGCCGGAAATAGACAACAAAAATGGTGAAATTTTAGTGACATTTCCCTGGCTTACTGAAAAATATGTAGATAGTGGGGGCGTTTGTGGCCCAGTCAAGTTACCGTATTTGCTGATTACTATTCGTATACCAAAATAAAGTCTTACTTTGGCTGACTTTGTTTTTAATGAAGTTTACACCACGTTGCTTTTTCGTTCCCAGTGGTTATCCGACGGGGACGGAGAACAGAGTGGAGATGGGTCAGAACCTTGCAGAGCCACGCTCCTATTTCATGGCAACTATTTGTGGTAAAGGATGGAATTATCAGACCATCAGGTACCTGGAAAAAGTTAGATGAAAGCGTTAGAAATTTCTTTAATAATTTAGATTTTTGGCAATTTATTTCACAAGAAGTAATATAATTTGGTAAAATAACTCAATCTTAATAATAATATTTAACCAAAATAATATGAAAGAGCACCCAAGAATTACTTTCACCCCGGAGGAAATAAAAAAAATAGCCGAGATAAATTTTTCTCATTGGAATGAGGCTTTGTCAACCGGAGATCCGGCAAAAGTAGCAGAATTTTATGCAGAAAATGCGACGTTCTTACCTACAGTCTCAGGTGAATTTGAAAGAGGACCGGCAGGTGCTCAAAATTACTTTGAGCATTTTTTAAAAAAAAGGCCAAGCGGCGAGATTGTCCAAGAGGAAATTCAAGTGTTAGGACCCGATTGTTATCTTCATTCCGGAATGTACAATTTTGAAGTAGGTCCAGACAATCACAGACAAAACGTTAAGGCGAGATTTACCTTTGTTTGGCGACAAGATCCGCAAGGAGAATGGCGAATAATTCACCATCACTCATCAGTAAGACCTTAAGAATAAAAATTGCTCGTGGAAGGTTGCCTTGCCTGACTCTCTCTTATCACCCTGAAATCTGGCAAAATCAACCAAGCTAGCGGCAGCTTACCCGGGTGTTCGGCATAAAAATGATGTGGCGAAGTTGAGTAAAATGATATTATAAATAAATGATTATGGAGGTGGCAAAATGACTGAATGGAACAAAACTCAAAGGATGCAAGAAAGACTGGGGGTAAAAGATTATTATCAAGGAAGACCTATCATCCATAGAGATTCGCCGGTAGACGGTGGTGTCTATTTAGGAGAAGGTCAAAGGGAAGCCATTGTCGTAGATTCAGAAAAATATCCTAAATTAAGAGAACTTTATAAAAAAGCTAAAACCAAAGCCACAAAAGGCGGCACCATTAGAGAAGAAGAAATTTTAAGAGCTGTTTATGAAACCGTGAAAGAGGCAATGCCAAACCAAAATAACGAGGCGGTTAACAATCTAATCAGCAAAGCTGGCTTGCAAAGAGATCGTAAAGTTGCTTTGGATTTTTTTATTGAAAATGGTGTGGGTGTTTGTAGGCATTATGCTTTAGCTTGCGCCGCTCTGCTTGAGCTTTTTAAAAAAAAAGGGTGGATAGGAGGTAAAATAAGTGTAGATAGAAATGCTACCAATTTAGGTGGACATGCGTGGTGTCGTTATACAAACTCTGCCGGCCAGGTCATCATTCTTGATGTAGCTAGAAACTATCTGGGAAGCTTAGAGAAAGGGAATGAGAGATGGGATTATCAAAGACCAGAAAATTACTAAAAACCAAAATTTTAAAAATCTCCCAAAACCATAGTTCTCTGGCTCGACTTCTGTCAGAGGCCGACAACTAATTCTCAGTTGCCCGGTCTGCACCCAACCTTACTAACACTTAAATTTCTCTTGACCGCGGCTGGCGAGATTGGCGAAAACAGCCAATTCCGTCAGTAAATACTGATCAGAGAGAAATCTTTGTTCAAACCTAAGCAAAACAGAACCTTGCCGAGGTAACCGCCGCGGCCAGTCACTAACATCACCAAACTGCTTTAGTTTAAGCAGTGTCCAGATTTTAACCTAAAGAGATGCTGATATGCTAAAATCAAGATGATGAGGATAAATTAATTGTCACTGCTGAAAATTTTTGGCAGTCTCGCTGATAAGATTTCGAGTTAAGCAAAAAATTTTCCCTTCTTGAAATTCATTATCAGGAAGAGTTTTTGCGCGGGAAGGCCGGCGGCAAACTTTAGCCGCTAAGATATTTCTTTTTAAGCGAAACGGAAAGATAGCCAGCGCCAATCATCGCCAACCCGGCGATAACCAGTGCCAAAGGCCAACCCAAACCGCTTGAAAAATATTCATCTGTAATTTTGAGGATATAAAATATAAAAAAGAGTGTCCCAAAAGTAAGAAATGCTTTGCTTTTAAACCTGACGCTAAAAAACAGGCTGGCGAAAACCAAAACAGGATAAATCAATTCCCAAAATAAATTTTGGTTTGGTTTCCAGCCGCCAAGGGTAAAAGCCGCCCCCAAAAACCCGAGAATCCCAAAACCGTTGAGGAAGCCGCAAAGTGACATCCGCTCAGTTTTTGAAAAGATATAGCCTAATAATATATAAACAAGCCCCGCAAACAAAATCCGGTATTGGTAAAATCTTCCCTTGTCAAAAAATAAACTCTCTCTCGCTAAAAAACTGGTGAAACTAAAAAAAAGCCAGGTACCAAATAAAATACTAAATAAAGTAAAAATATTTTTTCTGAATACAAAATGCGATAATAAGTAAATACCCAACATTGTTCCCGAGATGAAACTTTGCCAACCATCACTGCTGGCTTTAAAACCAAAGTGGTTAATCACCACCCAAATACCTATCGGCATAACCAAGGCGGAAATAAGATAAAAAGCAGAGCCAACAGTTTCGGTGCGTTTATTGCGGCTAAAAAACATACCGCTAAAATAGGCGGCGGTTCCGGCAACAAGAGTAGTTAAAACTTTCACTCCAAAGCTAAGGCTGCGCCAGTTTTGCCAAAGTAAAATCGCAATCCCCAAAAAGACAATCGCTCCCCCAAGGTAGGTTAAAATCGTCATCAGACTCGGTTTTGGGGCCAAAACTACATCAACCCTGCCCCGCCTTCCTGATTCATAAGCCGCTTCCAGCTCTGCCTTGGAAATTATTTTTTGCTCGGCGAGTGACTTGATATAGGCTAAAATTTCTTCTTTGGTTGTCATCTATTTTTATATTTAACTAAATTTACTAAAACCATTATAATATAAATTGTCGGGGAGGTTGAAGATTTAATTTTTTAGCCAATTTAAACTCCTTTGCCCTTACCTTTAAAAAGATTCGCTTTCAGCTTTAAAAAACTAGGGGGGTTAAGAATTTTTCTTTTTGGGTGCTTTAAGTAAACTCAAACCCGACACCAGCACCAAAAGCAACCTTCCTTGTTGTAAAGTCAACCAATAATGATCAAACATTCCTGTCACCAAAATAACCAACCACCAGCAATAAAGCAGGGGTTTGAGTGCTGGTGTTTGCGCTTTAAGTCTTAGCAATACTTTTAAGAGAAACCAGCAAGCCAGTGCCATGCCGAGCAAACCTGTTTCGGTAAGCCAGAGGGCCAAGAGATTGTGGACCGGCTGCCAAAAATAGGTCTGACCGACAAGTGGCCGCTCGGCCATCGCCGGAATGAAGTTGCCCAAACCGATACCAAAGAGGGGTGAGCGCAAAAACTCTTCTTTGGCGGCCGCTAGTAAAGCTAACCGTCTGTTGACTGACTCGCTTTTTTCTAAAAAAACCAAGCTGACGGCTAAAAGGAGGGGTAAAACCAACAGCCAGATTTTAAGTAATTTAAAATGCCTAAGAACCAAAGCCCACAAAAACAGTTGCGAGAGAACAATCACCAAAAGCGAGAAAGAAAACCAAATTCCCAAAAGGCTGAAAAAGAAACCGGTTAAGAACCAATTCATATCCTTGACGGTTTCAAAAGAAGAAGTTTTAGACCAAACTCGCCTAGTGGTTGCCAACGGTTGAGTTTTTAGAAAAAAATAAGTATTGGCCACCAGCATAAGCAGACAAAAACCACTCAAAACATTGGGGTGTGGAAAAGTACCGTAGCCTCTTAGCAGTTGTTGACCAGATGGTGATAAAAATTTAGCAATACCAATAGTAGCAATGCTAAAATGCCTTTCCCCAATTATCCACAAACCTACTGACTTTTCCACAATGACTTGATAGACGGCTAAACAAACCTGGAGAATTAAGGACAAGTTAAGGATTTTAATCAGTTGGGGAAGGTCTTTGCTGATGAAAGTTTTCGCAATCGTCAGGCCTAAAACCACCATCTCCGCCAGTTTAAAGAGGTTGTAAACTAATAAATAAGGGTTTTGTTTAACCACCAACAGCCAGTAACCACCGGCAATTAAAAAATAAAAAATAACGCTTAAAAGAAATTTGGATTTTGGGCGGTAAACCTGATTTTTGCTTTTTGATTTTTGCTTTACTAAAAAGGCGGCGGCTGCCAAGAAAACCAAAATATCGGTCAGAAAGACGGTCGGTGCTAGATAGTCCACTCGGCTCCCCAATTTATAGGAAAAAGCAAACCAAAAATGCCGGCTAAGCTGGGTGGGTAGTAAAAAAAGTAAAAAATAAAGCAGGAGCTTCGGACCTATCATTAAATCTATTTTACTCCCCTCATTCAAATTCTTTTATTGACTCTCTCAACTTTTCTTCTGTCTTAAACCCTCACAAAATACCAAAGGTGTTAAGATCATATCACCTCTAAGGTGGTATTA
>Ga0136652_1001116_pt1 | contig 11771 bp, 8 predicted proteins | sample ConPoolayeEmetaG_FD_94864 | JGI IMG/M metagenome (GOLD analysis project Ga0136652, IMG submission 94864) | Hot spring microbial mat communities from California, USA to study Microbial Dark Matter (Phase II) - Cone Pool mat layer E metaG... ...
AGCAGGACCGCGTCGCGCAAGCCGCCCGGTCCCGGCGCTACCAAAGCAAATTGCCGAGAAAAAAGAACTTGGATGGCCTCCGTCGGCTCCATGCCGACCGTCTGGCGTACCTGCTCGCGCCAGAGCTCCACCTCCTCCTGGCGCGCTGGCTGGCCGGCAAGCTCTGCCAATCCCAGCCAGACGGCGGGCTCCGTCAATGGCGTAAGCAAATCGCCAAGCTGTCGGCCCTCCATGAAAAGACCGACATCTTCCGGTACCAGCCCTACCAGCGACTGCTCTGCGCGCACCGGCCCCGCGGGGTGGATCGGAAAAAGCAACAAGGCTACTGCTAGACCCTGCCGCACGTCGACGGCATCCCGGATTTGTGCTTACGGGGAAACCGCTTCTCAGCAAAGCCGGCCAGTCGTAGCAACCTACAACGCCTGCTGGTCGGCGGTCCGCGAAGGCTCAGGTTCAACTGACTCCGCGGGTGGAATCAGCGCTTCCAGCAGCCAGGAGAGCGGATTGGTGGCCGAGGCCCGCGCTATGTCCTCCGGCACGCTGAAAGCCGACGCGTACCGCGCTAACTGGCTCAGGTCCGAGGCCAGGTTCGCCCGAGCCGCTTCCACGCGCCGGACAATCTCGTCGTACAGCGCCTCCCGACGGGCAAACCGTGCATCGGCCTCGGCGAACCTGTCGCGCACCTCATCGCTGGCCGCCCGCTCGGCCGACAGCACTATTGGGGGTGCCTCTGCCCGCGGCGCTGGAGACGGCGTCGGCGCCGACGGTGGGAGAGTAACCGCGAGGTACAGAACTGCCGCCGCCTGTAGCATCGCTGCCGCCGCAATAGCTACCCGCGTCGGCCGCAGCCGCATGCTCGCCGGTCGCCTTTGCTTCAGCTCGCCCAGCAGCCGCTGGGTAAAGTCCTCGGAAAGCCGCGGGCCGCGGGTATCGGACGCCACCACGGTCTCGACCGTCTCCATCATCACCATCAGAAGCTGGCACCGGCGGCAGTGCAGCCGGTGAGCATCGAACTCCAGCCGCAGAGAGCTCGAAAGCTCGCCGTCAAGATATGCGTCGATCAGGCGTTCGAATTCGTTGCATTTCATCGCCGGCTCACGCGCCCCAGGACCCGCTTAGGTAATCACAGGCCAGTCGGTCATCGACCAGCTCGGCTTTGAGGCACTCGCGAAGCCTGGCCCGCGCCCGGTGCAGATGGCTCTTCACCGTCACCGCGGGTATGCCCAGAACTTCGGCGATCTCCTGGCAGCTCTTGCCTTCGCGATAAAAAAGCAGCACCGCCGATTTCTGCGCCGTTGATAGCTGATCCACCGCTTTCCAGATCAGGGCCCGCAACCGTCGGGCCTCCTCGCTGTTGGCCACCGTCTCGGCCGCCTCATCCGCCCCGCCGTCAAACTGACCAAGATCCAGATCGCCCGCATAAGCACGCCGCTTGCGAAGGCTGTTCAGGCACATCCGGTACGCGATCGTAAACAGCCAGGTGCTGAATGCATACTGATCGCGGTACTCGGCGAGCCGCTCGTAAGCCCTGACGAAAACCGCCTGGCAGATGTCCTCGGCCTCATGATGATCGCGCAGGATGCGCCAGACGAACGCAAAGAGCCGGTCCTTGAATGCGTCGACCAGCTCGCGGAAAGCCTCGGGGCTTCCGCGCCTGGCCCGCGCGACCGTCAGCCGCAGTTGCTCTGCGGACATCGCCGGCCTTTTACCCGTGCCGCCAGGACGGTCCGTCACAGCTCATCACCTTTTACTCAGCCAAGGTGCCGCGGTTGCGGCAACCTCCTTACCCTCTACAATTTATCGCCGCGATGGTCAAAGTTCCACGTGCTGGTCCGGTGATTCGCAACCGCAAGGCCCGATATCGTTTCGAGATACTGGAAACGGTCGAGGCGGGAATTGTCCTAACAGGTAGCGAAGTCAAGAGCTTACGAGACGGCAAGGCTTCGCTGGATGAAGCCTTCGCCGTCATCCGCGAAGACGAGGTATTTCTGCGCGACTGCCATATTGCTCCCTACCCGATGGCGGGCTATGCCCAACATGTCCCGACACGCCCACGCAAGCTCCTGCTGCACCGCCGACAGATCCGCAAGTGGGCCAACCGCGTCAAAGAGCGCGGGCTGACGCTGGTGCCGCTGTCACTTTACTTTTCCGAGCGCGGGATCGCCAAGGTCGAGCTGGCGCTGGCGCGCGGCAAAACCCACGAAGATAAGCGCGCCGAGCTGAAAAAACGGGAGCTGGAGCGAGAGATCGACCGGGCCATGAAACGCCGATGATCGCGGGCCGTTCCCGGCTGCGGACCGGCGGTTGATCGACCGGTGAGCCGGAGGCTAAACTGCGGCCGCGGCGCTCGAGGCTGCATTTTCTTGGTTCAATACCGGAGGTGCGCAAAGCCGATGCCCAGCGAGCAAACGCTGATAACCTCATCGATCCACGAGGAGCTCGTCACTTCGACGACCACGGAATGGCGCGATCGCGTGGCGCAAGCGTATCTGGGAAAGTGGGGAGCGCGGGAGCTGACCGAGCGCGTCCGCGACCGGATCCATTGGATCGCCGGGCAGGTCCGCGGCGAGACGGTGCTGGACGTGGGATGCAGCGAGGGAATCCTGGCGCTGCTGCTTGCCAGAGAAGGGCTGCGCGTCACCGGAGTTGACCTCAACCGTCAGGCGCTTGCCTATGCGCGGGAGCTGCTCTCAGCCGAGCGGCCCGAAGTGCAGGCCCGCGTCAAACTGATCGAAGCCGACTTCTTCACCTGCCCGATCAACCAGACCTTCGACACCGTAGTACTCGGCGAGATCCTCGAGCACGTCGTCACGCCGCAGCGCCTGCTGGAACGCGCCCTTGCCTGCCTGGCGCCCGGCGGCAGGCTGGTGCTGACCACGCCGATGGGACTGGCCCCGGCAGCGGACCACAAGCGCAGCTACGTACTTTCCGATGTGGTTGCGCTGCTGAAGAATCAACTTCAGATCAACCATCTTTCGGTACGGGACGGATACATCTGCGTCGTCGCGCGCAGAAGCAACGGCAGAATGCCTGCCGAATCTGAAGCCTCGGCGGAACTGACAAGTTCCCAGAGTCTGCTCAGGATAACGGAAGCGGCTCTGGTGGCCGCGCAGCGCCAACTGTGGGAAGAGCTTGATCGCCGGCGCGCGGCGCTCCTGAGCAAGAAGGCCCAGATAGGTAGACTTGAGGAACAGGTCCGCGACCTTCGCAGGCAGCTTGAGACCGCCTCCTGCCAACACCACCAGGCCCAGGAAGCGCTGCGCGAAAGAGAAACCAGCGAAAGGCTACTCAAGCTGCGCCTGGCGCGTGCACGGCGCATAGCGCGGGCCCGAAGGGGTCAGGTGCGCAAGCTTCAGGCAGAACTGAACCAGCTTCAGCAGGCGCAGACGAACCTGAAGCATGAGCGGGCCAGGCTTGCCGCGGAGCTGGAACGGGCACAAGCCGCACCGGCGCTGGTGGTAGCTCTGCCGGCGTCAAAAGGTGGCTGCGCGCTGACGGCCGAGCCGATTTGGGTGGAGGCGCCGGTGGCCGCGAATACCAGCTACGAGCTGCGCGGAAAATATCTGGCCCCACCACAGGCCCGCAGAGGCGACGCGCTGGTCAGCTTCTGCTTCCTCGACCAGCAGTCCAGACCGATCGCTGGTAATTACGCGGGGATGTCGCGCTCTGAAAAGGCAGGCCAGTTCATGTACCTGCCAGCCGGAACGGCCAACGAGGAATTCGCTCTGGCGTTCATCAGCCCGGCTGAAGCAAGCGCGGTGCGACTGGGGTTTCGCCGGTGGAATGCCCCGGCGGTGACGCTGGATGGCAGCGTGCGTCTGGTGCCTAAGCTGCGACCTGTCAGCTCCGACGGTGGTGCCGCCCGGCTGCCTGCTGCTGCCAGAATCCAATTCCGGTCGGTAGAACTTCCGAATCGTGCGCCGCGCTTTTCCGTGCGCATGGCGGCGATCATGGACGAGTTCACGCGCTGGTGTTTTCAGCCTGAGTGCCATTTGATTCTGATCCCGCCGGACAACTGGGAGGCCCGGCTGGCCGCCGAAAAGCCGGATCTGCTATTTGTGGAATCGGCCTGGCGCGGCAACGACGATGCGTGGCGCTACCTGATCCGCCGGTCAGAGCCGATCGAGCAAGGTCCGCTGAAGGAGCTAGTGGACTGGTGCCGGAAGCGCGGCATTCCCACAGTTTTTTGGAACAAGGAAGACCCGCCACACTTTGAGGATTTTCTGCACGCGGCGCGGCTGTTCGATTACGTTTTCACGACTGACGCCAACTGCGTGCCGAAGTACCGCGAAGCGCTGGGCCATGAGCGGATCGACGTCCTGCCCTTTGCAATCCAACCAGCGATTCACAATCCGATTAACGCGCAGCGGGACGTAGTCGGCCAGGTGTGCTTTGCGGGAGCATATTACCCGAGGCATACCATCCGCGGAGACGACATGGACGTTCTGCTGCGTCCGGCCATGTCGCGCGGGCTAACGATCTTCGACCGCAATCACGGTCAGCCGTGGGCGGACCGGCATCGCTTCCCCGACGAGTACCAGAAAGCGATCCGTGGCGGTCTGCCGTACGCGCAGATGCTCGACGCGTACAAGCGCTTTCGGGTTTTTCTCAACGTGAACTCGGTAAAGGACTCGCCGACGATGTTTTCGCGGCGTGTCCTGGAGCTACTGGCCTGCGGGACGCCGGTAATCAGCGCTTATGCGCTGGGGATTGAGCAGCTTCTGGGACCTGACGCGGTGGCGCTGGTCAAGTCGGAGGAAGAAGCCGCCCGCTGGATGGATCTGCTGCTGCGCAACCCGGATCTCGGGGCGCGGATGGTTCTGCGCGGGCAGCGCCGCATCTTCCGCGAGCACACCTGCGAGCAGCGCTTGCGGAAAGTGATGGCGACAATCGGGCGGCCGCTGCCGGAAAAAGTCCCCTGGGTATGCGTCGCCACCTGTACCAACCGGCCGGCAATGCTGGAAAACATCATCGCCAACTACCAGCGTCAGGCCTGGCCCTGCAAGGAGCTGGTGCTGGTACTCAACAGCGATCAGTTTGACCTGGAGCAGGTTCGACGCCGCATCGCGGAGGTTCCTGCGGCGCGGGTGTTGCAGGTGCCGCAGTCACGGACACTCGGCGAATGTCTGAACCGCTCGATCGATGAGTCAGACAGCGATTACTGGACCAAGTTCGACGACGACGACTATTATGGTCCGCACTTTTTGACGGATCTGCTGACAGCCTTCAGTTACACCGATGCGGCGCTGGTCGGGAAGTACTCATACTACGCTCACTTGGAAGGATCGCGCTGCCTGGCGCTGCGCTACCCCGGGATCGAGCACCGTTACGTGACTTTCCTGGCCGGCTCGGCCATGGTCGTGCGGCGCGAGGTTTTTGACCAAGTCCGCTTTCCGGAGCAGAACTGCGGAGAGGATACCGTCTTCCTCAAAGAGTGCGCCGCCAAGGGCCTGCGCATGTATGCGACCGACCGGTTTAACCATCTGCTGTGCCGCGGGGCACGTAAAGAACAGCACACCTGGAAAATCGAGGACGATGAATTTCTGCGCGCCTGCCTGATTGTCGCTTACGGCGACAACTTCCGCGAGCATGTGACCGTCTGAGCAAACCCCCTGAACTGGCAGCCTCGGCTACTGAGCCGGGGGCGGCTTTTTGCCGTTGGAGGCGGGCACCGGGCTTAAAAGGAACACCGCGCGGCAGCCCGGTCGACTGCAACGGACCGTCAGCGTCGGAATCGCCGCGAACTCTTCCGCCTGCGTTCCCAACATGGCCAGCAGCGTCGGCAGGATGGCATGCGCTGCATGCAGGCACATACCGGCCGGCAAAGTGGTAGTAACCGTCAGTTCCTTGCCCAGCCAGGCACCCGCCGGGCAGGCAGCGGGGTCCGGCGGCCTCTCGACGAGCACACGCACTGCCGGCTGTCCCGGAACCGAGGGCAGCACCGATGCCTGCGACGTCGGCAGCTCGGAATCCGCGGACAATCCGCTGTGCTCAGCGGCAGCGACCTGCACCGACGATTCCGCAGAGACTGAAGGCCGGGACAGCACCCCGGCCTCTTCGTCAGCGCTGGAACCGGGCTGCTCCGGTGTCGCCGTAGGCGGCTGAGAATCGGGAACCCCTTCGATGTCGAAGACGATCACGTCGCGCTGCTGGTCGATGGCGAGGTTCGCGAGCTCGTCGGCCCGGCGGTTTTCCTCGCGGGCCACGTGCCGCAGACTCCAGCCGCCGATGCGCAGCAACAGGAGCTGCACCTGACGGTAAAGGTCCGCCAAGCGGGGGCTCTTGACCTCATAAGCTCCGGTTATCTGCCGAACCAGGAGCTCGCTGTCCGAGTACACCGCCAGGGGCTGTGCGGCACAGCGACTGGCACGCTCCAGGGCGCGGATGAGGGCGTAGTACTCGGCGGCGTTGTTGGTCTGGTGACCGAGGTAGTAGCCGGCCTCATGGACAAGGTTGCCGCTGTCGGTCCGGATGACGATGCCCGCCCCGGCCGGCCCCGGGTTGCCCCGGGCGCCACCATCAATGTGTATGACCAGTCCCACGGACGACTCACCGGGACTACGAGCTGCGGTCAATGTGCAGGATCCGCCCGCAATTACGGCAGGTCTGCACCTCGTCGCGAATCATCAGAGCATTATAGCACTCGGCTGACAGCGACATATGACAGCCGCTGCACATGAACTCATCCTTGCGTGGATGCGTCCGCTCGATTTTGGCGAGGGCTTCGCCCTCGTAGCGGTCCGAAAGCCGCTCGAAGAGCGTCAGGATCTTCGCGTCAAGCCGCTTGGCCGCCTCGGCCCGTCGACGCTCCAACTCGGCTACCTTGGGGGCGAACATAGCGTCGGCAGCAGCGGCCTGCGCGCGCAGGTCTTCCAGTCGGGCAGCCTCGGCCCGCTCCTCCTCCTCATACGCGGCCATAGCTTTGCGCCGAGCCTCGATGTTCGCCATCATCTCCAGTGCCTTGGCCTCCAGCCGACTGGCATCGGCTTTCTCATTGTTAAGCTGGGCCAGAATTGCCGCGTACTGCTTGTTCGTGCGAACCGTATTCAGGTGCTCCCGCAGCCTGCTGACCTGGGCCATGTGCCCTTTAAGGTCCACGTCGATGGCGTCGACGTCCATCTGCATCCGCCGCACCGCCTCGTGCTCCACGGCCAGTTTGTCGCGGATTGCCTGAAGCCGGGCCCCCTGCCGCTGAACGAGCTGCCTTTTATGCTGAAGCTGCCTGCGTATGTCGACCAGCTGAAGTTCTATGTCCTGAAGCTCCAACAGGGCCTCAAGCACGGATCCCATCAAAGCTCTCCGACCGTCATATACGTCATATGTAAGACCTCGGCACCTCGACTCTTTATTATCGGCACCTTTACCCTGCTGAGCAAGCACCCGCTTTTTTGGCGGAAAGCCCGCCGGCAGCCGTCTTGATGCTCATGAAGCGCTAGCATAGCGTACAAGCTCCGAGAATGCGGCTTGCCTGACGAGGAGCGCTTGTGACCCCACTGACCTGCCGAAAGCGCGCGGCGTTGAGCGTGCTCCTGCTGAGTCTGCCGGCGGTTGCGGCCCCGCCGCCGGAAGGCAGCCCTGACCGTGCGCGTCGACGCTCCCCGATCGTCGAGGTATTCGAGCAGGCGCGCGATGCGGTGGTAAACGTCAGCACCGAAAAAGTCATTCCGGTCCGCGGGTTCGACATCTTCAGCTTCGGGCCACTCTCCCCGCCCGGAAGACTGGTAAAAAGCGTCGGGTCCGGCGTAGTGATCCACCCGGCCGGCTACATCGTGACCAACGCTCATGTGATCGCCCAGGCCTCTGACATCCGTGTCACCTTTGCTGACGGCCATGAGGAGCTGGCCGAGGTGGTCGCCCGAGACACGCGACACGACCTGGCCGTGCTCAAAGTGAGCACCAGACGCCCCCTCCCCCGCCTCAAACTCGGCCGCAGCGACGATGTCATGGTGGGCGAAACCGTCGTGGCCATCGGAAATCCGCTGGGCCTTGAGCACAGCGTTACCGCCGGTATCGTCAGCGCCCTCAACCGCGACATCGTTGTCAACGAGGCAACCGCCTACCGCGGCCTGATCCAGACCGACGCGCCGATCAACCCCGGCAACTCCGGCGGGCCGCTCCTCAACATCAACGGCGAGGTTATTGGAATCAACACCGCCATCCGCGGCGACGCCCAAAACATCGGCTTTGCCATCCCGGTCAAAAGACTGTGGGAGCTCCTGCCGGCCATGCTCGACATTGAGCGACACCAGCGCGTGCGCGTGGGACTGAAAGTGAGCGGCCCCGACTCCGTGATCGAGGGCGTGCGAAAGGGAACTCCCGCTGCAACCGCGGGCCTCAAAACCGGCGACCGCATCCTGCACATGGATGGCCAGGAGCTGCGCGACGGAATCGACTATTACGTCCGCCTGCTGAACCACGAGCCAGGGGACTCCGTGCGGCTCGGCGTCAAGCGTGGCAGCCAGACGCTGGACGTGACGCTAAAGCTCGAACCGCTCCCGCCGCCTGACGGCCGCAAGCTTGCCCAGGAACTGCTGGGACTTTCTCTGGTCGAAATCCCGCGCAAGCTACGCGACACCTACGGCCTGCCGGCCCGCCTGGGGCTGATGGTTGAGAAGGTAGAGCGAGGCAGTCCCGCCTGGCGCAGCGGGATCGAACCGGGGGACCTGGTCGTCGAACTGGACCGCATCCCCGCCACGCGCTTGGACCACGTCGGCCTACTTCTGGAACAGAAACAGCCCGGCGAAGACGTGCTGGTGCAGATCATCCGCCCCCAGCGCGACGGGCTGTATATCTACGACCCCATTGCAATCCCCGTCAGGCGGTAGGGCCGCCTACGGCAAACGGGACTGCGGCATGGGCCGCATACGCTGGCGCGCAGGGTCACGCCGCGCCGCCCAGCGCCGTTCCACCTCCTCCGGGCTCACCTGAGATAACGTAAGCTCCCCAGCTTCGACGCGCAAAACATTGCCATGCCGGTCGGCAAAAACGCGACTGGGCTGAGTAACAAAGCCCTCGCGGACCAAAAACCCAAACCCCGATACCCCGGATAACCCGGGCACCTCCGCCGGGCCCAACGGCTCAATCATGTAAACCATCAGACCGCGCGTCGGGGAATCATAGACCGCAAACGCATAGGCTTCGGGCCGCGCGTCACGCAAAAGCCGCGGCAGCAGTCGAACCCAGGCCCCATCCAGATAACGCGGACCGATCGGGATCGGCGGCCTCGGCTCAGGAAGCTCTACATCCAGATTCGTGCTGAAGCTCGTCACCAGAGCCTGCCCCTCACGCACAACCTGATCCAGTTCGATGTACAAGCGCTGCGCGGGCACGTCCGGCGCCGGAATCTGCGTCGTGCGTACCTCGATCAGCTCATGCTGCAAGTCCGCACTGCTGTAAAAGTTCAGCTCCGTGTGCCGGACCGTGCCATCCTCAGCGAAACGCCAGGATTCCTCGTCAACCCGCAGCCCCGGCCGATCTGCCGGCCGCCAAGCTCCCCGCTCACTTTTCGGCTCTTCTCGCCGGATCGACCGCCGCAGGTATCCGATCGGCTTGCCTGCAATGCTGATCTCGTAGAAGCGTTCGTCCGATTTTACTTCGAAGTCGGCGGCTTGCTGACGCAGACGGGCAAGTACCTCCAAGCCGCGCTCAAATGCCAAGGCGATCTTCTCGGCCTCCAGTGGGCTATACAAAACCCGTACAGAATCCGCCATCTGGTCGAACAGCGTACGTAGCTGCTGCTCATCCTCAGCCGTCTGCACCAGGCCGGCAAACACCAGCACCCAAACGGTGCTGGCATCGAAAGGTACACACAGATAGTAAGTATGCGTCCGGCCGCCGGCGGTAGGCGTGTCGATCAGCAGCACGGTGCGCTCGTCATTCGCCTCGGGGCGCGGCAAGCGCGGGATACGCCGGCCCGCATATGCCTCACGCAGCCGGGCGGCGAACCAGTCCAGCCATGCCGAAAAACCGGTCAACTCCGTGCTCCGGAAAACCAGCACTTGCAGCGCCTGCGTTCCGGCTGGGCTTTTGCCGCGCAGCACCCCTAGCGAGCCGTGAGGCCCCGCAAACCGGGCGCGGTCGTAGATCCACCCCGCCGGAACCGACAGCTCGAAACCCAGGGCAGGATCCAGGTGTCGAATCAGCGCCGCTGGCGCGCTGGCCGGTGTCGGCTCGGACGTCTGGGCTGACACCTCGTTCAACGCGATGACAACGGAAAACATCAGCGCCAGCAGCGGGCACTCCTGCCGAGCCCGGCGGCGGTGCCCGAAGCTCGACAAGCCCGAGCGGACGGGTACCGCAACAAGCTCATCAAACAGCAGCGGCTCTCTACTGCACACGAAGCTCTTCCCGTCAGGACCGCACGCGCGCAAACCATCGCAGCGCACGACAGCGCGACAGGATAACAGGGCTTGCCTCCTTCGTCAGCTCGGCAGAAACGGGCTCAAAAAGCGACCTGGAGCTGGACGCGGAAGATCAGTGCGTCGTCGTTAACCTCGGCCATCACGGAGTTGGCGCTTAAAGGTACCTCGCTGATTTTTTCCACTTCGGCCTGGAGTTTCACTTTGTTGCCTTCCATGTAGTAGTTGACTCCGCCGCTGTAACTCCAGGTTCCCTCGGTGCCGCCGATGTTGGTTGACAACCCCTGGATGCGGGCGACTACTTCCAGCTTACGCTCCAGGCCGGGGATCGGCAGAAAGTAACCGGTCTGCACGTAGGCGCCGTGGTTGGCCACCGTGGATTCTTCGCCGGTCAACAGCCAAACAGGAGCGAATGGCCTGCGCCAGGCCCGGCGCGGGTCCACAATCCGCAGGAAGTACTCGCCGCTGATGGAGAATCCGCGGTACTTGAACGCGGCGTCCCAGCCGAACTGGTTGATCTGGCAGCCGTTGGTCGTGGTTACGCCAAAGCCGCCATCCAGAACCGACCGGCGCTTAAAGACGATCCGACTGGTCTGAAGGTCGCCCTGGTCGTCATTGAAAAGATAGTGAAATCCTAGATCCAGCGCCGGGTTCTCGTGGTAGCTCAGGTCACCCCAGTCAACGAAATCGGTGGTCGGATTTTCGCCCAGAGCATGCCACACCGCCCGGAAAGCGATCGCCGGGTTGTTGTCGAGCTCACGCGCGCCGTCGGTGGTGATCGTGCGGTTGTTCGGCCCGACCAGAGAGTTGACCACGTCCAAGTAGTACTCAACACGCTTGCTGAAAAGCTGGCCCCAAAATCGCGCCCCTACCCCAGTCCAGGAAGTGAATGCGAAATCCACCGTGTTGTAATCCGCAAACTGCAAGGTGGCGCTAGACTGGAACGTGGCGCGCGTGCCGGCAAGCTGCATCAGTCCGCCCCGGAACTGGAACTCATCCATAAAGCGGTAGTTCACCCAGGCATAAAGCAGCATCGGGTCATAGGAGGTGGGCGAATCCGCCATCGTCTCGACCAAGTACGTAAGGTCCGGCGTATACGCATGGCCGCTGATCACCAGACGCAGTCGCCGCACGTCGAAGCCGGTACGGTCGTCGCGTTCCAGCCGCGGGGCCAGGTACCGGTTGCGGGCCCGCGTTGCATAATGCGTCCAGCGGAACTGCATCCGGCCGTTAACTTTCATGAGAAACTGGTTGTCGCTGCTCCGCAGAAAGAAGCCCTTGTCGTAACCTGCGGTCAGCACGCTCGGCATCAGCTTTTCGTGGAACTCCTGCTCGCTCAGGATCTCGCGTATCTGCTGCCGCATCAGCTCAATGCGCGCCGCGTCCTCGCTGACGCTCTGCGCAAGCTGCGCT
>Ga0136652_1001121_pt1 | contig 11721 bp, 8 predicted proteins | sample ConPoolayeEmetaG_FD_94864 | JGI IMG/M metagenome (GOLD analysis project Ga0136652, IMG submission 94864) | Hot spring microbial mat communities from California, USA to study Microbial Dark Matter (Phase II) - Cone Pool mat layer E metaG... ...
GTCTCTAAGGCAATGTTTAAATTCTAAAATCATTTCGTTCTCCTAGACTTCTGGGAGTTGTTTGTATTGTCCAAGAAAAGTAGAATCAGAGAATTGCAAGAGGAAATATTGAAGCTTAAAAAAAGTGAGAACGTGTTTATTGCAGCTCACAATTACCAGAGGCCGGAGATTCAGGAAATAGCAGACGTTCTTGGCGACAGCCTAGAATTGGCGATGCTTGCCAAAAAAAACATTGAAGGAGACATTATCGTTTTTTGCGGCGTCGACTTTATGGCGGAAACCATGTCAATCCTCAACCCAGATGCCCAAGTCTATGTTCCAGAACCAAAAGCCAAATGTCCTATGGCGACAATGTGCCCAAAAAACATCGTCGAAAAGGCAAAAAAGGAGCATCCAGGCCTACCAGTAGTATTATATGTCAATACTCTCGCAGAGGCAAAGGCAGAAGCCGATGTTATGTGCACATCTGCGAACGCGGCAAAAGTGGTAAAGGCCCTAGGCTCAGACAAGGTTCTATTCGGTCCCGATGCAAACCTGGCAGCTTATGTGGAGAAGAGGACTGGAGTTAAGACTATTCCAGTACCAGAGGACGGATACTGCATAGTACACGTAAGATTCACAGCAAAGAAGATTCACGAATTGAAAAATAAGTATCCTGACGCAGTTGTGCTTGTTCACCCAGAGTGCGACATGGAAGTTCAGGAGGTAGCGGATGTGGTTGCATCCACAAGTCAAATGCTCAAGTATGTTAAAGACTCAAAAGAGAAGAAATTCATCATTGGAACAGAAACAGGACTGATAGACCGCATGAGAAGAGAAGTTGGTGGAAATAAGATATTTATTCCCGCATCAGAAACCGCCATCTGCAGAAACATGAAGCGGAACACTCTGGAAAAAATTCGAGACGTAATCATTAGTAAACCCCATAAGAATTTAGTTAAGGTTCCAGAAAACATAGCAGAGAAAGCAAGAAACGCTCTTGAAAAAATGTTTGAACTAACTAGGTAATTCTTACCAAAAATGGCGCCAATGCTAATCTTATTCAAGGTAGAATGAACTGCGAATTGTTAAGATACATAAGAGGTGGGAAACTAATAGGGCTTGACCCGGGAAAAACGCTCTTAAAAATTGGCTGACCAGACAGCGGTACCTCTGTGCTTGAAGAAGGGGAATAGTATGACTAGGTTGTGGGCATGTCACAAATTCGGGTAGTATTAGATCATGTCTCCGCCGTGAACCGCTGAGAGGAAAACCACATTATCTCCGTCTTGTAATTTTGTATCTATTCCCTGAAGCAAATCTATATCTACCTTGTTTATTAGAACAATTATACCGGGATTCAGCTGACCTTCATTAACTGTGATGGCATCAAAAAACTTCTTGTCAACTTCACGTATTAATTTTAGAAGTGAGCGAACAGTGGCCCCATTTTCAATAGTGAATAGCATTTTACTCTTTTTTGCGGCATATTTAAGAGAAGACAAGGCGTGTACAATTACCTTCACGAGAAACCCACCTATGAAAAAGTTTATTGAATTTTCAAATATAGTCCGCGATATTTAAATTGATTTAAAACTAGTCGTTGTGAAAAAAATTATGAAAGGATGATCAAAATAGGTGCGTTTCCTCATCGCTCGACAAGCTCAGTGCAGGTCAGTTTTCTCATCTAAATATACTTATAAGCGAACATTCTTTTTAGTGTTTCTGTCAAGGCCAACAAGCATACTTCGACGTGGATGCTGGTGTTAATAAACAAGGCAAAAACTGGTTTTAAGCCAGTTTCCGTGTATCACTAGTCTTTTATTTTGTTTCTAATTTTGCTTTTTAGCCAGTAAGGTATTGCTCGGACTAATATTTGAGAATAGGACTTTCTCCCCATTAAAAGGTCGCCTACTAGTTTCTGCATCCCCCTATCTGACATAATTTCGGCTCCCACATTGGAGGACTGTCCCCTTAAGAAGTAGTTTTGGAGCCAAACACCCCATTTTAATTCTCTTCCCATCTGTTTTTTCAACTTTTTCTGATAAGCTGACAAGTATTTCTCACTAAAATCATCTTTTTTGAACGCTTTACTTATAACGTCTGCAGCTATTTTCCCGCTGACCATAGAGTAATACATACCTTCTCCCGTGATGGGAGACACGGTACCAGCAGCATCACCCAAAAGTACAACTCTGTTCGAATAAATTTTAGAATACAGGCCTCCAAGTGGAACCAAGGCAGCATCAAAACGAACTATCTCTGCGCCCTCAAGCCTTCTTGAAGCTACAGGATGTTTCTTAACAAATTTTTCAAGATAGATTTTTAGATTTCCCTCAACCTTAGAAAGGAGTGATCCCACACCAACAGCTAGACAGTCTCTCTTTGGGAAAATCCAAGCATAACCAAAAGGAGACACACCACTACCATAGTAGAACTCGTTTATATTTCCAAACCTTTCATCTATTAGTTCGGGCTGCATGCTCATTAAATACTGCACACAGAAACCCAGAGATTCCCGGCCCTCCATAGGGTTTAAAAAATTTTTAATGAGAGAGTTAACTCCGTCTGCTCCCACCACCATTTTCGTCTGGAATGTTTCAGACGTATCCAGCTCCACATGGCTCTGTCGTACCTTTAATTTCTTCACACGCTCATTTGATCTTACCTCAGCACCAGCGAAAATCGCTTTTTGAGCCAGATATTTCCCAAGTTTGGTACGATGAACATTACCTCCCACCCTCTCATTATATTCTATAGTAAACGATTCCTTTTCACGGTACATCACTCTAACTCCCCAAATCTCCCTCTCTATAATACTCTCATCCAAAGAAAATTCACGTATGGCTCTCTCTGTTAACATACCACCGCAGGGTTTATCCTTATTCGGTTCGGCTCTCTCGTCCAAAACAAGCACATCTAATCCCAGCGAAGCCAATTTTTCCGAACAAATAAGTCCAGAAGGCCCCCCACCCACAATTATCACATCCCAATCCATCCACAACACCTCAAAAGGCACTCACTCAAACAATATCTCCGAAGCTTACAATAGCGCTCAGAGCGATTTTAATGGCGTCGTCTAGTCCCTGCAACAGTTCTGATGCATACTTTACGGCATGAACTAAACTCTCTTCGGTTCCCGGCTTATCACTCACAACCATTATTGCAGCAGTCCTCATTTTGTAAATTTTTCCTAAAGTAAAAATAGCTGAGCTTTCCATATCTATTCCAATAGAGCCTTTTTTAACCGCCTTCTTGTATAATTCAGGCGTCTCCCTGAATAGAGCATCCGTAGTCCAAACTGGACCCACATAAATTTTCCTATTACAATCCTTGGATTTTTGGATGAGTAAATTTGTTAAATTGGAATCGGCTTCTACTTTTTCTCCTTCCATATAGTGTCTGGTAGTGCCGTCTCCTTTGAAGGCGGAATTAGCTATGACTATATCCCCAATGCGTAGATATTCCATTAGACCTCCCACAAAATCTACTCTCACGGCTATTTTGACCTTGGCCCTATGTAATGCCTCCATAACAATAGCCGCAGAGGGACATCCAATTCCAGTTGGAACTACGGATACATCCAAGGAATCTATTTTTCCCAAATGTGTTTGGCCCTTGGCCTCGGGTTTCTTTATGAAACTCAATATCCTGCTGGTGCAAGTCGGGACTGCTGGAAGCAATACTCTTTTTGCAATGGCGTTGGGCCCGCAACCTAGCAACATGTTTACAATTAAGGAATCCTCAGACAAAAACCTCATCCCTATTGATTTGGGCAAAACTTCGATGCCATATTTTAACTTCTTTTTAAGATCCATGTTTATAATATACTTATCTATTAAAAGATATCTTTTACTAAAATACCAAGAAAAACTCATCCAAACACCGGGGGGAGGGATAATAGTGTTCAACCAAGTAGTTTTGAAAAATAAAAAGGAGGGTTTATGTATTCAACTCGTGGAAGCAGTTCCGGCTTTTTATGGCTCCTTTTTTCAGAAAGGTATTGTTTTGGCTATTTTACTTCCCGGGTGGATTTCAGCTAAATGAACCACGTCAATTCTTTCCTTTAAGCAGTCTAAGTCTCATTATCCTTTTCTTGGTCGTAACAGCTAGGTGTGAATGGAGTTACTTATTGCATTTCAGTTTTGAGATTTCTTATAGTAGAAGGAGTAGCCAACCTAATTCTTCCCAGTAGTTAAATGCTAGAAACTGGGTTAACAAGCGTTTGGCTTCTGAGGGTTGCGGCCAGCGACCAACAAATGCAGCATAAACTGGGTCGGTGGTTAGCCCGTAGATAAGTAAGCCAGCCAAGAGGAAAATTACAGAAATGATTACGAAGAGAGCGAACGGCGAATCCTTCAATGAGGCTCTGCCCTTGGAAGCTAAAAGGAAAACTACGATTACGCCTATTGAAAGCACTATTGATTGAGGCACAAATTGTCCTTCTATGACCGCCTGAACAACGAGGAAGCCTGCAACTCCCCCCGAAACAATAATCGCAACATAGTCAGCCCTTACTAGGGATATATGCTCACCCATCCAGATTTCTAGAGCCACTCCAGATACGAGTAACAATAAGAAGCCTGTGTAAACCAATTGGTGGCCAAGCATCTCATCAAAATAGTATATTTTAGAATAAATGGTCCAGAAGTATATCTGCGCCGGCGGGTTGCTCAATGGAAATATTAGGGAGGCTAAATGAAGAAATGATAAATTTTCCGTTATAAGCACTTCAATATTATTGGCAGTGAAATGCATACCGTGTCCTTCAAAGAAGATGAAGAAGGATAATACCATAAATGCTTGAAGCAAAAGCAATCTCTTATCTGAGCTTTTCTTGGCTTTCTCAGCAACAATGACCCTGTAGAAGACCATAGCAGATAATCCTATGAAGGGAGCTTGCACGATTATATCCCAGAACTCCCCTAGGGAAAACACTTCTGGAAGAAAGGAAACTAAGAAAAACAGCAGCATAAAAATGGAAATGGTTTTAGTCACCCTATTCATTTTAAGTCCTCCATAATAGCCTGTATACAATAAGTTTTAGGTTTAAAGATAAAGTTAACAAAAAGTTCTCCTTTTTGTATACAAGTCTTAAAAAATTAAGTTTTTGGTTGTGTCTGCTAATCGGTTACTTTTTTTGTGATAATTGGGCCCATCCTATGTTATGGTTTATCTGAAAAACAAACTAGTAGGTGAAGCCCAATGATATCCATATAATAACCAAATATACATTCCATGGGATCTAAAAATCTTATTGCCCTATCCAAGAGGCCTTGGACGAAGCCAACCTGAACAAAGAAATCCCCAAGAACAGCACTAGAAAAGACGCAAAAAACCAGCCAATAGACAAGCTGCAGGAAATACGCCAGAAACCAGGACAAGAAGTTCCCAAGAGCCCGAAACATTCAAGAAAACACTGGCGACCAGACAAGGCACATTAAGGTTCAAGCTCGTCAAGGCAAAGTCCCTGAAGAAAAGAACCATACTGAAGACCGCTCCTCTCCACAATAGGGCTAGAGCCGAGGAAGAGAATTGCCCACAACCTAGTCTTCAAAAACGCTGGAGACGACAACCCCCACCCACCTACGGATACTCCAACGCCGTAAATACAGAACCTCCAAAAAAAGCCAAGACCCCGCAAGCACAGAATACACCCCTACATCCAAGAGGTAGGAGTCCTCTTTAGGTTGGGGACGCAGAAAAATTAGAAGCCGAGACCTGACCTGCTCTTAAACAGAAGACAAAAAGGCCCACGGCCTAAAAAGAAAAAAGTCAACATTGTATCCTTGAAGGGACGCGAAAATAGGCGAGAAAAGGTCTTATGGAACTCGGTGAAAAGGAATTGGAGAGAAAACGTAGAAATAGACCAAACCCGAGCATAGATCCTAAGTAGAGGATGCGGACAAACCTCTTGAGAGGCGTCCTCCCAGACGGAGCACTAAAACCATCAGCTCTGAGCAAAACCACTTGGTGAGAGATGAGCCTTCGCCTGTGGAAGGCCGGCCCACCTCAAAAAATGAGCGAAGTTAAATTCTAAGAAGCTGAGGAGGATACTGTACACCTGCAGAAAATCTGGTGAGGTTGTTTATAAAAACCCTAACTATTTTGTTGACAATTTTTTCGGCACCTTCAGAAAGGGTGGTGTCCCCCACAATTATCTTCCTTTAATTTTATCATAGTATAAATAAAAATAAATTAAAATAAAGATAAAATTAACAATTCGTAGGCACTATCAAGAAGGAAGGTTGGTAGGAAGAAGCTAATGCCATGCTAGAAACTGATGTACTACAAGTACAAGAAAAGAGTTTGAGCTTAATGACATTGCTCCATAGGAGCGCCGGGGCAGCAGTGACTTCGTCTGGCCGCTTGGCTCATGTGTTGCCAAGGCAGCACAACATCTGAATGAGAAGGTAATGAGGGGAAAACATAAACACTGTACAACTCAAACAAAATTAATAGCAATACAAATACATCAATTTTTTCGGCGTATTCCTCATAGTAAATTTTATTAAAGGAATAGTTTGATAGTGTTCTGGATTAGAAACTATCTGCTCCCGCTGTTTAAGGATTATTAAAAAAGTCTATAAATAAGGAAAAATTCTCTGATAAAAAGGAGGATGACTGGCAATGACAAGCGCTAGCCCAGAAAACGAGGTGAATGCTAGTGAAGGTGAAACAATTAGTTTAAGCGAGATTGATCAGACTTTTCTAAAAGATTTGGAGAATTTGCCTGGTGGAGAAGCTTTGAAGCTTTGCTATCAGTGTGGTGTTTGCATATCGAGCTGCCCGGTGGCAAGGTATTTAAGTGAGTATAAACCGGCTCAGATTGTTAGAATGGCTGTTTACGGTCTTAAAGAGAAATTATTCGCCAGTAGAAACATATGGCTATGTTCTACGTGTTATGCCTGCCTAGAACGCTGCCCGGAAGGAGTGAGACCAGCAGATATCATTAGATCCATCGCCAATCTTGCTTTTCGAGAGGGCATAGTACATGTTGCATTTAAGGAAGCCGCTACTAATATTTTAAACACGGGTAGAATGTTTGAGGTGCCAGAAATTAGGAAAAAGAAAAGAGAGAAAGTGGGGTTACCAAAGCTCCCAGAAGTAAATATTGACGAAGTTAAAAAGCTTCTAAGAAGCACTGGGTTAGAGGAACGTCTGTCCAACACGAAGAAGGTTATTGGAACCTCCGAAGAGAAATCAGAGTAGAAACTAATAAGATATGGGGGTTGTGGAAGTGAAGTATGCGTTTTTTCCGGGATGCTTATCCCCTTCACGTATACCAAGTTATGAACTTGCAACTAGAAGGATCGCGGAAAAGTTAGGTATAGATCTTGTTGATTTAGAGGGAGCTAACTGTTGCGGTTACTACCTCATGTCTCTGGATCACCTTTCCGCTTTGGCGTTGGGTGTGAGGAATCTCTCTTTAGCTGAGAACTTAGGATTAGATATTTTAACCATATGTACGGGTTGTTTTAGCACACTAAAAGAAACAAATGATATCTTTAAGGAGAACAAAGAGAAACAAGCTGAATTGAATAAGCTAATGAAAAGCATTGGGAGAGAATACAAGGGAAGCGTGGAGATAAAACACTTGGCCAAAGTACTACTTGATGATGTCGGACTAGAAAAAATTAGGGGAAGCATCGTACATCCACTTAAGGGATTAAAGCTGGCTATTCACCCAGGCTGCCACCTTGTTAGACCATCGGATCATCTTCATTTCGGCGATCCAGAGGATTTAAACGTGTTAAGAGAGCTAGTAAAGGTTACCGGGGCCGAGGTAATTGAGTATCCTGATGAAATGGCTTGTTGTGGATTTGTCATCTTTGGTGTTGATAAAGACGCCTCGCTAAAAATAGCTGGAGACAAGCTAAGGGCAATAAAATCATCGGGCGCAGATGCAATAATTACCTTCTGCGGTTTTTGCACACTTATGTTTGATAGAAATCAGCCAATAATTGAAAAATTCCTCAGCGAGAAATATGATATTCCGGTTTTACTGTACCCGCAGCTACTCGGCTTAGCTCTGGGCATCAAACCAGAAGACCTCGGGATCGATGAGAATAGGGTGAAACCAAAAACTGTATTCGAAGTGCTAATGGAGGAAGAGTAATGGTTTCAGCTTCGGAATTTGCTGTATCAGAAATTGTAAAATATTGTTATCAGTGTGGAAAATGTGTTGGTATTTGTCCAGTATCCGGATTGAAAAATTTTAATCCACGACTCATGATTCACAAGATTCTTCTTGACGGCCCCGAGTGCTTACTTAGAGGCAATGACATTTGGAATTGCCTTACATGTGACCAATGCTCTAGTCTCTGCCCAATGGGAATAGAGTTTTCAAAGTTCGTTAGAAGTGCAAGGGTAGAGAGTTTCAAGAGGGGAATATACGGCGAGGAGGCTCATACGGGAATTCTTTCAACTATTACCAAAATCATGGCTAATTCCAATTTGACTCCAAATATGCTTGGTGAATGGTTCCCTTCAAGACTTAAAATACAAAATAAGAGCGAGTACGCTTACTTTGTAGGATGTCTACCTATTTTTGATCGGGTTTTCGCAAACATAGGAGGTAAGTATTCGGACATAGCTGTGGCAGCGGTAGCTATTCTCAATGAGCTGGGTATAACTCCTGCAGTGGTCAGTGATGGAAAATGTTGTGGGCATGATAGGCTGTGGTCGGGAGATGTTGAAACATTTAGGGCGCTGGCAGAACATAATCTCCAAGCCATTGATAGGACAGAAGCATCAACACTTATCACAACATGTGCCGAGTGTTATAGGACACTTAAACTAGACTATCCTGAACAATTCGGTGAGCTTCCTTTCAAAGTAGTCCATATGTCTGAGTTTTTGGCAGATCAGATAGATAAGAGGGGATTAGATTATCCTGTAACAGATAAAAAAAAGGTTACATACCATGATCCCTGCCGTCTTGGAAGGCAGGCAAAAGTGTTTGATGCTCCTAGGAAGGTCATTAAAAGCGTTCCGGAACTTAGTTTTGTTGAGATGGAAAGAATAAGAGAAGATTCATTATGCTGTGGTACAAGCAGTTTTCTATCTTGCAATGATTATGCGAAGGCGATAAGAGTTGATAGGATGAATGAAGCAGAAAGAACTGGGGCCAATGTTCTTGTTACAACATGTCCTAAGTGTCAGATACATTTCAACTGTTTAAAAACTGAGGTACAGTTTGCTGATTGTAAGACAAAGAAGTACGACTTTGAAATTACTGATTTGACTGTACTGGTAGCCCGATCTCTTAAACTGATTTAGAGGTTTGAATATGAAGAAAAATGATGAGGAAATTGTTGGTTCTGTTTTGGTTATTGGTGGAGGAATAGCAGGAATCCAAGCCTCCCTAGATTTAACAGATCTGGGATATAAGGTCTATCTCGTAGAAAGAGCTCCCAGTATTGGGGGAAGAATGGCTCAATTAGATAAAACATTCCCAACTAATGATTGTTCACTCTGTATTCTGGCTCCCAAAATGGTGGAAGTGGGGCGAAACCCAAACATTGAACTGCTCACATATTCCGAGGTAAAGAGTGTATCTGGAAAAGCTGGAAATTTCAAAGTAGAGGTTCTGAGAAAACCCCGATACGTAGATGAAACTAAGTGCAAAGCATGTGGAACCTGCAGTGAAAAATGTCCCAAAAAAATAGTGGATGAATATAACATGGGATTGGGACAAACGAAAGCCATATACAGTCCATTCGCCCAAGCTGTGCCAAACACCTATCTAATTAATCCCTCAGAGTGCATCTATTTTCAGCGGGGAAAGTGCCGTAGCTGCGAGAAACTTTGTCCAGCGGGAGCAATAAACTTTGAACAGAAAGAAAAAATAGAGGAATTAAAGGTAGGAGCAATTATTGTTGCAACAGGGTTTGAACAGTTTGACCTGACCCAAAAGAAAGAATATGGGTATGGACGTTTTCCTAATGTTATTTCTGCTCTTGAGTTTGAGAGGTTAATGTGCGCATCAGGCCCTACGGGAGGACATATAGTTAGACCTTCGGATCATGAAGAACCAAAAAGAATTGCGTGGATCCAGTGTGTGGGTTCCAGAGACACTAAAATGAAGAGTTACTGTAGTAGCGTATGTTGTATGTATGCAACAAAAGAGGCCATCATAACTAAGGAACATGATCCTAACATAGATTGTTACATATTCTATATTGATATGAGAGCTTTTGGAAAAGGTTTTCAGGATTTTGTAAACCGAGCAAAAGAAGAATACAATGTTAAGTACATCCGTGGCAAAGTCTCCCAGATTATCGAAGATCCAAAAACCAAGAATCTAAAGCTTCGCTTCGAAGACATGGAAAGAATGGAGTTCGGAGAGATGGAAGTGGGGCTGGCTGTCCTGTCGCCTGCCCTAGTTCCCTCAAAAGGAACTAAGGAGTTAGCAGAAATATTAGGACTGGATTTGGATGAAAACTGCTTCTTGAAAGAGAGAGATGAGTTCTCACCTGTAGAAACTAACATTCCAGGTGTGTATATCTGCGGATACGTTCAAGGACCAAAGGATATACCGGAATCGGTGGCTCAAGCCAGCGCAGCGGCAGCTAAGGCTTCGGAACTCCTTGCACCAGCTAGAGGAACATTGCTAAAAGCGAAAAAAAAGGTGCCTGAAAAGAAAATCAGCGAAGAACCCAGAATTGGAGTAATGATTTGTCACTGTGGAACCAATATAGGAGGCTTCTTGGATTGCAAGAGTGTTGCGGAATATGCAAAAACGCTTCCTGGAGTCGTCTATGCTGAAGACAATATGTATTCTTGCTCAAGCGATTCCCAAGAGAAAATAAAAAAACTCATTGCAGACTATGATCTAAACAGATTTGTTGTAGCTTCATGCACCCCTAGAACCCATGAGCCTCTATTTATGAAAACTTGTGAAGAGGCGGGACTAAATCCCTTCTTATTTGAGATGGCAAACATCCGAGACCAATGCAGTTGGGTTCATATGAGGGAATATGAGAAAGCAACCGAAAAGGCTAAGGACTTAGTCAGAATGGCGGTGGAAAAAGCAAGAATGCTTAAACCACTATACTGTGATACCGTGGAAGTCGAAGGATCGGCGCTTGTGATAGGCGGTGGCATCGCAGGTATGACCGCTGCTCTTAGCATTGCTAGACAGGGGTTCAAGGTTTATCTTATTGAGAAGGAGAAACAACTTGGGGGCAAGCTCAGAAGTCTAGATACTCTTTTCATATCAGGAAGAAAGGCTGAGGAGTTACTTCAAGAAAAAATTGATGAAATAAGTTTACAAAAGAACATAACGGTATATACACAGGCAAAAGTGAAAAGCATAGAGGGGTATATTGGAAACTTCGGAGTCACAATAGAAAACGAGGAAGGAGAGAAAAAAATCAAAGTGGGGGTTATAGTAGTAGCTGTTGGTGCGGAATCCTTCAAGCCTATTGGGATGTATAACTACGGAAACAGTGATAAGATAATGACCCTACTCGAACTGGAGGAAGCGATGAAAAGGGGTACAGTAAACTTTGGGAAGAATATAGTTTTCATTCAGTGCGTTGGTTCCCGAGAACCTGAAGGAAGAACATATTGTTCAAGGGTTTGCTGTACGACCTCTATTAAACAAGCACTCAAACTTAAGGAATCCGATCCCGAAAGGAGAATATTCATTCTATATAGGGACATTGTAACACCCGGGAAGGGATACGAAGACTATTACCGCAGGGCCTTAAGAGAGGGTATAATGTTCATCCGTTA
>Ga0136652_1001125_pt1 | contig 11700 bp, 11 predicted proteins | sample ConPoolayeEmetaG_FD_94864 | JGI IMG/M metagenome (GOLD analysis project Ga0136652, IMG submission 94864) | Hot spring microbial mat communities from California, USA to study Microbial Dark Matter (Phase II) - Cone Pool mat layer E metaG... ...
ATGTTGATGTCCTCCCTACCCTAATCAACCCCAAAACGGGAAGGGTGCATACCAGCTTCAGCCAGACAAGCACCGCCACCGGGCGTCTCTCCTCAAGTGACCCCAACCTTCAAAATATCCCTGTTCGAGGCGAGCTGGGCAGGCAGATGCGGAGATCATTTATAGCTGACCCGTCTGGTGATAACTTTCTGCTCTCCGCCGATTACTCCCAGATCGAACTCCGTGTTTTGGCCCATCTTTCACAGGAACCTCTTCTCATTGCCGCCTTCGCTCGTGATGAGGACATCCATGCCTCAACCGCATCGGAGGTCTTCGGTGTCGCCAGAGAAAAGGTAACCCCCGACATGAGGCGGGTGGCAAAGACGGTTAACTTTGGGGTAATCTACGGGATGAGCGATTATGGTCTAGAGCAGGTAACGGAGCTATCCCGCGAGGAGGCGGCTCGGTTCATCTATTCCTACTTTGAGAAGTATCCCAGGGTGAAGCAGTATCTGGATGCCACCAAACAAGAGGCGAGGGAGCGGGGCTATGTCCAGACTTTGCTGGGGAGGAGGCGATACATCCCGGAGATCAACTCCTCCAATGCTCAGGTGAGGTCAGCAGCCGAGCGTATGGCGGTGAACATGCCGGTTCAGGGGACTGCCGCCGATATCATCAAACTAGCCATGATCGGGCTGAAGCGAAGGATGGACGAGCTGGGGCTAGAGAGCAGGATGATCCTCCAGATCCATGATGAGCTTTTATTTGAGGTGCCCCGGGGGGAGCTTGAGGTGATGAGAGGGCTTGTTGAGGAGATAATGCCCAAAGCTATGACCTTGAGCGTCCCCTTAAAGGTGGAGGTTAAAATAGGCAGGAACTGGGGGGAGATGGGGGACTGAGAGGGGATGCCTGAGTTACCGGAAATAGAGACGATAAGAAGGGAGCTTCTTCCCAAGATAATTGGTCGTCGTTTTGCTGGGGTATCCCTTAACTGGCCTAAGGCGGTGCGCCAGCCAGCGGCTGAGGAATTTCGCCGTCGGCTTGTTGGTCAGGCTATTTGTGGGCTGGAAAGACGGGGCAAATACCTCATCTTTCATCTCTCAAGCGGCGAGGCGCTTATCCTTCACCTAAGGATGAGCGGCTTATTACTCCTGAACTACCCAGAGCCCGACCGCCATATAAGAGCCTCCTTCTGTTTTGATGACGGAAGCAGGCTCATCTTCTCTGACCCACGCAAGCTCGGTGCAATGTGGCTGGTGAATGATGAGGATAGTGTGGTCGGCGGGCTCGGCCCGGAGCCACTGGGCACCAGTTTTACCCCGCAGTTTCTGGGTGAGCTATTGCGGGGACGCTCAGCGCCGATCAAGGCGGTGCTCTTGGATCAGCGCTTAATTGCTGGCATCGGCAATATCTATGCCGATGAAGCCCTGTTTAGGGCGCAGATTCATCCGCAAAAGAGCGCTCGCGACCTTTCAGAAGATGAGGTCAGGCGGCTATACGCTGCTATAAGAGAGGTTCTGGAGAGTGGCATTGCCCACAAGGGGGCAACGATGAGGAATTTCCGACGCCCCAATGGACAGCGAGGCGATGCCCATTGCTTTTTCAAAGTCCCCCGTGGGAAGGGTAGGCCTTGCCCAGTCTGTGGTACCCCGATCGAGCGGATTGCTCTAAGAGGGCGGGGCACCTATTTTTGTCCCAGGTGTCAAGGGGGGTCGCTGACAGCTATGCTGTCAGCGACCCCCCTTACTTCCTAAGCCAGACTGGCTTAGCCGGTTACCCTCAAGGGGGACAGCCAACTTCGGCAACCCCGACGAGGCCCCCGAGGCTTGGCGTTATCTTCTGTGCCGAGGTCTCCCCCGTTGCCTCTATATCCTCCACACTTATCTCAAAAGTCTCCCCCTTCCTTATGTCAGGAGTGAAATCATAGATAACAAGCCAGTACTCTGTTTCTCCATCGGCTATCACGCGGGTGAGGTTGGCAAAGGTAACTGTGCCGTTATTGATTCCATAGCTCTGGGGAGTCCCAAGCGGCACATCATCACTGCCGACAAAACCATTGTCGTCTAGGTCAACATAAAGTCTGACCGAAGCTATTCCGGTAGCATCATTACCCGTGCCTGCGGCTCTGAAGGTGATGGATAAGATCTCGACGTTCTCCCCCGCGGCCGTAAGCTTTAACTGAAGCATCACAATATCGGTGGTGTAGCTGTATCCTGCAGGTATCCATTGTGTCCCCGGGTTCTTGGGTCCTTTAACTATGGTCAGGGTGCCCGGAGGCGCCGGCCTGTGACATGCCAGTATCAGTGCGCCGATCGTCAGGATAATCAGGACAAATACTGGCGCCTTCCAGTATTTGTCTTTGTCCATTGCGGCTCTCCTCCTTTTCTTGCTAACTCGAGTTTAGCCGACTTTACTATACCTTATTGGCTTCTGTCAATGGAGATGGGGGCATTTCAATGCGGTAGCCCTGAATCTGTGAGTTTCCTATTTTCATTTGCCCTCTTGACGTCGTGGAGAAATGTGGTATAATTTTTTTGCCATCGACCTTTGTTGGCGGTGAGCTTTCATCGAGTTAGAGTCCTGTAGATAAATATGTCGCTTGGATCGGTCACGACCGAGACGGCAAAATGGTAAGGGCTATTATCTTGCCTCCTCGGGCAGTGCCCGAGGAGGCTTTGTTTTTTGAGGGTCGAGATGTACAACGCCATTACTGATGTTCCCGGTATTAAGGTGGGGCATTACACCGATAAAGAGGCGGCGACCGGTTGCACGGTGGTCCTTTGTGAGCGGGGGGCGGTGGGGGGCGTAGACCTGAGAGGTTCTGCAACAAGCACTAGGCAGATTGACTCTCTTCTTTGCCCTACCCATGTGGTGGAGAGGATCCATGCCGTTCTCCTCAGCGGGGGGAGTGCCTTTGGCCTCGATGCTGCCGGTGGAGTGATGCGCTACCTAGAGGAGCGGGGCTACGGCTTAGAGATAGGCGAGGTCAGGGTCCCCAGCGTGCCCACCGCAGTCCTTAGCGATCTCCGCATTGGTAGCGCCAGGGTGAGACCAGGGCCGGAGGAGGGTTATAAGGCCTGCCTTGCGGCCACGGACAGGGAGGTGGCTGAGGGGAGCGTTGGTGCCGGCACGGGAGCTACTGTAGGTAAGATACTCGGACCCGAGAGGGTGACCAAGGGTGGTTTGGGGACGGCGAGCCTGAGGATTCTCGATGACATTATTGTGGGGGCTATTGTTGCCGTCAACGCTGTTGGGGATGTTGTTGATCCTGAGACGGGAGAGATCATCGCTGGTCCTCGTGCTGATGGGGGAGGCTTTCTGAGCACCATGGAGCTTCTTAAACAGGGGCAGGGGCTTTGGAGAGCGCCTCGTGACAGTACTACTATAGGGGTTGTTGCCACCAATGCCCGCCTCAACAAGGTGCAGGCCACTAAGCTTGCTCAGATGGCGCATCATGGCTTGGTCAGGGCTATCCGACCGGTTCACACCACGGGCGACGGTGATGCCCTTTTCGCCCTTTCATTAGGGGATAGGCAGGCTGAGGTGACCATGTTGGGCGTGGTGGCGGCGGAGGTGGTGGCTATCGCAGTAGTGAGGGCGGTGACCCAGGCGGAATCCTTGGCCGGCATTCCCGCGGTAAGGGATATAGCGGTGTCGAGGCGCTAGCCCTTAGAGGGAAAGTACCTTTTGTGGGGGGGTAAGGGTGATCCAGATCGGGTTTATTGGGGCGGGGACTGTGGGCACTGCGCTGGCGGTGAGGCTTGCCAGGAGAGGCTATCCTGTGGTGGCGGTCTCAAGCCGCACCAGGTCATCGGCGGAGAGGCTGGCGGGCATGGTTGGTGGCTGCCGGATATACGATGGGGGGCAGGGGGTGGCTGATGTGGCTGAGCTTGTTTTTGTTACCACCCCCGACGACTCCATTGCACCGGTGGTGGCTCAGCTCAAATGGCACCGGGGGCAAAGCGTGGTTCACTGCAGCGGGGCAGCTTCACTTGATATTCTGGAGCCGGCGAGGCAGATGGGGGCTTGGGTTGGGGGATTTCACCCCCTCCAGACCTTTGCCAGCATTGCCCATGCCATAGATAACCTGCCTGGCTCCACCTTTGCCCTTGAGGCAGAGGGCACGCTTTTTGACACGCTAAAGGAGATGGCCTTCGCCCTTGACGGTAGTTGGGTGAAACTGGGGCCCGGCGACAAGGTTCTCTATCATGCAGCGGCGGTGATTGCCTGTAACTACTTTGTCACCTTGGTGAAGCTGGCCACCGATCTCTGGCAGTTTTTCGGGGTGTCCACGGCGGAGGCAACCAAAGCCCTGCTGCCGTTACTTCAGGGGACGGTCAATAACATTACTAATGTTGGTCTGCCTCATTGCCTCACCGGACCCATTGCCCGCGGCGACCTGGGGACAATCAAAAAACACCTCGAGGCACTTGAGGCAAGGGCACCGGAATTACTTTTGGCGTATCGAGAGCTTGGCTTGAAGACCATCCCGATCGCGTTAGGGAAGGGTAGGATCGATGGGGGAAGGGCGAGGGAGCTTGAGGAGCTTCTCCGGCATCCAAAATAACCCTTTTAGGAGGTGAAGGATGAGGACGATGCTAAAGGGCAAGATTCATAGAGCGCGAGTGACGGAGGTGAACATAGACTACGAGGGTAGCATCACAATAGATGGGCTGCTTATGGAGGCGGCGGACATCTTGCCCTATGAGATGGTTCATGTCTTGAATATAAACAATGGGGCCAGGTTTGAGACCTATGCCATCGAGGGGGAGAGGGGGTCTGGGGTGATCTGCATCAATGGCGCGGCGGCGAGACTGGTGGCAAAGGGAGACACGGTTATCATCCTTTCCTACGAGAGCGTGGCTGAAAACGAGGCCCGAGAGATTAGGCCCCGCCTTGTGTATGTTGACCAGAACAATGCTATTACTGGCGTAAGCGAGGAGGCTGGAGTCATTTAGTGGAGGGGAGAAGTGAGGATTACTATTGGTGACATCAAAGACATGAAGAAGAGGGGTGAGAAGATCCCCATGCTCACCGCCTACGATTATTCCACTGCGAAGCTGCTTGACGAGGCTGGGGTGCCGATAATACTTGTTGGGGATAGCCTCGGTATGGTTATTCTGGGGTATGAGTCCACCATCCCGGTGACCATGGATGAGATGATCCATCACACCAAGGCTGTAGTTAGGGGCACCAGGCGAGCCCTGGTGGTGGGCGATATGCCATTTATGACCTATTATACCTCAACCTACGATGCCCTCAAAAATGCAGCGCGCTTTATTCAGGAGGGGGGAGCACAGGCAGTGAAGCTTGAGGGGGGTGAGTTTGTCGCCGAGACGGTGAGGAGACTGGTGGAGTGCGGGATACCGGTTCAGGGTCATATTGGGCTCACCCCACAATCGGTGCATCAGCTCGGTGGCTACAAGGTTATTGGGAAGAGCCGCGAGGTGGCAGCTCGCCTCTTGAGCGATGCTAAAGCGCTGGAAGAGGCAGGGGCATTCTCGATCGTGCTTGAGTCGGTCCCGGCACCCCTTTCAAAGCTGATCACGGAGAGGGTGAGTGTGCCCACCATTGGCATCGGGGCGGGGAAGGACTGCGACGGGCAGGTGCAGGTAATAAGCGACCTGCTCGGTCTTTTCACCGACTTCGTCCCCAAGCATGCCAAGCAATACGCCCGGCTTGCTGAAGAGATCAGGAGGGCGCTTGCTGAGTATATCTCTGAGGTTCGGGCTGGCGGCTTCCCAACCGCTAAGCAAAGCTACACCATGGACGAGAGTATCATCGAAGAGCTTGCCCACTCCTCTTGAGAGGTAGCATGAGGGTTGTAACCGAGATTCAAGAATATCGAAGGCTCAGACGGAAGATGGCGGAGCTGATTGGCTTTGTGCCCACGATGGGCTATCTCCATGAGGGGCACCTTGAGCTGGTGAGACGGGCCAGGGCAGAGAACCAGACTGTAGTTGTCAGCATCTTTGTAAACCCTACCCAGTTCGGCCCTAGTGAGGATTTTGCCACCTACCCCCGCGACCCGGAGCGCGACCTCGCTATGCTGGAAAAGGAGCGAACCGATATTGTGTTCATGCCTGATACCGAGGAGATGTATCCTGAGGGCTTCAGTAGTTGGGTGGAGGTTGAGAGGGTCACTGAGAGGCTTGAGGGTGCCTTCCGCCCCGGACACTTCAGGGGGGTGGCGACGGTGGTTGCCAAGCTCTTCAACATCGTGGAGCCGACTAAAGCTTACTTCGGGCAGAAGGATGCTCAGCAGCTACTAGTGATCAAAAAGATGGTCGCTGATCTCAATATGAACCTGGAGATAGTTGCTGTCCCCACAGTTCGAGAACCCGATGGGCTGGCGATGAGCAGCCGGAATATCTACCTTAATCCCGAGGAGCGCCGTGCTGCGTTGGTGCTCTGGAAGGCGTTGGGCCTCGCCAAGGGGCTCTGGGAGAGGGGTGAGAGGGATGCGGGGAGGATAAGAGGGGAGATGATTGCCCTGATAAATAGTGAGCCGCTGGCTAAGATCGACTATGTGAGCATCGCTGACCCGGATACGCTTCTGGAGCTTGACCGGATAGACCGCCCGGCACTGGTCTCGATGGCGGTGCGGATCGGGAGGACGAGGCTGATAGATAACATAACGCTGGAAAGATGACCGTAAGATTATTATACCATCCCATGCCTTCTTAAGCGATATGCGTCTCCAATACAGACGTTAATGCCCATCACGGGGCGTATTTGTCATCTTAAGTGTGGCCAGTTCGGGCTGTCGTCCGGGCTGTTCTTTTGCGCTTGGGGCGCCTGCCGATCCACAGCCCCTTGAAGAAGCTCCGGTCAAGAAGGTGCCTGTTATCACAGACATCCAGGAGGTCCCGGGATATATTGCTTTCAAAGTAGGCTACCTCAACATGTTTGCCCATGTTCTTCACTGCTTGCAGGGCATAGGCGAAGTCAGAATCACCGCTCACCAGCACTGCCACGTCATAGAGGTTGTTCCAGGCAAAGTGTAGCAGGTCAGTGGCAAGCATAACATCGATGCCCTTTTCCACAGGGATGCCCTGCGCAAGCTTGGTGCCTCCAAGCCGCACCTCCAGATATGGCATTTCGCGAAGGGCATTGAGGAAATCCTGCTGCTCGCGGTAGCCTTCAGCCCGCTGGGCCGGGTCCTGCAGGACGTTGTAATAGTATGTTCGGAACAGCCGCCTTTCGCCACAGAGCTTGCGAGCAAACTCGGCGAAGTTTAGGTCATAGCGCCCAAAGTTTGCCCGCAGGGCATGATACAGGTTGCTCCCGTCTATAAAGATCGCCACCCTTTCTTCCATAAATTTCTCCTCCCTAACAATGTTACATTATGTCTACGTTACTGGCAACACCCTGAAGCGGATCACATGGCTGGCAAGGCTTTCTATTCCCGGATAAGTATCGCCAGCCCCAGCATTGCTGCCCCGGCCATAACTGCTCCGAAGAAGAACGGCGCTGCGGGGTTTACTGCTTGCCAGAGGACGCCGGCGATGACGCTCGCTGGAAGCAGGCTGAGCCCTACTGCCCCATGATAAAGACCATAGGCAGTTCCTCTCCGCTCCTCGGGCACTATGTCGGCGACAAAGGCCCTGGTTACCCCCTCCGCCGCCCCGTAATAAAGCCCATAGAGGGCAAAGAGCACAATGACATGCCGGGGTGCTGATGCCAGGGCAAATCCCAGATAGGTCAGGGCATAGACCCCCCACCCGGCGACGATGACCACTTTCCGCCCCAGTCGGTCGGAGAGCATCCCTGAGGGGAGTGCTGTCGCCGCATAGATGAAGTTGAACAGGATAAGCAGCATAAGGATGTCGACGACCGAAAACCCGATATTTTGGGCTCTCAGAATAAGGAAGGCATCGGTGGAGTTGCCCAGGGTAAAGATCACTATTATCCCCAGAAAAAGCATAAATCTGCTGTCGAGGCGCCCTCTGGTGGGAGGGGCTGGGGAAGTGGGGGCTTCCCGCCGCAGGCGGGAAGCCCCCACTTCGCGCACGAAGAGAATAAGAACAAGCACCGCCATCACCGCAGGGACAACCCCGATGATGACCAGCCATTGGAAGGTGCTCCCGGAGAGGAGGACAGCCCCCTTTTGAAGAAAGAAGACGATAAGGGCTGCTCCAATAAGGCCGATCACCGCTCCAAAGGTATCCATGGCTCGATGGAAGCCGAAGCCTCTCCCCATCTCCTCGGGGGTTGTGGAATCGGCGACTAGGGCATCGCGGGGCGATGTTCGGATCCCCTTCCCTACCCGGTCAGCGAATTTAACCGCCATCACCGAGCCCCAGCCCCAGATGCCGGCGAAGTAAAGAAAAGGCTTGGCGATGGTGGAAAGGGTATAGCCCAAAGTGGTTAAGCCCTTTCGCCTTCCTAATCGATCGCTGAGCCATCCGCTCACTATCTTCATAAGGGTGGCAGCGCTTTCGCCGACCCCCTCGATGAGGCCGATGATCGCCGTTCCCACCCCCAAGACGTTCATCAGGAAAAGGGGGAGGATGGTGAAGATCATCTCGCTGGAAACATCGGTGAGGAAGCTCACCCAGCCTAGGAAGAAGATGTTGCGGCTGATCCCGAGAACCTTTGGTCTGCTGTTTTTCGATCTCCTATTGTTTTGCTTCATGCTTTGCTCAAGACGATTTATCGTAAGGTATCACCCCCCGTCTTACCCGTCAAGGGTAGCTTCGGCGGTTTTCCCTTGCTGAGCTGGGGCAGGAGCTGTATTATATCTTTTGACCGCACCATGTATCAGGATACTATCGTCGCCATCTCAACACCCATTGGCGAGGGCGGGATTGGCATTGTCCGTTTGAGTGGAAAGGATGCCCTCGCCACCGTCAAAAAGGTCTTCGATAGACCTCTACTAAACCGCCGCCTCGTCTATGGACACATCATTGATCCCGAGAGCGGTGAGGTCGTTGATGAGGTTCTTGTCGCCTATATGAAAGCGCCACATACCTATACCAGGGAGGACATGGTGGAGGTCAACTGCCATGGAGGCCCGATGCCCCTTCAGCATGTCCTCGGGCTTATGTTGCGCTATGGGGCAAGGATGGCCAATCCCGGCGAGTTTACCTTAAGAGCCTTCTTAAACGGGAGAATAGACCTGGCGCAGGCGGAGGCAGTCCTTGATGTGGTTCAGGCAAAGACTGCGGCGAGCCTGCGGGTGGCGGTTCAGGGGCTTGGAGGGAGGCTTTCGGAGCCGGTGAGGAAGGTGCGCGCTGAGCTTATGCCCATCCTTGCCTACCTCACCGCCAGGATCGACTTCCCTGAGGATGAGATAGAGGAGCAGGAGGTGCTTGAGCCTCTAAGGAGGGCACGCCAGAGCCTTAGGGAGCTTATCTCCAGCGCCGATGCTGGAATGATCTATCGCCAGGGGGTGAGGACTGCTATTGTGGGGCGCCCTAATGTGGGAAAATCTAGCCTCCTCAATTGCCTACTCCGTGAGAGCCGTGCCATCGTCACCCCTATTCCCGGCACCACTCGCGATACCCTTGAGGAGGTGGTAAACATCAAAGGGGTGCCCTTCGTCCTTGTTGATACTGCGGGGATTGCTCAGAGCAAAGACCTCGTGGAGGCGCTCGGGGTGGAGCGAAGCCGCCGCGCAATTAGAGAGGCCGACTTTGTTCTGCTGGTAATCGATGTCAGCGCGCCGCTCACGAAATCTGACCAGGAAATCATGGACATGCTTGATGAGAAAGAGGTGCTTGTTGTCGCCAATAAGTGCGACCTGCCGAAGATGGCGGAGGTTGAGGAACTCTCCAGGCCTTTTGTTTTCACCTCAGCCCTTACGGGGGAGGGGCTTCAGGAGCTTGAGGAGAGGATGGTGAGCATAGCCCTGGGGGGCAGGGTTTTCACCTCCGATTCCCTGCTCGTCTCAAACCCGCGCCATAAGGATGCCCTGGAGAGGGCGGAGCGGAGTCTTGCTCAAGCTGAGGCAGGAATTGAAGCCTCCTTGCCTGACGATTTTATCACCATCGACCTCACCGCGGCCCTAAATGCGCTTGGCGAGATCACCGGGGAGACGGTGAGGGAGGAGCTTTTGGAGGCGATTTTCAGCAGGTTCTGCGTTGGGAAATAGGGCTACTCGTGGTACTGACGCAAGGGGGGCTGGCTCCGCCAGCCCCCCGCAGCCACAACCTAACGCTACTTATTCTATAACGATCCGTATATAAGCTGGGCACCGGATATGTCTTTCTCCTCAAGAGAGATCTTTTGAACTTCTCCCCTAGAAGTATAGCCATACATTGTCAGGTAGCTGTTGTAGCTTTCGTAGAGGTCACCCAGCCCGACAACGTGACCAGCTTCATGAGTTGCCACGTTCTGAATATCGAAGGCATTTATAGTGATTTCGCCTTCGTCATCGGGGTCAATCCCCCAGCGGTACAACCTGTTGAAGCAGATGTCGAACTCAACTATTCTGTCATAATCACCCTCGACTTTCTGGTACCAAATTGTGGTTTGTGCCACAACCCCAGGCCTTAGATTTACCCAGGATATTGTATTTTGACCATCGTAACGGCTTCCCTGTTTGGTTGTGGTAGAAACTGTGTCGTTGAATTGCTCACCCCCTGTTACATCATCCCAAGCCTCAAAGGCTGAGGCAATCTCACCGATGACTGCGTTAGCTGGTTGTCCGCTGTGTTTCGGGTTGACGCGGTAGGTGGCGGTTTCATAGAGCTTAAACCCCAATAATATATATCCCTCCTCTTCGCTGCCGCCAGCAACGGAAGCCCGCGTCATGCTGCCGTCCTCATGGTAGATAACGGTGATCTGGTTTATCTGCTCATCTACCCCCGGCGCTGCTGCCAGGTTGCTAACCCCTGAGCCAATCGCCGAGCTTAGAAGTAAAGCCACAACAATGAGAATCCCAAACCACTTGCTTCCTTTCATATTTGCCTCCTATTCTCGCTTTCCCTTAAGCTGCCATATTTATACTAAAACTAAAATATATAAATTCTGTCAACGCTTCAGACTCTGGGCAATACCAATCAGCCCGGATATATCTTCTATCCCCTCCTCCGCCATGAAGCGCTCTATCCCCCCCAGCACCTCTATTGCGGCACCGGGGTTAGCCAGGCTTGCCGTGCCCACCTGGATCGCAGTTGCCCCAGCCATAATGAACTCCAGGGCATCATTGGCACTTGAGATGCCCCCACAGCCGATCACCGGCACCTCCACACTCCGGGCGACCTTATAGACCATGTATAGGGCGACAGGCTTGATTGCAGGTCCCGAGAGCCCACCAGTGATATTGCCCAGGGCAGGGGCTCGCCTCTTTATGTCAATGGCCATCCCCACTAGGGTGTTGATGAGGGACAGAGAGTCAGCGCCTGCCTCGGCAACGGCTCGGGCGATCTCGGTGATATCGGTTACGTTTGGGGTCAGTTTGACAATTAGTGGCAGGGTCGTTTCTCGTTTTACTGCTTTGGTCACCTCGGCCGCGGCTTGAGGGTTTGAACCAAACTCCATGCCGCCGCGGGATAGGTTTGGGCAGCTTATATTCATCTCAATGGCGCTCACCCCGGCCACCCCCTCGAGCATGCTGGCTATTTTGGCATACTCCTCAACGCTTTCCCCGGCGATGTTCACCACCACCGGAACCTCCCAGGTTGCCCAGATAGGGGCCTTCTCCTGGATCAGTGCCCTCACCCCGATGTTCTGGAGCCCGATGGAATTGAGGAGCCCTGAGGCGGTCTCGACAAG
>Ga0136652_1001126_pt1 | contig 11697 bp, 9 predicted proteins | sample ConPoolayeEmetaG_FD_94864 | JGI IMG/M metagenome (GOLD analysis project Ga0136652, IMG submission 94864) | Hot spring microbial mat communities from California, USA to study Microbial Dark Matter (Phase II) - Cone Pool mat layer E metaG... ...
ACCAACCCCCCCATGGACATACCCACCAGGTCGGTGGTCTTATAGTGGGCATAGGGACCGGTCTGCCCGAAGGGGGTGATCGAGGTCATGATGACGCGGGGGTTTATCGCCTCTAGCGCCTTATATCCCAGCCCCAGGCTCTCCATATAGCCGGGCTCGAAGGACTCGACCACGAAATCAGCCGTCTTGACCAGCTTCTTGAAGATCTCCCTCCCATCAGGGGTTTCGATGTTGAGGGTGATCCCCCGTTTGTTGAGGTTCGCCCACCACCAGGAGAGGCTCTTCTCGGGGTGGGGAATGTCCTTATAGAAGGGGCCGATGTTCCGGGCAGGGTCTCCACCCGGAGGCTCGATCTTGACCACATCAGCCCCCAGGTCACCGAGTAGCTTACCGCATAGGTACCCCTTTTCATTGCTAAGGTCTAGTACACGATAACCTTCCAAAAAAGAAACTTGCTCTGGCACAATAACACCTCCGAAGAATAGAATGGTATATATGCGCTGGCTAAAACTACATAAGACACCTCCTGGGGAAAATTTCGGGAAAGGGGCACCATTATATAGTTAATGCTTACTGGCTGTCAAGAGTGGTCGGCCAAAACATAGGTTTCGTGTGTGGGAAGGGGGCAGCATGCCCCCAGTGCTATCACACCAAGGATGGTGTCTCCTCCCTGGATAGCGAGGTGGAATGCCATGAGTGTGGCACGGAATACATCCCCGAAGAGGGATACCCAGGGGGGTGCAAATACACCTGCCCCGCCTGCGGGCAGAAGGAGAGCGCCCTCAAGGCCGTCCAGAGGCGGGAAGGCCCGCCCGAGGCCGAGATGTTCGCCTTGAGTACTACTGCAAGATATGCGGCAGGGGCTACAAGAGATTAACGGGCAAACGAGAACGTAAGAGAACTTGGGCTGCTGGCTTTATCGGAGTTTGCAGATTTCAGCAACATGTTCTGCTGGTAGATGGCAGGCCATTTGTCTTCACCATCCACCAGAAGAAGCCCTAGCCTGGAAAGCGATGCTGCGGAGCATCGTAGAGGCAGGCTTCTATGTCTCGGCTGTCTACCCTGTCCATGCTGAAATGAAGACCTCTACTCATCTTATGGAAACAGGTGGCATTGCCTACGATATTCCCTTCGTCTGCCGCAAGCGCCTGGAGGAGGCAAGGCGGGTTGCCTGGGAGACCCTGAAGGACGAGATTCACGCCAAGTGGAGGAGACCGCGGGGGCCATCCGCCGCTCGGGGCGGCGCATCAGCGACTCAGACCTCTTCGTTGCCATGGGGCGCTGCCTGGAGGTCTATTCCAGGCACTGGCCCAATGTGATGCGGGGCGGTAAGCCTGTGGATGTGGATACCGCCGTGGACGAGATTGAGGGCATGGTGGACTCCATCATCAAGTCCTACGAGCTAAAGCTCTTGCCCGCTCGCCTGGATGAGATCACCCAGCTTTACCTCCTCTACGTCGCGGGGGAGAAGGGGCTTACCTGGGATGACCAGGCAAGCGCTTCACCACTGGGGGCGGCTTCAGCTGGAGGAGTTCAACGCCGCCAGTACCTTGAGGAGCATAAGGGGCGAACCACAGCGCCCATGTCGCTCTCGAAGCGCCTCTGGAGAGCGGGCTGGACATCCGGCCTGAGCTGGAGCGGTGGCGGCGAGACGGGTTGGTGCAGGTGCTGGATTTGCTTTACAAGAAGACCGTAGTGAAGCTCTATGACCGGCTGAAGTGCAGAGATACAACCTGTTCACTCACGAACACGAATGGGAAACTGAAAGGCACGAAGTCAAGACCAAGGGGCCAAGGAGCAGGAGTTTCCCAGGCTTGACCCCAAATGAAAGAAAAGCCAGAGAAAAATACGGCGATGAATACCATGTTGATTATGTAAAACTTCCAGCCTACGAAGATCGGTTTTACGACGAGTTTAATGAAAGACGCTAGCTTAGGTGGTTCTCAGCAGTTTGTGAGCCGATGCATGGTTTAACGCTCACCATTTCCTCACCCTGGGGAAATACAAGTCCCTGTTCCTGAACCCGCCAGCCGTCAGACTCTTTATCAATGTGCCCACAAACCATAGAGCGAGACCTGCAACCACCAGGATGGCGAGGGTAATCAAGCCAATAAGCAGAGCGGCCTTCCAAACGCTATGTGTATTTCTCCATTTCCTCCTGACTATGTCGGAGGCTTCGGCTATGACACTCATCTCTACCCCTATCTTATTCCCAGCAGCTTTCTAAAGACCTTGGGGTCATAATAGAAATTCTTGGGGACTCTTGGCAGGTAGAAATCCCTGATGCTATCTTCGGCGCTTTTATCCGGCAGGCAGGCTCTCGCTTCCTCCGACTCGAGCTCAATCTCTTCACTAAGCTTCTTTAGTAACCTGAGTAGTTCCTTAAACTCAGTTCGGTTCATTCCTTTCCTCCTTTAATTGCTATTTTGTCCAACCTGTCGCCATCGTGATTACCACCGGTGAAACCCAGCCGGTGCCTGCTCTTGCCATTCACCCGTGATATAGCCCAGTCAATATCTGCTTTGCTGAATGCCATCTCTGACTGATGGGATGGGTATTGGATCACCAGGCTGTAAACGATCTCCTGAAGCTGCGCCGGTGTGCAGCCTTCAGTCCTGCAGGCAATGTACTCTTGTGCGTCAGCATCCAGCGGTATCTTCCGGCTCAGGCGACGGAGTAGCTCCCTCCGCTGCTCTATTGATGGGCGGGATAGTTTGATTACCCGGTCAAAGCGCGAGGGGCGCCGGCTTAACGCTTTGTCCAGCGCCTCAAGGCAATTGGTGGTAGCTACTGTCACTATCTCCTTGTGTTCCTCAACCCCATCCAGAACGGCGAGGAGGGAAACTAGGGCTGAGCCCCTCTGGTAGCCGAACTCCGTGCGGTTTTGCCCGATAAGGTCCATGTCTTCAATGAAGACGATGCTCGGGCTTAAGTCCTTAGCGACTTCGTAGAGCTCCGTGATGTAACCATCGGAGTCCAAGGCATATCCATTGGTGGTGATGCAGGTTATCCCCTCCGCCTCGGACATGAGTGCCTTGCAGATCACGGTCTTGCCCGTCCCCGGCTCACCGACAAGCAGTATGCCCCTTTTCGAAGGTATGCCGTACTTAGCCCACTCGTCCTTCCGCCGCAGGAAGCCCACCGTATTGGCCTCAATTTCGCTCTTGGTCTCGGCATCCAGTACGATGCTGTCCCAAGTCCTGTCCTTGACAACCAAGAAGCGTATCCGCCCGGAGAACTCTATTTTCTTGCCTCGATAGAAATTTTCCTCCTCCACGATGTCCAGGACACCGGCGATGAACTCCTCCATTTCTTTGCGCCTTTTCAGCGAACCTTCGAGTTGAATCGAGCCGCGCCACCTTGGGTTGATATCCACGGTGACGATGAACCGAATGTCACCCTTTGCCACGAGTAGCTGGCCATTCATGAGAAGATTTTCGACCTTTTCACCCGTGGCCACGTCGGTGAAGACAGGTTCCGGGCCACGATAGCCCAGGGCACCGGCGATTTCCCAGTTTGTCCGCTCAAGGTGCTGGTGGAGTGCCCAGGTCAGCAGTTCCCCGTAGTAACGAGGCAGTATAGCCGCTACATTTGTCCGGCTGCCATCGCCCAGGAACTTTTCAATGGCTGCCCGATTCTTGCGCTCTAGCCTCTTTTTTGCCTCCCGCCAGCCCGGCATCGGTGGCTCTTCGTCATCTGCCTCTTCAAGGGCATTCAGAAAGCGCTCTTCAATGGTCATCTGCTGCCTCAACCCTCCTTTGCTATCGGTCGTCATGGCATAAGTCTAGCAGCTTGCTGTGACAGCTCATGTCAAAAAATGGCACGCCTTGTGCACGCTCTACGATTGAGAGCAAAGAGCGCCTTGACATTCCGTGTGCGGCAGTGATATGATGCCGACAACGTTAGCTCTAGAGGTTCGTCTGTGAATAACACGCTCGGGAAAACGGAGCGCCTCATAGAGATATGGCTCTTGCTGGCTGCTAACCCCGCCGGCTACACTATCAAAGAGCTTGCTGACAGGTTCGGGGTCAACATCCGCACAGTATATCGCGACATGGTGGCGCTGGGGGAAGACCTAAAGGTGCCCGTCTACAATGACAAGAAATGGTGGAAAATCCACGAAAGCCGCATCCTGCCGCCGATAAGGTTCACCCTCCCAGAGGCGCTCAACATCTTCCTTGCTGCCCGACTGATGCTGAGGTACTCCCACCGCTATGACCCCAATGTAGATGCCACCTTCACCAAGCTGAGCGCGGTGCTGCCGCCGGCGCTGGCGGGGCAGGTGCGCAAGACCATGGACTGGATGCGGAAGCTTCCCAGGGATGAAAAACACATGCGCACCCTGGCGATTGTAGCTGAGGCCTGGGTGTCGCAGCGCCGGCTGAAAATAATCTACCGTCCCCTGGCTGCCCAGAGGGCTACGGAACGGGTGATAGAGCCATACTACATTGAGCCGGCGGCGCCGGGGCATGCCAGCTATGTGTTGGGCTACTGCCACCTCAAGGATTCTATTCGCACCTTCAAGATAGAGCGGATAGAGGCGGCGGAGCTGACGGACGAGACTTATTCGATTCCTCCCGACTTCGATGCCAATGAGTACCTCGGCTCCTCCTGGGGCATCGTTGTTGAAGGCGAGGTCAAGACCATCAGGCTGAAGATTGTTGACCCCGAAATAATGCGGATTATGGAAGAGACAGTGTGGCACCCCTCGCAGGTGCTGGAGAAGCAGAAGGACGGCTCGATGATAATGACGCTCAGGGTTACGGATACTGTTGACCTTTACTCCTGGATACTGGGCTGGGGCGAGAAAATAGAGGTGTTGGAGCCGAAAAGATTGCGGGAGGAGGTGAGAAACACAGTAGAGGCCATGAGAGAGATATATGTGCCGAGGAGAAAAGCCTAAAATTTTGACCGAAGGTGTCACGGCCATGCGTTAGGATGGCCCGATGTGCTGAATAGGGTAAATGGGGGCAAAATGCAAGAGTTGAAAAGAGGTCAAAAATGGGTAGTTTTTCAAGACGCGATAGAGGAGCCATGAGAAGGGTCCAACACATATGCGCTAGATGTTTGAAACCTTTAGGGGATGATTTTGAAGCTCACGCCATTATCCCAGGGGCGCATAATAACCCTCATGGTGGCATCCTTTTGTGCCCTGCATGTCACAGGAAAACACTTTCATATGGAAAAGGCTGGCGCGGGTTGACTGATTATTATGGCGGTCTAGATATCATCGACGATGAAGATTGGTGGTAGCGCTGTGGCCTGCGACGCATATCTCGATATCGAGACCACCGGCCTGTCGCCAGTGTACCACGACATAACCGTGGTTGGAATCTATCTGATTAATGGCAGCCAGAGCAGGCTGGTGCAGCTGGTGGGAAATCAGGTGAAAAAGAAGTCACTCCTTGAGGCGCTGGACGGCGTGCAAACCATCTACACCTACAACGGACAGCGCTTCGATTTGCCTTTTATCCACACCTGCATCGGCATCGATTTGAACAAAACGCACATCCATCACGACCTTATGTACGACTGCTGGCGGTGTAATCTCTACGGCGGCTTTAAGGCGGTGGAGCGGCAACTGGGCATCCCCCGGCAGCTTCAGGGTATTAGCGGCTGGGATGCGGTAATGCTGTGGTGGCGATACTAGAACTACGGAGACCAGAAGGCACTGGCTCTACTTCTGCAATACAACAAAGAGGATGTCATAAATCTCAGGGTGCTGAGGGAGAGGTTACAGTGGCTTACATCCATAGCTGAATTAAGGAGGTAATTAGATGATGCCTATTCATAATATCAATATTTGGTCGGAGTCGGATTGCCAGGAGTTAATAGTAAGGATTCGACGAACACTCTCAGCCAAGGGATATGCCATGAACAGAATTCAGGAAACACCAGGGCCCTTCCCACCAAATGATGATGGTGTTCTTGAAGGGCTGTCTGGAGCCATCCTGTCAATACGGGCCGTGTGGGCCTCTGTACAAAGCATCTGGCCTGATTTAAAGGGGGAGTTGTCCAATTTCCACATAAAAAGTGTTGCCGCTTTAACCGATAACGACATTCAAAACCTATTTGGTAAGTACAGGCGTAAGGTGCGGGCAAGATCCCTTAAAGATCAATTGTTTGCTATTCGTGATAACGCAAAAGTGTTTCAGCGGATTATGTCTGAGCATGGGTCTGTTTGTGACTTCATCAAGAGCTATCTGCCTGCAGCAGCTTATGACCCGTCCTACAAGTGCTATATCCGGCCTGCGGACGCCCCTTTGATAAAATGTTTTACCGACCCTAAGGGCACGTTCAAGCTTCGTAAGGTGGGGGCACAGGTTTGTTGCGAGTTTTTCAACAATATAGGTATTGATGCCTTCAAAGCCGATGTCCACACAATTCGTTTCCTGAATAGGATTAACCTTGATAGAACCGAGGTCAGAGTCTCTCGCAAACCTGATGACGTTAGGCAAATAGGTACTACAATCGCAAACACCTTGCAGAAACCACGTAAATTTGTCGACAGCCACATATGGTGTTTCTGTGCTGAAGGTGAAGGTGAGATATGCACCGACAATGACCCTAAATGTGATTTGTGCTTCCTGTACACCGAGCAGCCACAGTTCTGTAAAGGATTTCCGAATAGAACGCAGATAGTCAATTGCCCTCTGGGGGCTGCAACGAGATTAAGGGAGTGTAATCTGACAAGAACAGAAACCGCCAAGAAAATGAAATGGGCTGGTTTAACACAGGGGGATATTGATAAGATTGTCACCAAGATATATGACCAAAAATGCCCCCCTAAAGTTAAGTGGGAAGACATCGAAACATTTATAAAGGCGAATCCTTCTGGGTCTGCGGAGATGATGAAACAATCTGGATTGAGCTATGCTGATACCTATAAATACATGAAAAAGGCTGGCTTGGCACCAGGTGAAATTGGTAGGATACTCAGCAAAGTCTACAGCAATAGCGAGCAATGACCGTGCCAATCTATTCCCACTCCCAGCTAAGCATGTATGAAGAGTGCCCGCTGAAGTATAAGCTCTGCTACCGGGAGGGGATTAAGCGGGAGGCTGAGGGTGTTGAGGGCTTCTTGGGCAATATGGTTCATGAGACCCTGAGGAAGTGCTATGAAGATGCCAGGCTCACCAGAGTAAACAGCCTGTCTGATTTGCTTTCCTACTATGATAATATCTGGCAGAAGAACTGGCGCGATGGGATTGTCATCACCACGAAGGACGTAACCCAAGAGCACTACATGGCGCTGGGCAGGAAGATGATTGAGACCTATTACCAGCGCCATGTGCCTTTTGACCAGGATATAACCATTGGCACCGAGATGAGGATCAGATTCTCCCTTGATGACGGCGACAGGTACCAGCTTCAGGGTCTCATTGACCGGCTAGCAAGGACGCGGGACGGGGTCCACCTCATTCATGATTACAAAACGTCTGCATATCTGCCAGACCAAGCCGAGGTTGATAATGACCGTCAGCTTGCCCTCTACCAGATCGGGGTGCAGAGGAAGTGGCCCGATGCTGATGAAGTGAAGCTAGTCTGGCACTACCTCGCCTTTGACCGTCAGCTCGTGTCCCAGCGTTCCCAAGAGAAAATCGCCGAATTGGTGAGAGAGACCACCAGACTCATTGACGAGATAGAGGCTGCCGAGGAATTCCCACCAAGAGAGTCAGGCTACTGTGACTGGTGTGAGTACCCGGACCTTTGTCCCAACCGAAAGCACTTCTATACGGTTGAGGCTCTCCCTGTAAACGAATACCTGAAGGAACCGGGCGTGGCCCTGGTTAACAGGTACGCCGAATTGAAGGAAAGAGCCGGCGAAATCGACGAGGAGATGGCAAAGGTAAAGGAGGCGCTAATTGGCTATGCGAGGCGGGAAGGGGTAACGGTGATAAAAGGTAGCAACCGCAAGGTGAGAGTCAAATTCGACGAGAGGCTTAAGTTCCCCGGCAAAAACCAGCCAGGTCGTGAAGACTTGGAGGACGTGATAATTCAAGCTGGCAAGTGGCTCGAGGTATCCCAGTTAGATACAGCAGCACTGACCCGGATTGTTGAAGAACGCTTGTGGGACAGAGACCTCATCGAAGAGATACTAAAATATGGGAGGATTGAAGAGACCAGCTCCGTTTACCTCTCGAAGCTGAAGGAGGAGTAACAGAAGGGCGAATTGTTCAATTGGCTGAATTCAGGATTCAAGCGGCGTGAGAGCTGAGTTTTGGACTATAATATGAGGGCACAGAATGTCCTTACTTTAAAGACGCTGGGGTCTACAAGCGAGAACAACTCTCTGAGTTCGTCAATAACAGGCTGTTCCACAGAACCAAGATTTGGGTCTACATACCCGGCTCCGTAAATTGGGTCAAGTTGAGCAGGGCAAACCAGCCATCTCTCAAGCCAATCTCGCCTAGACCTTTTTCCATATGTTCTCGTGTGCGCCTTACCCATTTCCTGATGGCAAAGTGCGAGAGGACGAGCGTCTTTCGCGATAACATCAGCTATTTCTTGCCAGTACCTACTGTGGTTACGCTCGCTTTTCAAATAGTACCTCAATTTGTCGGCATCACTCAGTTCCGCTTGTCCACTGAAAAAGGAAGAGAGGTAATAATACCGAATCTCGATTTAGCGCCTTGATAAGCCTCACTGAAGCTTTGGCGGACACCCTTGCCCTACGTCCACGAAGCTCCCCCACAATACATTGAGGTGAGAAGACCTGGTGGCAAATCTGGCGTAGCAATAACAACACCCGTGCTCTCTATCCCACCAGGCTTTGGTGGTAAAATTGGGTAAAGTCCATAAGCTGTTAAGTGTAGAACATGCTCACAACTCCGGGTGTGTAGGTTTTTGTATAAAGCCCTGGCCCTCTATTATCCTTAGGTTTATATTGTGCCGGTGGGCAAAGTCTGAAAGACTTGTGTTCCAATCAGCATCATCAGAAACTAAATAGCCACCAGGGCAAATGTGAGGCCAGGCGCATTCATACTCAAAGGTCATGGTTCCATAGGTATGTTCACTATCATGCAGGAACAAGTCCACTTGTTTCAGCTGGCTCAGGAGTTCGGGTAGTTTGTCGTAGGTGTTACCCAGGATCAGCTTCCATCGCCCTTTTAGTTTTGGGGGAATCAAATAACCTGACTGTTTGTTAGTGGGGTTAAGTTCAATGTGGAGTTCTCCCTTGCTCGTTACATAGACCTGATTGGGCAAGTCAATGGAATATAGGAAGCCGTACTGATTGTCAGCCAGTGCTTGAAGGATATAGCTTGTTGACTCTCCCGCAGCAACTCCGGTTTCAACAACTACCCCTGGCCTTAAAACCCTGACCAATATATAAAGCCTCGCCCAGCGGGGAATATCAGGAGCCAGGCTTTTCTGCAGGTAGTCAAGGTCAATGCTCCCTCGATCTGTTTCAACCTTCTCAAAGTAGGCGACACACTGCGCAAGCTCCTCCTCCATCAAAGCACGGCACTTCTCGATGTAGTCTTCCATAGTTAAGGCGAAGGGTATAATCTGCGGGTGGAGTAAAATGAACTTAAGGGTTGGCAGGGTTGCTTTTGGGTTCCTAAAAACAAACCATGCCAATCTTGCCGCCATCTCAATGAGCCATTGCAGCCCAGGCCATATCCATCGCAGAAGGGAACCAAGCCTTGTCATGAGCTACTCGTTAAGCCTATCTCATCTGTCGCCGCGAGGTGCGGCAAGAAAAAGGATCGCCACGTTAGTTTACCACACACTAGGTGCTATCTGTTATCTTGACGGCTGCTGATTCACCCCCTTTCCCCTAACAGCCGAATCCAGTTGCTGCCATTTTTGTGTCGCTTAACATTTGGCTCAACCCCTCTTATCGATGCCTTCCTCCAGGATTCGGCTTGGCTCGGCAAGGCAGCGCAAATGGAGAAGGGGCGGAGGTTTCACTTCCGCCCCTTCTTGACCATCGGCCAGTCGCCTAACGAGCAGTTGGTCCACGTGCAGGCTCGCCTACTGCCAGGGTAGCCGGGTCGCTTACAACTGCACCGAGGGTAGCTGTGATGATAGTTGTTCCCTTGCCTATACCAGTGGCAAGGCCGCCGCTGGCGATGGTTGCCACTCTCTCGTCAGAGCTTGCCCAAGTCACATCGCCGGTGATGTCAGCCGTTCTTCCGTCGGAATAATGCCCTGTAGCCGTATATTGCTGGGTCTCTCCAACCCCTATCTGGGCGCTCCCGGGTGTTAGGCTGATCGACTCAAGCCTCCGTCGTGCTATTACTGCAAAGTAGCCTACAAGTCCACTGGCTACCACGGCAGCAATAATACCACCGATCAGAGCCCAATTTATCACTGTCAGCACGTCGAAGCTGCCACCCAGACCACCTACGTCCACGGTATACGTTCCAGGGGCATCCCTGCTAACGTCGAAGCAGACAGTCTGGGTAGCACCACCTGCCAGGGTAACCTCCGCTGTATCCTCCACTTCGCCATCGATCATGAGAACGACCTCGTACGTGCCTTCAAAGCCGCCAGTATTCGTGACGTCAACACAGATAGTCACGCTTTCACCCGGTCCAACAGCACCAGGGGTGATAGAGAGGTTGCCGAGGGAGAAAGCCGCGGGCGACAGCACTGTGTAGGTTACCGATGCTGAGCCTACATTGCCGGCAGCGTCAGTGGCCGTGACAGTGACAGTATGCACCCCCTCAGCGGTAGACCAGCCGCTCACCACCACGCTTGGAGCAGGGTCGAGGTTGTCGGTCACTGTGTATGCAAGCGCCGGTAAGGTAGCCGTCTGGTAGTAGCCTCCGTCTGCCGGGGCGGTGATGGTCACCACCGGCGGGGTATTGTCCACCGTGTAGGTCACAGACGCCCACCCCACATTCCCAGCAGCATCCAAGGCGATTACGTTTACCCGGTGCACCCCCTCATCCGTAGACCATCCTAAAACACGCACCCTCGGGCTCGGATCCAGGTTGTCGGTCACTGTATAAGCCAGCGAGGGCAGAGTATCTGTCTGGTAGTAGCCACCGTCTGCCGGGGCGGTGATGGTCACCACAGGCGGGGTGATGTCGTAGGTCACCTCATTATCGGTGCTGGTCGAGGCGGCGTTGGGGTTGCCGGCGGCATCATGGGCTACCCCCGCTGCGATGCTGGCAGTTAGAACCCCCTCACTCATGCCGCTAACAGCCACATTGTAGGTGGTGCCGCTGCCGGTCACGGTGTCTGTGCCACTGCTGAGCGTTACATCCCCGGTGGCGAAGTCGCTAACCGGCTCGCTGAAGACCACGGTGAAGTTTATGGGTGAGGCGTTGGTCGGGTCAGCCTGGAGTGCAGCCTGGTCAATCGTCACCGTGGGTGCTATGGTATCGACATCAAAAAGGTTGGGGATGGTGGTGGGATCGGGGGACTGGGTATTTCCCGCCACATCCTTCGACCCACCGACGCTAACATCGACACCGGTCTCCTCTTCATTCACATCAGCCACGTTGTAGGTGGCAGTATAGACGGTGCCCCCAACGCTCCAGGCACCGCTGGAGAAGGCGAGCGTACCCGAGGCCACGACGTCAGGGTTGAAGCTGATGGTCGGGGTGACCGAGGTATTCATAGGCTCGCTGAAGGTGGCGATGACATCAAAGGTGCCGCCAGCATCAGCCTCGTTGATCAGAGGATCGCTCACAGTGATGGTAACCGTGGGCGGGGTGATGTCATAGGTCACCTGGTTATCGG
>Ga0136652_1001130_pt1 | contig 11673 bp, 3 predicted proteins | sample ConPoolayeEmetaG_FD_94864 | JGI IMG/M metagenome (GOLD analysis project Ga0136652, IMG submission 94864) | Hot spring microbial mat communities from California, USA to study Microbial Dark Matter (Phase II) - Cone Pool mat layer E metaG... ...
CCATCAATGTCCAAATCGTCCTTAATGACCGTGGTGCCTCCGCTTAAATTAATGGTACAACCGGGATTGGCCACCAGGTCCTCGTCGGTGCCGTTACCGATAGTGAAAGTGCCGGCTGTCTGGTTCAGAGTGCCATTAACGGCAACGGTTGTCGTGTCGCCATAGACTGACAGCGAAGTTGACACAGTCAGGGTCGTGTTAGCTCCAACAGTAATATTATTATTAATAATGTTCGTGCCGCTGGCCGAAAAAGTCGTAGTGCCGGTACCCGAAGTGGCCAAACTATATAAAGTAATATTGCCATTACCGCTGATAGTGCCCGTAGCTCCCATAGTCAAAGTTGGCGCGCCGAAAGAAGTAGTCATGACTCCTGTGCTAGTCACGGTGATGTCTCCGCCATTAACTGTAGTATTAACATTGTCGGTAAGCGTCGCCCCAGCACCAATGATAATATCACCGGTCACGGTCAACGACGCCACCGTCCCGAGAGTAAGCTGAGAAGTGCCGCTTAGATTGATGTTTCCCCCAACTGTGACCAAGGCGTCCGTGGTGGCTGTGGCCGAGCCGGACATAGTCAGGTTGCCATTAACCGTGGTTAAGCCAGTCATGGTCTTGATGCCGCTACCAGACAGACCGAGATGATGATAAGTTATCGCCTTAATCGTCTGATCAGCACCGGTATAATTAACCGTATTACCAACATCAGAAGCCGTCAACCCGGTAATCCCCAAAGTGCCGCCGATATTCAAAGTTCCTGTGGCACCATTGGTCAAAGTGCTTGAGCCGCTCAAAGCCGTACTAACTGTCAAGGTGCCGTTATTGGTGTATGTCTGGTTAAAAATTGCGGTGGCGATAGTAATTCCGCCGCTGCCGCTGATCGTGCCTCCTCCGCCCGACTTTTGAAAAGTCCAGGTACCGGTCGTACCACTAAAAGTACCGTTATTAGTCAAATCACCGTTCATAGTCACGTCTTCAGCCGCCGAAAAGCTCATGGTCCCACCGTTTATGGTAATATTGCCAAAAGTTTTTGTGCCCGTAGTTGAGGAAATCGCCAAGGTACCACCAGAATAAATGGCCGTCGTACCGGCCACGGTCAAGGTGTAAGCACCGATAGTCATGGTTCCGCTGAGCACTCGTAAAGCACCACCAATGGTCGTCGTTCCTTCCAACCTCACACCACCTGAAGTGTTAGATGAATCAACATTATAATAAGTTGTATAATCACCCAAAACCTGGTCTGAACTACCATTAAGATTGATTTTGCCCGCACTGCCAGTCAAGGTACAGGCGTTGGTACCGGAAGCGAAATTGCCGCCGACGTTGATTGTACCGGCACCGGTAAAAGTAATTTGTTGCTGGGCGGTGTTGGCGGTGGCACAAGTAATATCACCAGATACGGTAATCTCGCCGGTGCTGACACTGAGAATACTATTGTAGCCTGCCGTTCCGCCGCCGGAAATAGAGATACTTGTCGTACTATAATTGCCCGCTCCAACTGCCAGCGTGGCGTTAGTCGCCCCGGTCTGAGCGTTAAATGTTGTTGATCCTGTATTAGTGATTGTTACACCACCATTGATAGTCAACCCATTTGCTCCGACCACACCGCCCAATGTTATTCCAGCCACCTGCGCGTTCACATCAGCAGTAATGGTGTAGCCAGTACCTTTGAAACTGAGAGTAATGGTATCGGTTGGGGCCGGCACGCCACCAGATCCTGTACATCCCGACCAGTTCGCTCCTACACTCCAATTACCGTTAGCCACGGCACTACAGGCCGCGTCAGAAGCTATCTGCCATTTTCGGAATTCCGTAAATACTCCCGCTTTGATCGGACCAAGTAAAAATAATTCCGGACTGATGTTGGGCGGATCCATTTCATATGAAAGGGTGTATGACTGCCCGGCTTGCCAAGTAACATTCCAACGGATAACTTTGGTTTTTTCATCTAAAGCACTGACCACGCCATCATTCTCGACTTTAGGAATTTCAAACGAGGCCGGTACGGATTCCTCAAAAGTACCAGTATAGTCGCTAGCCGGAATTACTTCCAAAAACATCTGATAATTGGCGCCTGGCCAGATACGCGTGGGGCCAAGTCGAGTAATATCAAAAATAAGTTCCTCCTGAACTCGTAAGGTATCTGTAATCTGATAATCACCGGCTGAGGTGGTCGCTTTAAGCTCCAGCGCATAATCTCCCGCCCTGTCCGGAACATATTCGGCACTATAGTCCGGCACGTTAGTAACTGAATTCGGTCCGCACTCTTTGGAAAGCGCGATACTACCGTCTTTGGTGCTAAAAGTTTTGACAGTCCGATCCGGCGCTCTGACCGTCAAAACCAGTTGCGCGTCGCAAATGGTATTACCGATGGTATCCAGCACGCCCATACCAAAATTTACCGTTTCACCGGGTCGGTACATTGGCTTCATGGTGTTGATGACCAACACTCCCCAGGAAAAATCACGGGCGACAATTTTCGTCAACCCCTCTTGTTCAATAGTAAAGCTAACTTTATAAACACCAGGTTTTTTGAGCTCATCGGTGGCTATTGTGTACTCTGTATTTGTATTGCTTTCTTCTTTGATTTCCGAAATATCAATACTCTCCGGGGGCACTTCCTGACCAGAAGGATCGATTACCGAGACCGATTTCACCTGACGCTTGTCACTCGACAAGCCAAAAAATTTCTTTTCCTCGACGGCAACGGTCACCGTCGGATTTTCATTAGCCATGAAATCCTCTTTAGCCACGACCACGCTCTGTTCAATCTCCTTGAAAACCGCCGGGGCTTCTATAAAATCCACGTCCACGGCCACGCCGTCCAGATACACTATTGATTCACCGGGACCTGGCTCGGCATGGTAAGTAACCTTTACCTGTAACTTGTTCAAGTCCTGACCAGCTGTCTCGTTAGAGGCCAAATCAATCGGGTAAGTCCAAAAACCTTCATGCAACCGATTGCTTATTTCTTCAGGCAAAACAAAAGTGTCCAACTGAATCCAGGACTGGCCGTCAAAAGAATAAGAAAAGGTTAAAACGTCCTGGTTCTCGGCGTAGGAATGAGCTGATAAAGAAAAAGTTATGCCGATTTTATTAATCTCACCAACGGGCGGGGCATCCGGTGGTAATCTAAAGCCAGTAGCAACAAATTCGTTCTGCTGATCAACTAAATATTCCCTGGCTTGAGCCAAACTTGCTGGACCGGAATCAGTTAGCGGCTTATTATAGAAAAAGGCAGAGTTCTGTTCGGTAAATCCGTCCGAGGCCGTGGTAGACAATAAATCTATTTTTTGGGCCTGGTCAGTGTTTTGCCAGCCGTCTAATTGGCTTGGCTCCAAACGATAGACAAAAGTCCCCAAAGTCTTCTCCTCCGCCTGAACTTGATAAATCTTAACGAAAAAAACGGACTGAGCCACAAAAACTGACAGAGCCACCAAGACGGACGAATAAACAAAAACAGAGAATTTTTTACTTATAAGCAAAAGTTGAAGCCAGCGCCAAGACAGGCTTGGCTTCAAAACATAGCTTGGTTCTGATAGTTCTGGCCTCGGGCAGATATCTGGCTGCGGTTCTTGGGTCGGAGCTAAAGATTTATAAATTTTTTCCACAAATCCCTTCTCATATCGCCGATCGCGCCGGGGTCCGATTCTGACAGCTTTCAGTTTCCCGGTTTTATCCCAGTTTCGCAAAGTATTAGGATGGACTTTAAGAATCTCACTAACCTGATCAATAGTGAGTAAATTGGGGAGTTTTTTGAAATCGAGATTTTGTTTTTCTTTACTGCCTCTCTCCCTTTTGTTTTTTGAGATTTTATTGAACCAAGAGGGCCACACTTTTTTAAATGTCGCTTACATTAGCCGAAAAAAAATTATTACTTAACAAACTTAACAATACTATTATAGCAGAAAACTTAACTGATGTCTATAATAATATTTCCACAATTATCCGATGAAAAGAAAAAAGAGTCTAGACTCTCGGACTCTTCTTCCTTATATAGAAAAAAATGTTATTGATTTGTATTATTGATATTCAACTCGCCAGTGCCTTTTGGATTATACCCATTCTGAACCTCCGCCCCATCCAGATACCCATCATTATCAGTGTCAGAATCAAGTACGTCAGTACCATATGTCGCCTCATCAGCATCGCTCAAGCCATCCTGATCGGTATCGGGCGGCGCAGCAGTAGTATTTAAGTTTTGATTGATTTCACTGTTAACGTTGGTATTAGTATTTGTGTTTGCGTTCACAATCGTGTTCGTATTAACCACACTATTAACAACGTTATTAATGTTAACCAATGTATTGGTATTTACTGTCGTATTAGTATTGGTTGCCTTATTGACGTTATTCACATTCTGAACATTTACGGCTTGGTTGGTGTTCAGATTTATATTCTTATTATTCGTGCTAGTTACCGTTGTACCACGAATGATAAAATAATAGGCAGCTGCGCCGCTCCCGCCCAAGACAACTACGATCAGCCCGATAATCATGATTATTTTTACGGTCTTTTTTTTTGAAGTAACGGTACTCTTAACTGAAGATTGATCCAGTGGAGCAGAATGTCCCATCTCGCGCATAATATCCTCTCGCAATTTTTTCTCTTTTTCCTTTTCTTTTCGTCTCCGGCGACGCCGCAACAGCCAAATAAGGACAATGATTAAGATTAGTATCAACAAAGCGATCAGTAATTCCTTGATGGGAATAATCCAGAAACTTATTTCCTTGGTCACTTCACGAAGCGGATTACCATACAGCAAAGTCAAGCGGGCCCGATACTTACCAACCATAAACCCCTGACCAAAGCTGGGAACTTCATAGGACCGATCCGTGCCAGGCAGAACAATTTTGCTTTCCCTATTTATTGACAGCTTCTCATAGTTGCCGCCAAACAGGTCGTTAAAAAGTTTGACATTTCCATCCGGCTTCTGATGTGTATTTCCGGTATTGTTGACGACCAACATAAAATCCACCGGCGGTTTGGTAAAAAAAGTTTTCTTAACAAATGTTTTATTGCGCTCAACCAGTGGAACAACCGGGTCTTTATTGGTGTAAGTGCCGCTGAAAAATTCCACCTCAATCTGATCAATAGTCGTACCAGCCACTCGCAAAAAGATATTAGTTACCACGTTAGTACCGACATAAACCATGGATCCCTCGGCCGTATCCTTGGGCTGCGGCCGGGTGCGGTAAACGATGGAAATGAGGTGAGTGCCCGGCTCGGCGTCTCTCGGCAAAACTATGCGGTACGGAAAATCAACCAAGGTGCCGTCAGCCGGTAAAACGATACTATTACTATCAAATTTTATCCATTCGCGATCTGGTTTGAGTTCTTTTGGATCTTCAATCAGCATGGCCGATCCCTCACGACTGGGGTCTTCAGTAAAATTCAAAACCCAAGGGTAAACCGTCACCCCTGACAATGAATCGTCATACAGCCGACTTGTTCGTTCAATGGTTTCGCCTGGCTGGGCATTAATCTCCACTGTTAACTCCGAAATAGTCACCGCCCGGGCAGATGGCGCTATTAAACATAAACCGATTAACAAAAAGACAAACAATAGACCCAGTCGCCCCGACGTAATATAGTACCTGTTTTTCATAATATTTTTCATTTCTATTTTTTCAATTAACAGTATAGCGCATTTACAAAAAACACTCAAATAAAAATTCCCCCGCTCCAAAAAATGGGCGGGTGACCACAATCTTCGTATTTAAAAATTACCGACGGCTGTCCAGGTAACGATATGGGAATAAGTGGTAGCCACAGTTGATGAAGCAATGGCTGCTTTATGAACTACATTGACGTCATCACCGGTGATATCAATACCGCCCGTGGTCGTAGCCACTATGTCTGGCCCAGTAATAATCGGCGCGTCAATGCCCGAGTAGGTAGTATCAATGCTCCAAGTACCGCTGGTGGTTACGGCCACCCCGTACTCTTCTGAACCGGCCGTAACCGCGCTATCAGCCACATCATTAATATCATCTGAGCCATTTCGTAAATTTCCGTCCTCAGCCAAATACAAAGTTACGCCGCTGGTAGCATTGCTGCCTACGTTAACATCATAAAAACCATCAACCACCGTAGTCGTCAGTGCCGTACCAAGGTTACAACTGGTCAACCCAGCGCTGGTGGTGCAATTAGTCCCGTCCGCGCCGTCAATAGTCAAAGCCAAGTTCGGCAGCATATTGACCGCCACGGTAATGTCATTGGCATTACCGACATAGGCAATGCCGGCGCCGGCATCATTTTCAGTGATCACGCCAACGGCATAACCACCGGCTACACCAGGATTATTCGGGCCGTCTGCCGCTCCGGAACCAAGCGTACAGGTAACTGTGTTGCCATTACCACCGGTATTGACTTCAATATAATACAGCATAGGCGTAGAAGCGGAAGCTGCGGAAAAAGCGCCATTATTAAAAGTACTGCCTGACTGAACACAAGCGATGTCAGTGCCATCCTGATCAGCATCGCCATCGGTGAATTCTTCGCCGCTGGTATTTTCCCCCAAATAAATGGAAATAGTACTGGCTGTGGTCAGAGCCGTAGTCGGAGTGAAGGTTACGATAATCTGATTTTCCGCGCCAGTGGCTTCATTACCCAGCGTCACCGTCACATTATCAATACCAGCCGCTTCTACTCGGGGCAGAAAAAAATAAATCCCGACTGCCATGACCGCCAACAGCACCGCCAGAGCAATACCATCATGAACTTCACGATAAAAAAAAGCAGTGCGTGATTTACGCCCAGGGATACCAAAAAAGTTTAAACTCTTTTTTTTCTTTTTCATTTTTGTTTTTATTTTGGTGATCTAACTAAAAATTGGCCGTGGCTGTCCAGGTCACAATATGGCTGTAGGTCAAGGCCTTAGTAAGCGAACTGATAGCTACCTTATGCACTACATTAATATCATCGCCAGCGATATTAATCCCTCCCGTAGTAGTTGCGACTACATCTGGACCAGTAATGACTGGGGCATCAATGCCATCATATGTTCCATCTATTGTCCACGTACCTGAGGTTGTCACAGCCACACCATATTCTTCTGAACCGGCCGTAACCGCGCTATCAGCCACATCATTAATATCATCTGAGCCATTACGTAAATTACCATTCTCGCCCAGGGAAAGCGTAACTCCGCTGGCTGCGTTGCTACCAACATTAACATCATAGTAGCCAGAATTAACCGCTGCCGTTGTCGCCGTACCAAGATTACAGGAGGTGACACCAGACGTTGTCGTGCAGTAGGTCCCATCGGCGGCATCTATGGTCAGTGCTAAGTTTGGTAAAACCGCTACCGACACCGTAACATCATTGGCGTTGCCGACGTAAGCAATGCCGGCGCCAGAGTCATTTTCGGTAACAACTGCTACTGAGTAGCCATCAGCCGCATTGGGAGTACTGGGAGCATCGGTTGCACCATCGCCCAGCGTACAAGTTACAGTGCCCGTACCGGCACCAACGCTCGCTAATTCAACATAGTAAAGCATCGGTACGGTGGCGGTCGCGTCGGCTTGGCTGCCGTTCTCGAATGTAGAGCCGGTCTGTACGCAGTTGATATCAGTGCCATCCTGGTCAGCGTCCCCGTCGGTAAATTCGTCCCCAGCGGTTGTTTCGCCCAGATAGATGGATATTGTGCTTGAAGCGGTCAGCGCTGTCGTCGGTGTAAAAGTTACCACTATGCGGGTCTCTGTATTAATCGCTTGGCTATCTGTAAATGAAACAGTGACATCATCAATGCCGGCCGCCTGCACCGTCGGGACAAGAGGTATAATCCAGACATAAACCATAACGGCCATAACTAATATCGTTAGCCAATTAGCCCGGATATGCCAAAAAACATCATTGGCACCGTTGACCACAAAACCAACTCCATTCTTAATGACATTAAACACCTTTTCCATAATTTTTTATTTTTGTATTAATTTCTATCTTTTTTAGGAAGATTTTTAACTCAATTTAACTCAATTTCGTCTAATTATAATTTAATTTTAGCACATTCTTAGACCCTTGTCAAGATAATTTTACATTCTTTGATGATAGGGAAAAGGAGTAGCGGGGCTACTGGTCCTGTGCAGTCCAACTTCAATCTGTTTACACTTTAAAAACAGTACGCAATTAAAAGTAGCTAGGAAATAGTGGCTAGGAATAATACTAAAAATCCCCCATACAAGTAATAGTCACAAGCTGACTATAAGAAAGAGCTTTAGTCACTGAATCAATAGCCGCTTTATAATAAACAGTGGTAACGCTGGCAGTAACACGCCCAACATTTGAAGCAATAGTCAATGGTGAACCAGACAAAGCATTGTCCCCTGACAGCTGGCAATCATCACCAGTACAACTAATACCGTATTCCTCGTTACCAGCCGTTACTTCGCTATCTGCGACATCATCAATGTCGTTGACACCGTTGCGAAAATTACCGTCCTCCACTGCCCGACAAGTGTAGCCGTTGGCCGCATTGGTGGTAACCGAAATAGTATGGCTGTCGATGTTGACGGTCAGAGGGTTGACTACTCCGAGATTCATGGTGTTGTCACTGATTGTCAAAGATAAATCAGAGTTCCACCCGATATAGGCGCCTTCAGATTCGCTGTCATAATCCTCGCCGCCTTTATTGCCGCTCCAATTAAAGAATGTCCATTGCGTGCCGGAGCTGTCGGCAATTACATTATAATCAACATTACTATCAGTACCATCCGCCGGATCGTCAAACACATTATTAAATAAATTCTTTGTACTGGTCAGGCCTTTAGCAGTAATATACCTTGAGTCGGTGCCACTTTGATTATTATCAAAACTGCCGTCAGATAACTCCGCGACCACTGCATTTGGCTGGAGATACAATCCGTTAACATTTAAATAATCAAAGTCAAAATACCGCGCATTTATAGTTCCCTCTACGATAAATTCATAATTGCCGCTACTCTGGCGTGTAATGACTGTGCGGTTAGCCACGGCGTTTTGACCCATGATTTCAATGGCATCACCATTATCAACCGTCAATGAAGCACCATTGGCAAATTGAACATGGGCCTGGCGAGCCACCGCCGCGCCGTCAAAATCCTTGGCAAAGCTCCAGTATTCATTAGCCCGCGAGTTGCAGGTGCCGTAAATATTCAAGCGGCCGGCCGTACCACCGTGATCTTCAGAAAAAAGACAGCCGCCGGAATCAATGATAAACGTAGACGCATTAGAGTCCCACATGGCAATATCTTCTAAGCCGCCGATCCGGAGGGTAGCAAAGGTATCGCCACCATGGGTTTTGGTATTAATATCATACATGCCGCCTGAACCATTGAGATAAAGAGTGGAGTCAGACCATATCGTATTGTCACCGATAATTTCTTGGCTGTAATTCCCTTGGACTTGTAAAGTTACGGAGTCAACCGTAAAAGAAGCCCCTGCGGTCAACGACACATTCCCTGTCGCTGTTAGGTTATCGGTCTGGATAGTCCAGCCGCCATCGGCATTATTGAAAACAACGTCATGAAATGATGACGCACCGGCTTCAACTATATGGCCAGTATCAGCAGCTAAAAAATTTACGAGGCTATTATTAGCGTTAAATGTGCCGGTGTTTACCCAGCTGCCATAAATATTAAATTCAGCTGAACCAGTACCGGTCAAGGTCCCGGCATTTTGCAAATCATACGTATTAAGTATTTCAGAAGTGCCAATAACGAGAGTGTTATTGGCTAGAATGCTAATTTTCTCTGTATCATATTCATTATTGCCATCAACGGTCAAAATTCCGGAATGGGACGTATGCATAACTTGGCTTGCTGTGTTCATATCATATAAAGCAAGCTCTTCTAAGTCGATACTGGCATTGTCGTCACTGCCTATGGTTAATACATTAGAATCCAAAACCATCCCAGTAATATTACCAGTGCCATCGTATTGTGTGACTGCCGTCGTCTCATATAGCGGATCATCCTTGACTACATACACGGTTACGATGTCCCCTGAATTTACAGTTACACCGCTGATTGTCCAGTTAGTAGTCTGAGTGGTGGTCTGCGCTTGGAGAGTATCATTAACTGCAACGAAAACATCCCAACCTGAATTATTATTGGACGTACCGGAAATGTCGATACCGCACGTAGCGCCAGCAGAAACCCGCCAATTGGTATTGTTGTCGCCCGTGTCAGTAGAATAAGTGGCACAGAATGACACGCCTATATTATTAGAATCAGACACCTGAACATAAGAAACCGAGGCGGCAGTCGGATTGATAGTCCATTGCGTTGGGCTGCTAGAAGATTGCAGGGTAATGAGATTACCGGCCGAACCGGCAACGGTCCAAGTACCGAGAATCGTCTGCTCCGCGCCAGCCTGAAAAGTCATTGTTTTAGCCGCGCCAATGCCGCTCACCGAAAAATTGTTGAAAGTAGTAGCTCCAGAAATAACCGCCGCGGTGGAGGTAGTAAAAGCTACCGTGCCTGAATTATGGGTGAAGCCACCGGAATTGGAAAAACCAGCGCCGAGATTCATAGTTCCGCTACTGGCTGAAAAAGTCGTATTGGCGTTGATCGTCACGTTTCCGATAATGGTAAGTGCCGGATCGTAGGTGTTTACCTCAAAAATTGTGGTGCTCGGGTTGGCGCCCGTATTTAAAAGTTCAAGGGTTGAATTAATGGTAATAGTCTGCGAAAAGGCGGTGCCGGCATACACCGTCCGCCCGACGGTCGTACCGCTATTATCAATCTCTACTTTCTGATAATCAGTTCTGGCGCCCATGTTCTGATTGTTGTTAGTGGCGTCAAAACGCAGAATGAGACTGCTGGCCAATGCACCACCGGTGGGAAACGCCGTATCGCTTCTGTATATCAGCCGACCGGGACCGTTAATAGTACCAGAGAGAGTCAGCGTGGCGCCGCTATGAGTGAGGGCACGACCCGTGTTAATTGTCAAGGCGTCATCTGCCGCCACATTGAGTGTGCCAGCCACTGTTAAATCAGATGTCTGCAAGGTAATAGTGCCTGCACTAGAAGGATTAATAGTTAGGTTGTTAAGTGTCTGATCCCCGCCGATAATGTAATTGGAGGTTCCTGTCATAGTTATAGTGGAGGAGCCGGCGGTAATAGTGCCGTCCGTCATATTTAAATTTCCGGCAATTGTATGGGTAGCGTTAGCTAAGATAACAGAGCCGGACAAAGTAAGATTTTGCATGGTACTGACGCCGCTAGTAAACGTAACGTCAACCCCGTCCATCACCAGAGTATTGCCGCTGGTTGCAGAATAAACGGAGTTGGCATTGTCAAAATCAACATTGCCCGACACCGTCCAGGTACCAGTACCGGAAATAATATATTCTTCGCCCTCACCACTACCGGAAAACTCCAGACCGCCACCTATATTAACTACTGGATTATTTGCCGCGCCAGTTAAAGTTATATTAGCATCCCCTTCGGCCATAACAGAAAAAGTACCAGCAACATTAAAAGCAACACTTGACGGCATAGTCACTGTCCGATCATTCTCCATGTTACTTGAGTATACTTCAATACTGTTGCCATAATCTCGGCTATCCATAGTCGTAGAAGCAATATGGCCGCCTGTGGCGTCAAACCTGACAATTGAATTAATGGTAGCTGAGGTGCCTGGACCTCCTGATGTCTCTGTAAACCTTAATCTGCCACTGCCGCTGATTGTCCC
>Ga0136652_1001132_pt1 | contig 11663 bp, 9 predicted proteins | sample ConPoolayeEmetaG_FD_94864 | JGI IMG/M metagenome (GOLD analysis project Ga0136652, IMG submission 94864) | Hot spring microbial mat communities from California, USA to study Microbial Dark Matter (Phase II) - Cone Pool mat layer E metaG... ...
GAGTTGGTTTTAAACCAAATTCATCAAAGAATTTAATGGCTTCCAACCTGAATCTGGCTACTTCGTTTTGCACAAACTGGTAGATAGGCTGATAGGTTTCATAAACCTATCATAACCTTTAAAGCCGAACCAAAGATAATGAAAGCTTATTGGTATTCCTGTCTTCAACTATAATCACTCTAGTCTCAAATGGATGGTAACTTATTCACCGTCATCACCGTCTTACTATAGCGGATTTTTGGGTTTTTGATTGGATTGCTCTCTAATCATTTCAGTATTCTTTTGGATTGGTTAAAACGTAATCCCTAATGTGATTTAATCCTTTTCTTTTAATAAAATATTCTTTTTCAGAAAAATTCGCTTATGTTAATCTGATTAAAAAATGTAAGGGTATCTTAATTACCAGGTTGGTAAAAACTGTTTAATATTTTGCTCGGTGAGGTAAAAGTGTTCGCCTTGGCCTTCAACTTTAAGTTTGGCAACTTTATGACAAATGCCTTCAATCGTCCGCTCTAAGGTTCTCATACCTGAATCATAACCCAATGGTCTAACAATTTTGGGCCAAAGAGCAGGATCAATGGTAAGGGTTTCTGGAGTTAAACCAGATTCCCTTAAAACTTTAGGCAAGATGTAATCTTGACCGATTTTAATTTTTTCCTCATCAGTATAAGAAGGCATCTGAATGATTTCCATTCGGTCGAGTACGGCGGTGGAGATACCGGTAGTATTATTACAGGTTGCCAAAAACAAAACATTCCGAAGGTTAAAAGGATAATCAATATAATGATCAGTAAAGGCAACATTTTGTTCCGGATCCAGCAATTCTACCAAAACTCCCATAATATCAGCCCGGGCATGATCAGAAACGCGGTCAATTTCATCAAGAAGAATTACCGGATTATTGGTTTGGGCCCGCCGTAGGGCTTTAATAATCTGTCCAGGTTCACTGTCTGGGTGCAAACGTGACTGTCCCCGAAGATCTAAAGAAGAACCCATGCCGCCAAAAGGAATCCGCGCAAACTTACGCCCCATGGCTTCCGCTAAAGAATAGCCAAAAGTTGTTTTACCTGTGCCGACTAAGCCCACCAAACATAAAATCGGCGCTCGGGAAATTTCGCTCTTGCCGGCAGTTAATTTTAAAACCGCCAAATATTCTAAAATTCTCTCTTTAACTTCCTCCATACCATAATGATGCTTATCCATGATCTGCTTGGCTTGATTTAAATCTAAACTATCAGTTGTTGTTGTTTGCCAAGGTAAAGCCAAAATCCAATCTAAGTAATGAGAAATTTTTTCGTACTCACCAACATAGCCCGTGTATTTGGCCATTCGGTTCAAACGCACCAACATCTCAATAGCTTTTTCTTTTAAACCTTGAGGGATAGCCGCACTCTCAACTTTATCTTTAAATTGTTTTAATTCTTCAAGTAGGAGGTTATCTTGGGCAGGTTCACTCATAAGTTTTAGATTAATTTTTCCTTTACAAAATCGCCAATGCGCTTGGCCGCCTTTTGGGCTTTCTCAGCTATTTTTTGATTCAGCGTCGATGCTGGCAATGAAGCAGGATAACGAGTTTCAAAATAAAATTCAGTAAGATAATCGCATTCTGTTCTCAGCTCCTTAAAATCTGAATCTCCTCCTTGACAAATCTGCAATAAAGTTGGCAATTCATGGATTTTTCTAAACTCTAATTTCTTCGCCACAATATAAGCTTTTAAATATTTTTCAGCCGCTTGTTGAAAGAAAAAACAAATTTGAGAATAATATGAATTTCTTTTTTCGCTCAAGTTAACAGAAGCAAAATTAAAATCTTCATCTGCCACTTTAAGCCAGTCTTTAAAATTAATTGAATCGGAGAACTCAATGGGTGTCTTATTTAGCATATAACACTTTCCCTTCTTTAAGAATGGTTAAAATAAACGGTTCTCTCCTTTGGAAACGATTTTTTATTTCCTCAGGATGATAAACCAAAAAATCTGCAGGTAAAGTCTTTTTGACAAGCTTCCTTACTTCCCAGCGTCGCTCAATCCCACTTGCGGGTACATCGCTTTTAATGATTAAAAAATCTAAATCTGAGTCACCATTAAATTCACCTCTTGCCATTGAACCAAAAAGAATAATTTTTTCCGGTTGATATTTTTCAATCAGTTGTTGAGTGATATTTTTGATTTCTTTTTCTATCTGTTGTTTTTTCATATCGCTGCTTTTATTCTAGCATGGGAAAAAACAAACTGACAAATATCATCAATCTACTTTGTAAAATTTTTTAAAAATTAAAGGTGGACGTATGTTCATTAATTTTCCTAAAATCTTCTTAATTTTTAAAAATTTTTTAAACTTCCAATATTAATTTTTTTTTAATTGAGATATGATTAGGTATCATGAACGAAAATTTTTTAGCCGTTTTAAATTCTCAGCAACGAAGGGCTGTAATTTTTAAAGACGGTCCGCTTTTAATTTTGGCCGGTGCCGGCTCAGGAAAAACCAAGGTGTTAACTTATCGAGCAGCTTATTTAATTAGTAAAAAAAGATTTCAACCTGAAGAAATTCTCCTTTTAACTTTTACCAATAAGGCTGCTGGTGAAATGAAGCAAAGAATCAAAAAACTTCTTAATACCCATCATCAGGCGACCTCTCTCCCTTTTGCTGGTACTTTCCACGCCTTTTGTGCCCGTTTTTTACGTCGTGAAGGCAAGGTTTTGACTATTCCTCCAGATTATGTGATTTATGATGAACAAGATCAATTAGAAACGGTAAAAACCATTCTTAAAGAGAAAAGTATCGACAATTTTAAGCCGGCGGCGATTCTTGAAGGAATTTCGCAGGCTAAAAATGAGCTTTTAAGCCCCAGCGAATATGCTGCTTACGCCCGCAGTTACTTTACCAAAACTGTCGCCCAAATTTATCTTGAATATGAAAAAATCTTAAAAACTTATCACGCTTTAGATTTTGATGACCTGCTCATGAAAACTGTCAACATCTTTAAAAAAGATACCAACCTTCTTAAGCGTTATCAAAACTTGTTCCCTTGTCTTTTGATTGATGAATATCAGGATACCAATCACGCCCAATATGAACTTACCCGTTTATTAGCCAAACGACACCAAAATTTAACGGTGGTCGGTGATTGCTCCCAATCAATTTATTCCTGGCGGGGAGCAGACTTCCGCAACGTGCTTAAATTAAAACAAGACTTTCCTAATTTAACCACTCTTTATCTGGAGCGTAATTATCGCTCATATCAAAATATTTTGACCGCCGCTTTCACTATTATCAGTAAAAACCAAAGTCATCCGATTTTAAAGCTTTGGACAAATAAAAAGGCTGGTCCGAAAATTACTTTATATGAAGCCAAAAATGAAAAAGATGAAGCTGAATTTATCATCAAGAAAATTAAAGGCAGTATTTACCACTCCTCAAAAAAAAGAGCTTGCTATAAAAATTTTGCCGTCCTTTATCGCACTAATGCCCAATCAAGGGTAGTGGAAGAAACTCTACTTCATGCTGGTATACCTTATATTTTGGTAGGCGGCATCCGCTTTTATGAACGTAAAGAAATTAAAGACTGTCTTGCCTTTTTAAGATTACTTTACAATCCGGCTGATAAAACTTCCCAAAAAAGAATTGAAAAGTTAGGCAAAAGAAAATGGCAACAATTTCGTGAATTTAATAAAAATTATTCCTTAAAAAATAAAAAAACGGTGGTGATTTTGGATGCAGTTTTAAAAGCTACCCACTATCTTGAAACTTTTGATGAAAAAAATGAAAATGATTTAATGCGCTTAGAAAATATTAAAGAATTGCGGTCGGTAGCCACACAATTTGCAAAACTTGAAGATTTTTTAGAAAATGTCAGTTTAATTGAACATGAGCAGTTACCCAAAAAACCTTCGGATAACAAGGAAAAAAACGCGGTAACTTTGATGACGCTCCATGCCGCCAAAGGTTTGGAGTTTAAAACAGTTTTTATTATCGGTATGGAAGAAGGACTCTTTCCTCATTCTCGAAGTTTTTTAGATCGTCAAGAATTAGAAGAAGAACGTCGGCTTTGTTATGTTGGCATTACACGGGCTAAAGAAAAACTTTATCTTACTTATACGAGCCGTCGTCTTTATTTTGGCACCTTCACCACCAATGAAATTTCAAGATTCATCACTGATCTTCCTAAGGATTTAATTGTTCATGAGTATTCCAGTTTATTAACTTAACTTACGCTGATTTTCTAAAAGCAAATAAATAATCAGAATAAAGAGATAAGTTTACTGGAATTTTAAATTTCTCTATACTATATATTAATGATCCTCAGAGAAATAAGACCTGAAGAAAGAGTAAACTTTAACCAAGCAGTCAGCCATCCTCTTCAGTCGTGGGAATGGGGAGAATTCCGTCAACAAAATGGTCAAAAGGTCATCCGTTTAGGTCTTTTTGAGAAGACCGTGCTTAAAGAAGGATATCAAATCACCCTTCACCGAATTCCCAAAACTCCATATCAAATTGGCTATTTACCAAAATGTCACTTACCAAATGAATCAGTTTTAGCAGCGCTTAAAAAAATAGGCCAGGATTATTCTTGTATTTTTCTTAAACTGGAACCAAACGTCGGCCAACCTTATCAAGAAAATCAACCCCAAAATCCTCTCTCAGGTTTTAGAGAGTTTCTCCTTAATCAAGGTTGTTTTTTGGGTCGACCGCTTTTTACTAAATATACTTTTTATCTTGATTTAACGAAAAGTGAAGCAGATTTATTTTCAGCTTGCAAACCGAAAACCCGTTATAATATCCGGTTGGCCCAGCGCTATGGTGTGGAAATTAGCGAAGATAACAGCGAGCAGACTTTTGCTGAATACCTCAAACTTACTTTTCAAACAGCCAAACGCCAACAATTTTATGCCCATAATGAAAATTATCACCGCCTCATGTGGCAAATTTTACAACCAGCGGGCATTGCCCATCTTCTCAAGGCGAGTTATCAAAAACAAACGCTAGTCACTTGGATTCTTTTCATTTTCAATAAAATTCTTTATTACCCTTATGGCGCCTCTAGTCGTCTTCATAAAGAAGTGATGGCCTCAAATCTAATGATGTGGGAAGCTATCCGTTTTGGTAAAAAAAATGGTTGTGAACGCTTTGACCTTTGGGGAAGCCTCGGTCCTCATCCCAATCCTAAAGATCCCTGGTTCGGTTTTCATAATTTTAAAATTGGTTACAGCCCGCAATTAATAGAATTTATTGGCAGTTTTGATCTGGTCATCAATCAAACTCTATATAAACTTTATAATTTTGCCGATAAGCTACGCTGGCAATGGCTTAAATTCAAAGCCAGCTTGCCCATCTAAGAAAGAAAAGTTGTTTTTAACGCAAAACATTTAAGGCTTATCTTCCAGCAATTAACTGATGATAAAAATTAAACTTAGTAAACTTGAAGATGTTCACCAAACGCCACAATATGCTCAGTTTATGAAAAAAATTAACTGGCAGGTTATCAGGTTAGCCACTCCTCAGCAAACTATCAATGTATTTATCAAAAAACTTCCTTTCTTGCCTTTTTCTATTCTTAAAATCCTTCGTTATCAACCGCCACTATCTTTTGCTTACTTAAAAAAAATTGTCAAAAAAAATCACGTCTTCCTTATAAAATTACAACCTTTTTCGATAAAGAATTATTCGGTTTTAAATCCTTACTATTCATTCAAAAATGATAATTTTCCCTTACTTCCCACAAAAACAATCTGGATCGATTTAAATCAAACAGAAGAATCATTATTGAAAAAAATGAAACCCAAAACCCGCTATAATCTCAAAAAAGCCCTTCATAATTTTCCAAAACCACTCATTATTTCAGGTAAAAAAATAACCAAGCAACAACTCAAAGAGTTTCATCAACTCTGGTCCAAAAATAAACCTTTCAATTTTCTCTTTAAGCCTTCTTTTTATGAATTAAAATCACTGGTAGCAAGTTTTGGAAAAAAATGTTTTTTTGTTCTTGTGTACCAAAATCACTATCTCTCAAAAAAATTAATGGCCGGTTGTCTGGTTTTAACTTCCAAAAATATGGCTCATTATTGGCATAACTTTGCTACTCTTGAAGCAAAAAAGCTCTTCGCTCCCACCCTTTATGTCTGGACAGCAATTAAAGAAGCCCAAAAACTTCATTTGAAAATTTTCGATTTTGAAGGTATTTGGGATGAACGTCTACCTCACTTTAATCGTGGCTGGCTGGGATTCAGTAGGTTTAAGAAAAGTTTTGGCGGAGAAATTATTGATTTCGCTTGGCCCCAAAAGGCTCTTATTTTTTGAGAAAATTAATGTTTTTTAGCAAAAGGACAAATAAAGTTATATTCGCAATATTGACAGGGAAAAGGGTAATTAGGTTTGGCAGAAAAATCACTTTTTTTGATCTCTTCAATGGTTTTTAAAATAGATTCTTTTTCTTCAATTAGCTGTTCTTGGCTACGAAAAGTAGTAATTTTTTTATTTTCTTCAATGAAATAAAGTGAAAGCTGTTTAACTTCAAGATTTAAACACCATTTTGCTGCCATCGCATAAATACTCAACTGTCGATCTTTATCGACATCGGCCTGTTCTTTAGCTTTACCTGTCTTATAATCAATCAACTCATAACCTTCCTCTAATCTATCAATTCTGTCGATTTTACCAATCAAAGGTAAAGTTCCTATTTTTAAAATAAATTTTTTCTCAAGATGCCAAGGCTTGCCGGGAAATTTTTCTTTATGGCTCTCAAAATATTTTTTTAAATATTTTTTACCTTCGGCAAATCTTTGTTTTTTATGTTCTTCACTTTCATAGCCACTGGCATCAAAATGTTTTTCATATAAAGCCAATAAATTTTCTAAGCTTAAAAACTGGTTTTTTCCTTCTAAAAGATGAAAATTATGAAGAGTTGTATGAATTGTTTGACCAAAGGTAAAGACGTGGTGCGGCCGCGTTGGAATTTGCAAAATATAACGATATTTATACTTCAAGGGGCAAGTTAGAAAGGTATCAATTTGAGAAAAAGAAATATAGGAAAGTTCTATCCTTCCTTTAATTACTTTAATCTTTTTAGGTACAATCGGTTTTCTGGTTAAAAACCAAGAAAGTTGCTGTGCCGCCGGTTTTACCAAGTTAATCCTTAGTCCCAATTCTCCCAAAAATGGCGAAGGTTTTTTGGGTCGAGCTCCCCCATAATTTATACCTAAAGTTAAAAATAGCCAATCTCTGGCTCGAGTGCAGGCTACATAAAATAAACGCCGCTCTTCCTGGAGATGAGCATCGCCAAGAGGCAGGCTTTCCTTTACTAAAGCTTCGGGAAACTCGATTGGATCTCCTCTTTTGCGGGTAGGGAAGCGATCAGAAACACAATTCACCACAAAAACTACCGGAAATTCCAAACCTTTAGCACTGTGAACAGTCATTAGAGATACGGTGTCAATATCCTCAATTTCTGCTTGAGCCGGATTCTCTCCTGATTCAATAAGAATCTCTAGCCAGTCAATAAATTCTACTAAGCTATTTAAAGTATTTTCCCTTTCAAAAATTTTAATTTTTTCAAAGAATAAGTTTAAATTCTTAAGCTTTAGTTGATTTTCTACTGACTCCTCTTCTAAAAATTTTTTGATAAAACCGCTCTCCCAAACAAAATCATATAAAACTTTACTGGCAGGGTTTTTAACGACTTTTAATTGCGCCTCTTTGATTTGCTTGACCACAAAAGCTAATTTGGTATCTTCGCCGGCTTTTTTTTCAATCAACTCCCAAAGAGAAATCCTTACTGCCCGAGCCTGATGAAGATAAGTCAATAAATCTGGCGGGGCGATACCAAAAACCTCGACTTGTAATAACTGAAAAAGGTTAGCAGAGTCATTTGGATCGACTACCGCTTTAGCAAAATAGATAAGTTCACGCACTTCCGGTTGATCAAATAGCCCCCTGTTACCAACAAGCTGATAGGGGATACCTACTCTTTTTAAAGCCGCCAAAAAAGGATCTAAATGATTATTGGCTCTTCCTAAAATTGCAAAATCTTTATAAGTATAGTTTTCTTTGGCACTAAGTTCGAAAATTTTATTAATCACAAAATCTGCTTCCTCTTCCAAAGTTGGCAATTGATAAATTTTAGGGAAGGGCAAATGGTCTCCCCTAATAGCCTTAAGTTTTTTGTTAATCTTCAATTTCTCCTCTAATCGATCGGGATTATTATTAACAATCATTTTATAAGCGCTATCGAGTAATTTTTGACCAGAGCGATAATTTGCTGTTAAGATAACTTCCTTAGTTTGGGGATAATGTTGTTTAAAATCCAAAATATTGGAAACGGCTGCTCCCCGCCATTTATAAATTGATTGATCATCATCACCTACCACCACCAAATTAGGCTTATTTTGAGGAGGAGCCAATAATTTGATTAATTGGAGTTGGGCCCAATTTGTATCCTGAAATTCATCAACAAGAATGTGCTTAAATTGATTTTGATATTTTTTAAGAATTGCCGGCCGCTGCCGAAATAACTTCAAACTCCAAGTAATTAAATCTCCAAAATCCAAAAAGTTTTCTTTAATTTTAATCTCCTGATATTTCTTATAAGCATTGGCTAATTCTAAAAGTCTTTCTTGATCATCCGCAGTCTTTATCTCATTTTGAGTTTCGAGTTCTAACTTTGATTTTTGATTTTTGATTTTTGATTTTTTTCTCATCCAACTCATAAATTCCTCTGAAGTAATATCCTCATCTTGTAGTCTAGAGAAAAATTTCACTAGGGCCCCGATGAACTTCGTCGGATTCCCCAAAGGTAAATAATAATTCAAACCCAAATCAAATAGATGTTTTCGGAGCAAAATCCATTGATTGGCCTGATCTAAAATTTTATAATCCGTTGACAAACCAATTTCTAAACCTTCTTCTCTTAAAATCTGATCGCCAAAAGAATGAAAGGTCATTAACCAAGGCTCCTCATAACCCAAAGGCATAACAACATCTAAACGTGTTAACATCTCCTGGGCTGCTTTTTCAGTAAAGGTTAAGGCTAAAATTTCTGAAGGTTTAACTTTTTTTTCAGCAATTAAGTATTTAATTCTTTCGGTAATCACTGTGGTTTTTCCCGTTCCTGCACCAGCCACAATCAACAAGGGACCCTGTTCATGTTCTACTGCCATTTTTTGAGAAGGATTAAGTTTCTTCTCTGTTTGGTTATTTATCACCACCATATCAAACAGTCTGCTAAGTTAAATAATGATGTTTTAATTTTATTCGCTTTCTTGCGCGAGCAGTTGTTTTCTTTCCTCTGATTCTGCTAAAGTTTGACTGGAGTTAAGTTTTTGACCTAAAAGAAAAAAGCTTTGTCTCACATTAACCATTTGATTATAAGCATTGGTAAGATGCCTACCCAAAATTGCCAAAACTTCTTCCGTCTTTTCATAATCTTTCTGAACGGCACGCAAAAGCTGGAAAACTTGACGCGATCGGGCCTCAATTTTTTGGCCTTCAAAAGAAAGAAGAATCATTTGGAGATGAGCATACAAAGTGGTAGGCGAAACAGGATAAATCCTCGATTGACGGGCAAAATTGGTGATTTCCGGATCATTAACAATTTCATAATAAACAGCCTCAGAAGGAATATACATCAACGCTAAATCCATCGTACCCTCTTCAGGAAGAATGTATTTTCTGGCAATATCACGAATATGCTTTCTCACATCATTGATAAAATCCTTTCTTGCCTGCTTTTTTTGAGTTTCATTTTCAAATTTAACCATTTTCTGAAAATTCTCCATGGGAAATTTTGAATCGATGGGTAAAATTCCGGCGGCGGTTTTAATAGCCGCATCAACCTTCTCTCCTGATTTAAAAGTATACTGAAGATGGAAAGTGTTTTTGGGAAATAACTGATTAAGTAAATCTTTTAAAACCTCCTCGCCAATGTTACCCCTTAACTTAGGACTCTTTAAAAAATCCTGAAGATCTTTCATTGAACGACCAATCTCGCTCATTTGACCAACTTCTTTAGAAACTTGAGCAATATATTTTGCGGCTTTATCTAAACGCTCATTAAGATCCCTGCTAGATCTTTGGAGGGCAGCTACCATATTTTTATTGGTACCATCCAACGAAACCTGCATGCTTTTTAACCACTCAATTAAGGTTTTGTCATTCTCTGTTTTATCTTTAATTTCTGTCAATTTTCTATTAAGTAACCAAAAAATAATAAAAATTAAAAGAATAATTAAAGCGGAAAAAAAATAAAGTTCACTGCTCATAAGCTTAATTATACTAAAATATTATTATGAGGCGTCGCAAAAATTATTTTCTTGATTTGATGTTTATGATTATTTTCTGGTTAATGTTTGCTTTAATGATTTTTTTTGTGGAACCAGAAATGATCAAAGATATTCCTTTTAAAGATACTTATCTGCCGTTTTTTCTTAATCTTTTTTTAGCTTTATTTTTTACTTTTGCCTTAATTTTCCGCAACAACCGGCGAGGTTTTATGGCTGCCCTCAGTCTTATCTTGCTTTTAAGCTTAAAACTTAACGGTTTGGCTAACTTGTTTAATTTTTTACTTATTGTTAGTGTTAGCCTCCTCCTTGACCGTCTTTTTTCTTCTTAAATTGAATAGGTTACGAAACATTTGAGACTATAGTGATTATAGTTGAAGACAGGAATTCCAACAAGCTTTCATCATCTTTGGTTTGGCTTTAAGGGTTATGATAGGTTTATGAAAACCTATCAGCATATCAACCAGTTTGATCAAAACGAAGTAGCCAGATTCAGGTTGGAAGCCATTAAATTCTTTGATGAATTTGGTTTAAAACCAACTCTTTCATTCTACAAGGTATCCAAAGCTACTTTTTACCGCTGGAAAAAGAAGCTTAAGGATAACCAGGGCCGGTTAAACAGTTTGGTTCCCTTATCCACCAGGCCTAATAATTTAAGAGTGATGAATACTGATAAAAGAATTATTGAATTTATTAAGTCATTAAGGGAGAAATATCCCAAAATTGGCAAGGATAAAATCAAGCCCCTGCTGGATAAGTATTGTTTAACTTTAGGCATCCCTTCAATTTCCTCTTCCACTATAGGAAAAATAATTAAAAGACATAACTTCTTTTACCAGAAAACAGGAAGAATCTACCATAAGCCCAGCCTGGCCCGGGAGTTAAGCTTAAGAAAAAAAAAGAAAAAAAGACTTAGGGTCAGGTATGCCCCCAAACCGGAATCTTTTGGCCATCTGCAGATGGACACAGTTTTTAAGATTGTTGATGGAATCAAAAGCTATTTTTACTCAGCTATTGATACTAAACTTAAGTTCAGTCTTTCTCTGCCTTATCCCAAGTTAAACAGCTTTAATACCTTGGAATTTTTTAAGAAACTGGAAATGGTTTATCCCTTAGCTATTAAATCAGTTCAAACTGATAACGGTTTGGAGTTCCAGGGTATCTTTGAATCATATCTAAAGAAAAAACAGATTACTCATTATTTTATCTATCCAAGATGTCCTAGGATTAACGGAGTGATTGAACGCTATCAAAGAACATTACAAGAAGATTTTATTGATCCTAATCTTTATCTTATCCATCAGCCTAAATTATTTAATGACAAGCTGGCAGAATATCTGCTATTCTATAATCTGGAAAGACCGCATCATTCCTTGGGACAAAAGTCACCTA
>Ga0136652_1001133_pt1 | contig 11652 bp, 8 predicted proteins | sample ConPoolayeEmetaG_FD_94864 | JGI IMG/M metagenome (GOLD analysis project Ga0136652, IMG submission 94864) | Hot spring microbial mat communities from California, USA to study Microbial Dark Matter (Phase II) - Cone Pool mat layer E metaG... ...
CTGCATGTAGACCAGGGCTTGCTTGCTGGTGTCCCTGGTTTTTGTCTTGAAGCAGTTTCGGAAGCGGGTCCATATGCGCCGTAATCTTTCCGCCAGGTCGGCTGTGCCCTCCACGGGCAGCCCTCAGCTTCTAGGGTCAAGTAGGCCATGTTTTTTCTTCTCCGTGTAGTCTACCGTCATATCCTTCGTAGAACCTCCTCTAATGTGGTTTGGCGTGTTTCCACGAGGGTAATCATACCTCAGTTCATAGAAAAATAAGGCAAAAGTTAAATTTAACATTGTCGAGATACATCTTCTAATAAAATGTGTCTTCAAAAAAAGGAGGGGGGTTAAAAGGACTCTAAGTAGAGGATTTAAAGCTCTTTGGAGATAGGGCCTTTATCTCCTTCCAAAAGGCTGACTCGTAGCGCCAACCAATTATTAACACTACAATCAGAGGAATGAAAAACATGCCATAAAAAACAGTATACATAAACCCGGTTTGAGCATAATACATTAGGATCATTAGAATTTCGAAGTGGGGCAGCAGAGGCGAAGAGTAGAGGAAGTAGTTGACAGCGTAGAGCAGAGAGGAAAACATAAAAAGGGGACCATATGGGAGGCCAAATAGCAAATAACCTGCACCGATGGAAAGCCCAAATAAAAAGTCGGCTAGTAAGACAGATAGCATTAACTTGCTTTTCTTGGAAGACTCCCGAGTAAAAGCTTTCAAAGCTCTCCAAGCCTCGTCAAAGCTCTCAAAATTCATAGACAGACTCTTAAAAAGTCGTACGAAGATAATGAGTATAAACACAAGAATAAAAAAGATTAGTGAAACAGGCCTAGCTATCATGAAGTACTGGCTACGAATATATAAATCATAAGCCGCCACCAGATACTGCTCACGAGGCAACCAATAGTAAGGCGATGGCGAATCCGGTACAGCTAGTTTCCAATATGAAAAATGGTAAATAATGAACAACACAATCCCTAAAAGTAGTAAAAAAAATAGGAGGTAAGTTATGTTTTTCGTTTTCATTTTCATAAACACCTCTTAATTATAGCCATCATAGTAGAGAAATTATTCTGTAGGCCAGGTACCCATCCACACCATGCGATTAAACCCCAGGGTTGCGCCCCAAAGCAACATATCGGATCGTAGATTGTTAAGCAGATAAACCGAGGTAATACCGTAAGCTAGCAAGCCACCTACAGTAATTATGGGAACGTAAGGAGTATAGGGATTGGGCAATCCTGGAACGTAGGCGCCATTGTAAAGAACATAGCCAATCATGAAATATGAGGGAAGAAACGCGTATATAGTCCAAGGATAGATGTAACACACCCGAAGTTGAGACTGTATGCCCCAATTTTCATAAGCAGACATCCCCCAAGCATAAACTGTCCGATCTCTAAGATACTCTGCCTCCAACTGAGGAATAACATAGAGCCCAAGAAACGTATATAGTGCCACTAGTGTTCCCAACATCTTGCCCGCAGTTGTATAGGTCACAATGGTTGGAATCAAAAAGCCTAATATGCTCTCGTACGAGACATTGCCGACCATCCCCGCAAGTGCTAACACAGCCCAGAGGTTAGATTCGTTGGGGTATGTGAATCTGACGTTGAGGTAGAGATTCTCCCCGATTACGAGCCAGCCCCAAGGCCAAACGTAGGCGGGAATGTAGTACAGGTAAACTCCGGCGTATGGGTCTGCAATTTGCACTCCCTCTGAATTGTAGAAGTTTGCTTTCACTAATTTTTGTACTGTACCATTTACATTGAGTTCATACACCGTGCATGTGACCGTGAATTCGTTGCCGTCAATTGTTGTGTTGTACTCCCACTGGTCGGTCACTTCGCCCTTCTCAACGATCAGGTCGCAGTATGCCTGAGAAAGGGTGGGTACCATGGATGCGTGTATTTCGCTTATCATGTCGACGTATTGTATAATATAGTTTTTGTACTCCGGGTTTTCGGAGAGGAACTGGGAGAAATACATTTTAGAACTTTCTCTTTCCGGAAAGATCAGCAAGTTTAAGTATCTGAGTTTATCCTGCTTAGCCCATTCTCTGAAACCATTGTTTATAACAGATAGAAGCTCACCTAGGGTTTCATTTTCTATTACCGGTTTCAGGATCTGATCCCAATCATATGGCTCTTGGAATTTAAGGGAATTTTTTGAATCCACGTTTGAGATAAGCAGCCCAGTAAGAACATTTTGTTCCGGCACCTTATATGCAGTCATTGTGGCTAGACCGGTTCCCATTCCTAGCATGATTGCCGCGAAGAATATTACAGAGAAGATTTTGAGTTTTTTCGTCCCTTCTCCTCCTATATTCTTTTATTTTTTCGGGTGCTGAGGGCAATACTATTACATGCTGGATTTCCGAATTCAGTATCTGCAGTAAGGTGTTACTAGACTTCCCGTTTCGCAAGAGAGCAAAGAGCCTTGAATCAAGTGACTTACCTCGTCCTAAACCGTATCAACCTCAGCATGTATTATAAATTTTATCCGAACAAATATATTAAATTTTTGCTATTAAATTATTTATTTATTTTGCTATAAAAACATGTTTTCGTTCTTTGTCTAAGAAGCGCAGCTTATGTACGTTTTTATTTATTTATACTTATTTGATGGTGATGATGTATATCTGAGGGGGGTGTTAAGTAGGGGGGTTGAACCGCCTTCCTGGAAGGTAAAGGTATACTTAAGTCTAATTTTTATATATGGGTTGTATATTTTTTAGTTTCTTTTGTTTTTGCTTTTTCTTTGATAGGTTTTTTGATATAGTTTTTGCGAGCTTCTCTTCCAGCGATTAGATGATGTATGCTTTTGCTGTACAGTGTGGCTTCTTATATTTCACGATAGTGTAATCCCGTTTGTATCCCGTAGTCAGTTTAAAGAACTGAACCATGGCTACATAGTGGGCACATTGGAGTCTACCGTCTGGCTGTTTTAGTATGCCCCAATCGAAAGTAAATCGGCATATATCCGAAAAGTAACAAGTTGGCCAGAGTACATTAACACTTCCACCACTATTATTTTTTTATCCCAAATCGAGTTGTAGAAATCTTTAACGCAATCATGGTTTGGCGATAGGCTGATAGAAGACCGTCTAAATCCACGTTTCGTTCTTCAATCGGCTTTTTCTCCACATCCTTATAGAATCCTATGGCTCCTACTCGAACTCTTGCTCCGGATTAGTTCTGTAACTCGTATTCGGCCTTGAACTAGGTGTGTAAGGGCGTTTTATAGGCTCCTTGGCGTTTTTCGGATGTTGAAATTAGGTATTTATCTAGCTGCTCCAAGGTTTAAATATCCTCGTGTACTTTAAATTTTTGAGCAGGATGGTGTGAAGCATTTTTAGTGAACCTAGTTGTGAATTCTGAACCATAGGTTTTTACTTCTTCACTGATAGAAGATGTTACTAAGATTACGTAGGATGCTAGCTTGAGTTCTTCCTATGGTTTTTAAAAATGGTAAAACTAGGTTGGTTCAGTCCCAATATTTTCCAAGAACTCACTTATAATATTATAATTTAAGGCTGTTATGTAACTTATTTATTTGAAAATTGTATATTGTTTCTTGTGATAGATATTTGCTCATTCCATTTTTCTTAGGTCTACTATTTTCTCCTTGGTTTCTTTTATGGAGCCCTTTTGCACTAGTTCCACGGTGGCTTTTATTCTTAGGGCTTCTTTGAATTCCTTTTCCAGTTCTTCTTTTGCTTTTTCCCGATTTTTTGGTAGGCTTTCTCCTGTGGCTACGAATTCTATTCTTATTGTTAGTACGTCGGATAGTTGGGGTCTATCAACTATTGCTTCATAGTTTCCTAGTTCTGGGTGTTTTTTAACTACGCTTTTAATGTTTACTGGATGCACGAACATTCCCTTGACTTTTACCAGTTGGTCTACTCTTCCCAGGATTTTTTTCAATTTGGGAGAGGTTCTTCCGCAGGGACATTTTTCCTCGCTGAGAATGGTGGCGTCGCCGGTTCTGAATCGTATTATGGGATTTGCTAATTTGTGGGGTATGGTGCAGGTGATTTCCCCTTCCTCCCCTGGTGCTACTTGTTCTAGTGTGTTTGGATCTATTATTTCCATTATCAGTGATTCTTCAATATGCATTCCATTCTCTTGGGGGCATTCTCTGGCTACTGTTCCCAAGTCTGCGGTTCCGAAGAGTTGGCGTGCAAGGATTCCAAAAGTATCCATGAGAGATTTCCTTAGACTTTCTGGTAGGGGTTCGGCGGAAAAAATACCTAGCTCCAATTTTAGGTCCTCTTTGGGGTTGATTCCTCCTTTTTTGGCCTCTTCTCCAATCAACGCCAGAAAGGAGGGGGTTCCTGCGAAAACTGTTACTCCCAGGTCCCTCATTATTATTGCTTGGTAGGCGGTTTGTCCCACTCCTGTGGGAACCACTGTGCAGCCTAGGCGTCTGAAGCCTAGGTGTATGTTTAATCCCGCGGGAACCATGTGGTACATAAATGTGTTTACTACTATGTCTCCTGGTCTGGCTCCGCAGGAATAGAAGGCTTTACACCTAGCATTAAGCATAGCTTCTGCTTCCTCTGCCACCACTCCCTCAAAAATTGGCCCAGGGGAGATGAAGATTTCGGAGAGTTTATTTATGGGGACAGTTAAATTGTTTCCGAAGGGTGGATTTTTCCTCTGTGCCTCCTGTAATTCTGGCTTCCTCAAGAACGGAATTTTTTTTATGTCCTCCAAGGTTTTTATGTCTTCAGCGGTTAAGCCCGCCTCCCTATATCTTTCATGGTAAAAGGGGGAGTTATTGTAGGCGTGTCTAAAAATTCTAACTAAATTCTTCTCGTCGCGTTGCATCTTCTCCTCTTTTGTCAAAGTTTCCTCTTGGGAATTCCACATTCCACTATTTCTATCAACGGGCAAGCGAACATCTCCTAATTCCAAAGAATGATTGTCACCTATAATGGAAAATAAGTTGTAATATTGAGGAAATAAAAAAAATTTTGGGTTTAGGGTTTATACCCGTTCAATTATTGTTGCTCCTCCCTGTCCGCCACCACCGCAGAGTGTGGCGCAGCCATAACGTGCGTCCTCGATTTGCAGTATTCTGGCCAGTGTTCCGGTGATTCTTACTCCTGTGGAGCCCAGTGGGTGTCCTATGGCTGTTGCTCCTCCCTTCACATTAACTTTCTCCTTATCCAGTCCCAGGGCTTTGATTGCGTAGAGTGTTACTACTGTGAAGGCTTCATTTATTTCCCAGAAGTCTATGTCTTTAACCTGCAGTTTGGCGTGTTTTAGTGCCATCTGTGTGGCTGGCACCGGTCCCTCGCCCATTACGCTTGGGTCAACGCCCGCCCAGCCCATTGAAATTATTCTGGCCATTGGTTCCAAGCCGTACTCCTTCATTTTCTTCTTGGACATCAAAAGCATTGCTGTGGCTCCAGCGTTGAGTGGGGAGGAGTTTCCAGCGGTGATGACGCCGTCGGGTTTGAATGCGGGTCTGAGTTTTTCAACCGCTTCCAGTGTGGTTTCTGGTCTTATGGACTGGTCAGAGTCTATTATTCTCTTTGTTCCGTCGGGCATTTCGGCTTCTACTGGTATTATTTCTCCCTCTTTTCTGCCCTGGGGGTACCCTGCACCGTTTCTGAAGTATCCCTCCTTGAGGGCTTTTGCTGCAAGCTGGTGGCTTCTCACTGCGAACTCGTCTAAATCTCTTTTTGTCCAGCCAAATTTGTCCTTGTACTTTGCGAAGAGCTTCTCTGCCGTCAGACCCATACTCATTGCAGTTAGCAAGTCGTACTTCTGCACAAACTCGGGCTTCATTAGTGTAGGACTCACTCCTATGTGTGGGTTGAGATCTAACTGCATTGGCAGGTGAGTCATGTGTTCTATCCCACAGGCGAAGCAAACTTCTGAGTAACCAGTCATTATTTCCATAGCACCTCTATGAATTGCTGACATAGCAGAAATACACACGCGATCTATAGCTTGAGCCGCAACATTCATTGGAAGCCCAGCAAGCATATTTATGACACGTCCACCATAAAGCCAGTTCTCCTTCATCTGCATAGTACACCCGGTAACAACATCTCCTATTTCCTCTGGATTTATGCCCGTTCTCTCAATTATTTTATTTACAAGCATAGCAGCAACGTCAGGCATGTACACCTTGTTAAATACGTCTCTATCGGGTTCCGCAGGTCTCGACCTGGAAAATGGAGATCTTAAATAATCAACTATGTACACTTCTTCCAAAACACAATTCCTCCAAAAATTTTCCCTCATTCACCTTTATGGGTGTTTATTACATTTAAATGTTTGTTAAAGGTACCAGAAATAGTTATGCGTCAACCTAGTGTTCCGGAGGAAAAGGGCTTTAAAGTTGATGTGTAGAACGATATATGTATAATTTCATTATTTGCTTCTTTAAGGGCTTGTGGTAATCTTGTCTGGCGATGAAATTTTTGAGAAGTTGAAAAAAGCGGTTGTTGATTATGATGAGAAGAATGCAATTGAGACAGCTACTAAAATTGTTGAGCAAAAGATGGACATTTTAGCGGCTGTCAAAGCTTTGGGGGAATGTATGCTTGAAATAGCCAAGAAATATGAAAATTCCGAAATATTTTTACCCGATCTACTTTTATCCTCGGACACAATGTATGCCGCCTTGCGTGTTCTGGAGCCCCACGTAAAAATAGCTGAGAGGGATGCGAAAAAGAAGATTATTATTGGAACAATCGAGGGAGACGTCCACGATATTGGAAAAAACATCCTAAAAACTATGCTTACAGCCGCAGGGTTTAATGTAATAGATCTCGGTCGAGACGTTCCTGTTGAAAAGTTTGTTTCAGAGGTTGAAAAGCAGGGTGCAAACGCGGTGGCAATGAGCACTCTTATGACCGCAACCATGAAGAACATGGAGAGAGTTGCGAGTCTGCTCTACGAGAAGGGCCTTGCGCCTAGGGTCAAAATTGCTGTTGGTGGTGCTCCTGTTTCGGGGGAATTTGCAGATGATGTTGGTGCACACATTTACGCCACGAATGCTTTGGAGGCTGTGGAGCTTTTTAAAAGACTACTGGGGTGAACAATGTGGGGAAGATGAGTCACTTTGAAAGAATATTTAACGCCATTGTTGATGAGCCTGTAGACAGACTTCCCGCTTTTCCCATGGTTTGTGGTTTGAGTAGGAGGCTTGTGGGAGCCACACATAGGGAGTACAGTACAATTTCTAAAGTTGCTGCAAATTCGCTTCTAGCGGCTCAGAAGGAGTTTGACATGGACGTTATACCGTTACTCATTGATTTGTCTGTTATTGCAGGGGATTTTGGGGCGAAGGTGCGCTTCCCCGAGGAAAACACGCCTATGGTGGAAGAATTCCTAATAAGGAGTGTTGATGACTATGAGAAGCTTGAGGCACCCGAGATACCTGGGGCGAGGATGAAGCACCAGATTGAGACCACCAAGCTAATAATGGAAAAGGTTGCAGGACAGGTTCCATTCTCTGTGCTTGTTGAAGGCCCACTTCTTGTTTTAACTCAGCTTGCAGGGGTCGAAAGAGTTCTCAAAGATGTGAAGAGAGAGCCCAAAGCTGTTGATACTGCCTTAAAAGTAATAACAGAGGCGATAGTTGAGTATCTGGACTGCTACCCTGATGGGGGAGGTGCTGGAGCAATATGCATGGACTACTTATGGGGCAATCGCACAATAATGAGTGATGATGATTACAGGAATCTTGAAAGTAAATATGAGCCGATAATAAGGAGGAAAATCCTTGAGAAGGGATACATGTACAGTATTCACAATTGCGGCGAGTCGCCAATGCTGGATATTCAAATCAGAGAGTATCAGTGTCCCCTCTACAGCCTAGCAACATATCCGGATAGGGGAGAAAACCGCTCAATATCCAAAATAGTAAAAGAGTACAGTGATGACACAATGATTGTGGGCTCTCTAAACACCCAGCTTTTCACCTTTGGAACCTTAGAAGTGGTAAAGAAAGCCACACGAAACTTCATGGAAGAAGTTGCAAAGGCACTAATAGAATCAGGACATAAATCAAAATTCGTTATTTCAACAGGCTGCGAAATCTCACCCTCAACAGAAACCAAACTGGAAAACGTAAGAGCAATGACGGAAACTATAAACAAGCATGGACCAAAAATTCAGGAAAAAATAAAGGGAGAATCAAGGATATAATATTTAAAGCATGGATTTGGAGAGGTGTATTCAATACGCCTTTTGTAAACATTAATGGTCTGAAGACCTTCTATGAGTCCAAAGGGAAGGGAAGAACATTAATTCTGGTACATGGGGCGGGCGGCACCAGCCAGTACTGGGGCATCCAGCTTTCCGAACTATCAAAGAAGCTCAGAGTTATTGCTATAGATTTGCCGGGGCACGGAAATTCTGAACGCCTGAAGGAAAAAGCTACCATAGAAAGATACGCTGACCACTTAGTTGGCTTCATGAAAGAGATTAAACTTAAACATGCTATTATAGCCGGCCACTCATTGGGTGGGCTTATAGTTCAGCAACTAGCCCTGAAGCATCCCGAGCTTTTCGAGAAACTCATTATAGTTGACAGCGCTGCAAGGTTTCCTGATCCAACCAGAGTTCCAAACCAGTCCGGAAGTTCAGAAACCCTTCGCAGTTTCTTCCTCGATCAACCACCTGAGGCACTCGGCAGAGCAATTATACCAATGCTTTTCTCTAAAAAAACGCTTGAAAAAGGGAACCTATTGCCTATACTGAAATATCTTCCCACGGAGTCGGTTTATGACCCGAGCATTTGGCTTAACGATTTTGAGGCGGGAAGGGGAGTAGACCTAAGGGAGAAGATTAAAGAGATTAATATTCCGACCCTCATAATAGCTGGAGCGGATTCCCTAATTCCCATATCGATGGCCCAGTTACTACACGAAAACATTAAGGGCTCAGTGCTTGAAATAATTCCAGATGCAGGGCACATGCTTATGCTCGAAAAACCAGACGAATTTAACCTGGCCATTCTAAGATTCATTGGTAAATGATTTTTGCTAACCAAGCTTTTTTATCGTATATTTTATTTATGTTTGCAAAAAACGGAGATAATAATCAGTGGTTCTAGTAAATATGAGTTGTGGTGTATGATTATGCCAGAAAAAAGTTTTGATTGATTTTGTACTCGTTATGGAAGCACCGAGTAGATTTCTCAAGCGATTGGGTAGACTTTAGAGAAAGAGGGACTGAAAGTCCAACTCGTTAATCTTAAGAAAACGAAATCTAAGGAATGTCCTTCTCTAGAACCCTTTGATGGAGTTCTAGTTGGGTTCAGTATTGCGATTTGCAATTAGGATGAATGAGCCCAAAGAATTTCTGAAGAAACATGAAGCTGAAATCCGGAAGAAAGAGAAGATACTTGGCTCGTTTGTGGGTTGTGGCTCTGCTTCATTTCCAGAAACATATGAGCAAGGTAAGCGTGATTATTTGGAAAAAGTTAATGGCCAAAATACGATTCGAAGCGGATATTTATGACGCCTTCGGGAAAGTTTACATTTTTCTGAATCCTCAAGAGTGAGTGGCATGGCAAAGGGAACGCTGAAGATGTTATTGAAACAAATGATCAAACAGTATGGTACGAAAATAGGTTTGAATGGAAGGAATAATTTCCGAGACTGGGATCAGATTCAGAATTTTGCGAAATAATTTACTTCACTTGTAAAAAAGTAAACTGATGCCTCCCACCACGAAATAGTTATTTCCAATTTAGAGTATGGGTTCAAATTTTTTATTAAAAAACAGTAAACTAGAACAGTTAAAACTTCTAAAACTTGGTTCTCTATACTTCTAGGAAATAACCTTTTAGCTTCTTAAATGCCTGATACGATAAGAATAATCAAACCTGAATGAAATGAGGATAGGCTAAAAGATTATCTAAAGGGCAAAATATGTAGCTTCAAAAATTCCTTAGGTCTGGAGCTGGTGTGTGAAGGTCTTGAAAAACTGAACAAAGAATCTAAACTTTTATATAGTTTATATAGGATATCTAAACCTTGAGAAGTTAGTTTTACTGAAGTGTCACGACGGCACTTTAAAATAGCAAAGGGAAGAGAGGTTGAGAGTTGTCAAAGATAAAGATAATCGCACTAATAGTTGCAGTAATATTTATAGGTACCTTTTTTATGGGTGCTTATTCGTTTGTTACGTCTCAAGGGGCTTCTTCTAATGCTTCAATGTGCTGGATGTTTCCCCTAAGTAGCCAGCCTGAAAATTTAAAAAACCCTGAAATGGATGCGATGTGTGTAGGTGAAGGCCACTGGAAAACAATTAGAACCTATGATGATGGTTGCTTGAAACAAGACACAGTAACTGGAGAACTACTTTTACATGTTCGGGGTACCCCTTACGAGATGGGTTACCAGCATGGTATGCTTCTTAGCAATGAAATAACGAATCTTTGTAGTGGTTTTCTTACGCCTGTTTGTATGGAAGTTGGTGGTGGCTATGACATGGAACATTTCAACGAGGGTTACAGTATAATGCGTGATATAGCATACAATGCTTTGGTTCCCTTTATTAAGGCTTATACTCCTCAGTACTGGAGTGAAATGGAGGGAATAGCTGATGCTCTCAGAGATGCTGGCACACCAGTCACCTTTGATGACATACTACTAATCAACACGTTTCTAGACATCACATACAACTTGCAGAGTATCTCCTCAGGATATTCATGTAGCTACTTTGCGGCTTGGGGGAATGCAACACACAAAGGGGAACTGATTCAAGGGGGTAACACGGATTTTGAGAGCTACAATATAGCACCAAACGCAACAATCTTTATAGTACAGGAGCCTGAGCCTGACCCTACGATTCCGGGATACACGCCTGGCTACCCGTTTCTATCAGTGGGTTGGATAGGAGTGATAGGAACTCTGTCAGGAATGAACATAGAGGGTATTTCGATTGGTGATACAACGTCATGGACTACCGAAATGAGCTTTGCTGGAGTTCCATACTTCTTCCTAGTGAGAAGCGTTATCCAATATGCGGATAGCATAGATGCTGCTCTCTGGATATTTGAAAATACGCCAAGAACAGCAGGCTTCACACATGTTGTGAGTGACTCTAAGATTCCTGAAGCTAAGGTCATCGAGATCTCAGCGGATAATGTAGCCATACGGTCAATTAACCCCTGTCAAACAACACCTCCACAAACAATTCACACATCGAACCATTACGAGTGCGAAGAGATGATTCCAGGTCAAGCTGCAGCTTACGGCATTTCTTGGAATCCCGAATGGCCAGTTTCTGTTTGGTTAGATTACGTTCGACAGATAGACCGCCGTTTTGACAGATACAATCAACTACTCAACAAGTTCTATGGAAGGATCACAGTTCTAAAGGCCATTACAATACTTAGAGACCGATACGACCTATTCCAAAACAAATATCTTAACTACTCCGAATACGGAAACACAATTAACGCTCTTGGACCTAAAACTCAGGTGACAGGACCAATCGAACAGTACTATGGAATCGTCCGACCAATCATCAAACAGAGCTGCACGATATACAGCTGGGTATTTATCCCAGGGAAACTACAGGTTTGGATGGCTTCAGGTGAATATCCAGCCCCAAAGGGTAAATATGCCTTTTTAGACTTCGGCAAAGAGCTGGGATTAAAGACATTACCTCTATGTGCTAAGC
>Ga0136652_1001140_pt1 | contig 11602 bp, 10 predicted proteins | sample ConPoolayeEmetaG_FD_94864 | JGI IMG/M metagenome (GOLD analysis project Ga0136652, IMG submission 94864) | Hot spring microbial mat communities from California, USA to study Microbial Dark Matter (Phase II) - Cone Pool mat layer E metaG... ...
CCCAAAACATGCCGCTCAGCCCATAAAAAACATAATTATTACATCATGCCACTGGTTTGATTCGAAATATTTATATAGAAGTGCTGGTACACCCCGACGTGAATCTAACTCATTTCTCCGAAGTGAATCCAAAAAGGGTGACACCAATGAGTTTCTGGGAAAGGAGAAAAAGGTACAGAAACTTGTTCGACGAAATTAGGGAAATGTTTGAAGAGATGCAGAGAGAGTTCCTGTCTGACTTTCCTTTTTCCGGAATAGATCTAAAAGACCTAGAAAAACTTCCTAAAAGAAGGCTCTCTGATGGAACGGAAATAACGGGGCCCTTTGTCTATGGATGGAGTATGACAATTGGACCAGATGGGAAACCAGAAATCAGAGAATTCGGAAACCTACCTAGGGGAACTGGACTGGGATCTGAACCAAGCTCTGTGTTGAAGGGGTTATCAGAAGTCAGAGAACCCCTCACAGACGTGATTGAAACGGAGAATGAAATAATAATTGTAGCCGAAACACCAGGAATAGATAAACAAGACATCCAGCTAAACAGCACAGAAAATGAGGTGGAGATAAAAGCTGGAGACAAATTCTATAAAAAAGTCAAACTTCCAGCTGTAACTATTCCAGAACAAGCTAAAGCAAGCTACAAAAACGGAATATTAGAAATAAAAATTCCCAAAAAGGAGAAAAAAGGAAGAGGAATAAAAATCGAATAAAAATCATCAAATGTTAAAAACAAAAATGTTTGGAGGAAAAGTAAATGGCACAACTAGGAGGAGTACCTGTACTAATACTTAAAGAAGGCTCAGAAAGAACTCGTGGAAAAGATGCACAAAGGTCAAACATAATGGCTGCAAGAGTAATAGCAGAAGCTGTGAGATCTACACTGGGACCAAGAGGCATGGACAAGATGCTCGTTGACAGTCTGGGAGACGTTACCATAACAAACGACGGTGCAGCGATTCTGGATGAGATAGATGTTCAACATCCAGCCGCTAAAATGCTGGTCGGAGTGGCAAAAACCCAGGACGATGAGGTCGGCGACGGAACTACCACCGCGGTCATAATTGCAGGTGAACTTTTGAAGAGAGCAGAGGAGCTCCTTGACCAAAAAATTCACCCAACAATTATAGTTAGTGGATACAAGAAAGCTACAGATGAGGCCAAGAGAATACTAGATCAGATAGCTATCGAAGTAGACCCCGAAGACGTGGAAACTCTCAAAAAAATTGCAGTTACCTCTATGAACAGCAAATCAGTATTGGGAGCAAAAGAACACTTCGCAGACATTGCAGTAAAAGCCATAAAACAAATCGCAGAAAAAAAGGATGGCAAAATTGAAGCCAACCGAGACATGGTTAATCTGGTTAAAAAGCAGGGAAAAAGTATTCTAGAAACAGAACTGGTACAAGGCATGGTGGTGGATAAGGAACTAGTACATCCAGCTATGCCCAAAATAATCAAGAATGCGAAAATAGCACTGGTGGACGCAGCGATAGAAATTGAAAAAACGGAGTTCGATGCAGAAATCCGGATAAGCGACCCAACGCAGATGCAAGCCTTCCTAGACGAAGAACAAAACCTACTTAAACAGATGGTTGAGACCATAAAGAATACTGGAGCAAACGTCATATTCTCCCAGAAGGGCATAGATGACACTGCACAACACTATTTGGCAAAGGCAGGCATAGCAGCAGTTCGCAGAGTTAAGAAATCAGACATGGAAAAGTTAGCCAAGGCCACCGGCGCTACCATCGTTACAAGTTTGAAGGAGCTTAAACCCGAACACCTAGGCTACGCAGGTCTTGTTGAGGAACTTAAGGTTGCAACAGACAAGATGGTTTATGTTCGTGAATGTAAAAACCCCAAAGCTGTAACCATTGTAATTCGAGGCGGCACTGAACACGTTGTAGATGAAGGTGAGCGCGCTCTGAACGATGCACTCAGTGTGGTCAGAGACGTAATCGAAGATCGGAAGATGGTGGCTGGAGGCGGAGCACCAGAAGTAGAAATCGCAAAACGCTTAAGAGATTACGCAGAGTCAATCGGTGGTCGTGAACAATTAGCTATTGAAGCCTTCGCTGATTCCCTAGAAATTATTCCCAAGACGCTGGCCGAAAATGCAGGTCATGATCAGCTGGACATCATTGTGAAGCTTCGTGCGGCTCACGAGAAGAAGGACGGCCTTTGGATGGGTGTAAACATTAACACAGGCGAAGTCGCTGACATGCTTAAGGCGGGTGTTCTTGAACCATTGCGTGTGAAGAAGCAAGCTATAGCTTCAGCAAGTGAAGCTGCTGAGATGATCCTAAGAATTGATGACGTCATAGCTTCCAAGCCTCACAGTGAATCCAAGGGCGGCGAGGGTTCTTCTGGAGGAAAACCTGGAACGCCCGGAGGCGGCCCACCCGGTATGGGCGGGATGCCTGGCATGATGTAGTTTAGCCCCCTTTTTTCTCTTTTTATTTATTTTTGGATCTTTTTTCTACTCTGGCGCTGATTCTTTGCTAGGATTTGAATTGTTTTCCACCTGCTACATTATAATAGATGATTTTGTTTTAGGTAATTTTTGGCTGTAAGGGTCTGCCCGGGCTCCATTATTTTTCCAAAAGAAGCGTTTTTTAGCGTCTCTTTTTAAACATACCCAGCCCAAATCTATTACTGAAACTTTGGAATCACCACGTAGCGAAGAGCGGCAAAAATCCTACCCTACAATAAAAAGATGAAAGCTACAACAGGAGAAATAAAAGAACCGAGTTTCTTTTTCCTCTTATTTTTATTTTTTTTCGAAAGATTTTTAGAGGTAATGCGCATATTAGTGTACGATTTTTAGGTTGGTGGTTTTTGTGGTTGGATCTGTTGCTATGCTTGAACCTCTTGTGATGTACTTGGGTTTAATTGCTATTGTAGGCTATGCCCTTCTTTGCGGATGTTCGATAGTTTTTTATTATAGAAAGGGAAGAGGGGCGCTCTTTGTTTTTCTCGCATTATCCTTTCTAGTTTTAATGATGGTTGAGATTGGCTCCCTTTATTTTGAGCCTGTACTTGATTTATCTTATTATTACCTTGTAGATGTTTATGATTGGTTGAAGTTTGGTTTGGATTACATGTTTTATGCCCAGCAGGAAATGTGGCTTATTTTTCAGTCTTTTCATTTCATTGCCATAGCGTTTTTCGGCTTGGCTATGATTTTCGCTAGTAGGAGTAGAGGTGAGCTAGTTAAGGAGGGAAGTAAATGAGTTTCTTATTTGATGTAGCTTCTGTTTTGATGGTTGCCATAGGCTGTGGATACCTGCTTTTAGCGGGTCTAGCTTACTACTCATATAAGAATTCAGGCTCCAATTTCCTTCTGTTCTTTATGGGCGCTTTTACCATTTTGTTTTTTATGAATTTATATGGAGGTGTAGCTGGAGCTTATCACCCCTACGACGGCTTAATTGCGGATTATTTAAATGCTTTTGGATTCACGTACAGTGCCATATTAACCAATTTAACGGCTAAAAATCTGGTTGCATTTGAAGTTATAGGTTTGCTTGCTTTCCTCTCGTTCGTAATTGGTTTATATAAGGCGTAATATTTTAAAATAAGGTTCTAGCAATCTTTATACAACGCTTCAAATTCTGGAATAATGCTAAGTGAGAATTATCTCCCCCCTTACAAGGAGCTGGAGTGATAGAAGGTTGATAAAGAAGTTTCGCTCCTACATTTGTGTTCCCTCTAAAGGAAATTATGCTAGAGGTGAAAACAGGCCAAAAGTGGATTGCATTCTTTGCTCTATAGCGGAGAGAAATCCAGAGGTTCAACAAAAAATTGTTTATGAAAACAAGGACTACATGGTGGTTCTAAACATATATCCTTATAATCCTGGTCACCTTTTGATTTTCCCTATCAGGCATGTTGAAGACTTTGAGGAGTTGAGTAGTGAGGAGGTCAGCGGACTATTTCTGTTAACCCAGAAATCTGTGAGGCTGCTTAAGGAAGTTTACCATCCCCATGGCTTTAACATAGGTATTAATCAGGGTGAAGCTGCTGGTGCCAGCGTAAAGCACTTCCATATACAGGTTGTTCCCCGATATCATAGTGAAATAGGATTCATGGAGACTATAAATGGTACCAGAGTGGTGGTTGAGACTCTGGATGAGACCCTAAGAAAGCTTAGGAGCAAAGCAAGTATTCTGGATTAGCTTAAAAGAAATTTTTCCCCTCAAAAATTGATAAATGGAATTACAAACTAGTTTCCTTATTGTTTTCTATGAGGGGATTTTAAATGTTTTATTAAAACAAATTGGAGGATTAGGTATGGTCAAATATTTTGATGATGTGAAGAAGGAAGCTGTGTTGAGTGTTGCTCTCCAAATGATGATAAGTGCGAAAACTGCACCCAAGGGTTTGGGTCAAGATTCAGTTATTATAGCGCTTGTTTCTGATGAGGAGAAGAAAAAAATAGCGGAACAAATGCATCAACTGGCTGAAGTTGCAGGGGAAAATTTTCATAGAGACGCCAGGGGAGTGGAGCAAGCTATAACTGTTCTACTTTTGGGAATTAAAAATACCGATACTCCCCAAGTTAATTGTGGCGCTTGTGGTTTTCCCACCTGCGAAGAATTTTTGAAGCATGAAAAAAGCGGTGTCCCTTTTCCAGGGCCCTTTTGTTGTCTTAAACTTGTCGACCTAGGTATAGCAATTGGTTCAGCTGTAAAAACGGCGGCTCTAATAAGTGTGGATAACAGGGTAATGTACCGTATTGGAGTTGCGGCAAAACTCTTGAATCTGATTGACGCCGACTACATTCTCGGCATTCCCTTATCCGCTTCTTCAAAAAACATCTTTTTTGACCGCTAATCCTTTATTGGTTATTCAGGATAGTGGAACACTGCTTTCAAAGTGTTGTTCCATTTACTTCATAAAATTTAAATATTCAGAATGATGAGTTTGCCGAGGGTTGCAGTGTTCAATAAAGAGTTATCCGAAAAAGAAAGAACAGCTGTACTGGTGCTTGAGGACGGCTCCTATTTTATAGGAACGGGGTTTGGCGCCACAGGTAAGGTTTGCGGCGAAGTGGTCTTCAATACTGGAATGGTAGGATACCCTGAAGCACTCACCGACCCCTCCTATGAAGGTCAAATTCTGGTTCTAACCTACCCTTTAATAGGTAACTACGGAGTTCCTCCTTGGAATGTTTTTGACCGTTGGATGATTCGCAGCTTTTTTGAATCCGACAGTATTAAGGTGGAAGGACTAGCGGTTCACGAGTATTGTAGTACACCACACCATTGGCAGTCTCAGCAGACTCTTGGCAAATGGCTTGAAAATGAGGGTGTACCAGGCATACAGAGAATAGACACCCGCAAGTTAACGAAAAAGCTTCGGGAACACGGTGTAATGTTGGGTATCTTAGAAGTTTTTGAAGAAAACGCGGAACCCGACTTGGATAAGCTAATTAATGAGGCCAAGAGAGTACCTGACCCCAACGATTCGGATCTCGTATCTAAAGTTACATGTAAGGAGCCAATAATTTACAATAATTTGGGCCGAAAAAGAGTTGTTGTCATAGACTGTGGAGTAAAATATAACATCCTACGTGAACTCCTGCACCGCGGGGTGGACGTGGTGAGGGTCCCATATAACTTCCCTGCAGAAGAAATCATGGAGTATAAGCCCTCTGGAATATTAATTACGAATGGACCCGGGAACCCCAAGAAGGTTCAAGGTACAATCGCCACCGTCAGCACCCTAATAGAAAACAATGTTCCTGTGATGGGCATATGTTTCGGTAATCAAATAGTTTCCCTAGCTTGTGGCGGTGACACTTACAAGTTAAAATACGGGCATCGTTCCCAGAACCAGCCTTGCGTCGATGTGAATACTGGTAGGTGTTACATCACCACACAGAATCATGGATATGCAGTTAGCTTGGAGTCACTTAAAAATACGGGGCTGGAAGTATGGTTCCTCAACGTAAATGACAAAACCGTTGAGGGAGTCAAACACAAAAAGCTTAACGTTTTCTCTGTGCAGTTCCATCCAGAGCATTCCGCAGGGCCCGTAGACTCAGAGTATATTTTCGACATTTTCTTGAACATGTTGGAGAGTGCATAAGATGCCTAAGCTTGGCTGGATTAAAAAGGTCTTAATACTGGGAAGTGGAGCAGTAAGAATTGGTCAGGCTGGAGAGTTTGACTATTCTGGAAGTCAGGCTTTGAAGGCAATGAGAGAGGAGGGCATTGAAACTATTCTGGTAAATCCAAACATAGCAACCATCCAAACGGACCCCGGATTTGCGGATAGAGTGTATTTGTTACCTGTCACTCCCTATTTTGTTGAGGAGATTATAAGGAGAGAAAAGCCTGATGGAATTCTACTGAGCTTCGGGGGTCAAACTGCACTTAACTGTGGCGTTGAACTAGCTAAAAGCGGTGTTCTTGAAAAATACAATGTCGAGGTCTTAGGAACGCCTATTAGAGCCATAGAACTCACTGAGGATAGGGAACTTTTCAGAAGGGCGATGATGGAAGCCGGAGTTAAGGTTCTGGATAGTGCCACTGCTTCCTCTGTGGATGAGGCTCTTAAAATAGCTGAGAAAATAGGTTATCCTGTAATGGTTAGAGTAGCGTACACTTTAGGTGGGCAGGGTTCTGGTGTAGTCCACAATAAGGACGAACTTGAAGATATTGTAGGTAGAGCCTTAGCTCAGAGCATGATTTCCCAAGTTCTTATAGAACGGTACGTCGGTAAATGGAAAGAGATAGAATACGAAGTGGTTCGTGACTCTGACAATAACTGTATAACCGTGTGTAACATGGAGAACTTTGATCCGATGGGTATTCACACTGGAGAATCGATCGTGGTGGCTCCCAGTCAAACTCTCACAAACAAAGAGTACCACACTCTCAGGGAAGCTTCTATTCGGGTTATACGATATTTGGGAATTATAGGAGAATGTAACATCCAATACGCATTAGATCCCCAGTCGCTTGATTTCTACGCTGTTGAGGTCAACGCTCGGCTATCACGTTCTTCAGCACTTGCATCAAAAGCCACAGGCTACCCCCTAGCATACATTGCCGCAAAACTAGCCATAGGATACACTCTGCCTGAACTAACCAACAAGGTAACTGGTGTAACTACGGCTTGTTTTGAGCCTGCTTTAGACTATGTGGTTGTTAAAGTACCCCGATGGGATCTTCAAAAGTTTATCAATGTCAATAGACACATCGGCACGCAAATGAAAAGTGTGGGGGAGGTTATGGCCATCGGTCGGTGCTTTGAGGAGGCTATTCAAAAGGCAGTTCGAATGCTGGATATTGGCGCTTTAGGATTAGTGGGGAATTTGGATGAGATTAAACCAGAGCCCATAGAGCATATAAAATATCTTTTAGCTAATCCTACTGATGAAAGAATATTCAAAATAGTTAAGGCATTGAAGAGGGGGGTTTCGGTTGATGAAATTTATTCGTTGAGTGGTATCGATAAATGGTTTCTATACAAGATACAGAACATAATTAACATGGAGAAGTATTTGAAAAACCTTAACCTTGATTCTCCAGAGCTTAAGAAGGCTTTGAAGGAGGCTAAAAGACTAGGTTTTTCAGATGAGCAAATCGCCAATTGTCTGAACACAAGTGAAGATGAGATAAGAAAACTGAGGAAGAAACTTGGTATACTGCCTGTAGTAAACCAGATAGACACTCTGGCAGCTGAGTGGCCAGCAAAAACAAATTATCTATACATGACCTATGGAGGAGAAGAAGACGACATCGTTTTCGAGGATAAGAAGAAAGTTATAGTTCTGGGAGCTGGAACATATAGAATCGGCAGTTCTGTGGAATTCGATTGGTGCTGTGTAAACACGACTCTAGCCTTAAAAAATAACGGCGTGGACGAGGCCATAATGGTTAATTACAATCCGGAGACCGTTTCAACTGATTATGATATGAGTGATAAACTATACTTCGAAGAATTGAGCTTTGAAAGGGTAATGGACATATACGAAAAAGAAAATCCTCTTGGGATTATTGTTTCTGTGGGTGGGCAGATGCCCAACAATATAGCCATGAGACTGGCTAATAATGGCGTAAAAATTCTGGGAACAAGTGCGGAAGACATTGACAGGGCAGAGGACAGAGCCAAGTTTAGCGCCCTTCTAGACTCACTGAATATTCCCCAACCACCATGGCAGAAGCTTTCATCGTTTGAAGAGGCAAAAAACTTCGCCAACAAGGTGGGGTACCCTGTACTGGTTCGACCAAGCTATGTTCTCTCAGGAGCAGCTATGAGGGTGGCTTACAGCGATGAACATTTAGAAGACTTCTTGGTCATAGCCGCTAGAGTCTCAAAAGAGCATCCTGTAGTAATATCCAAATTCATAGAAGGGGCTAGAGAAGTTGAAGTAGATGGGGTTTGTGATGGTGAAGATGTTCTTATAGGGGCAGTTATAGAACATGTGGAAGACGCCGGTGTTCACTCCGGTGACGCAACAATGAGCATACCAACCCACAGCCTATCAAAGGATACGATAGACAAGGTGGAGCATTACAGTCACAAAATTGCCAAGGCCCTTCATATTAAGGGGCCCTTTAACATTCAGTATCTAGTTAAAAATGGTGAAGTATATGTCATTGAATGTAATTTGAGAGCCTCCAGATCAATGCCGTTTGTAAGTAAAACTAAGGGCATCAATCTTATGGAGAAGGCTGCGGCGGTCATGTTGGGCAAAAAGTTAAGGGAGATAAATGCTCTTCGCTCACCAGAAATTCCTTATACTGGAATTAAGGTCCCCCAATTTTCATTTATGCGCCTCGAGGGAGCCGACCCCGTACTTGGAGTGGAGATGGTTTCAACTGGCGAAGTAGCTTGTCTCGGGGAGAGCTTTGATGAAGCCTTCCTAAAGGCTCTTTTAGCCGCGGAGTTTAAAGTGCCCTTAAATGGTGGAAGTGTGCTAATAAGTGTTGGGGGTAAGGAGCTTAAGGAAAAACTTTTGCCCCTGGCAAGAGAACTTTCGGAAATGGGCTACAAAATCTACGCAACAGAGCATACTGCTGAAGCCTTTTTAAGGGAAGGTTTGAATAATGTGGAAACCGTTTACAAGATGAGGGAGACACAAAGAAAGCCAAACATAAGAGACTACCTTGTCAACCGTAAAATCGATCTGGTAATAAATATTGTGAGAACTGGCACTCTTGAAAAGTTTGCCGAGATGATGAGCGACGAGTATGTGATAAGGAGGAAGGCTACGGAATACAATATTCCCGTGGTAACAAACCTTAAAATGGCTAGTGCTCTGGTTAAAGCCCTAAAGGCTATGAGAAATAAAAAACTGACTGCAAAATCTCTAAACGAGTACATAGAAAGAGTCGAAAGTCCTACAGTCATTTCCAAATAAAAGAGCACCTACTAATTTTTACCCTAAAATTCTAAAAATTAAGTGAAAATGTTTGATGACAATATATTTAACTCCCATTTGTCATCGCCTTTTCTGGAAGAACCAGTTGCTTTGGTGGCATTCAGTTCCTGTATGAGGTGTTTCTATATTGGAAGAAGATCTGATAAAAAGTTTGTGTGGTATTGTTGGAGAGGAGAATGTTAAAAGTGACATTGTTGACAGGTATTGTTACTCTATGGATGCTTCTCTATATAGTTCAATTCCAGATGTGGTTGTTTTTCCTCAGACCACAGACCATGTTTCTGAGATAATGAAGTTCGCCAATACTAACGAAATACCAGTGACTCCTAGGGGTGCTGCGACTGGTCTATGCGGAGGGGCGGTTCCCCTCAAGGGAGGAATAGTTATAGACCTTTCTAAGATGAACAAAATACTAGAAATCGACTTGGATAACTTCTGCGTCAAGGTGGAGCCAGGAGTGATTCAGAATGAGCTTAACCAAGTTTTAAATAAGCGTGGGTTCTTTTTCCCCCCCACTCCTGGTAGCAAGAAAATGTGCACTATTGGAGGCATGATTTCTACAAATGCTGGGGGAATGACCGCGGTAAAGTATGGGGTTACCAGAAATTTTGTTCTGGGCCTTAAGGTTGTTTTAGCGTCGGGTGAAGTGCTTGAGCTAGGGGGCAAAACTCTGAAGAGAAGTTTAGGTTTGGATTTATTGCAACTGTTTGTGGGAACCGAGGGGACGCTCGGCATAATTACAGAAGCCTTGCTTAGGATAATACCTCTACCAGAGGAAACCGCGGTAATAGTGGCTCCATTTGAAGATATCTACGAAGCCACCAAAGCAGTTAACTCTGTTCTTAGCCGTACGGTGCCTGCTGCGATTGAGATAATGGATCGCGGAATTATCAAGGCAGTAAACGCTTATATTAAAGAATTAAACCTACCTGAGGTTGAAGCCATACTATACTTTGAAGTTGATGGTACACGTGAAGAGGTTCAGAATCAAATCAAAATCATTGTTGAAACGTGTAAAAATCATAAATCTCTAAACGTTCAATGGACTGCTGATCCAGAAAAAAAACTAATGCTGTGGCAGGGAAGAGAAGCCGCTGGTGGGGCGATTATGAATCTAGATAGAAGACTGGTACGCGTCTACGAAGCGGAAGATGTTTGTGTGCCTATTTCCAAAATTCCAGATATGGTGAAAAGATTTCAAGAAATATCAAAAAAATATGGAATCCCTGTAGGCCTCTATGGCCATGCGGGAGACGGCAACATTCATTCTGGAGTACTAATAGATGTGAGGAATCCTGAAGAATGGCGAAAACTAAAAAACTTGGCTAGAGAAGTTTATGAAACTGCCATGTCTCTTGGGGGAAACATTTCTGCTGAGCATGGGATAGGAGCACTAAGAGCAGAGTGGATGGGAAGAATACACGGAGGAGGATTAAAATACATAAAAAAGATAAAGGAGGTATTTGATCCTAAAGGCATTCTGAACCCTGGTAAACTGGACATGTGAAACAATTTTACCTGGTTTTTAAGCGGCTATCCAGGATTTGGCTCCTTCTCTTTTGACGACTTTTTTCTCCTCCAACTTTCTTAGGAGAACTACTACCTCATTCTGGTTCAATTTACCCTTCAAAATTCTTGTAATGGCTCTTGGTCTCCTCGGCTCGTTTGCTATAATCCTTAAAATCTCATTTTCAATCTCGGATAGGTCGTCTCTAACTATGGGTTCTCTTTTTTCTCGTTCCTCCTTTTCCCCCTCCTTTTTCACCACTTCCTTCTCTTCTTTCTCTACCTTTTTCTTTTTCTTTTTTTCTTCTACTGCCTCTTTTTCCATTTCTTCAACGATTTCTTCTATTTCCTCCTCCTCTATCTCCTCTATCTCCTTCTTGGCTTTTGCTTTCTTTGGCATATTTTTTTTCCTCCAATAGCTCTTAGTAACACTTTTTGTTAGAATAAGTTTTTAGATATATTTTTGTTTTTAGAACCGAGAACATTTAAACCTTTAAGCTTTTACTATCCCATGGATGAGTTTTTAAAGTTTATTTAAACTTGTATTTCGCACTTCTTAAGTAGGGTTGTGTAGATATAAGTTTATGGTATATCACAGGGAGAACTTTTTATGATTGAGTTTACAGGAGGAGCCGAAACTAGGCGCATAGGAGTCCTAGCCCTAACCGAACCCATGCTGCAGAAACTGAAATTCCG
>Ga0136652_1001142_pt1 | contig 11598 bp, 10 predicted proteins | sample ConPoolayeEmetaG_FD_94864 | JGI IMG/M metagenome (GOLD analysis project Ga0136652, IMG submission 94864) | Hot spring microbial mat communities from California, USA to study Microbial Dark Matter (Phase II) - Cone Pool mat layer E metaG... ...
ACATCACAGTGGTTATTCCCTCGACAATCCCGAGATCTTCGCCAAAGGTGATAAATTCGGTGTTGCTTATCTCCATCAGAAAAATGTCGGCGCGATTGTAGCAAGACCTTTAGGTTACAATGCAAATAACCAACCTATCTTAGAAGGTTCTGAAACCTTAACCTTCTCTTCCAACTATTCTGACGACTTTACCATTTTACCCCTTACTACCTCTCGTCGGGGATTAAGTTTTATCATCACTCTTTCCACCGGTATCAATAACAAATACATCAATGCGGTGAAAGGCAGTTTGATTTATGAAAATGGCAGCTGGATTAAAAAAGGCGCTTCCGAGAAAAACCTGATTTCTGAGACCTCGGGAGTTGACTATACCCAACCAAAAATTGCTCAAATTGCTCCCGGTCAATATGCCTTTGCTTTTGCTCAAACTGGTAATAAAATTCAAGTTAATTCCTTTGAAGACAAAATCTTTTTAAGCACCCAAAGCATTAGTTCCCCACTAAGTAATGAAACAAAAATTGTTTTCACGGGAAGTAATCCTCAAATTGCAACTGACAATAACGGTGCGCTGGCTGTTACTTATCAAAATGAGAGCAAGATATATGTTAGACGTTACGATCCGAACTTAAAAGCTTTAAGTGGTGCAATGCGGGTTGATGAAACCAGCAGTCAAGCCAAAAATCCTAGTATCACTGCATTGGCGGATGGAAACTTCCTTGTTTCTTTTGCAGGTGTTGAGAACAACAAATATCAAACCCAACATACTTTAGTGAAACCCTATTCCTCTTCCTTAACCTCTTCCACCTTCACCCCTTATGAAACAAGCCGAAAGGAAGGATTTAATCCCCTGATAAGTCGTGCTTATGCTGCTGATGCGGCAACGGAAACAGAAGAAGGGGTAGAATGGGGCAAAATTACTTGGGAAGAGAAGAATGGCGGAGATCAAAGCAGTGTCATTGTTCTTGTTTCTACTGACAAAGGTAGTCATTGGTTAGCAATGAGCAATGGTGAATCCATCACCAAGAAGATTAAAAGTTCCGGCATTGATATGCCTTCTATCTCCCAGACCATTAAATACAAGATTATTGTTTCTTCCACAAATAGTAATCAGTCACCCAGCTTAAACTGGATTCAAATCGGCTATGGCCCCAGTGAGGGACAATACGATTACTTCATTAAAGTATCACCGGCAACCAGTAATGTGGTTGTCAAAACTACCCAAGAATTAACCATTAAAGTTACCAGAAAAGAAAAACAAGCTGAAGGTATTCCCTTAGGATTAAACCTTATTCCGAAAGCTCATGCCGAAGCAATCGGGGAAACTGAAGGTGAACCACTTGCCAATCAAGAAGTTACCGCCCAGATAACCAGTGGCAACTTTGGTAAATTAAGCCAGAAAACTCCTGGTACCCCTTCAGCGCCAAGTGGTGGCGAAACTACTCCTACTTCAGGTGAAACCGGTCAGGTTGAAGGCGATACTGACCAAGCTGGTCAGAGTGACGATATTCTCTCCAAACCATTATTCGGCAAAACTGATAGTAACGGTGAATTCACCTTTAATTACATTGCACCTGAAACCGCGAACCTTTCTGATACCATCACGGTTGCCACAATCCCTTTAGGCAAGAGTAAGATTTCTGCCGAAGCACAAATGACCAGTGTCTTTCCGGTCAACGCCGTTTTTGCTGCAAAACCAATGTATGTTGGCAATAAAAAACCAGTCACCTTTATGGCTGAGATTACTAATCATATGCAAGAGCCGTTCAAGAATATCACAAGTGATGTTGTTTTAAACAACAATCTTCAGTACATTGCAAACTCTGCCAAAATTAATGATGATCCCAATCAAGTAAGGGTAGTGATGGAAAACGGCAAGTTATCCTTTGAATACATAGGCACAGGTGAAGAAGCATTGGGAGAAGGTAGTGGTACTCTTAAACCCGGCCAAAAGATTACTCTTTCCTTTGAAGCAACGGCGACAATCACTGAAAGTAAAGAAACTCTCGGTCAAATCAATCTCTACCAAGCAGATCTTACCCTGAAATACCAGAATCAAAAGAACCAAGAGTATACTAATGATCCGGTAACTGCTACTGGAACTGTTGCCTCAATTTGGTTACAAACTTTGTATGGCGATATTTACTCTCAAGGCGGCTTTGCTGCCGATGTCCTTCCACCTTCTGGCAATGAAAATGCTACTTATTTAATCCAGACCGATGGTACTATCAGCCACTTCACCACCAAAGCAGGAGATAAATACCAGATTCAAAATTATGTTCAGGGAATCCTATCTCCTGTTAATGTGAAGCGACTAATGCGCGATCAAATTGATCAAATTTTAGCTGACCGCACGAAATACCATGTGCGCACCTTAACTCCGGGCTTACACAGTGTTTCTGAATTAGACAAAGGACAAAAAGAAGTGGTTTACATCAACGGCGACCTTATTCTTACCGGTCCCGGTCAATTCAAGAGTCCTTTAACCGTCATTGTTAAGGGTAATCTAACAATTAAAGAGAACATAAGTTATGACAATAGTCCGGTAGACAATATCAAAAAACTTCCCTCTCTGGGCTTCATTGTTCTTGGTAACACTGAAATCAATCCCAAAGTAACCAGAGGTGTTGGTGCTCTTTACACAGAAGGTAATCTCGCAACAGGCGATAGCACCGCTCAACTTATTTGGGAAGGACTCTGGGTAGCGGAATACTTTAACTTACAACGCACTCATTTCCATACGGGTACAACTCTGGAAGCAGCTGAAAAAGTAATTTATGACGGACGGGTATTTGCCAATACCCCGACCGGATTTAGTCAACTTACCGACTATCCCAAGTGGAAAGAAGTGAGTCCGAAGTAAAGGCAAAGGGTAAAGGTGAAAAGGTAAAAGTGAAGGTAAAAGTAAAAAGGAAAGATTTTTGCGTTTTGAATTTTTAATTTTGAATTGATTCTATGCTTGGCATTGATTTATCTGACAACCATATCAAAGTAGTCCAGTTAAAACCTTTAGGAAGGGGTCGCTTTGAATTGGAAGCCGGCGGAATCGGGGAAATGCCCAAGGTATCTTTTTTGAGCAATGACGAGAACGAATGGTTAAAGGTGGCGGAAGCATTAAAGAAAGTTCTTGCCGAAGCGAATGTTACGACTAAAGAAGCGGTCTTTGCATTGCCGGAAGCGAGTGTTTTCTTTACTATCTTAGAGATTCCCCTTGTTCCGGAAGAAAAAATTAGCGAGGTGATTAATCTGGAAGCACGTCGCTATATTCCTTTTCCGGTTAACGAAGTAGAACTGGACTGGCAGATTTTAGAAACCAATCAAAAGTTTCTCAAAGGCGGATCTACCTCTGGCGGAAAAAAGATTAAATTATTTTTAGCTGCAGCACTGAAAAAAACTGTAGAAAAGTATCGCCGTATTGCTCAGTTAGCTGGAATTGATTTAAAAGTAATTGAAGTTCAAGTGCTTGCACTGGAACGGAGTTTGGTTCCTGAGAACTACGAAGAACCAGTTTTGATTTTGGAGTGGGGTGATAGCAATGTGAATTTTGTCATTATGGAAAGAGGAATTCCTTTGTTTGGCAAGCGTCTGGATTTAGGTAGCCGTTTGCTTAATGATGAACTTGCTAAATTGCTTAAAATTGATTTGGAAAAAGCGAAAATTATGAAGGAAAGAGCCAGTTTATCGGATATTATTGCTCCGGGTGTGACAATGCAAATGGCTTTAAAAAAGCAATTAGAAAGCATTACTTTTGCAATTAATCAGGCAGTTACGCTTTTCAATGAACGAAACAAAACTAAAGTTCACATTGTACTTTTATCCGGCGGTGGCTCACTCTTAAAAGGTTTGCCGGAATATTTACAAACTAATTTAAAAGATTTAAAAATTCATCTTGCTAATCCGTGGCAGAACATTGAGATTGATCCGAATTTGAAACTACAATTACAAAAAACAGCACCACAGTTTTCAGTGGTGGTTGGATTAGCCAAAAGGGATTAAGTAGAAAATGGATAATGGAGAATGTAGAATGTTAAATTCACATTATCCATTCTCCATTCTACATTTTACATTTATTCTATGAGTAGAATTAAAATCAACCTATTACCCAAGCAAGCCACGCGGGCAATCAAGTTTACCCAAAAACAATGGAAACTAGTTGCTTCAATCGTAGCCGGTTTAATGGTGATTTCGTTTGTGATTACCGGACTGGTTGTGTTTAGCCAAAAGAGTAGCTATGCCAGCCAAAGTGCTGACTGGGATCAAAAATTAGCTTCTATTAACAGTCAAATTGCGGGTGGCGAGGAAGTGGCGCAAAAAGCAGAAGGGCTTTCAGAACAACTAGATGCGATTCGGGAATTAATTTCCAAGCATACTTATTGGTCTAAAGCTCTAAAAGAAATTGCCCGCTTAACGCCAACAAATGTGCAGTTAACTAACTTTGCCGGTGAAAGCACGGGAAAATTAAACCTTTCCGGTATTACTTCTGATTACAAAGCGGCAGCGGCTTTTGCGAAGAGTTTGGAAACTTCTCAATATTTTCAAAATATTGAACTCGGCTCGGCAGGGTTAACTGAACAAGCGGGAAAATTTAAAGTTGGTTTCAATATTACTTTGGAGTTAAAAGGTGACGCTTTGAAATGGGTATCAACTTCAACTAGTACTACTCAAACAACTCAATAAATGAAAACCAGTTTTAATACCCAATTTAAAGTTTATTTCCGCATCTTTCAAGAGCGCTATCTTTACACAGCGGGAATCTTGGCAGGTGCAGTTGTTTTAATTCTCATTGGTTTCTTTGTTTTCTTACGTCCTACTTTAGCAGAACGTAGAGATTTAAAGAATGAATTACAGAGTAAAGAATCCATTTACTTAATGAAGCAACAAGAATTAAGCCGCTTGGAAAAAATTAAACAAACCTACATGCAAGCGCAGGCGGAAGTGGAAAAGGCTGCGCAGGTGCTTCCTTCTGATAAAAAGATTCCCGAACTAGTCGCACAGTTATCAGATATTACTCAAAAAGCAGTGGCGACCTCGCGCGAACCCCTCGTTTTCAAATCCTTTAGCGTTGGTGCGGCAACTTCAAAGAGTGAAGAGAAAACCGCAGCGGAAGAAACTGCTGCTGAAGAAACTACAACTACCGAAAACAAAAATACTCAAACCCAATCTGTTTCTTATATCCCCCTTAACGAAGGTAGTTATCAAAGCTTGCCTATTTCAGTTAACTTAGTGGGAAGCTTCGGCGCTTTACGATATTACTTGGAAAATTTGGAAAAGAATTTACGTTTAGTAGATATTGTTAGTATCAGTATTAGCGGCGGACAAACCGGCGGTAACTTAAACTTCACGATTAATTTAAAGGCCTATTTCAAGCCAGCTACAACCTCTTCTACTAGTCAGTAAAAATAGTCATGCAAAAAACTGTTAAAATCTTTGGTAAATTAATCTCTTTAAAACAACTTATTTTAGGAGTAGTGGCTTTGTTAATCTTTATTGGTGCGGCGATTTATTTAATTCGTTTCTTCTTCCCGAGTCAGCCCGAATCTATCCGCGCCGCAACTCCTACTACCACTCAAGAACAAATTAATACTGATATTTTCAAAGATCAGCAATTTCAATATTTGCAGGATCAAAGTTCTGATGGGGTTACTGCTCCTAAATCGGGGAGAACGGACCCGTTTAAACCAGTTACTAGTCCTAGCGCTGAAACCGGTGGGACAATTCAAAATCAATAATCATGCGGAATGCGGCATGCGGTATGTAGTATGTGAATTTAAACATCCCGCATCCCATATACCGCATACTACATAATTTAATAACATGTTTTCTCTCATTCAAAAATTTCGATCCCAAAAAGGCTTCACGTTAGTGGAGCTCTTAGTCGTGATTGCAGTAATTGGTTTAATCGCGAGTATTGTTGTTGTTTCGCTAAGCACAGTTCGTGAGAAAGCGCGTGATACTCGCCGCAAAGAAGATTTGGATTCCTTGCGTAAAGCACTGGAAATTTACTATACGGAAAACGAAAAATATCCTACTACTAATGGCGCTTGGACAATTTTAAACGGTGTGGATGATCCACTTACAAAAGCTTTAGTGCCAAAGTATCTTGAAGCGATGCCGAAAGATCCCAAAAACACTAATCAACTACCTTTCGTTTATAAATATGCTTCCGATGGTAATCATTTTGCGTTGGATGCGGCAATTGAAAGTAATTCAGACAAAGACCAGCATATTATCGGAACGTGGCAGGAATATAACGTACTTATTTATCGAATATTGTCATCTAATTAAAATGTCATTGCGAGTCCCGTTGCGGGGCGAAGCAATCCCATAAGGATTATTGCTAACCTCTCGGGGTTGCCACGTCACTCGCTTCGCTCGTTCCTTACAATGACAATTAAACACATATGTCTCTTATCGAAATTATCCAAAAGAAAAATCTCATTGAACCAGCTGCTTTGCAGGAAGCAGTAACTTTGAGTGAGAATGAAGGTCGCAATTTAGAAACAATTCTTTTAGAAAAAGGATTGATTGATAGTGAGAAATTAGCGCGGGCAAAGGCAGAAGATCTTGGTATTCCTTATATAGATTTGCGTGATCAGATGATTCCCAAGGAAATACTGGAACTTATTCCGGAAAAAGCTGCTCGCATCTATCGTTTTGTCCCATTTCGCAAGGATGGCGACAAGTTGTTGATTGCCTTTGAAGATCCGGCGGATTTTCAAGCAACTGAAGCATTGGATTTCATTCGTGATGAAAAAGGGTTTGTTTCGGAAAATTATCTTTGTTCCAAAGAAAGTATTGATTTTGTTTTGGGCCAATATGGTTCGGCAGCAAAAGAAGTTTCTGAAGTTTTGAAGGAAGCAGAGAAAGAAAAACAAACGAAAGTAGCAAAACTACAAGCAGAAATTGCAGCGGCAGAAACGAAAGAGGAAAAAATTACTGCTGAAACTCCGGTCTCAAAAACAGTGGCGATTATTTTACGCTATGCCATTCAAGCAAAAGCCAGTGATGTTCATATTGAACCCTTGCGCGAGAATGTTATTGTGCGCTACCGTGTTGATGGTGTATTGCATCCGGTTTTGAATTTGCCTAAAACGTTGCATCCGGCGATTGTCTCGCGTGTTAAAATTTTAGCGAATTTAAAAATTGATGAGCAGCGGAAACCTCAAGACGGACGTTTCTTCTTGGAAATTGGTAAGCGCGAGATTGATTTGAGGGTTTCGGTATTGCCGACAGTTAATGGAGAGAAAGTGGTGATGCGCATTTTAGATCGAGAAACAGGAGTTTTAACTTTGGAGCAATTAGGTGTTTCTGGCCGCGGCAAAACGATTTTAGAGCACCAGGTAAAAGAACCTTATGGCATGGTTTTAGTTTCGGGACCAACCGGGAGTGGTAAAACGACTACTTTGTATGCCTTACTTTCTGCTTTGAATACACCAGGGGTAAATATTGTTACTTTGGAAGATCCAGTGGAGTACCAATTGCCGAATATTAACCAAAGCCAGGTCAATTACGAAGTAAATTATACTTTTGCTACCGGCTTGCGTTCTATCGTTCGTCAGGATCCAGACATTATTATGGTCGGGGAAATTCGTGACAATGAAACTGCTGACATGGCAATTCACTCTGCTTTGACTGGTCATGTGATGCTTTCTACCATTCATACTAATGATGCGGTTGGGGTGATTCCGCGCTTGATTGATATGGGCGTGGAACCGTTTTTAATTGCTTCGGCATTAAGTACTGTTGTAAGTCAGCGTTTGGTCCGTAAACTTTGTGATAAATGTAAGCAAGAAAAAGTTTTGGATGAAAAAACTACCAGTATGATCAGAGAAACATTGAAAGGTGTTCCGGAGTCAGAACTTGAAGGCATTAATTTGAATGGTCCGTTGATGGTCTATGAACCAGAAGGTTGCGGTCAGTGTAGCAATACCGGCTATAAAGGACGCTTGGGTCTTTTTGAAGTTTTGCCGGTGGAAGGTCGCTTTCAAGAAGCAATTAATGAACGTTTAGCAGTGAACGAATTAGCTAAAATTGCTCATGAAGAAGGAATGATTGATTTGAAACAGGATGGGATGATTAAAGTGCTTAGAGGTTTAACAACTTTGGAAGAAGTGTTGAGGGTTACTAAAGATTAATAATTAAAATGGAAAATGGATAATGAGAATATAGAATGTAGAATGTGAATGCATTTTACATTATCCATTCTCCATTATACATTTGTATGCTTTTCTCCTATCAAGCAATTGAATCTAAAACGAGCAAGGAAAAACTGGGAACAGTAGAAGCCGAAAGTAAAGAGACCGCAATTGCGCTTTTACAGAAGCGTGGTTTTGTAATTATTTCTTTAGAATCTGTCAAGAAAGAAAAATCGTTTTGGAAAATGTCTTTAGGGCAGAGAGTTAAAAATAAAGAGCGGGTTGTTTTCTTACGCCAACTATCCATCATGGTTAATGCTGGTTTGCCTCTTGTGGAAGCGTTGAAAAGCTTAGCACGCGAATCTAGCAACGCTACTTTTAAACAGGTTTTGGAAAGTGTTGCGCGGGATGTGGAGGGCGGTTTAAGTTTTTCGGAATCATTAAAAAAACACCCGGATGTTTTTCCGGAGGTTTACATTAATATGGTAAGAGTAGGGGAACAAAGCGGTGAGATTGATAAGGCCTTGAATGAATTAGCGAATCAGCAGGAGAAAGATTATGAATTAGTTTCCCGTATTCGTTCTGCACTGGCGTATCCGATTTTTATTTTGGCAAGCTTAATTTTGGTCGGCAGTATTATGGTGACGTTTGTGATGCCGCAGTTAAGCGGTTTGTTCGCGGAAGCGAATGCCAATCTCCCTTTCTTTACGAAATTTTTAATTGATTTTAGTGTTTTCGTCAAAAACTTTTGGTGGTTGGTTATCTTAATCACTTTGGTTTGTGGATTGGGTGGATACTATTATGTAAAGACGGAAAATGGTCGCAAGAGCTGGGATAATTTAAAGCTGAAGGTGCCAGTTTTGGGCAAGCTGGTGCAAAAAATTTACATTGCTCGTTTTGCCGGAATGCTAAAAACCTTGGAAAAAAGTGGACTTCCGATTGTGAAGTCACTTTTAATCACTGCCAATTCTATTCCCAATGTGCATTATCAAAAATCACTGGAAAAAGCAGCAAAAGATGTGGAAAATGGTGTTCCCTTAGCGACTTCTTTGAATAAGACCTATTTCCCGCTGTTGGTGATTCAGATGATTAAAGTAGGGGAGAAGACTGGTAAGTTAGACGAAGTTTTGGCCAAGATGGAAGATTTCTTTAGTCGGGATGTAGATATTGCTGCGAAAACTTTGTCTTCGTTATTGGAACCGATTTTAATGGTGGTGATTGCGATTGGTGTGGCGGCGGTAGTGGCGTCAGTAATTTTACCGATTTATAATCTGGCAGGAGCGTTGTAAACTTAAAACTTAAAATGTAAAACTTAAAAATAGGCCAGAGGTTTATCTTTGGTCTATTTTTTGTTAGAATAGAACTGATCTCTATTATTTTTAATTAGAATTAATATGAAAACTGTAGCTGAAATTTTAGCCAATCGTAAGGTCAAAAATAAGGCCTTTACGATGATTGAATTACTTGTCGTAGTCGCAATTATCGGTATTTTGGTTGCGGCAATTGTGGTGGCGTTTGTTTCGGCGAGACAGAAATCTCGTGATGCCCGTCGCAAAACCGATCTTAAAAACATCCAAGTTGCGCTTCAGTTATATTCGGATGACCACGAAGGCAAATATCCAACCGGTATTTATGGTTCTGGCCCCGATAATGGTTTAACCTCGGGTGGTTATATGAGTAATGTTCCTCATGATCCAAACGGTAGTGGATACTTCTATGGTATTTCAAGTGATCGCAAGGATTATGCTCTGGGAGCGCGTTTGGAAAATGGTCGGGATGCGGTCTTGAAAGAGGACTTGGATGGAATTAAGTATGGAGTAAACTTGGATGATCCGGTGTATGGGATAAGTGACTAGGATAAATGCAAAAATCAAAATGAAAAAAGCTTGCCTGCCGGTAAGCAGGCAAAAGTAAAAACAAAATTCAAAAAATAAAATATTGTTTAGTTTATAGAGATTTTCTGTCTAAACTTTTTCCTTTTGCTTTCACTTTTGATTTCTGATTTCTGCTTTTTGCCTTTAATGAGGGGGAACTAAATGAGTATTCATTTTTTAATTTTATTTTTCATTTTAGGTTTAATTATCGGCAGTTTCTTAAACGTTGTCATTCATCGATTTAAGACGAAGGAATCGGTAATTAAAAAACGTTCTTATTGTCCGCATTGTAAAAAAACGCTCAAGAATCGGGATTTAATTCCGGTCTTGAGTTTTTTGTTGCTTAAAGGGAAATGCCGCTATTGTAAGAAGCCGATTGCGATTCAGTATCCCTTAGTGGAGCTGGTACTCGCTTTTCTTTTCTTGGCACTCTATCTTAAATTTGGGTTTAGTTTTAGTATTCTTTATTATTTTGTAATTGCCATTATTCTCTTGATCATTTTCTTCTTTGATTTGCGTTACTATATTATTCCGGATTGGCTAGTAATCCCCGGTGCGATTGTTGCTTTTTTGGGAGGATTTTTTGTTCTTAAGCTAAGCATTCTTAATCTAGTTTTTGGTTTGTTAATCGGAGGTGGCTTCTTTTTACTTTTAATGCTCTTTACCAAAGGCAAAGGAATGGGAATGGGAGATGTGAAACTGGGTGGTTTTGCGGGGTTGATTTTGGGTTTTCCTCAGATTGTCTTGGCACTTTTCTTTACTTTTGTTTTGGGAGGGCTTATGGCAAGTGTTTTACTTCTCACTGGTAAGAAGAAGCGTAAGGACTTAATTCCTTTTGCGCCATTCTTTGTAATAGCGATTCTCTTGGTTATTTTCTTTGGAAAGAATATTCTAGGATTATTGGGAATTTAGTTAATGTAAGATGGTAGATGTAAGATGTTAGATGTTAGATTTAAATACACATCTACCATCTACCATCTAACGTCTAACATCTAGCATTGATTTTTTCTCTATCTAACAAATCAGAATCCGGTTTTACGCTAGTTGAACTGCTAGTGATTATTTTTATCATTGGTATTATTACTGCCGTAGTGGTTGTTAATTTTCGTGCCGGAGACAAACGCAAAGCGTTGCAAATGGGTGTGGAGGAAGTAAACTCTTTAATTAGAGATGCACAAAGTCGCTCGCTTTCAGGGCAAACCGATAAAGAAGGTAATTTTCCCGAAGGAGGATGGGGAGTTTATTTGGGGTTAAATAATAGATATGTAATCCTCTTTAAGGATGACAATGGTGATCAGAATTATACCGGACCAAAAACCTATCCTTTTGGAGACAATAAGGAAATTGCTACGGAATATGTCAATCATGTCAAATTGCGGGATAATCTTGCGATTGATAAAATTTTTAAAAATAAAAAAGTTTTACCTGAAGTAGCAATTGTGTTTGTTCCACCACGGCCAGCAATGTATTTTGCTAAGGATAATACTGTTACGGCAGGAGAAGTAATTTTTACTATGAAGGGGATTAAAGATAGAAGAGAAATATTTTTGAATTGTGTTTCAGGACAAATTGATGTGAGAAGTTTGGAATAG
>Ga0136652_1001148_pt1 | contig 11563 bp, 8 predicted proteins | sample ConPoolayeEmetaG_FD_94864 | JGI IMG/M metagenome (GOLD analysis project Ga0136652, IMG submission 94864) | Hot spring microbial mat communities from California, USA to study Microbial Dark Matter (Phase II) - Cone Pool mat layer E metaG... ...
ATAGAACGTTGCGCTCGGGCTGCCGCCGGCGAGAATCAAATCACGGTCCCGCGTTCGAATAACGATTTCGTCGGACCGCAAGTCGGAGGCCTTGAATCGGGGTTCGGCCAGCCTGGCGGCCTCTTCTCCGACGAGAACGCGGCTACGGCCGGGTGGCGCTGCCGGACCAAGGGGAAAATCGGCGCCCGTGACGATGTGGAGGAAAAAAGCAAGCTCCCGGGCAGCCTCCTTCTCCACCTCCGTCGCCTCATCCGCCACGACGACCGAGGCTCTGGCTTTTCCTCGTCTGGCGAGCTCGACTTCCGCCGTGAAACAAGGCCGGAAGGCGAGGAATAAAAAAACGGGAAGAACGATAAGCTTGAGGATTGAACGGCGAGAGTTTTTCCAGCTTTTCATACCGGAATTGTATCCGAAAGGCGGGAGATCGGGAAGTCTTTAGAATCATTGAGGCGCGCCCCCGACCTCGAAATCCGCAGAGGAAATCCCCGGGAGACCTATGATAAAATTTCCGCCTCCCGAATAGGATTGGTAAAGGAGACGAACCATGAGAAGACAAATCGCCGTCCGAGGGCTGATCCTGCTCCTTACCCCTCTGATTCTGGCCTCCTGCCGTGAGCCGAAAGGGCCGGGGTGGGTCGAGAAATTCAAATCAGCCTCCGGCGCGATTTTTTCCATCCGGACGATCGAAACTCCCGGCCGCTTCAGCGGCTATACGAATTACTGGCACAGCATTTTCTGGAAATGGCATGGCTACGGAAACCTTTACCAGATCAGCCACCCGGATATCTCAAAATCCATTCTGCAGAATAAAATCGACCTCGCTGAGGAGCTCGGTGTCCCGGGGCTCGTCCTCGAGGAAGGTTTCCTTTCCTCTCTCATCGGTTCTTCCTGGAAAGAGCTGGAAAATCCCTCATCGGAGGCCCTCGCCGATGCTCTTAAGGTTTCTGATGTCCTGGTCTCGGTTTCTTCCTCCAGCGACATGGGAGAGGCCTTGCTCGGCAAGCTTCCCGCAAGCCTGGGCTGGAGGGACGAGATCGACAGTCATCAATCGCGGGCCAGAAATTTTCATGATGTTTATGCCTATCGCCTCGAGAACAAGAGGAGGAAACTTTTTGTCCTTGTCTCGGAGTGCCAGGAATGCCGTTCCCGGACGTCATGGCTGATCAAGAACGCGATCGACACCCTGAAAGAATTCGACCTTCATCGCGGCTGGTTCGGCGCCGGCACACTCCTTCACAGCGTCACTTGTCACCCCGGCCACCCGCTCGAAGTCATCGGCAGGGGGATGAATCAGGGCAATGACTGGTTCACTTTCAGCGGCTATATGGATTACCTTCTGCAAAAAGAGCTGCCTGAATGGCTGGCCGGGGTCCATCTCGATATCGTCACGGACGTCGGGACGGGCAAAGCAACTCATAGTCTCGGCTCGGTCGCCTACGGTTGCCGGGACTGGGAGGGTCTCAAAATCCAGGACATGCCGACCGAGGAGGAGTGGATCAGGTTCGTCAAAGACCGCGGTGGGTTTATTTTTCGGCCGGTATTCAATCCGGAGTGCGATCGCTTTGCGTATGACGGCTATATCGGCATCGAAGGCAATAAAAAACAAATCGATGAAGAAGAGGTCCCGTTTATCCTCCAGACGGGGTATGTCCGCGAAGAGGCTCCAGCGGCCATGGTTGTCTTTATCCCCAAGGGAAAACCGCTGACCAGGGAAAGTCTTTGGGAGGCGATTCTCGGCCGCCGGGCGGTCGGCGTTTTGCCCCGGGGGATCTTGATGGGGCCGGAAAAGCTCAGGGCTGCCCTTGAATTTCTTCTCCTCGATCGGGTTTTTCTTGAGGAGTATTTCGGCGATCGGGTTCAGATCGAGGCGAAGGCCGAAGGATACAGACTCACCATCAAGCTGGTCAATGCCGGCGCGGAATCTCTATCAGGGGCTCTGGACGTGATTGTTCCGCCCGAGGTCGGGATTCGAACTGCCGCCATGCGCCGGGTCGAGCTGCCCGGATATTCGAGCCGGACGATTCCCGTCGAACTTCAGCCGACCCTGGCCGCTATGGGCCGGACGAATCCTATCCTGGCGGTATTCCAATGGCCTTCCGGCCGGAAACGGACGCTTGCCATTTTGGACCTTCCCCCGGCCATCTCGGTTCATCGATTGCTTTACGGACAAGCGCCGGAGGTCACCTATCCCGTTTCGATTCACAATTTCGGCGCCGAAGAGGCCTTTCCGGTGAGTTTGAAAGTGCTCGCAGCGGACCGCCCGGAAAAAATTGTCTATCAGGCTGAGGAGAAGGCCTCTATTCGGTCGGGCGAGTTCGGCACCCTTGTTTTCCGCTTGCCTCTCCGGCCGGGGGCCTTCATGGTTGAAGTCTCCGCCCTTGGCGCGCAAAACATGAGTCAGCTGGGAGTCGAGCCGGCCGCGGGATCGGCCCGCTGCAGCGAAGTCGACCTCAACGGCGACGGAATTCACGAATATCGTCTGGAAAATGAGAAAGTCCTCGTCACCCTTCTCGCTACGGGAGCCCGGATTATCGAGTACGTGGTCAAAGATAAAAAAGACAACATCCTTTTCAAACTCTGGCCGGACAGGGAATGGAGCACCGATAAGAGGCCTTTTCGAGAGAGGGGTTTCTATCCCTACGGCGGGTTTGAGGATTTCCTGGGTCAAGCTTCCATGGAGACGCATAAGATCTATCAGGCCGAAGTCGTCAAAAGCGAGGGCTCCTACGTTCAGGTGAGAATGGAGGCCGACTTCTACGGCAACAGACTTGAAAAGACCTTCACGCTTTTCGGCGATTCCCCCCTCGTCGAGGTCCGTTTTGCCCTCGCTTTCCAAAATCCGGAGGCCAACAGGCTCGGCCCTCAACCGATCCTTGAGCTCGGGCGCCGGCACTGGACCGAAGATGTTTTTGTCGTCCCCTCCGTCTCCGGCCGGCGCGAGTTCCGGATGAGGCCGGAGGAATATTTCGGGGAAGTCATCTTCCTCGAGGAGGGATGGAACGCCGGCTGCGATCCTTTAGAGGATATCGCGTTTGTCGGCGCCTTCCCGGTCAGCGAGCCGGAATTTCTCCACCTGTGGATGAACCATCCCTCCAATGCGGAGTCGCACCATTATTATGCGGAATTCCAGCCCTGGGTTCCCATCTTCCAAAAGACCGTGCGCTATTTTTCTTATTATCTCTGGGGAGCGCCGGGAGCCTGGGAAGACGGGCTGGCCGAGCTGCGGCGCCGAAACCTGATTACGTCAAAGGCTGGAGACCCCCGCCTTTAAAAGTTCCGTCATCACCCATAGAAATATCAGTCCTTAATCGGTTTCCCGATGATCAATCTCCGCAGTAAAGGTACATGGTGCATAGACCGGCGGACGAAGTACTTCGCGGCTCGAAAACGACTTCCGATCTGGTTGCCTCAACTTCCGGCTCCTGTCCGCAGGAGACGATGACCGCGCAGGCGCCGCCGCAGCAATTGGGACAAAAACACTCACTCCCGCCGCCCTCAGTTTGGGTTCCCCCCTCGCGGAGCGGGACAATGCCCAGGACTTTCATCACTCTCCCCCGACAGGTGACATACTCGGTTCCGGGCGGGATGTAGACAATGCCCCGACCGCAGACTTCGATGAAGGCGGAGCCGCCGGTGAATTCGTTGTCGACCTTGGGGCCGGTCGAAGTGGCCATGACCAGCGAGACGACGACCATGATCCCGAGGACAAGCTTGATTGATTTTCTCATTCCTCCAACCTCCTTAGAAAAATCGGATGATATCTCCTCTAATATAAATAGACGCTCGAGAAGGCAAATTTTCTCACTCCGGCGCGTTTTTTTAGAAATCGCCTCTTCGAGGTCCGGTTCCCTTGTAGACGGAAAAATTGACAGCCCGACTTACGCTCCCTTACAATCCGTCTCATTATGAGCCGAGACAGGGAGAGAAGCGAAGAGTTCGAGCGTCTTCTCGAGGAGTTTTCGTACTCGATCAGGCGAAGTCTGGAGAAATTCGGACTCGAAAGGCGGGGAATCGACCCCGAGGACGTCCTCCAGGAGATCCGCCTCAGGCTATGGAAAAAATTTGCGAGTGAGAAAAAAATCCGCTCTCGAGCGTCTTATATTAGTGTGGTGGTCAATTCCGTTCTGACCGATTGCCTCAGGCGGGCCAGGCGGACGGAAAAGGTTCTTCAGCATGAAAAAGAGAAGTGCCTTCAGAGTGCCGAGCAGCCTGCGGGATGTTTTTTCTCTGATGAGCGGACCTGGAGAATTGTCGCTGAAGCGATCGATTCGCTCATCGAGTCCCGCCGGGTCGTCGTCAAAATGTATTTTCTCAATGCCAACCTGGAGGAGATTGCCGCCTCTCTCGGCTGGAGCCTGGACAAGACGCGGAACCTGCTCTATAGGGGGTTATCCGATATCCGACTAAAACTCAAGGAAAGGGGGATTGAGTATGAAGATTTACCGTGAACAGCTCAGAGCGATGCGCCGAGATCTGACTCGTCCTCAGACGCCGGACGAGCGGCCTTCCTGTCCGCAACCTGAGGAGCTGATCGGATTGATCGACTCGAGCGGGTCGGCCAGGAAAAAAGCCGGCCTTATCGATCACATTTTCAACTGCCCGTCCTGCTCCCGGGAATTCGAGTTTCTCCTCGAAGTCAAACGGCACGAAAAATCTCTTGTTCAAGAGATCAAGCGCCGGCTCGGGGAAGAGAAAGCCCGTCGCCAGAGGCCTTTCTTCTGGCCTCGGCTGTCCTGGAAAACGGCCGCTGCGGCCTTCGGGCTTTTCCTCCTCGGATCGTTCTTGCTGAGGTTCCTTCTCGCTCCTCCCGAGAACACATTCCGGAACGGCGCGGGGATAAAAATCGACCTCATCCGGCCTTTAGAAAATGAGGCCGTCCGCTCCTCCCCGGTTTTTGAATGGAAAGCCGTGCCGGGAGCGGAATATTACGTCCTCGAAATTTTCGACCAGGCTTTGGCGCCTTTCTGGGAGAGCGGGAGGACTATGGAGAATCGTCTGGCTCTTCCGGCCGATCTCGTCTTGAAGATGGCGCCGGGGAAATCCTTTTTTTGGTTGGTGACGGCTCATTTCCCCCGCGGCGCAAGAGTTCATTCGTCACTCCGGGAATTCAGCCTGAGAAACTGACGGCCCGGATGCATTGGAAGTCTTTGCATCAAAGCTCAGGCCTGAAAACGGTTCTCCGTAGAGGATGAAGGATGCCCAGTAAAAGGGGTGAGCATATGGCGAACCGAGCATTTTGAGCTTCGCCGCCCGAAGAGCCTGCGTCTTGTTCATTTTCCGGGAAAGGTTCTGATAGAAGTCGAGCATGAATTCGGCTGACGCCCGGTCCCCGACCTGCCAGAGGGAAGAAATCACCGAGCGTGCCCCGGCGAGGAAGAGAGCCCTAGGAAGGCCCATCGGCCCCTCTCCTTTCTCTAAATAACCGACTCCGCTCCGGCAGGCCGAAAGGACGACCATTTCGGCCTCAAGCCGAAGACGGGCGATCTCGTCGGCCCGGAGATATCCGTCTTCGGATTTCTCGCCGGTCGTCGAGAGAAAGAGACCCGAGCGAAACGGGATCCGGTCGTCCTGATATCCATGGCAGGCAAAATGAATGGTTTCGTAGTTTGTGAGAGGAAGAGTCTTGACCGTCTTCTCTGAGGCTTTGTCCTTCACGAAGAGGTCTGCTTTTCCCGGCGGAAAAAGCCGGGCGATTTTTTTGATTTCGGCGGCGCTTTTTCTGAGAGGCGTCATCCGGCCGCCTTCTTTCTCAAAGATTTCTCTGATCAGTCGGGGAACGAGGATGGCTTCTCTTCTTTGAATTGTTTTATTCCGGCGATCAACCGGATTTCCGAAGCCGAGAAACCGCTTGACTTGAGTTTCAGGTCTTCGTTCGAACAAATAAAGAAGAGATGAGCAGGAGAGGCCGTAGGAGACATCATAATTTTCAATGAGAAAAGCCCCCTTTGGCCGAATATGATCCGAAGGAGGGGTCAGAGTTTCGAACGGTAAGTGGAAGAGCAGCCCGTCGGGAATGATAATCAGATGCTCGATCGAGTCGGGGAGCACCGCGAAAACCGGGCCGAGAAGTTCTCCGGCCAGGCGCTCTGCAGCCGGACGGCCTTCCCATCGTCCTCTTGGGGATTCGGAGAGGAGCCGAAGATAGGCGAAGACGGACTTTTCAACGATCTTTCTTGGCGGCAAGGTCCAGAGGCTGAGGCGTTTTTCGGTAACGGCAAAAAGAAACGATTGTTTTTCCCCGAGGAAATATTCGATGATCGCCGTTCTTCCGTTGGTCAGCCTGGCCTGGATTTCAAAAAATCCCGCCGGCCGTGGAATCGCTGTGCCGTTTCCAGAGAGCGTTCCAGAATTACCCCGATTTTCCTTGGCCGCAGCCGCCAGGGTCTCAAGAAACGCCCTCGCCTTGGCCTTTTCGACAACCTCAAAAATCTCCCTGTCCGTTTCGGATGGGCGGCCGTTACGGCCCTTATATAGAAGGACAGCCAAAGCTTCATAAACTTTAAGCTTTTCACGGCCGAACCCCGCCTTGTATTCATCGGAAGAGATCCTGGCTCGAAGGTCGTCGATCGCCTGAATGGAAGCTCGATAATAGGGAAGGGCGAATTCCGGCTTCCCCTGGGCTTCCTCGCATTCTCCCTGATGAAAAAAGATTTCCCAAAAGCTCGAAGCGCCGTTGGCCCGAAAGAGCCGGTTCTTTGCGCGTTCGAGATCGACTTCGGCCCGGGCATAGTCTCCCAGGCGGAGACGGCAGATTCCCATGTTGATCGTGCTTCTCGCCAGGGCCTCGTGGTCGGCCGTTTCCTCGGCCAGCCGGGAGGCGGCTTCCAAAAAGTGAAGCGCCGTGTGATAACGGCCGAGATGAAGGTGAAGATATCCCATATTGTGAAAGCTCATGAGCTCGATCGCTCTGTTTCCCGTCCTTTTTGCCTGCTCAAGAGTCTCGGCAAATAGGTCCCGGGCTCTGTAAAGATCTTCCGGCCGGGAAAAGATCAAGCCCATATTTCGATGGGCTTCGCCGAGATTATTGAGGTTTTGAATCATGAAAACGGAACCGGGGAGCCCGCGATCGATCTCCGCGGCGCGCTCGAGGAAATCCAGCGATCTTTCATAGAAACCGAGGTCGAGAAGCATTACGCCGATGTTTTTCAGACTCATGCTTTCGAGATCCCGATAGCCTGCGCTCTGAGAAACCTCCAAGGCTTGAAAGTAATAATCGAGGGCAGGACTGTAGTTTTTGAGCTGGAAATGAAAGAGGCCGAAATTCTGGTAAACCGCCGCCAGTTCCCGGCGGTCGTTCGACTCGCGGGCGAGCTTGAGGATTCTCTCGTTCGTCGAAAGGAATAGCTGATAATTTTGGCTTTCCCAGAAGGCCATACTCATCTGGCGCAGACACTTGATTTCCGGCTCGGGATGGCCGATCTGACGAGCGATCTCCGCCGCTTGACCGAGGAGGCGAACCGCCGTGTCGGCTTTTCCGGCGAGACGATCGGCCTTGGCCTGAGAGTAAAGATCATAGATTCGGAGAGCTTTCCGGCACGTTTCGGCGTCGTCGGAAGAGTGAATTTTTGTCGCTGTTTCGATCGCCGCCTGAAAGTGATCGTGGGCTTCTTTCGGCCGACCGAGAGCCCAGCTCAGCCTTCCCAGGCAAATCAGGCTTCGAATCTCCATCTCTCGTGCGCTTCGGCTTCGAGCGAGCTCAAGGGCGAGGTCGAGCCAGGAGCGGGCACTTTCAAAATTGCCTTCGCGCCATCGGTCCAGGCCGACTTGGAAGACCTGGGGCCAATCCGCCGCGCCGGCGGGGCGGCGATCGGCAGGAACGTCCTGCGCTTGAAGTGCTGAGCTCATCAAGACCAGGACTAAAATTACGGCCGATCCGAAGGGGCGTTCGAAAGAATGAGTTCTCTTTATGAACACGGGAAATATGATTGTAGCCGAATTGGGATCAAAAATCTTCCGGAAATCAGGTGGAAGATATCTTTTCGGCGCTGGATATGGCCTCGTTTGGAAGAGAGGCAACAGAAGGGTTTCTCCGCCTGACCCCAAACCTAGAGCTGTCCGGCGATTTCTTCGAGAAGCTGGGCCGCATTCAACGGCTTGCGCAGATAGCGACTCCCCGGACAGAAATTCCCCATCTTCCGAACTTCCTCTTCATAGAGAGAGGAGAGAAAGATAACAGGCACATTTCTAAATTCCGGATCTTCTCTCAGATTGGAGGCAACATGGATTCCGTCGATATCGGGGAGCATAATGTCGAGCACCAAGAGGTCGGGATGCTTTTTTCTGGCGATCGCCAGAGCTTCTCGGCCGGAGGTCGCGGGGAAAACGGTATAACCTGAGCTGGAAAGGATTTTCTTCAGCATTTTCAGGGTCAGGAGGTTGTCGTCGACTAAGAGAATTTTCTTTCGGGCGTTCTTGCGTTTTTCACTCATCATTTTCACCTCGCTTTGCGGCGGTGAACAAGAAGTTCGTTCCAGGGACATCCCCTTATCGAAAGACGCAGATCCATCCCTTTCTTCTGCCGAGGACGAAAACAAAGTTCTTCCACTATTATAAATAGACGCTCGAGAGGCCGAATTTTCTCACTCGGCTGGAAAATTATTGGCGTTTTTTAATAAAGAGGCCTCGAATTTCCGGATCAACACCCCGAAGTGGATTCCCTGAAATCAGGATCCGGGCTGACCAGCGCCTAAACCAGGACCTTTTTTCGGCGGAACCTGAGTTTCATGGTCAGCACCCGGTCCGTCGAAAAGATGCGGGCGGCGAGGACGATCAAAACGACAAAAAAGGCGATCATATACAGAATCCCGTAAAGCACGCCCCGGTAATTTTCGAGAAGCAGGTTCTGGGTCGTCAGGAAGGGATGGGAGAAGGGAATGGCGTAGACGAGCAGCTTGGCCGGGAGGGAAAGCGTCCGGATATCGGAAAAGAAGGAGAGAAAATAGGGGATCATGACGAGGAATATCAGCGGCATGATCAGGCTCTGGGCGCTCCTGTAATCTTCGGCCAGAACGCCCAGAATGGTGGCCAGGGCGAGAGCGCAGAGGATGGCAAAAAACAGGGAGATGCCCAGAATGACGAAATGGCCGGCCGAGAACGAGAGGCCGAGTTTTTGGACGACCCCGGAGAGGCCCGATGCCTCAGCCGCCTGAGAGACGTCGCCCATGAAGCCGCCGATGTAGTAGCGGAAGCCGATCATGTAGATGACGGCGGAAATCAGGCCGACGAGCCCGGAAGCCAGCATTTTGGCCGTGACGATGGCCGTCCGGCTGATCGGGACGGTGAGGAGCGTCTCCAGCGTCTTGTTCTGCTTTTCCATGGCGATCGCGCTGATGACCATTTGAGCGGAATAGATGATGATCATCATCAGGATGATCGGGACAAAGACGGATTGGGAGGTCACGAACCCGGCGATCTTTTCGGGCGATCCCTCGGCCATCCGGTTCTTGACGATGACGAAATCTTTGCTTTTGATCGGATTCTTCACCTGGTCGGGGTTGAAATCGGGGAGTTTCTTCTTCAAGAAATCGCTGGACAGATAGCCGTTCAGGGCCCGGATGACGGAATTGATGATGATCGAACTCCGCGTCCCGACAAGCGAGAAGGTCCGGAGAAAAGAGTAGGTTTCGATCTCTTTCATCTCCAGCGTCTCGAGCGAGCGGCCGAATCCTTCGGGAATCACAAGGAGGAGATTGGCTTCGCTCATCTTCGTCTCTTCGATGGCCTTCTCTTTGTCTTTTCCCCGGACCATCTGCGGTTGGAAATTGGCATTTTTCAGGCCGCTGACAAGCTCCTGCGAGAACGGCGAATCGTCCAGGTTGAGGACGGCGATCTTCTGGACCCGCATCGCCTTTTTGGCCTCGGACTTCGCCATCTGGCCGATGAAATAGAAAAGGAAGACGGTAAAGAGCAAAGAGATCAGGAGCTGCATGGTGATGAGCTCCCGGATTTCCTTGAGCAGGAGGTTGAGGAATTTTTTCATTGGAGCGCGCTCCTGAAGACTTCTTCGAGGTTCCGGGCTTTGTATTTCTCCTTCAGCCCTTCCGGCGGTCCGCTGTCCAGGATCCGGCCCTTGTCGATCAGGCCGACCCGGTCGGATAGGAACTCGATTTCGAGCATGTTGTGCGAGGAAAGGAGGACGGAAATCCCTTCCCTGGCGAAGCGTTTGATGATCTCCCGGACTTCGAGGGCGTTGATCACGTCGAGTCCGGAGGTCGGCTCGTCGAGGATGGCCATGGCCGGCTTGTTCATCAACGCCCGGGCAAGGAGGAGCTTGCGGGTCATTCCTTTGGAATAGGTGCCCGCCTTTTCGTTGAGGCGCGAACCGAGGCCGGAGATCTCCTTGGCCCGGCTTACAAATTCCTCCTCGTCGCGATCAGAAGCCGCATAGAACCTGGCCATGAACTTGAGGTAATCGATTCCTTTCAGGTTCCGGTAAGCCCCCGCTTCCTCGGGCAAGTAGCTGATTTTTTCCCGGAATTTCTCCGGGTTCTTCTTGAGGTCAAATCCCAGGAATTCGACTTTGCCGTCGGACGGAGAGAGAAGCGTGGCCACGATGCGCAGGGCGGTCGTCTTCCCGGCGCCGTTGGGGCCGATCAGAGCGAAAACCTCTCCCTGGTCGACCTCAAAATCGATCCCTTTGAGAGCCTCGAAGGAACCGTAAAACTTTCTCAATTTTTCGACTTGAAGAATGGCCGTCATTCAAACCTCCAGGATTTCTTACGAAGGGATTGTAGAAAAGTTTGGCCGGAATGTAAACTCGGCGCGATGATTTATTCTTTACATTGAGCAGGGAATATATTACTCTCAGAAACTCCGGAGGCCGATGAGCGATCAGATTCTTCCGGCCGGTCGACGATGCTCAAGCTGAACCTCATCCACACGGTGTCTTTTGCCGGGATCGTCCTTTTTATCGGCTACGGTCTGCGTCGTCTGATCCGGCCGCTCGAGCGGCTGAATATTCCCGCTCCTGTCGTCGGGGGGCTCCTGGTCGCATTTCTTGTCCTTCTCGCCCGGAATTTCGGCCGGACGCTGTTTGATTTCGATATCACGCTCCGTGATCCCCTGATGATCGCCTTCTTCACGACCATCGGTTTTGCCGCGAGTCTTTCGTTCTTGAAGAAGGGGGGGCCGCAGGTCCTGATCTATTTCCTGGCGGCGACCGTCTTCGCCGTGGCTCAGAACCTGTGGGGGATTCTGATCGCCCTGGCGGTCGGCGTCAAGCCTTTGCTCGGGGTCTTGGCCGGTTCCGTCACTCTGACCGGCGGCCCGGCGACCGGCTTGGCCTTTGCTCCTCTTTTCGAAAAGGCGGGGGTCGGCGGAGCGGCCACGATCGCCATCGCCGCGGCGATGTTCGGCATCGTGTCAGGCGGACTCGTCGGCGGGCCGATCGGCACCTTCCTGATCGAACGTTACAAGCTGAAAAAACCGCTGGCCAGAGAAAGACCGCTTGCCGTGGCGCCGGCGGACGATCTTGTCGAAGAAGCGCTGGGCGAACCGGTCGTTCAGGCGCCGGCGGACGAGGGGAAAGAAGCGTATCTTCTTCTCAAGAGCCTGGTGATTATTC
>Ga0136652_1001149_pt1 | contig 11554 bp, 10 predicted proteins | sample ConPoolayeEmetaG_FD_94864 | JGI IMG/M metagenome (GOLD analysis project Ga0136652, IMG submission 94864) | Hot spring microbial mat communities from California, USA to study Microbial Dark Matter (Phase II) - Cone Pool mat layer E metaG... ...
TGCTCGCACGCCGCGAAGAAGGCGTCGGCGTCAATATGGAGGATGGCGTTGTTCCAGTCGTGGACGAGAAGGGGGGTGTTTTTCATCGGTACTTCCTGATGACCGCGGTAACGACACCGCCCAGTTTTAACTCCCGGCGGGGTTTGATTGGTGGGTATTTGGGGTTGGCGGCAAGGAGGACGATTTTACCCCCCTCTTTATGAAAGAACTTCATTGTCCAGGCGCCATCCACTTCGGCAATCACGATATCGCCGTTCTTCGGGGTCAATGAGCGGTCAACCAGCACCGCATCACCGGGCAGGATACCGGCGCCCGACATCGAGTCGCCGGTTACCTTGAGGAGGAAGGTTGCGGCGGAGTTGGTGACCAGCCAGCGGTCGAGCGACACACGGTCAAGGAGTTCTTCTTCGGCGGGTGAGGGAAATCCGGCTTCAACCGTGCCGAGGAGTTTAATGCGGGCAGCGAGATTCTTGGGGATGAGCCGGCCCGCGCTGTCTTTATCGACGATGTGGAGCCGGCGCAACTTCTCAACAAGGCGAAACACCGCATTTTTCGAGCGCAAGCCCAACAGTTGGGCGATTTCCGAATAGGAGGGCATCCGGCCGTGCTCAAGATAGAAACCCTGAAGCCGGCGGACGCGTTCACCTAAATCCGCTCTCTCTTTCATCAACCCAATTATAGTGAACGATTGTTCACTTGTCAAGAAAAATCCCGGGGTGTGATTTGACAAAGGCGTTGGGGGTGGTGATAATCAGGTGTGGCGATTTGGTGCAACCGAAAGGAGGTGTGGTGAGTTTCTTTAAGGAGTTTAAGGATTTTGCCCTGCGGGGCAATGTGATTGATATGGCGGTCGGCATCATCGTTGGCGCGGCGTTCGGTAAGATTGTCTCCTCTTTGGTGAACGATGTGATTCTGCCACCCATCGGTTTGATTCTTGGTGGGGTAAACCTTTCCCATCTGGCGATTACCCTCAAGGCGGTGAGCGGGGACAAACCGGCGTTGGTATTAAAGTACGGCAGTTTTATCCAGACGGTCATCGACTTTCTGCTCATCGCCCTGGCGATTTTTTTCGCCATTGTCAAACCAATCAACCTGCTCAAGCGCCGTCAGCAACAGACACCGGCACCACCGGCGCCGTCAAAAGAGCAGGAACTTTTAACCGAAATCCGTGATTTGCTTAAAGCGCGCATGCGGTAGTAGTTGGGCGCGATAATGAAAGGAGAAAAAATGTTGAGGTTTGTTAGAATTGGTGCTGTTGGGGCAGCACTGTTTTTAACCTTTCTTGCCTGCGGCAAGAAGGAGACAGGACCGAGAATAAAATGGCAATTCATTGGAGCGGCATTTACGAGTTCACCGGCACTCGGCGCCGATGGCACCGTCTACGCCTTCAGTGAGAGAGACACCCTTTACGCATTTAATCCGGACGGCACGGTAAAATGGCGGTTGGGTTTGCCCGATACCGTGTTCTACCACCCCTCAAACATCTTCATCACGCCGGTTGTGGCTTCAAATGGCACAATCTACATCTTTGCCGCAGATGGCAATCTTTACGCCATCAACCCGAACGGCACGGTCAACTGGCGGTTTCCGATTAAAACGGACTTCCCGACGATTTGCGGCACGCCGGCGCTTGGTGCGGACGGTACGATTTATGTCTACGCGCCGGAATCGCTCTATGCCCTGTCTCCTGTCGGAATCATTAACTGGGTCAGTTATGTGGGTGGCGGCTCCTGTATAACATTTCCTGCCGTGGCGGGAGACGGCACAATCTACATTGGTGCCGACGGGGAACTGGTTGCCTTGAACCCGGATGGGGGTGTGAAATGGGTAGCCGATATGGCGCCGCTCATACAGACCGCAGACCGGATTGCACTGGGTCCTGATGGAACGGTCTATGTCTTTGGTACCGGTCAAAACGATGCCGGCAATCTTTTGGCATTCAGGGATGACGGCAGTTTGCGCTGGGCCTGCGCCCTGGCGGACAGTGATTGTATCAATGTCGGCACGCCGGTGCTCGGAACCGATGGTACTATCTATCTGGGTAGCGCCACGAGTTCGGCACGGGGCTGGCTTTATGCGGTCTCTCCTGCCGGACAGGTGCGCTGGCAAAAAAGCACCAGCAGCCTTGTGCAGGAGGCTTATGATATGGCGATTGACACCGAGGGCACAATTTACTGCGTTGAGGGTGCATTTGACGCTGATGGCAACCTGAAATGGCGCTATCCATTCGTCGGTAGCGTGCCGGTAATTTCGCCGGGCGCACCGGCAATCGGCGCGGATGGAACGGTTTATATCGCCAGTACTACCGGACTTTTTGCCTTTGAAAGCAACGCTTCTGGGCTGGCAAACTCATCCTGGCCCAGGTCGCGGCATGACAACCGTAATACTGGCAATACCCTGAACCATTAAAGGTGGACAAGCGGTTTTCCGGCGGGATGATGGTTAAGGTCCAATTCGGTGTGGTCTTGCTGGTGTTGGTGTTTGGGTTGCTTGTCTGCCACAAGGATGAGTTGTTGATTACACCCATTGACAACCCGACGCTACCTGCCCGGGGTTTCTTTATGGGTGTTCTACCTTCACCGGCACAGGGTCAGGATTTCAGCGCGGCGTATCAACAGGCGGCGGATTATGCCGATTTTGCCCCGGTCTGGGGCAGACCAACGCCGTTTTACAACCTTGCGGCGGATTTGAAGAACGATTGGGGAAACACCTTTGTTAAGGGTTATATTCGGGGCAACGGGATGTTTCCGCTTGTTCATTTGTCTTTTATTGATGCCGGGGTGACACTGGCAACTCCGCCTGGAATGAGCGGCGCAACTTTAAGCGATTCTGCCTGGCGCGCGGCTTACAAAAAGGCGGCGCTGGATGTGGTGCGGGCAATTAAACCCCGCTACCTGTCGCTGGGCAACGAGGTGAACCGCTGGTATGAGAAGTACGGGCTGGAGGGTGTCAATGGGTTTCGCCATTATGTCACGCTCTACAACGAGATTTACGATGCGGTGAAGACGCTCGCGCCTGGGACCGAGGTGTTCTGCACCTTTGCCCGGGAGATAGTTGCCGAGCATCGGGAGGCGGACCTTACTATTCTTTCTCTGTTTGACCCGGATAAACTGGACCTGCTGGTGTTGACCAGTTACCCCTATGCGTTGGGCTGGGTTAGTCCCGAAAGTATTCCGGAGGGCTACTACATCAGGGTAGCAACTTATTTCCCGAATAAACCGTTCGGCTTTTCTGAGGTCGCATGGTCGTCTTTGCCGGCACTGGGCGGTGAGGAGGCGCAGGCGGCGTTTCTCAACCGTTTGGTGAATCGTTTAACCCGGGACCAGGGGCTGGATTTGAAACTTATGGGCTGGGCATGGCTCCACGACTTAAGCGACCAGGATGGCAATGGATTAATCAAGATTGACGGTACCGAGAAGCAGGCTTATCAGGTGTGGAAGCAAATCTCGGGCCGATAGATTAATCGGCGGTTGAGGTGCGGAATTGCCGGACGAACCCGGCAAGGAGCTGGGGAAACTGGGCGGTTTGGACCGCGAAGCGGTGAAAATGGGCGGTTGCCACCGGCTTCTTGCCCGACCAATTCTCAAGGGTTGATAGTACCTTTTGCTCCCGCGGGTTTGCAGCGGTGCTGAAAAATGCCACTTTGGGCAACCGGCTTTGGTACAAATCAAGATAAACCTTTACCGGTAGCGGCGGACGCCCAGCCCAGGTTGGGGCACCGATGATTACGAGGTCATAAGAGCCGGGGTCAAATTTTTGCGGTTGCAGGGTCAGGTTCTTTTTCTTCAAGAAAAGCCCGTACCAGATGGCCCAAAACAGGTTTTTGTACTCGTTACACTTTATCTCTTCAAGGTCAGCCTGCAAGGTCTCGGCTAAATACCGGGCAACTTTCGCGGTAACGCCGCTCCAGGAAAAGTAGACGACAAGGCAGCGCACAATTTATTTTACTCCGCGGTGGTGTTGAGTCAAGGGCACCTGTTGCTGGTCTATTTTGCGAACAGTTTTAGATAGGCGCTGTAGCCGAGACGGGTAAGTTCGCTTTTGGGGATGAAGCGTAAGGCGGCAGAGTTGATGCAGTATCGGAAACCGGTCGGGGTGTTGTCCGGAAAGAGATGACCCAGATGGGAGTCGGCGTGGCGGCTGCGCACCTCGGTTCGGGTCATGCCGTGGGATGTGTCAATGCGGGTGACGATGTTTTGTGGTTCTAAAGGTTGGGTGAAACTGGGCCAGCCGGTGCCGGAATCAAATTTGTCAAGAGAAGAGAAGAGTGGCTCACCTGAGACTACATCAACATAGATGCCGGCTTGATGGTTGTTCCAGTATTCGTTGTCGAAAGGTGGTTCGGTGCCGTTCGTTTGGGTCACCTGATAGGACAAAGGCGTAAGGGTCGCTTTCAGGAGTTCGCGGTCTGGTTTCTGATAGCCGAGCCAGTACGGTTGCCGCTCTGGGAAAAGGCGAAAGTTTTCATACCCCTGCCAGAATCTTTTAACCGTTGCCTCTCGACCCGAGGCGCGGTGGTAAGATTGGAACTGTTTTGGGCACTTTTTGTAGTATTTCTGGTGGTAATCTTCGGCATACCAGAACTTCTTTGCGGGCAGGATTTTTGTCTCGATGTGCGGAAAGATGCCACTGGCAATGAGCCGTGCTTTTGCCTCAAGGGCGAGTTGCTTCTGGGTTTCGTCGGTGTAGAAGATGGCGGTGCGGTACTGTTCGCCCCGGTCGTAGAACTGGCCGCTGTCATCGGTTGGGTCGATGTTCTGGAAGAACACCTCAAGGAGCCGTTCGTAAGAAAGACTTTCCGGGTGATAGGTTATTTCAATCGCTTCCCGGTGGCCCGTAGTACCGCTGCATACTTCCTGATAAGTGGGACTGTCTTTTGTGCCACCGGTATAGCCAACCTTGGTTTGTGCCCCCAAAAAGGAAAAAGCAAACTCCATACACCAGAAGCAGCCCCCGGCAAATATTGCTGTTGCCATCGTGTACCCCTCTTTTTACGGTTGCCAGACTTTCAACAGAATCTCCCGCATTTCTAACAGAAAATCATAAACCTTTTTACCGAATTAGTCAAGATGTGCTAAACCTCCTCAACCTTCACCGCGCCCTTTTTAAGCCGAACAGCGTGACATAGAGACCAAATTGGTCTTTTCCCTTGCCAAAGTAGTCAAGCACCTCTTGTGGGGCAGATTGCAATCTGTTCATTGGTTCGGCTTTTGAACGCTTTGCGGGCTCTGCTACCTGTGAGGTCGGGGAAAAGGTTGCCCAGTTACTAAACGCGTTGTTGCTACTTCCGGACCAGCGGATTGCCGTGGGCATCTTTTAACTGGCCCGTGGCGATGAGAATCACATCAATCAGCCACCAGATTCCCAGTCCGCCCAAGGTGACGAGTTTTAACACACCCAGGCCGGTGTAGCCGAGATAGAAACGGTCCACGCCCAGTTGACCAAGAAAGATGGAAAACAAAAGGGCGGTGAGCCAGTCTTTGCCTGGAGCCGGTGTTTGGGTAGTTTCGGTTGACATAGATAACTCCTTGTTTAGTTGGGGTAATCATATAGAGTTACTGGCAATTGTCAAGATGTTTTATCGTTAGTGCCGCCGTAAACCGCAAATGGCGATTGGTGTTGTCAATGGTAAAGGTGCAGAACCCTGCGGCTTGATAAGAATTAGGAGCGGGCGGCAATAATTTCAGCACTTACCTTTCATAACAGCCGATGTCAACGCCACCACCCTGCGGTCGGGGTTGATATTCGCGGTCAATAGCCGGTGCGACTGAGGCATCACCGGCATCAACCGCTGGGCTACTGGTGTTTAAATGGTAGTCGCCGGCGCGTTCCCAGCCGGTGCAAACAAAGAGCGGGTTGCCGTAGATGTTGCCGGGCCCAATCTGACCAACCTCAGCCGCAGTGTAGGTTCTGTCACCCTGGATTAACAGCCGGTCGTCTTGCGGTGTGTAGAAAAGGTTGTGGTGGATGTCGTAGGTGACAGCAGGAGCAAGCCACAGTGCGGGCGCATTTGCTCCCCGGCTGGCAAATATCGTGTTGACAATACGCAAAAAAACCGGCACCGTAGGGTCGTCGTACTGGATATGCATCAAGTAATTTTCGCCCAGCGTATCGTCAACAGTGCAGTTCACGATTTCAAAATAGGCGTGCGCATTCTCGGTAGAGATGACAAGCGGCGACCAGGGCGTAGTGGTGTTAGCGCCATCGCCCCGGCCATAAATCAGGGTGTTTACTACCCTTGAAGAGTCGCCCCACAGTTTTACGCCGTCACAGGAGTTGCTGGCAACCAGGCATTCGTGGATAAAGGTGCGCTTTGCCTTGGAGTCCAGGCCATCGCCGTAGTTGTGAGTGGCGGTCGTGTTGACAATCTCAATCGGTCCTTCGGACGCCTCGATACCAAACCCATCAGGTCGGTCATAAGGTCGGTTGGAACCGTCGCCACCTTGATAGTAATGGCCGCTGTAAGAAAGGTCACAGTCTTTAATCAGTACATTGCGCAATCCTCCCTGTTGTCCTGCTGGGCCGCCAATACAGCCAAATCCGCAGTAGGTAAACTGGCAGCTGATGATTTGCAAATCGTTTGCATCGCCGATGTCAATGCCAAACTCGTCGATGTGATGGACTTTGATGTCTTTCAGAATAATGTGGGCAACTGGACCATTAGTGCCGGTAAAGGCTTCGCGAAACGGCCGGCCGTTATTACTGGTGATTTCAAGGTTTTCAATCCGGAGATACTGACAGTTGGAAATGTCAAAGGCGGCTAACAGGTTGTTTGCACCGGCGATTACGGGCGTGCGGCTGCGGTCGCGGGCAAACACCACAAGGGTGTCGCCCGGTTGAAGTTGTGCTACCGCATAACTGAGCGTCTGAAAGGGCGCTGCTGCTGTGCCCGGATTTGTGTTACTTCCGTCCGGTGCCACATAGTATCTGCCCGTATGGTTGCCGCCGATGATGGTTACCCATTGCTGAGCGGTGCCTGAGGGCGGAAAGATGATGTCGGACTCCTGGCTTAAGATATAGTCGTAATCGCCCTGCGGCGCGGGTGCTTTACAGCGCCAAATGGCAAGCAGAACGAACAAGAAAATATAGACCTTTTTCATTTAGCCTTCCTTTTATTCCCTATGCTATTTAAAAATACCTTATATATCATTATTGGAAATATCGAAAAATCGCTCAAAGAAATCTGAAATCTTTTTTAGTACGGCTTCGCGTTTTTTTGTCCGCTCCCCACCGGGAGCAAATCGAGACATAGGCGGAAGAATACTGGGAAACTCTGTTCCGATGCTTTCAATATACCCTCTTTTAAAAGAGTTTCTTATAAATTTATAAGTCTCATCTCGATTGAGGTTTTCTTCCTGAATAATTTTATCCAATTCTTCTTTACGTTTTCCAACAATATAAGTTTGCCATTGTTCATCTATGGAGGTTTCTTTCTCTTTTTCTTCTTTCTGAATATCCAACCGTTCAATAAATTCCAGGATAAGGTCCTTTTTATTGCGGAGTTTTATACTTGAGTCAATGGCTTTTTGGATATCTATCAATATTTCTTTATTTTTCTTGTGTTCTTCATGATATTTCTGTATCAATTCTAAAATGTAGTCAACATTAATATCTACTTGTTTGATAAGTTCTATTTCAAAAATCAGGTCATCGTTGATAACTTCTTTTTCCGCTTGGGCAGATTTTCGGTATTGGTAGTAAAGACTAATGTATATGCTTTGGTAGTCCTGAAAATCTCGTTCTGTAAGAATTTCGTTACCGCTAAACTGGTCAAAAGTGCTGAGGATATTTTTTAGCCGTAGTATTTTCCCAAACAGTTTAATAAATTCTTTTTGTTCTTTTTCGCTTGCAATGGGTTCCCCGATGGGATATTTTTCGAGCATTTGTTCAACCAATGTTTTGTAGCCGGGCTTTTGTTCGTTTTTTTCTGTATCTGTATAGCCATAGTAGTAATCTTCGTAAGGGCGAATAAGGACAATAGTAGCAGCTTCTTTGTCGCCAAAAAGGGCTATAGCTTCGTTCGTTGCTTCTTCAAGATTGCGAAAGCAAACGATATTACCGTGTGTTTTAACAGAGTTAAGGATGCGATTGGTGCGTGAAAATGCCTGCAATAGCCCGTGCATCCGGAGATTTTTATCTACCCACAGTGTGTTCAGCGTGGTAGCATCAAAGCCCGTAAGAAACATATTGACAACTATCAAAAGATCAATTTCGCGGTTTTTCATCCGTAAACTTACATCCTTGTAATAATTTTGAAAGCTGTCCGAAGAAGTGTCGTAAAATGTACCAAACATACCGTTATAATCGCGGATAGCATCTTCCAGAAAATCGCGGGAACTTTTGTCAAGTCCTGAGGTGTCTTCGGAGTTTTCGTCCATCATACCGTCTAAGTCCTCGTTGGCAGCAAAACTGTAAATAAGAGCAATTTTGAGCTGCTTATCTGGGGGCAAATTTTTAAGTTGTTTTTTAAACTCGGCGTAGTATTTTTTTGCCAGTTCAATGGAATCTACGGCAAAGATGGAATTAAAACCTGCTAAACGGCGTTCGTTGAGTTTGTAAAAACTGTTTCGTTTAGTTTTTTGGTCAAAGTGGGCAAGGGTGTATTCCACTATTTTGGCAATGCGTTCGGGGTCTTGTAGTGCTCTTTCTCTGTCAATATCCGGAACCTTTTTATCCTCTATTTGTTCGGCTTCGCGCATGGTAGATACATAATCCACTTTAAACGGCAGAACATTTTTGTCTCTGATGGCATCCACAATCGTATAAGCGTGTAATCGTTCTCCAAAAACCTGTTCAGTGGTTCGCTTGTTCAAAGGACCAGAAGTTGAAGCGTTCACAGCAAATATGGGGGTTCCTGTAAAGCCAAAAAGATAATACTTTTTAAATGCTTTTGTAATAGCGGCGTGCATTGCGCCAAACTGACTGCGGTGGCATTCGTCAAAGATGATTACAACCTGACTATCAAAAACAGGATGCCTCTTGTTGGCTTTAATGAATCGCTCCAACTTTTGAATCGTTGTAATGATAATGCGTGCGTTAGGGTCTCCGAGCTGCTTTTCTAATATCTTGGTGCTGGTGTTACTGTTGGCTGCGCCTTTTTGGAACCGGTCGTATTCTTTCATAGTTTGATAGTCCAGGTCTTTTCGGTCAACGACAAAAAGCACTTTATCAATATAGGGCAATTTGCTTGCCAGCTGTGCCGTTTTAAAACTTGTAAGAGTTTTGCCTGAACCGGTGGTATGCCAGATATAGCCGCCGGCTTCTACTGTACCGTATTTTTTATAATTGTAAGCGATTTCTATTTTCTTTAAAATCTTTTCGGTGGCAACAATCTGGTAGGGACGCATCGCAAGCAAAAGCTTGTCGGAAGTAAATACACAATAGCGGGTAAGTATGTTCAAAATCGTATGACGGGCGAAAAATGTTTTCGTAAAGTCCATCAAATCCATAATGGGATTGTTCTTCTCATCTGCCCACCAACTGGTAAATTCAAAACTGTTGCTGGTGCGGCTGCCTTTGGGGGCTTTTCCCTCACTCATCTCTTTAATATGCTGGAAACGCGTTGTGTTGCTGTAATACTTGGTATGGGTGCCGTTGGAAATAACAAAAATCTGGATGTATTCAAAAAGCCCTGTCCCAGACCAAAAACTTTCGCGCTGGTAGCGGTTAATCTGATTGAATGCTTCCTCAAGAGCTACTCCACGACGTTTTAGTTCTATATGCACGAGTGGAAGACCGTTAACAAGAATCGTAACATCGTAGCGATTGGGGCGAACTCCCTCTCCGGTTTCGTATTGGTTGATGACTTGGAGTTTATTGTTGTGGATATTTCTTTTATCAATTAGGTAAATGTTTTTTGTGGTTCCGTCGCTGCGTTTGAGAATTTTGATATAATCTTCTTGAATGGTGGCTGTTTTTTCCGCAATGCTATGATTGGGATTGGCTATTTCGGATTTAAAAAACTGATTCCATTCTTCTTCGGTAAAGGTTATATTGTTGAGTTTTTCAAGACAACGGCGAAGGTTTGCTATAAGTTCGTTTTCGTTTTTAATAGGAAGGTATTCGTAGCCCTGGGTTTGCAACCGCTGAATAAATGCCTTTTCTAATTCGGCTTCGGTTTGGTAGCTTGTTTCTGCCCTGTATTCTGGCTGATGTTCTGCTACGACGGTGCTTTCATTATTTTGCGAAATCATTTTGTAAATTTTGTTTTCTGCCATAGGTTTATTCCTTTGATTTAAATGTTAAAAGTTTATTTCTATAATACCCGTATTGTTTGCGGCGGGCTTCTATCTCTGCTGGTAGTCCAGAAGCAAGGTCATTGACCAAGGCGTCAAATTTATCCAAAATCGCTACAATCCGCTCTTGCTCAGAAAGAGGAGGAATGGGGATAGGGATTTTTGAGACTTGATTGCTCATTAACTTTGGATTACCCATCCCAGAATAAACATGTTTTTTTGCTTCAATTGTAAGCCAATAATATAAAAATTTATAATTAAGTTCTCTAACATTTTTAAGTTTAATTAAACCACAAACATTTGTTATAGAAAATTTTTCGTTTCTATAAAACACTGTGCCAGCATTTGCTCCATCAGTTGTCCATGTTACATATTCTCCATCGAAATCATAAGTATTTATTCTACCTATTTCACCATTATTAATGGTTTGCGAACTATAAACAGGGTAGTGCCCGGAATGTGCTACAATATATTCTTTTGAAATAACACGACCTCTTAATAAAGAGGCTACCTCTCCCAACTTCTGCCATTCCACTTCAACACCGTTTAAATACCATTTGCCGTTTTTTTCAATTGGTGTAAGTAGTTTATTTTTATAATATTCGTACTGCTTTTTTCTTGCTTCCAACTCTGCTTCCAACTCTGCTTCCAACTCTGTAAATGTGTCCAATATCCGCACAATCTCTTTTTGAATAGGTAGCGGCGGAATGGGGATGGGGAAGTTTTCAATATCAGTTTTATTTAAGGCAGGAATACTGCCACGTGAAACCAAAGTTTGCATAATAATACTCTCTTTGGATTTAAGGGCATAAAAAATAAATTTTGTTTTAATTAAATTCTCATCAATTGAGCGATAAGGATAGCATAAACCTCCAGCCCAGAATTTTTCATCAATGTAATTTATGTAACCAGCATACTCGCCTCGAGCTGCAATCGTAATAGCATTACCTTCATTATTATAATCGTTATATCTTCCATACCATTCTCTACCTGAATTAATTACAGGGTATTTACCATTTCCAATTAAGTCATCTATTTTTAGCGTTTCTTTTTTTAGGGGTAAAGTTACCTCTCCTAACTTCTTCCATTCCACCCCATCAGGACAAAGCTCGGCTATCAGTTTTTCAATTCTGTTCATAGTGATTTAATATCCGGTAAATCTTTTAATTTTATACCATTATATTCGAAATACGCAACGCCTTGATAGGCTCCACTTTTATTTAACTCACCTCTTTCTTCAAATATTTTATATGTTAATGGAGAAAGTTTCCAAACCTGTCCTTTATATTCTACTTCTCTCTCGCCACAAACCGTAGCAA
>Ga0136652_1001150_pt1 | contig 11552 bp, 6 predicted proteins | sample ConPoolayeEmetaG_FD_94864 | JGI IMG/M metagenome (GOLD analysis project Ga0136652, IMG submission 94864) | Hot spring microbial mat communities from California, USA to study Microbial Dark Matter (Phase II) - Cone Pool mat layer E metaG... ...
ACCTTGCTCGATAACCTCGGTCGGGTCTAACTGGAGAGTGAGGGCTTCTTGAGCTAAACGTACCGCCTCTGTCTGGTTGCCTTCGATTATCGCCTGGGTCATCAAAGCCAAAATCTTTTCCTTGTCCATAGACCTCCTTTCTTCAGGCTGATGGCCGCTAAGGCCACGGGCCTAATTTAAGATTTTCCAAAAAATAGCTTTGAAATTGCTTTTCCGATGCTAAGGAAACATATTCCACTCGCTGAAGTAAAGAAAGCAGGCGTTGCCTCGAGGGCCGGTTGAGAAGAAGGAGCCGAGCCCCCGCCAAGGATGTATTTCCCAAAAAGAAAACCCTTTTGGGGTTGATTCGCGGAATCAAGCCGATAGCCTGGCTGTTGACAATGGAGAGCTCTTGACCAAAAGCACCAGCAATATAAATCGCCCTTAGGTCCTGAGGCTGGAGATGAAGATAGGCCAGCAGGAGCTGCAATCCGGTTCTAATGGCGGCACAAGCCAATTGAGCTTGACGAATATCTTCCTGGGTTAAAAAAAGGCCGGGTACGACCGCAATTTTTTCCTTAGGGATAGTAAACCGGCCATGAGCGCGAATCATTCCTCTTCTGAGTAAAACACTAAGTAAATCAATCAAACCAGAGCCGCAAATTCCCCGCGGTTCGGTATCGTTTATCGTCTTAATTTTAAATCTATCTCCTGCCCAATCGACGCGCTCTATAGCTCCAGACGAAGCAGGCAGGCCGCAACTGAGGTTCACACCCTCGAAGGCTGGACCGGCCGCCGTGGAGGTGGCCACCAGCCGTTTCTCACTCTTGACCACAATCTCGCCATTAGTCCCAAGGTCGATAAAAGCAAACGGGCCTGCGGCCTCAAAAAGATTGGCGGCCATTAATCCCGCGGAAATGTCGCCGCCAATGAAACTCTGGATATTAGGCGCCAGATAAATTTTTGCTGTTGGGTTAACCTTGAGGCCTATGTCTTCAGCTTGAAGCGGCGGCAGGGAGGAAAAGACGGTAGCAAATGGGGACCGACCCAAGGAATCTACCGGCAGGCCTAAAAGGAGATGATTCATTGTGGAATTCCCGGCCAGAACCACCTCTAAAATATTTTCGCCGTCTAAATTAAGCTGTTTCGCAATCTTTTTAATCAACCGATTCAGCCCCTCGACCAAAATCGCTTGGAGATCTTTTCTTTGTTTTTTCCCCAACGAAGCGTGGGCAATGCGGCTCAGGACATCGGCCCCAAAACGATTCTGAGGATTAATTGCCACCTCCCGAGCTAATATTCGGCCGTCTTCGAGGTCAAGGGCTTCCAGGACGATGGTTGTCGTGCCTAAATCGACCGCCAAGCCCAGAATAGGGTAGGGGACCGCCGCCGGGTATAGCGCCAATATTTCCTCCTCCTGGTAAACAGCTGCTTGCACTTCTTCCATATCCGGTTTTAGCCATCCAATGTTGGATAAAACATTTAAGCTCGCCCTTAATCGAGGCTGGCGGAGAGTTTTTTGAAGGCGACCAAGAGTAGAATCAGGTTTTTTTAGGTTAATCGGGGGTAAAGAAAAAATATATCTTTTTACCGCTGGCTCAAGCGTGTATTTAATTTCAAGCGCCGTTTTCAAAACTGGCATCGCAGTCATCAATGATGATTCCGGCACCCGAATGACCAAGTCGCCCTCAACCGAACAAAGACAAGCCAACCGGCGATAAGAAGGCCACTCCCGCTGCTGCTGAAAAAAGACTTCCTTTGGCTTCGGCCTGGGGATTTGGCCCGAAACTATCTCTACCTCACAGCGGCCACAAATTCCCCGATGTCCACACCAGGCAGCCAAAGGAATTCCCGCTTCTTCCAGCACCCGGGCTAAATTGCTTCCCATCCTAACCTCAAGGATTGGGCCGGCAGGCTCTACTTTAACTTTGGCCATCCTTTGCCGCCTCATTTTTATCTTTCTTTAATCGATTATTCCCGCCGTAAAAAATATAAGGTTAATATTTTTTTTCTGATTTGACAAGCTACCGCCCAAATTTCTAATCATTATTTTATTAGCCGATAAAATCGACCTGAATTTAACTGTCCTTAGCCCTTCGTTAAGCAGCGTCGGTTTTTATGACTTCTTTCTCTTTATAAGGCAAGCGCCCCTCTTTATATAGCCCCAGTAACCCTTTAGATATTTTTGATTTAAACTTATTCCGACTTAGCAAGCCCGTGGCCCTAGCTCTTAAATGAAGGCCATTTCCTCTATCCCTATCAATAATCCCTGAAGATAACCTGGCTATCCGGGCCTGCTTAACTTGAAATTTTCAATTTTACCCTACTCATGCCCCCTATACTTACTACTAAGCCAGTCCTTTTTTTTAATAGCCAACCTCTTAAACCGGAAGAGACCCATTTTCCCCTAACTCATGTGAGACCTACCTGTTATTGATCATCGGCTCCCTTGCCGCGCTTTTTAATTTATTATTAATGGCGCTTATCAAATTCAGTTGATATAAATAGGATCTGAGAAATATTTACCCAATCAATTATCGAGGGCTCTATCAACTAATCGCGAGAGGAGCCTTATTTATCTGTTCGTTTTTATTATCTACAATATATATTATTTTAATATATTAATTATTTGTTATATCTTATTTTTATTATATCTTAATTTCCATATCTCATCCTTTTTACTGATTACCGATAACCTTCTTTCTTATCTCGTGTTAACCATATTGTTCTTCAGGCCCTATCTTGTTTTCTGCCAATAGCGATAAGCCGGCCAACCGGAAAGAGTGATAATTATTCCAATAAACACTTCCTTTGTCTTCCATATGAGCGAGCTCGAATAGATTAAAAGGCAACAAACAATAAAAAAACCGGCAATTATCAGTTTATAGCTTTGGTTTGTAATTTTTTTGCTTCCACTTTTTTCATCCTTAATCCAGCTGCCTTTTTTCCTCGCCTGAATAAATATCGCACCGCCGATAGCTGCAAAAAATAAAAGTAGGCTAAAGACCACATACTCATAAAGTCCTTGAAATTTTCCGACTAAGCATAAGACTGATGACCAGGCGGCTTGCGCCCAGATTGCCTGAGAGGGAACCCTCGTCTTTTTGTTAATCCTTCCCAAGCTTTGAAAGAAAATTTTGTCTCGAGCCATAGCAAAATAGACTCTGGGCCCATAGATTATCGTGGCGCTAAGACAGCCAAAAATTGTTACCGCAATTCCCACTGTCATCCATGGTGCGATTCTGGAACCAAAAATAAATGAAGCTGCCAACTCGCCAACACGGTCTAAATTGGCCATGCTCTCTGCGGGAAGGGCTAAGACATAGAAGATGTTAACGCTGACATAAATTGCTGTGATCCCTAGGATTCCCAAAATAATCGCTCGAGGAAGGTCCTTTCCCGGGTTTTTCATTTCCTCTGCCGTGCAATTGGCCGCATACCAACCATCAAACGTCCAAAGGGTAGCTAACATGGCAAGAAAAATCCCCTCCAATTTAAGAGTACCCTGGGCGGAATCGAAATTGGCTAACGAAATCATCCCGTTCTTACTTAAGAGCCCGAAGCCCAGCGTTAAGAAAATGACGATGAGCCCGGCTCTTATTATCATCGATATATTCTGAATCAAGATGGCCAGTTTAATACCATAATGATTAATTATGGAAAGCAAGATAATAGGTAAAATGGCCAATATTTGCGTCAGCCTGATCTCATTTAAACCAACGCCTCCCAAGCCGATTTTTATTATTGATATATCTTCCATCCTATTAAGGCTCATCAAGTGTTCTATAAAACCCGCGCTCAGGGCGGCAATCCCACCACCTTCAATCACCCAAAAAAATATCCAGCCAAAGAAAAAGCCCGCCCATTGCCCATAGCTTTCTTTAAGATAAGCGTAGGGTCCTCCGGCCTGCGGAAATTTGATTCCCAGCCAGGCCATGCATAGCCCGCCTGAAAGAGTAAACAACCCACCCAAAAGCCACAGCCCTAACATTAAGGACTCGCTGCCGATATAGCCAATCATATGTCCGCTGGTCATGAAAATACCAGACCCCAGCACTGAACCCATAACAAAAAGGGTGGCATCGAAAAGATTTATTTTTTTCACCAGACCCGAATTTGATATTCCCTCTTCTTTCATGATGGCCTTTATCTTATTTTATTCCAGTAATTATCTCAACATAAATTATTTCTTTTATTATCAATAAGTTAGCTTCAATGTCGGCCTGCCGACAATAAATTCTCCTTTCAGGCTCGATAAATTTTTTCCTTTGCTTCCTTTTCTCTTGCTTTTTATTTTTCTTTGAGTTAATAAATCATTGATTCTTAAAATCTCTTGGGAGCTCTACCGTGGTTATCACTATCGCTAATCAGAAGGGAGGAGTAGGGAAGACAACAACGGCTATCAATTTAGCCTCTGCCTTAGCTTTCATGGGTCACAAAGTTCTTTTGGTTGATACCGACCCGCAAGCTCACAGCACTCTCTCTTGCCTGCCTGACCCCCGCAAGTATGAAAAATCGCTCTTCGATGTTTTAATCAACCCTGGTTTACCTGTCAGCTCAATTATTGTCAAATCAACCATTCCAGGGCTTGATTTGATCTTAAGTCGAATCTCCATGGCCAAACTCGAACCAACGCTCCTGGGAGAGATCGACGGCCATTTCCGTCTCAAGGACGCTCTTCAGCCCATCAGGAATAATTATCAATTTATCTTTATTGACACACCGCCCACTCTTGGCCTGATTACTGTAAATTCGTTGGTAGCTGCCGATTCCGTGCTCATTCCCATTCAGTCATCTTATCTTTGCCTCGAGGGCACAGATGATTTACTCGAAACAATAGAAAAGGTTAAAAGAGTGGCCAACCCTAATTTAGAGATAATCGGGGTGGTGATCACCCTGTTCGACAAAAGAACAAACTTAGCCAAGGATGTCGTCAAGAGAATACGCCAGGTTTTTGGCCCCAAGGTGTTTAAAACATTTATCTCTAAAAGCGTAAAACTCGAGGAAAGTCCAGCCTATAAAGAATCAATATTTACCTACGCGCCCGATTCGGTAGGCGCTTGGCAATATCGTAAAATTGCCGAAGAAATTTTAGAGAGGGTTAATAATGAGAAAATCAGGTCTTCCTGAAAACTTAGCCATGCGCCATGATTTTCATTTTGTCGAACTCATCTCGGCAAAGGCCGCCACTCCACGCATCAGAATGATCTCCATCGACCGCATTGACCCCAACCCGCATCAGGCAAGAAGCGAACTCGGCGACCTTGGGGAACTTATGGCCTCAATTAAGGCCAAGGGAATCTTAGAGCCGATTTTAGTTCGGCCAAGAGGCGACCGCTTTGAAATAATTGCCGGTGAACGGCGCTTTGTAGCGGCCCAGAACGTCGGCCTAACAGAAATACCGTGCATCGAAATGAACGTTCCCGACCACGAGGCATTGGAGCTTGCCCTGGTTGAAAACCTCCAAAGAAAGGATTTGGATGTTTTTGAGGAGGCGGATGGGCTTAGAGCCCTCGTTGATTTATATGGCTACAACCACCAACAATTGGCTGAGAGGATTGGCAAGGCCCGTTCTACAGTAACTGAGATTATAAATGTTTCCCGAATTCCGGCTAACCTGAGACAGCTTTGTAAGAATTTTGGGATAACCAGCCGCAGCACGCTCATCGAAATTTCTAAATTAGAAAAAATCGAGGATATGCAAAAATTGATTTTCCAGATAAGAGAGCGTGGCTTGCGCCGCGAAGATACGCGCGATTTATCGAAGAAGATTAAGGGGAAATTAAAAAGGTTTAAGCCGTTTGTTTTCCGCTTTAAGCCCAAGAACAATAAATATCTCTTAAAAATCGAGTTCCGTCAAGAAAACGTCCCAAGAGACGAGCTGATTAACATCCTCGAAGAAATACTCTCGAAATTAAAAGCGGGCGAGATTTGATTTCATCATAACGCATCTTTTCTTAGGCGATTTTTTATCGAGAAAATTTAGCCTCTTATTTGCCTAAAAGAACCGCTTTTATCAGGGGAAAATAAGGTTCGTTTTGAAGAACAGTTAAAATATATTAATAGAAAAAATTATGACCGGATGGGGGGCGGTGTCAAAATTGATATTAGTTGACATAATAAATCTTATGCGACATAAGTTTTTGGTCCTTAGCTCAACATTTTCGTCTTTTTTTCTAATTCCCTCCTTCTCTCTACCTTAAGCAATAAGCACCTTTTTGCCCGCTAAACATTTCGTTATTTACCCTTTTTCTTCTTATACAAGCATAACATATAAAATTATTTGTGCCCCTTCCGTAAAGATTGTCGCTGCTTATAAGGTGATTTGATTGAAAAGAATCGTCGCTTTTTTTCGGCCGGATGGGAGCCCCACGGCTCCTTCGAGGCTTAAAGGCCTTTGCTCATCGCCGCCAAAAATTCTTCATTCGTTTTGGTTTTGGAAATCTTTTCGATTAAAAGCTCCATTGCCTCGACTTCATTCAGCTGGCTCAGAACCTTCCGGAGGATCCAGATTCGATTTAGCTCTTTATCCGGAATGAGCAATTCTTCTTTGCGCGTTCCCGAACGGTTAATATCTATGGCCGGGAAAAGCCTTTTATCCACCAGGCGCCGGTCGAGGTTAATTTCCATGTTTCCTGTTCCCTTGAACTCTTCAAAAATAACTTCATCCATCCGGCTGCCTGTATCTATAAGAGCCGTGGCAACGATAGTCAGACTTCCGCCCTCTTCAACTTTACGGGCTGAGCCGAAAAACTTCTTGGGTTTATTCAGAGCATTGGCGTCGATCCCGCCAGATAAAACTTTACCTGAGGGTGGGACGATAGCGTTATGAGCCCTGGCCAAGCGAGTAATACTATCCAGAAGTACAACTACATCGCGTTTAATCTCAACCAAACGCTTCGCCTTCTCCAGCACAATGTTGGCCACTTGAGTATTTCGGGTTGGCGGCTCATCAAAAGTTGAGGCGACGACTTCGGCGCCAACGCTTCGTCTAAAATCAGTCACTTCCTCTGGTCTTTCCGCCACCAGAAGAACAATGAGATAAATTTCTGGGTGATTTCTTTCAATCGACTTGGCGATTGTTTTTAAAAGCGTAGTCTTGCCGGCCCGCGGCGGCGAAACTATCAGGCCCCTTTGGCCTTTGCCGATGGGTGTAAGGAGCTCCATTATCCTAGCATTCAGGTTTCTTGGGTCGCCATCCTGAAGTTTGATTTTTTCAAACGGATAAAGCGGTGTCAGGTTGTCGAAATGAATATTGTGTCTAATCTCAAGCAAGGCGTCGGGATGCATAAAGTTGACGGCGTCGATTTTGATCAGCGCAAAATACTTCTCCCCTTCCTTGGGGGGTCGAACCACGCCTGAGATCGTATCTCCAGTTCGCAGCTGGAATTTTCTAATCTGGGATGGCGAGACATAAATATCATCCGGGCTGGGCAAATAAGAAAATTCTGGAGACCGAAGAAACCCAAAGCCATCCTCCAAAACCTCCAGTACTCCTTCCGAAAAAAGCAGGCCATTTTTCTTGGCCTGAGCCTCCAGGATTTTAAAGATGAGCTGATGCCGGTTCGTCGTGTGTTCTGTTTCTTCCTCAGGAAGCCCAATGCGATTAGCAATCCGGTGGAGCTGGGCGGTATCTTTTTCCTCCAGTTCCAAAAGACTATACTCTTTCTCCTTCATTTCCAACACCTCTCATCCTGAAATTAGTTATAAGGTTATTTTTTGAATCCACCCGCGGCCTCAGGAGAATTTCCTCTTTCTCCCTCGGGGCTCGACAGATTCATTAAAGAAGCTTGCCGGACTCAGTGCGGAAGAGGCGGTTCCTGAGCGCCGCCTTCGCTGCTGCCCGAAGATAACTCAGACGCCACTACCACCTCTTGTTTCTCAGCAACTTTTTCGTCCTTCTTCGGCAATTCACCAGTCAATACTATTTTTAGCACCTGGTCCATGTTCTCTACTAAGTTTATCGTCATTTCTTGCTTGATAATTTTGGGAATATCCTTCAGGTCAGGCCGGTTATCGACCGGCAGCACAACTTCCTTAATTCCCTCGCGGTGGGCGGCCAGCAGCTTCTCTTTAATTCCGCCCACCGGCAAAACTTTACCGCGCAAAGTAATTTCGCCTGACATAGCTACCTTTTTATTCACCGGAATATCCGTTAGCAAAGAAATGATCGCGGTAGCGATAGTAATTCCGGCGGATGGCCCATCCTTAGGAGTTGCGCCTTCCGGCACATGAATATGGATGTCGAAATTTTTATGCAAATCCTTCGCGATGTTCAGTTCGTAAATCTTACTCCGAACATAGCTAAAAGCGGCTTGCGCCGATTCCTGCATAATCTCGCCCAATTGCCCGGTTAAGGTGAAGTTGCCTTTACCGTGAACTTTGGTCGCTTCAAAGGTGAGAAGTTCGCCCCCAAATTCAGTCCACGCCATGCCAATGGCTACACCAACCTCTTCCTTTGTATCGACTTCTAGATGGCGAAACTTCGGGATACCTAAATAGTGCTCTATATTCTTCATAGTCACTCGTTCGCAATAATCCTTGCCTTTTTGCACAATGCGCTTCACCATCTTCCGGCAAATAGAAGTGATTTCTCTTTCTAAGCTGCGGACGCCGGCCTCCCTGGTATATTCCCGGATAATCCGCAGAATTCCCTTATCGGCAATTCTTAGGTTATCCCTCTTTAAACCATGAGCTTTGAGCTGCTTCGGGATAAGAAACTTCTTAGCTATCTGCAGCTTCTCGTCCTCTGTATAACCAGGAATCCGGATAATTTCCATCCGGTCTATGAGAGGCCGAGGAATTGGCTCCAACTGGTTGGCCGTAACGATAAACATAACCTGAGACAGGTCAAAATCAGTATCGATATAATGATCAAGGAAAGTGCTGTTTTGTTCGGGGTCGAGGACTTCCATTAAAGCGGCTGCCGGGTCACCGCGGAAATCCATGCTCATTTTATCCACTTCATCTAAAAGAAACACCGGGTTTTTGGTCCCGGCGCGCTTAATCATCTGAATTATCCGCCCAGGATAGGCCCCGATGTAGGTACGGCGATGGCCCCGGATTTCAGCTTCATCCCGGACGCCGCCAAGCGATAGCCGGACAAATTTGCGTCCCGTAGCCCGGGCAATAGACTTAGCTAAGGAGCTTTTACCAACTCCCGGGGGACCGATAAACCCGAGGATGACTCCTTTGGGGTTCTTAACCAATTGCCTTATGGCCAGGAATTCAACAATTCTTTCTTTGACCTTTTCCAAACCGTAATGGTCTTCATCCAGAATTCTTTCGGCTGCCTTTAAATCTCTTTTTTCTCTGGATTTTTTATTCCAGGGAAGGGAAATGAGCCAATCCAGGTAGTTCCGGCACACTGTGGCTTCAGCCGACATCGGTGGCATGTTTTCTAAGCGTTCGATTTCCTTATAGGCCTTTTCTTCGGCATCGGGCGGCATTTTGGCCCTGGCCACTTTCTGCCTTAACTCCTCGATTTCATTCGGCTGGTCCTCTTTCCTGGGACCACCAGCCGAAGGAAACATAGGCTGCCTTGATTCCCGGCCTGGGGCTCTTCGTCTCTCGCCCCGCGCTGGCCGATTCTGAAACTTTAACAGTTCGTTTTCTAAGAGATAGTTCAGGCGTCGCAGCCTCTCAACGGGGTTAATTGTCTCGAGTAAATTCTGTTTTTCCTCGACTGGAAGAAAAAGATGTGAGGCAATGATATCCGAAATTCTATCAGCCGCGGTATCTTTAATCGCGGGAATAATCGATTCGATGTTGGCCGTCTGGCTTAATCGTAAATAGTCCTCAAAAAGCGACAGAACGCGACGCAACAACTCCTTCCCTTCTCCCGAAGTATCCTCTGTTTCCTTGATAACCTTGATCAAAACCTGATAAAAAGGGTAAGTGCTTAGATATTCAATAACTCTAGCCCGCCGCTTGGCCTCGACAATGACTTTAATATTCTTTTCGTCAGAACGCACTGTCCGGATAATCTTGGCCATGACCCCCATAGAATAAATATCCTTGGGCGCAGGGTTATCCAGAGAGGCGTCCATTTGGGCGGAAAGAAAAATTAGCTTATCTTTTTCCATGGCCTTTTCTAAGGCCTGAATCGAGGAAGGTCGGCCGATAATAAAGGGAACCAGGGTGGACGGAAAAATCACCAGTTCCCGCAAAGGAATCAGCGGAATATTTCTCAAAACTTCCGATTGCTCATGGTTTTCAAGAGTCATGTTAAGCTCCTGCCATCTTCTCTAAAAAATTATAATTCAGAACATTGGCCTCAACCATTTCCTTAGTTATTTCGATCTTTGTCCTAGTCTTCACCGAAGGAAGATAAAACATCAGGTCGAGCATCAGGTCCTCAATAATTGTCCTTAGACCACGAGCTCCGAGTTTGCGCTCGATTGATTTCTGAGCCACGGCTCGCAGCGCTTCCTCGGTAAAATTAAGCTCAACTCCTTCCATTTCAAACAATTTTTGGAATTGCTTAACCAAGGCGTTTTTGGGCTTGGTCAGAATGGCAACTAAGTCCTCCTCGCTTAAATCGGCAAAAGTCGCCACTACCGGAAATCGACCCACCAATTCAGGAATAAGGCCATATTTGATTAAGTCTTGAGGGATGAGCTCCCGGTAAATAGCTTCAAAGTCGCGGGCCGGGGAGGCTTTAACCTCCGCCTTAAAGCCGACGGCGGTTTTACCCAGCCGCTGGCTGATAATCTTATCTAACCCGACGAAGGCGCCTCCGGCGATAAAAAGGATATCGGTGGTATCTATCGGGATAAATTCCTGATAAGGATGCTTCCGGCCGCCCTGAGGCGGGACGTTGGCCACCGTTCCCTCGACGATCTTGAGAAGAGCTTGCTGAACGCCCTCCCCGGAAACATCCCGAGTGATGGAGGGGCTATCGCTTTTGCGACTTATCTTGTCTATTTCATCTATATAAACAATGCCCCGCTGGGTCTTTTCGAGGTTGCCGCGAGCGGCCTGGTAAAGCTTAAGAATGATGTTTTCTACGTCCTCGCCTACATAACCCGCTTCTGTTAAACTGGTAGCGTCAGCAATGGCAAAAGGAACGGAGAGGAGCTTAGCCAGGGTTTGAGCCATCAGGGTCTTTCCTGTTCCCGTAGGACCGATAAAAAGGATGTTGCTTTTCTGGACTTCTACCTCGGGTTCCTGACGTTTAAGGTTTATCCGCTTGTAGTGGTTATAAACAGCCACCGCGATTTTCTTCTTCGCCTGCTCCTGGCCGATGATGTATTCGTCTAGGGCTTTCTTCAATTCGAGGGGTGTCGGGAAACTCGACCGTTGCCTCTTTTCCTCCTCGTCCCGGAGACGGTCGGCTTGAAGAAGCGAATGGGCCACTTCAATACAATTATCACAAATATAAACCCCAGCCGGGCCAGCGATCAGCTTTTTCACCTGAGTTTGCGGCCGATTACAAAAGCTGCAGCGAATTAGCTGACTAATTACCGGCCGTTCTTTCTCTTCCATAGTTGCCTTTTGTCTCCTCGACTCCAGGTGATGACCCAAATTGCCTCGCGGCTTATTTGGAGGTTTGCTGCCGGGAACTGATAATC